>Ga0207644_10000870_pt1 | contig 19061 bp, 9 predicted proteins | sample KBSS73metaG_FD_184326 | JGI IMG/M metagenome (GOLD analysis project Ga0207644, IMG submission 184326) | Switchgrass rhizosphere microbial communities from Kellogg Biological Station, Michigan, USA - KBS S7-3 metaG (SPAdes) (version 2) | ecosystem: Host-associated > Plants > Roots > Rhizosphere >... | reverse complement strand
GCAATCCAGGACAGCCGCCCTAGAGCGTAGCAATGTTGTGTCTTTGAGCCGATACGATTTGTTTGAAAAGCTGATCGAAAATCGGATCCACACCCCAGGCCTGTGTGGGACGTCGTTCTCGTCGAAGCGGATGGCGTGGCCTTCGTGGGTGGCGAGGAAGACGACCTGGTGGCCGTCGGTGACCCGGACCAGCTGAGGATTCTCCGCTGTCGGGCCTGAAGAGGAGTGATAGGAAACCCCCGTAAAAGCTCCACCGGGAGAGTAGTAGCGTTTGAGAATCTCTATTTTTAGGGGAATTTCTGCAGTTTTCGAACAATATCTGCGGACAATGAACACGCTAGGACTGTCTGGCGGTGGATGCAGTCTTGAGCGAACCCCTCTCCGGCTGAATCCCATTATCAGGGAAAATACAGGGATTTTCTGACATTTTCTATCACGAAATGCCTCCCCTACGCCTATAAGCTATTGGATTCATTTAGCTTATACCGCTTTTACCCCGATTTCTACCGCAATGGAACAGGGATTTTGGTTTTAGGTATCAGGGAATTTTATTTGGCAATCTGGGAAGTCATCGCCAAAACCCGAGTAAGCCGCAGACGTTTCGGGTTGTGCCGCTTAGTTTGGGCGCAAGAGAAGGTGGTCACTCAGCGGGGTTACTTCGGCGCATTCGATGGTGTAGCCGGCTTGTTGGGTGAGAGGACGGAAACCCTCAACACCGCGTGGATGCAGGTCGAAACGCATGGTTTTGATCTGCTCCCGGCGAATGGGGAGGTTGCTGGTGACGGAGCCGACGACCAGTTTTACGCCGGAGCGGAGTGCCCGCAGGTTGGCGACGATGGCCTCGTCGGAGCCGTACTCGAAGAGAGCGCCCTCGGAGGAGGCACCGACGATGGCGTTGGACTCGATAGAGGTGAGGAGGTCTTCGAGGACCGAAATGTTGTTCCAGTCGTAGGCTCGTTGATCAAAGGTAATCTCGAGTTTCTCGAGAGGTGCGCCTGGGGCCTGAAGAGCGCGGACGGCACTGGCACCGAAGGACGGGCCATTCGTGTCGAGGTCGCAGACGTGGATGGCGATGGGACGGTTGAGCAGAGTTGCGTTTCGTCGAGAAAGAAAGAGCAGAGCGTTGAGGCTGTCCATCGCGGGACCACCGCCGATGTTGATGAAGTGCAGCGGAGCATTGGGGGAGGCTGCTAGCAGCGGCTCGAGACCCGTGGCCAGCATGGTTGCGCAGTGCTGCAGGCGCAGACGTACGAAGCGGGCGTGCGGCGAGCCGGCGACGCGCAGGTCTAAGGATGAGGTGAAGCCATCGGGTAGATTATCCGGACCCAGCTTCATGATGTAAGTCGTCAAGCCTCCGAGGAAAGAACCTCCGGGCTGACTGAGGGCACGCAGCAGCTGCGACTGTCTCGCTCCGAGCTTGATAAAGATGCGGCGCAGGAAAACAGGGCCTCTTGCGTTTTTGTCCTCGGTCAACTTGTACTGCTCGGTGAGTGCGGCTCGTGAGACAGGGTCGTCCGCAATGGCGAAGGAGGGGTTGGTGAGGTCGATGACGGGGAGCTCGAGGCCTTCCGGTGTAGTGGTGTAGACGATGCCTGGTCTGTGAAGCAATAACCCTCCTCGGCACGCGATGAAAGACGGCATTGAGGATGATAAATCCCCCAAGGCCGTCGGCTAACGTTTGCTCGTCACTTTGTAGGTCTCTCCGGCTTTTGGTTCAAAAGCGACGGCATGGCCAAGTGTGGTGGTGGCGATGGCTTTGCCGGCATTGTCTTTCACGAGGAGCGAAGATGGTTGCGTGCCGACTTCTATGTCGGAGACGTTGACCGTAATGGGCGTTGTGCTCGCTGGCAGGGTGAGTTTTGCGGTGGAGGTCTTCGCTACGGGATAGATGCAGAGGTAGAGCTTGCCTTGTTGCTGCTCTAACGTGATGCCTGAACCACCGATGAAAAGCGGCGACTTCTCGGCGGGCAGCGCGAAGTCCTTCAGCGTCTGCTTGCCGGGATAGACCTTTCCGGTCTCGAAGTCCATCCAGTTGCCTGCGGGCAGATAGACGTCCCGCGACTGTGCGGTCTCGTAGTCGTTGCCATAGAGAGGCGTAGCGAGCATACTGTCGCCAATGAGCCACTCGTAGCCACGCGTGGTGGCGTTCTCACGGCCATAGACGTTGGGATCGTCGGGGAAGGCGATGGGGAGGGGGGTCATCGTCCAGGGGTAGCCGTCGTTCGCGAAGCGCCGTGCGTTGGAGAAGAGATATGGCGCGATGCGCTCGTGGAGTTTCGCGGCCTTGAGCATGATGGAGGCGGTCGGCGGGGAGAAGGTCCATGGCGGTTCGCCCATTCCCATGCTTGAATGCATGGCAGCCCACATGGCGTTGCGCTGCATATAGGTCTCCATGCGCGCCGTGCGGCCCGTGCCAAAGCGATTTTCACCAAAGGTGCCGCCGACGATATCCGGGTAGACGAGTGGAAAGCCGGAGTAGGCGAAGGCAAGCGCGTTGACGGGGCCGCGGTCCTGATCCTGGTTGTAGTTGAAGTCGTTGATGCGATGCAGATCGCCGTTGGAAGAGAGGTAGCCGTTGCGCTCGATGATGAGTTGGTGCTGCGCCATCAGGCGGTCATTGGTTGGGTCGACCTTGTCGTCGCGCAGGTCGTACTTGCCGTAGCCATAGAAGTCTTCTTTCCAACCAGAGATGCCGTAGTCCTGCCACTTCTTGACGAGAGATATGTACCAGTTGAGAGCGGCGGGGTAGCGTGCGTCAAGGAGGTAGTAGGGCAGCTTGGGCCAGCCTCCAGTAAAGGCTTGGGCCTTGCTGTCCTTGTCCTTCATAAAAAAGCTGTTGGCGACGCCCTCTTTTGAGTACGGTCCGTCGGTGATGAAGGTGATGCGCAGGCCGAGCATGACAGTGAGATCTTCAGAGCGGAAATGCGCGATCATGCCCTTGGGATCGGGATACTTGTCGTGGTCCCAAAGGCCGAAGCTTGTGGTCTCGTGCATGGCGTCGGGTTTGGCAGGCCAGAAGCCGGAGCCGATGACGACCCACTTGAGTGGATAGCCGAGCTTGAGGTAGTGGTCGATGGAGTCTGTGTCGGTCTTCTGGTTTGTCTCCCATCCGAGCGCGCCGAAGGCCTCCCATCCGATGCCGAAGGCGTCATACTTGGGCATGAAGACGCGGTAGCCGGAGGCGTTGCGCGCGTCGAGGTACTGCCTGTAGATCTGGTGTGGGTCGCCGAAGAAGTAGTGAAGTGTGACCTTGCCGTTGTAGAGCTGCTGCACGCCCTGAACGATCTCATCCGCGGAGGTGTGGACGATCTTGCGGTGGGGATCGATGAGCAGGACCGCGAAGCGTTGTTTCGGATAGATCATGAAGTTGCTGACGAGGCGCGAGATGCCCTGACCGGAGAGGAAGGCGTCGTTGGCGAAGCCGGTAACATCGGTGTTGAACTGTTTGTTGGCGAGGGTAGAAAACTTTGCCTGCTCGACGGCGTGGTCGGCGAGTCCGTAGGCCGGTGTGTCGCCCAGAGTGACAAAGCGAATGTCGGAGAGTGGCCGGGTGGAAGTCAGTGTCAGCGTGGCGTGATGCGGCGCCAGAACGATCGAGATGCGAAGGGGGGCTCCGCCCATTGTAGTGGCGTTGAGGATGCAGGGAGACGTGGAGCAGTGTGCCGTGCCGGCGAGCCGGATCTGTTCTCCACCGACGAGAAGTCCCGCATTGGCATCAGGTGCAACAACTGGCTTGCCATCGACCGCAAAGCCATAGCGGAACCCTGGCGCTTGTGCGGAAAAGGTAATACCCGAACCCTGAAGGTGAATCTGGGCGGCGCCGGAGATGCTGGCGGCAATGAGGGACAAGGCGAGGAGCGCTCTTTTCTGCAAGACTCTAAGATCCTTTCGGTGAATGCGTGAGGCTGGTCTTATGCGATCAGAAATCATCAATTTCTAGACAGGTTTAGCGGTTAACATGTACTCTTTCCCGTGTTCCTTTGGCAAGTCATAAAATCCCGCGGGTCTGTGCCGCTTCCGTTTTATTACAGAGGATGACTGGCCATGCGGTGAACCGATTGAAGCAGGATCTTAATGAGCGATAGCGGCAACTTCGGGAAGGCCAATGCTGTGCCCGTAACGCGAGAACTTCGCGAGGAGAAGATTAAGGCCGATCTAGTGGTGGCAGGCGGCGGCCTGTCGGGTGTCTGCTGCGCGATCACGGCAGCGCGCGCAGGGCTGAAGGTGACGCTGGTGCAGGACCGCCCGGTGCTGGGCGGCAATGCGTCGAGCGAAGTGCGGCTGTGGGTCCTGGGCGCGACCTCTCACATGGGCAACAACAATCGCTGGGCGCGCGAGGGCGGCGTAATCGACGAGCTGCTGGTCGAAAATTTGTGGCGCAACCCTGAGGGCAATGCGATCGTTCTCGATTCGATCGTGCTGGAGTTTGTGCTACGTGAAGAGCGGATCCGGCTACTGCTAAATACGGCGGTCGATGAGATCGAGACTGCGGAGGACGGCGCGATCAGAAGTGCGACAGCGTACTGCAGCCAGAACCAGACGCGCTATCGTCTGGAGGCGCCTCTGTTTGTGGATGCAACCGGCGATGGCCTGCTGGGGTTTCTTTCAGGTGCGGCGTTTCGCATGGGCGCGGAGGCTCGCAGCGAGTTCGGGGAGTTGCTGGCGCCGGAGACGGAGCAGCACACGCTGCTGGGCCACTCGCTCTACTTCTACTCGCGCGATACGGGTAGGCCGGTGAAGTATCTGCCGCCCGCGTTTGCGCTGAAGGACATCACGCAGATACCACGCTATCGCGAGCTGCGGGTGACTGATTCGGGTTGCAGGCTATGGTGGCTGGAGTACGGCGGCTCGCGCGACACGGTGTATGAGACCGAAGAGATTAAGTGGGAGTTGTGGAAAGTCGCCTACGGTGTGTGGAACTACATTAAGAATTCGGGCGAGTTTCCTGAGGCGGAAACGCTGACGCTGGAGTGGATGGGGACGATTCCGGGCAAGCGCGAGAGCCGGCGCTTCGAAGGCGACGTGATTCTCACGCAGCAGGATGTGATCGAGCAGCGACAGCATTCTGACGCAGTAAGTTTCGGCGGGTGGGCGATCGACCTGCATCCTTCAGATGGTGTCTACAGCTCTCAGCCCGGCTGCACGCAGTGGCACAGCAAGGGTGTCTTTCAGATTCCATACCGGACGATGTACAGCCGCAATGTGCCGAACCTGTTTTTGACGGGACGGCTGATCTCTGCATCGCACATCGCTTTCGGCTCGACGCGTGTGATGGCCACATGTGCCCACAACGGTCAGGCAGTAGGTATGGCTGCCTTAATGTGCCTAAGCGAGGATCTCCGGCCGCGTGATCTTGTTGCACCAAAGAGGATGGGTGAATTGCAGCAAAGGCTGTTGCGCGCGGGACAATTTATCCCCGGGGTGATTGCCGAGGATGTTGCAGACAAGGCTCGTGCAGCTATCGTCACGGCGACTAGCGAGTTGCAGCTAAGCAAATTAGAGCCTTCTGGTGAGTGGGCGGCGCTTGACAAGCCGATGGCGTTGCTTCTGCCGGTGGTGGATGGACGTGTGCCGGTAGTGAATGTGGCGCTGCGAAGCAAACACGAGACAACGGTACGTGCGGAGCTGTGGGGTTCGTTTCGTAAAGGCAATACAACTCCGGATGATTTGCTTGGAAAAAGAGAGTTGACTCTGCATGTGGGTGAGCAAGCTGCAGCGCTTGCATTTGACGTGACAGTGGACGCCGCACAGTATGTGTTCTACATGCTGTGGCCTGCGGAAGGTGTCTCAGTGGCGCTCAGCCACGAGCAGGTGACTGGCGTACTGACCTTGTCGCAGAAGATGAATAGGGCAGTAGCGAAGAGCCTTGTGCAAACCCCGCCTGAAGGCTCGGGCATCGATACGTTCGCCTACTGGTTGCCAGAGCGTCGGCCTGCTGCGCGAAATCTTGCGGTGACAATCGAACCAGCATTGAAGCTCTTTGGTGGAGAGAGTGTGGTGAACGGCATTGCGCGTCCGTGGTGTGGTGTAAATGCGTGGGTACCGGCGCGTGAGGATCCGCGACCTTCATTGCGTCTTGCATGGAGTGAGCCGCAGACGATTCGCGACATCGAGATCAGCTTCGATACGGACTTCGATCATCCGATGGAGTCGGTGTTGATGGGGCATCCGGAGCGGCTGATGCCTGGGTGTGTGACTGAGTTCGAGGTGTGTGCAGGCACAGGTGTGCTCGCGCATGAGACGGAGAATCACCAGACGCGCTGGAGACTTCGGCTGGAGAACCCGGTCGTTACGAACGATCTCTCGATTGCCATACTGGCACATGGCCCGGCCCTTCCCGCGATCTTTGAAGTACGCTGTTACTGATTTCGAAGGAGCGGCATGAACGAGTGTGAAGGAAGACTCTCCCGGCATCAGTGGGTGATCATTGCGCTGCTCTTTACGGTCTCGCTGATTAACTACTTCGACCGGCAGAGCCTATCGGTGGTGGCGCCGCGTTTTCAGGCCGAGCTTCATCTGGACGATGTGGGGTATGCGCACATTGTTAGCATCTTTCTGTTTGCGTCTGCGATAGCTTACGGCATCTCGGGGTTTATCTCGGACTGGCTGGGGACTCGCCGATCCATGATGCTGTTCGTGGGGTGGTGGTCGCTGGCGGAGGCGGCAACGGCGTTTGCCTCCTCGGTGTGGATGCTGGCGATGGCGCGGTTTTGCCTGGGGCTGGGAGAGCCGGGATTGTGGGTTGCGGCACCAAAGGCAGTGGGGGAGACGTTCGACAACAGGCAGCGCGGACTTGCGGTGGGAATCTACACGATGGGCGCAACCGCAGGCGCCATCATCGCGCTACCGGTGATCGTAGCTGTGACGACGCATCTTCCGTGGCGGTCGATCTTTCTGATCGACGGCGCGGCGGGGTTGCTGTGGATTCCAGTGTGGCTGTGGTTCTATCGTGAGCGTGTATCGAGCGGCGTGCTCAGTAAGGCTGCGAGTGCAGCGAACACGCGTGAGGTGCTGCGCCGAAACTCAACCTGGAAGCTGCTGATCGCGCGCAGTCTTACCGACCCGGTGTGGTACTTCTTACTGTTCTGGTTTCCGAAGTATTTGAACAGTGCGCGCGGTCTGCCCATGACGCAGCTGGCGAAGATCGGCTGGGTGGTGTACTTGGGAGCGGGACTGGGCACGATTGCGGGCGGCTTATTGTCGCGGCGGTTGATTCGCTCCGGTATGAAGGTTGTGCTGGCGTATCGCTGCACGATGCTAGCTGCGGCTGTGCTAGTGCCGCTAAGTCCACTTGCGGCGCTGGTTCCGTACTACGCGCTGTCGGTGCTGATAGCGTCGGTGGTGGCGCTGGCGCATATGGCATGGCTGGTGACGCTGACGGCAATGGTGATAGAGCTGTATCCGGCGAACCAGGTGGGTAAGGCGGCGGGATTGATTGCGATGGGGTCGGGGTTCGGCGGAATGGTCTCGAGCGAGATCGTGGGGTATCTCGTAACACATGGAGGCTACACACCAGTGTTTTCCCTAATGGCGCTGTTGCACCCCATTGCGATCGCTCTGCTGTGGCCTGTGTTCCGGCAGAAGCGGCCGCTGGTGAATGTTCTTCCTGCCGAAAACCCCGCATGAGGATGTTGCTTTCATTAACGAGGGTTCACGCCGGCGTGATGTGCGATAGCTGCGGTGCGTTCGCTTGTGCGTGGCCGAGCGCCGTGTTGTCGAAGACGCACCAGACCGTAGTAGAGAAGGTGCGCGCATAGCGTTTGAGGTGCGTTCCGTCGGATGGAAAGCTTCCCGCTCACGCTGGGGATACCGACCATCCTGCGGTGCCGATGTAGGTCTGTCACATGCTGCCTTGGTTGGATGCAGACAGCATGCGAGGCGTGTAGAGCGGAGTTAAGGCAGCTCAGTTTCGAAGAGCTTCTGCACGATCTTCCAGCTGTCGCGGTGTTCGCGGTCGATGTTGACGACCCCCCAGGAACGGATGCCGTTCTCCGGTGTTCCCTTGATGAGGGAACGGTAGTCGTTCCAAGTCCAGAGCGAACCGCCAATCATCCACGGTCGTTCTTTCATGGCGGTGACGGCATCGGTGATGTCCCTAATGCGCTCGGGGTCGCGCAGGCCAGGCTCGCCCATCTTGCCGAACTCGGTGACGAAGATTGGCTTGTTGCGGTAGAGCTGGTGGACGTGGTCGAAGCGCTTGGCGTAGCCGCCGTATACGTTGATGGAGACGAAGTCGGAGTACTGGCTGGCTTCATCGGCACCGGTCTTGACGGAAGGATCGCTCGTATAGCGCGAGGCGAAAGTGATGAGCCGCGTCGGGTCAAGCGAAAGCGTATAGGCGCGCATGTCGCGCGTCCAGTCGCGGCCTTCCTGTGTGTAGGACTCATATTCGTTGCCGACGCTCCACGCTATGATCGAGGGGTGATTCCAGTCCTGCTCCATCATCTCCTTCTGCTGTTGCTTGAAGCGCTCGCGGACTCCGGGGTCGGCCATCTGCCAGGAGCTGAAATTCCAGTTGCCGGCCTCTGGGATGATGAGCATGCCATGTTTGTCTGCGAAGTCGATCAGGTATGGCGGCTGCGGATAGTGCGCGATACGCATCATCCGCATGTTATCGGCGAGCATGTCGGAGAGGTCGCGCTCGAGGATGGCGTCCGACTCCCGGAGGCCCTCCTTGGGATCTTCCCCCACGCGGTTGGCGCCGTAGAGGTGGACTGTCTTGCCGTTGAGCTTGAGCTCGGTGCCTTCGACGCGAATGTCACGCACGCCGATGTTGGCGCTGAGCTGGTCGTTGGGGATGGTGAGTTTAGCGGTATAGAGGAAAGGGTCGCGCGTGCTCCATAGGTGAGCGTTCCTTAGCGTCCCTACCCATGTGACTTCGGCATCACCGTTGGTAGCGATGCGCGTCGGCTTGAGGTGGACAGGCAGCGTGGCGATCTCACCTTGAACGGTAGAGGTCGCGGCCGATGTGCCTGCGTTGTGCAACCAGGCTCGAAGATGGATCGTCGCAACACCTGTCTTGAGATCGGGCTTCGCGTCGATCTTCATGTTACGCAGGTAGACGGCGTCGGTGATGACTATGCTGACGGGGCGGACAATGCCGCCATAGGGCATCCAGCCGACGATGGTAATGCGATTTGCGGTGCCGTAAGGGCCGGGGTGATCGGTCGAAGGAACGCCAGCGGCGAGCGCGGGGATGGAGGTCAGTGTGGGCGTGTTGTCGACTTCGACGGTGAGGTGATTCGCGCCAGGCTTGAGTAGCTTCGTAATGTCGAACTCAAACGTTGTGTATCCGCCTTCGTGAGTGCCGATGTGTTTTCCGTTGAGCCAGACCTGCGCGACGTTATAGACGGCGTCGAAGTGAAGGCGTGCGATCTGGCCGGGCCTAAGCGTGGGCGCATCGAAGTCGCGCTCGTAGAGAGCGTGGCCGATGTAGTGGCGGTACTTCTCATCAGCGGGCCAGCTATGCGGCAGGGTGACGGGCTCGGCCTTTTCAGCGAGTGTGGTCTTAAAGGTCCAGCCGGGGCCGTCAAGCGAGATGCGTTCGGCAGCGGGCGAGACGAGCGAGAGCGCAGGCGCGACGAGAGACACAAGGGCGATGCGAGAGAGTCGGTTCATTTCGTCCTCAACTGAGCAGATGTCATAGATGAAAAGAAGGGCAGAGCGGGAGGCTCTGCCCTTCAGGGTGTGAGATTGGTTAGAACATCAGCTTCGCAGCGAGCTGTAACGAGCGCCCGTCGGCTGCATTGGTGATGGTTCCGAAGGCACCATTGGTATTGCCGCCGCCACCGACACCATTGCCATTGACCACAGGATTTGCCGCTGCGGAGAAGGTCGTATTCGGAAGACCGAAGTTGGCATGGTTAAGAACGTTGAAGGCTTCGGCGCGAAGCTGAATCTTCCAGCGCTCGGTAATCTCCGTTGTCTTGAAGATGGAGAAGTCGAAGTTCTGCGTCCCCGGACCGCGAACATTGGCCAGCGTGCGCGGCACATTGCCGAAGGTGTAATCCGAGGGGTTCTGGAAGGCCGCTGTGTTAAACCACTTCAGCGGTGTTGGGCTGGAGAGCTTGACGTTCTGGCCGGGTACGAAGTTGGGACGTGTCGCGGCATTGGCCTGAGAGTTCGCACCGGTGATGGTAAGAGGGGTACCGGTCTGGAAGACCGCGATGAGATTTAGTTGGAAGCCGCCGATGGCGCGGTTGACCCAGGCGTTTCCGGAAGAGAACTTCTGGTTGCGCCCGAAGGGCAGGTTGTAGAGAGCACTGACGGTGGCGCGCTGCGAGACGTCGGCCGGGTCGAGCGAGTACTCCGCGCGGCGGTTATAAACGTTCTGGTAGCCGTTGTTGGCGGCGATCCCGTTGAGGTAGGCGAGAGGCGAGTTGACGCTGTCATCGAGCAGCTTGCTCATCGTGTAGCCGAAGAGCAGGAGCAGGCCGTTGCGCGCCTGACGTTGTGCGGATAGCTGAAGCGCATCGGAATGTAGGTTGCCATCGTGCGGGTTATAGACGGAGATCGAGCTGTAGTAGGGGAAGGGCAAAAGCGACTGCGCCCGTGTGATCGTGGCGCCGCCGAGCGAACCAGGGACACGACCAGCGTAGGGATTGGGTACCGACGCCTGGAGCGCGGTACGGCCAAGGCTGAAGTATTGGGGATTGAGTGAGTTCATGTTGTAGCCGCCCGCGGGCACATGAACGCCGTGGTTACCAACGTAGGTGGCCTGCACCACGACGGAGTAGGGGATCTCGCGCTGGACGCTGAGAGTGTACTGTTGCGACATCGGGGACTTCCAGCGGGTGGGGTCCTGATAACCGGGTGACTGGCCGAGGAAGCCGAGCGGGCCGAAGGACGAGCCGAGCGGTTGCAGCGGATCGGTGGGGAAGCCGTTCTTGAACTGGAAGGCGACGAGACGAGTGTCATTGCCTGCCGGGTTGTAGCTGGTGTTGGTAGAGGAGAAGCCGTTGGTCTGTCCGGTGTAGATGGAATTGAAGAACAGCGGGTAGTACATGCCGAAGCCACCGCGGACGACGGTCTTGCCATCGGCTGTGGCCTTGTAGGCGAAGCCGATGCGCGGCCCGAAGTCGGTAAAGCTTTCAGGAACGAAGTTGCGTCCGATACCGCCGGTGTTGGCGTACTGCATGGTGCCGGTGAAGCCGTTGGAGGTCGCGGTGGGGTTGAAGTTGCTGTAGCCGTTGTTCTGCTCGAAGGGCTGCTGCTGATAGTCGTAGCGCAGACCGAGGTTCAGTGTAAGGCGGTCGCTGGCCTGCCAGTCGTCCTGGAGGAAGAAGGAGGTGCTGATGGCGCGGTCGGTCTCGCCGGTGTTGGTGGTGATAGCCGCGGTACTAACTGCCCCGGCGAGGAAGGTGGCGTAAGAGTAGCCGGTATTCGTAGAGCCCGCTGGAGCGGCGGCACCAGAAGGGTCGGAGGTAAGGCCGGCGGCGAAGCTGAAGTTTCCCGAAGGCGTGTTGCGCTGAAGATTGGAGCCAATGTTGTAGCGCAGGTCCGTGCCGAAGGTCAGTGTGTGGCGCTTAATGACCTTAGTGATGGTATCGGTGATCTGCGGAAGGGTGTACGTCCTGAGGCCGATGGTCTGCACGGATGCGGGCAGGCCGTTTCCTACGGTCGGCAGCGCGAAGTTGGGAACGTTGGACGGAAGACCGAGCTTCGATGGCCAGTTGCCACCTGCGCTAACGGCCTGGAAGGGAAACTCCTGACGCTCGACGGAAAGGCGAAGGTCGTTGATCAGCGATGAGGAGAAGGTGTGGGTGTTGCCGGCGAGGATCTCCTTGGCTACGTAGGTGTCGTAACGATTGGCCACCGTGGGATCGGGATAGTAGGTTCCGCCACCGGTGCCACCGTTGGTGAAGTTGTTGTAGTAGGCATAGCGAACGAAGAGTGTGTCCTTGTCAGTGAGGCGATAGTCGATGCGGCCGAGGGCGTTGTACATGTTGCTGATGCCCTTGTTGGCGAAGAGGAAGTTGTTCGTATTGGTGTAGGCGTTCGAAGGCGTGACGTTGGGCAGCGGATAGAAGGCGTTCTGGTAGTTGACGGCTACGGGATCGAGGTTCGCGATCTTGTTGTTCGCATATGGCTGACGAGTCGCTATGCCGTTGGCGATGGTGGTGGTATAGGGGTTATAAAGTTGGATCTTGTTGCCGCTGGCGTCGGCCAGACCGGAGAAGTCACCGGTGCGCTGTGCGGGCGTGGGGACAGAGAGATACTGCGGGTTCGACTGAATGAAGCGGTAGGTCTCAAAATTGCCGAAGAAGTAAGCGCGATTGCGAATAATGGGGCCACCAACCGCACCGCCGAACTGGTTGTAGCGTAGGACAGGCTTGGCAAGTGGTGGACGGGCGAAGTAGTTCCGTGCGTTGAAGATGTCGTTGCGCAAGAACTCGTATACGGAGCCATGGAAGGAGTTGGTTCCGGAACGGCTGACAAGGTTGACGACACCGCCGAGCGTGAAACCATACTGCGCAGAAAAGGAACCGCTCTGCACCTTGAACTCCTGGATGGAGTCTGTGTTGGGGTTGACTGCGATCTCACCGGTGGTGGTCGAGAGATTGCTCTGGCCGTCAAGAATGTAGGAGTTCGAGCCAGTTGGCGAACCGTTGATGGAGATGGCAGAGAGGTTTGTACCGCGATTGGCGAAGCCGGACTGACTGACGGTGGTGTTGATGCGGACGCCTGGCGTCAGTGTTGTGAGAGCGATCGTGTTGCGTCCATTGAGCGGCAACTCCTGAATGGACTTCTCGCTGACGACCGCGCCGAGGGTAGCAGAGGTGGTGTCGAGCACGGCCTGTGAGGCATCGACCTGGACGGTCTCGGTGGTGCCGCCGACCATAAGCTGCACGTCGACTTCAACGCGTGCGCCGACAGTGAGTGTGACGCCCTTGGTGACGGAGGTTTGGAAACCCTGGCGCGTGACGATGACGCTGTAGTTGCTGCCGGGAAGCAGCGGAGGTGAGTTGTAGAAGCCGGCATCGTTGGTTGAGAGCGTGAACTTGTTCTGTGTATCGACGTTCTGGATGTCAACCGTGGCGCCTTCGACGGTCGCTCCGGTGGAGTCCTTTACGGTTCCAATGATGTTGCCTGTGCCCTGCTGCGCGACTGCTGTGATTGCCGTTCCAAAGGTGAGCAACAACAGACTGAGCAAGAGATACAGACTAAGTTGCGGACGTCGGTGGCCATTCCTCAAAAAGTTAAACATGCGTGCTCCTAGCGATTCTTTCTTTGTTTCTGGGTTCTCATCGATCTTGTAAGCCGAAACTCGAACGGCTGCGGTACCGTGACGGTGAATTTCGAGCTCCGTAGCCTGTCCATTGCGCGCGAGACGGACCGTATGCCGCTGAGGAGGAGGCAACATGGAGGCTGGCTGGGAGTTGCGAAGACCTCGTTTGAATTCATTAGAGTTAATCGGTTAACGTACGGCGGGAGAGTAGATTCGCCCGTTGACGGTTGTCAAGTGGTTTTCGCGAAGGGGTCTCACCCGAAAGGGAAAGTCGATTCAGCTCTTGCCGTAAAGTTGGGGTGACGGGAGTCCCAGAAGTCGCAAGAGATGCGGCGGCGGGGAGTAGCGTTGTGGTGTCGCAGAACAACGTGCGTTTTAGGCCGTTGTGCCTTGGAAAAAGGTAAAGGGAAGAAGAATGCGTTGCGGCTTCTGCTCGGGCAACTCGATGGAGTCGATGAGCATGTCAGCGGCGAGTCGACCCATCTCGAAGGTCGGAATAAAGAAGGCCGTGGGGCGTGGACGAAGACCTCCAGCATTGGCCGAGTTTGCGCGAGCTAGGATGGCGACGTCGCCGGGAATGCTAAGATGCCGCGCGTCGACGTAGTCGTACATGTGGACGAGTAGCGAGTCGTCGGCGGTGAAGATGGCGGTAGGACGGTCCTTACGGCGTAAGAACCACTGGTCAAGGATGGTGAAGGCCTGCGTCTGATCGTAGTTGCAGCAGCCAATGTGTTCGGGCTTCAGCTCGAGGCCCGCCTCGGCCATGGCGCGGCGCAGGCCTTGCAGCAGGTGAATATGTGTGGGCAAGGTAGGCAGCGAGCTGAGGAACGCGATCCGGCGATGCCCGTGGTCGACCAGGTAACGGACAGCCGCTTCGGCGAGCGCCGCGTCATCGACGCCGACGTAGTTGATAGCGGCGCGGCCATAGTAGGAGTTGATCATGGTAAAGCGGATTCCGGCGGCATCGAGCTCGTGGACGGTGTCGTTGATGTCGCGGGTGGTGCAGGAACGCGTGTTGATGAAGATCAGCCCGTCGGTGAATTTGCTCTCAAGGATCTGATCGCGGGTGGCTCGTCCGGGGCGGCCAGAAGGCGAGTATATGAGCAGGTTGTAGCCGCGGCGCATGACGGCGGCCTGAATGCCGGAGAGGGCCTGTGCGATGAACTGGTTGAAGAAGATAGGGTCCTTCATCGGCACCATGAGGCCGAGGAGTCGAGTGCGACGTTCGGCGAGTGCCTTGGCAAGCTCGTTGGGGGAATAGCCGAGGTCCTGAGCGATCTGGCGGATGAGTTCGCGCTTTGCGGCGCTCACACGCGTGGTGTCCTTATTGTTTAGCGCAATGGATACAGCAGCAACGGAAACTCCTGCCCGCCGTGCAATATCGGAGAGCTTAGGTGCTGGCATGAACGATGTGCTCCGTTTGCGATGGACTGCCAGATGGCTTCAAATCTAAAGGCATTTCACTTCACCGAATGTTCGTTTTCGTATTCAGCCGCATTATGGGATTTAGCGAAGCGCAAGGGCTAATTCTACATTCCAGTTTGATGGGGGAGACAACAGGATCGAAGCAAAGCAATTGCCTTGCATGAGTATTCTTATTCCTCCAATAACTTTTCCTTGCCACGCACCTTCTTAACCAAGTACATTTCCGGAGACTAAGTTAATCGATTAACGTACCTGGGGATTTGATAGCGATCATGATACTTCTTCGCCGCTCCGTCTCGCGCCGCAACGTTCTTGCTTCCATCCTGGGCACCACAGGCTACGCCGCCGCGCAGAGCTTCCTCCCCAGCATTCCCAACGTCGGCCTCAAGTCCGACACTGACCCTCACCGCACCGAGTGCGGCGTCGGCGCGCTGATGCCCTGGGCGGACGGACTCTACGCCTCGACCTACAACTCCTCCGGGCAAAAGAATTCCGGCACCGGCCTTGGTCTCTACCGGATCGATGACACTCTCAAGCCAAGTCTGCTCGATGTGCATAACGGCGTATACGCCAATCGCTTCGTTCATCATGCCTCGAACCAGTGCATCATCGGGCCGTACATCATCGACTCCGACGGCAAGTGGCGCCGCATCGAGGAGCTCGTCACCTACCGGCTCACCTCCACCATGCCACACCTCACCGACCCCGAGAACCGCGTCTACTTCCAGTCCATGGAAGGCCACTTCATCGAAATGGACATCGCCACGCTGAAGACGCGTGTGCTGAATGACCTTACCAAAGAGATGGGTATCAACCTGCAGCCGCACTTCAAGGGTGGCTACACAGCGCAGGGCCGGGTTGTCGTCACCAATAACGGCTTTTTCCAGTACGGCGAAGACCAAGGCGGCCTCTTTGAGTACGACGGCAAGACGTGGCGGCGCATCTCCAGCAAGCCGCACATGGACGTCGCCGCTCGCCAGAACATGGGCAATGTCATGTTCGCCACCGGCTGGGACGAACGCTCTGTACTCTTCCACGCCCTTGTCAAAGGCGAGTGGCAAAACTACCGCCTGCCTAAGGCCTCACACGCCTTTGAACAGGCATGGCAGACCGAGTGGATGCGCATTCGCGAGGTCGAGACCGAGCACTACATGATGGACATCCACGCGATGTTCTACGAGCTGCAGCCCTTGGCTTTCGAGGATCACATCTGGGGCATCAAGCCCGTCTGCCAACATCTGCGCATGGTGCCCGACTACTGCAGCTTCCGCGGCCTGCTCGCCGTTGGCGGCAACGAGACTACGCCGAACGTCGACAACAATGCCGTGCTCGGCCAGCCGCAGAGCGGCGTCTGGTTCGGTAAGACCGACGACCTGTGGAGCTGGGGCAAACCACAGGGCTGGGGAGGGCCGTGGCGCAACGACATGGTCACCGCCGGCAAGCCCTCCGACCCCTTCCTTTTCACCGGCTTCGACAAGAAGGTGCTGCACCTCATCGCCGAGAAAGCCACCTCCGTCACGATCGAGGTCGACTTCCTCGGCAACGGCACCTGGGCCAAGTACGAGACCGTCAGGCTCACCAGCGGCGAGTACAAGCCCATCGTCTTCCCGGAAGGCTTCAGCGCACACTGGTGCCGACTAACACCATCTGCCTCGTGCAAGATGACCGCCGAGTTTATGTTCACTTAGGTAAACGCTTCCGGCCGCATCAATCAGACGCTCGACCTTCGTTCAACATCCCTTCTCTTACTATCAGCGAGATGCCGGAGCCAGCTGAGAGTGCTACTTATGCCTTCGAGCTGAAGCTTCTGGGTGAACGTCTAGAGAACTCCGCGCCCATCGACTCGCCAAATATCTATCAATGTGTTCTCTTGAGCGACGTGCAGATAGTCATGCAGGTTCACAGTCGGATCGCAGTGGGGCGTTTCGAGCTTCACTACGCTGCCGACTGGTAATTGGTATGTATCTTCCGGAAAGGTGAGAAGTCCATGTTCATCGCCAAAGAAGGTATAGGTCGTTCCAGCGGGCGCTCCTGCAATAACTTTGGGTAGTGGCCCATCCGTAGCGAAACTCTTCAATCCTGCATCAATAGTTCCTCGACCGGGCATGTTGCTACTGACGACAGTGCTTTGGACGAAGAGCGATGTGGAGAATGTGGCTGCTCCCCCGAGGGCGACGGCGTTATATTCCACGTCCATAAAGATGTAACTGCCAGCCTGGTGCTCGGTCAGAATGCCTTCGCGACAGTCGATGGCAAGAGTTCCGGTGCCACCACCGCTTATCGTTGCAGGCGTGAGCCCACGCTTGTCGAGCGCCGTCGTGATGTCGACCAGCAAGCGCAGTTGGGCAGAGTAGGTCGCAGAGCGATCAGAAAAATCTGCGATATGCTGGACTTTTCCAGAATACGCCTGAAGCCCCCGCCAAGAGAGCCCTTTCGTCTTTGAGACGGTGTCAACTAGGCGCAACGCGGAGTCAACATCACGGACTCCAGTTCGGCCCATTCCTAGATCAATATCGATGAGGACGTTGAGTACGTGACCGACAGATGGTGATGGAATCTGCTCGGAATTATCGACCACAATAGTCAGCGCGATGTCACGTCGGAGTAGTTCCAGCAATCGCTCGCGCTTGTGTAAACCCACTATTGGCGAGGTGATAAGGATGTCGTTGATTCCCTTTCCGGCCAAGGCCTCGGCTTCATGAAGAGTGGCGGTCGAGACGCCACTGCTGCCTGCGGCAATCTGGCGGCGGGCGATCTCGGCGCACTTGTGACTCTTGGCATGAGGGCGGCTCTTCAATCCAGAAGCGCTGATGAGTCCCTGATAGGTCTTGATATTTTGCTCAAAAACGTCCAAGTCAAGGACCAACGCAGGCGTCATCAGTTCGCTCAGGCTTCCGCGCTTTCCTATCATTCCGGCGTTGGGTGATCGCATATCGATCAAGTATGTCAAAGGTGCACGAGCGGTGCACAATGATAAGCCCTCAAATGAGGACTCCTGTGAGCCACTTGTTTGTGACCTCGAACGGGAATTTTCAAACCTGCTCTATTCGTATCGTTCCAGAAAGAGCAAATTAGGAAAGAGCCCAGCCGGAACGGTCCTGCCGCCGTATAAACGGCGCAGCCTGGGGACAGTTTTTCGCAACCATCTTCGGTCCGTCCCATTCGATCTTCTGCCCGACACGCAACGACACGCAGCCCAGCAGCATAATCTCGGTGAGACGCGCGGCGATGTCAAAGCGTGAGTAGCACATCTCGGGCTTGTTTTCCTTCACCGCAGTGAGCCATTCCTGCGCATGCGCAACACCGCTATTTCCGGGATGACGATTGCGAGGAATTCTCTCTGGATAATGCGCCATGGCTGGGTGCTGGAGGTAGTTGACGAATTTTTCTTCACCTTTCAGCTTCACGAAGAAATTCGTTCCATCGTCATCCGGTGTAAAGACCGTGCCAACGTCGCCAATCAACAGACAACCGCTGTCAGGAACCTTGCCCTGCAGCGCGACGATGTCTGCGGTCAGTTCGATCGGCGGCTTGTTGGTGAGGTCATGACCGCCACGGGCTGCAGGGTCCGGCTGACCGCCATCGTACCACCACAGCGTCACTGGATCGTGCTGGACCTTTCTGTAGTGGTAGAAGAGGTGCGGATGTTCGACCGGAATGCGCCCTTTGCGCTTGGGAAAGACGAATCGAATTTTGGAGCCTACGGGATACGATTCCTTGTTCATCTGGCCGAAGGGGATCGCTTCAATCTCCGTCGGATAGTCGAGATCTAAAGCACGAAACGGCATATTGACTGTGTGGCATGCCATGTCGCCCAATGCGCCCGTGCCGAAGTCCTGCCAGCCGCGCCAGTTAAAAGGCTCGTAAACTCCGGCCTTTGGATTGCTGCTGCCTTTGTAGGGCCGCATTGGTGCCGGCCCAATCCATATATCCCAGTTCAATGTCACAGGAACCGGGTCTTTCCCGGCTGGACGCTCCATTGCCTGCGGCCAAACCGGGCGGTTCGTCCAAACATGAACTTCATGCACCTGCCCGATGAGTCCGTCCTGAATCGTCTCAACCGCGCGTCGCAAACCGTCCGTGGCGCTGCCCTGATTACCCATCTGAGTTACGATTCTTCTGTCGTGGGCCGTCTTGCGCAGATAGCGCGCCTCGTAGATCGTTTGCGTCAGCGGCTTTTGGCAAAATACTGCCTTGTTTTTCTTCATTGCCATCGAGGCCACGATCGCATGCATATGATCCGGTGTCGAAACCGTCACGGCATCGATCCGATCTCCCATTTGATCCAGCATCTGCCGGAAATCTTTGTAAAACCTCGCGCTCGGATATTTTTTGGTCTGAATCGCATAAGCGTCGGAACCGGAATCGACATCACACAACGCGACGATGTTCTCGCCCGCGCAGGCAT
>Ga0207644_10000869_pt1 | contig 19077 bp, 16 predicted proteins | sample KBSS73metaG_FD_184326 | JGI IMG/M metagenome (GOLD analysis project Ga0207644, IMG submission 184326) | Switchgrass rhizosphere microbial communities from Kellogg Biological Station, Michigan, USA - KBS S7-3 metaG (SPAdes) (version 2) | ecosystem: Host-associated > Plants > Roots > Rhizosphere... | reverse complement strand
ATGGTCGCGACTTGGGCTGGATGGATCGCCATCATCCCGTTGAAGCCATCCCGGCGGGCACGCGCCACGTACGCGGCCAAAGCGTCCGGCGCGTCGATGCGCGGGAACACGGTTTCGATGGCTTGCGCACCTGCTGCGTGGGCGCCGAACAGCGTCAGGCTGCGCACGAGTTCATAGGGGGGGGTATAGCTACCGTCGGCCTCGCGCGACGTGGCCGCGCCGATCGCCGCGGGCAGGTCTTCCGCCCCCCACGTTAGGCCGCAAATATGCGCCGCCACCTCGCCATAACTGCCGAGCTGAAAGATGGCGGCCGGTGTCTCGGTGGCGATCGGCAATATCGGGAGGCGCTCGCCCTGCAGCCGCTCGATCAGCGCCTCGACGCTTTTGGCGCCCTCCGCCTTCGGCAGCAGCAGACCATCGGGCTTGCCTGGCAGTACCGCCGCGAGGTCTGCGTCTGTCAAGTCGCCGTCCAGGGGGTTCACGCGCACGAAGGTGGCAACGCCGGCACGATCCCCCGCCAGCCACTCTGCAACAGCAACGCGGCCGGCCGCCTTCTTCTCGGGCGCTACGGAGTCCTCAAGGTCCAGGATCAGCGCGTCGGCCCCAGATGCCACCGCCTTGGCGAACCGTTCGGGCCGGTCGGCGGGAACGAACAGCAGCGACCGCAGCTTCATGCCGCCTCGCTCCCCTTGACCAAGGCCATGCGCAGACACTGGCACACCACCTCATTGCGCTGGTTGATCAGGCGGTGCGTAAAGGTGACGATGCCCGCGCCCGGACGCGACTTGCTGGGCTTGAGATCGGAAATCTCGGTCTCGCCGCGCAGCGTGTCGCCGATGAAGACCGGGTTGGGCATGACCAGCTTGTCGTAACCAAGGTTCGCGACCAGCGTCCCCAGCGTCGTGTCGGCAACCGAAAGGCCAATCATCAGCGCGAACGTGAAGGTGCCGTTGACCAGGATCTGACCAAACTCGCTTGCCTTTGCAGCTTCGAGATCGAGATGCAGAGGCTGCGGATTATGGGTCATCGTGGAAAAAAGGAGGTTGTCCGTCTCCGTCACGGTGCGCCGGATATCGTGGCTGAGCGTCTCGCCAATCTGCCACTGGTCGAAAAACTTGCCTGCCATTGTCGCTTCCCTATCGCTTGAAAAGGGCTCTACTCTGAGGGGTTCGGCTCGGCCTTCTCGATTTTGACGAGCAACGCGCCTTCGCTCACCTGCCCGCCCTCCCGGGCGTTCAGTTCGGCGATGATGCCGTCGAACGGGGCGGTCAAGCTGTGCTCCATCTTCATGGCTTCGAGGGTCAACAGCTTTTGTCCCTTAGAAACGGTGTCGCCCTCGGCGACCTCCAGAGCGATGATCCGCCCAGGCATGGGAGAGAGGACCGCGCCATCCGAGGCATCGCCTCCCCCGGCTCCAACGACGCGCCAAGGCGCAAGCTGCCAGACCTGACCTCCTTCGGCTATCAATACGTCCTCGGCCGGCTCATCCGCGCCCTCACGGGGATCGAATGTCACCGTTTTCGCCGCGCCGCTCAGGAGGAATGTGCCCGTACAGCGGACTGGCGCATTCAGCCGAAAGCCGGCCAGGGATCCCCCCTTCGTCAGCGCCGCGGCGGCCTCGGCCAGCGCTTCCTCGCTCGGATTTGCCGGGGGTAGCAACGCTTCGCCCTCGCGGCCGATCAGGCCCGTGTCGAGCCGACCGGCGGCGAAGTCTGGGTGAGTGAGCGCTTTCACCAGGAAGCCCGCGTTGGTCTTGAGCGGCCACACCGCGCTCTGGTCCAGTGCGTCGGCCAACCGCCCACGCGCCTCTTCGCGAGTGGCACCATGGGCGATGACCTTGGCGATCATCGGGTCGTAGAAGGGAGTTATCTCGGCGCCTTGCACGACACCTGTATCGATACGCAGACCAGGTACGTCGCCGCCGAGCTCGAACGTGTCCAGCCGCCCGATCGAAGGCAGGAAGCCGTTGGCCGGATCCTCGGCGTAGAGGCGCGCCTCCATCGCCCAGCCAGCGATCGACAGCTCATCCTGACTTCTCGGCAGCGGTTCGCCGGAGGCCACGCGCAACTGCCATTCGACCAGATCCTGACCCGTGATTTCCTCTGTCACGGGATGCTCGACCTGAAGCCGGGTGTTCATTTCCATGAACCAGATGCGGTCGGCCCTGAGGCCCTCGCTGCCGTCGGCGATGAATTCGATCGTGCCGGCGCCGACATAGTCGACCGCCTTGGCCGCATTGACGGCCGCCTGGCAGACCGCCGCGCGGGTCTGTGCATCCATGCCGGGCGCCGGCGCTTCCTCGATCACCTTCTGGTGGCGGCGCTGAAGCGAGCAATCACGTTCGAACAAGTGGACGACATTGCCGTGGGTGTCCCCGAACACCTGTACCTCGATGTGGCGAGGGTTCGTCACCCATTTTTCCAGGAGGAAGACATCGTTGCCAAAGCTGGCGACCGCTTCGCGCTTGCATGAGACAAGTGCGTCCTCGAAGTCGGCTGGGGCGTCGACCTTGCGCATCCCCTTGCCGCCGCCGCCTGCGACAGCCTTGATCAAGACGGGGTAGCCGATCCGCTCGGCCTCGGCCTTCAGGCGCGCCGGGGACTGGTCATCACCCAGATAGCCCGGCGTGGTGGGCACGCCGGCCTCCTGCATGCGCTTCTTGGCCGCGTCTTTCAGGCCCATGGCCGTGATCGATGCCGGATTGGGGCCGACCCAGATCAGGCCCGCATCCTGGACCGCTTGTGCGAACTCTGAGTTTTCCGAAAGGAAGCCATAGCCTGGGTGAATCGCTTCCGCGCCCGTCTGCTTGGCTGCGGCGATGATCTTTGCACCGACCAGATAGGACTCTCGTACCGGCGAAGGCCCGATGTGCACCGCTTCGTCGGCCGAGCGGACATGCAGCGCGTTCACGTCCGCATCCGAATACACAGCGATCGTGCGGATCCCCAGCCTGCGCGCGGTCTTCATGACCCGGCAGGCGATCTCGCCGCGGTTGGCGATCAGGACGGATTTAAGCATTGTCGTCTCCTTCTCCGTCGGCCGGACCGATCTTGCGCCCTGTCCCGAGCCTTTGTCCGTGGAGCAGGGTAGATGGCAATTGCAGTGCCGCGCGCCGTATCGAGGCAGGACGCTGCGTCACCGGCTTACAGGCGCTCGATGACGAGGGCGATGCCCTGCCCACCGCCGATGCAAAGGGTAGCAAGACCATAGCGACCGCCTACGCGCTCCAGCTCGTGCAGCAGCTTGACCGTGATTATGGCCCCCGTCGCGCCGACCGGATGCCCCAGCGAAATGCCCGAGCCGTTGACGTTGGTCTTAGCGGGATCAAAGCCGAGTTCCTTTGCCACCGCGCAAGCTTGGGCCGCGAACGCCTCGTTCGCCTCGATCACGTCGATCTGGCCGAGTTCCAGCCCCGCACGCTTAAGCGCGATCGGCACCGCCTTGATGGGGCCAACCCCCATGATCGAAGGCTCGACCCCGGCATGTCCCCAAGCGAGAATACGCGCGCGGGGCGTGAGGCCCTTGGCCTTTGCCGCCGACGCGGTGGCGAGCACGAGAGCCGCCGCTCCATCGTTGATGCCCGAAGCGTTCCCGGCGGTGACGGTGCCATCCTTCTTGAACACAGGCATGAGCGTGCTCAGCGTCTCGGCCGTGGTGTCTGCCTTCACATGTTCGTCGGTATCGAAAACAACGACTCCCTTGCGGGTGTTGATCTCTACGGGAACGATCTGCTCCTTGAAGCGACCCTCCGCAATCGCGGCAGCGGCGCGGCGGTGGCTCTCGGCAGCGACAGCATCCTGATCGGCGCGGCTGATATCATGCTGCGCCGCGACGTTCTCGGCCGTCATGCCCATGTGAATCTTCTCGAACGGATCAGTCAGCGCGTCGTTCAAAGCGTCAAGAAGCTCGATCGCGCCCATCTTCTGGCCGAAGCGCGCCGTTGTAGCGTAATGCGGCGCCTTGGACATGCTTTCAGCCCCACCCGCGATAGCCACATCGCATTCGCCGAGAGTGAGCATTTGCGCGGCCGACACGATGGCCTGAATGCCCGATCCGCACAGGCGATTAAGGGTCAGCGCGGGGGTGGAAACAGGAATGCCCGCGTGGACCGCCGCGACGCGCGCCAGATAGGCATCCCGCGGCTTGGTAGGGATAACCTGCCCCATGACGACATGACCGACATCCTCGACCCTTACGCCGGCCCTCTCGATAGCTTCAGCTATGACGAGACGGCCAAGCTCGGCAGGCTCCACGTCCTTCAGCGAGCCGCCGAACGCGCCGATTGCGGTGCGCACGGCCGAGACCAGGACTACTTCTTCGTTCATGACATCATGTCCTTTTCGGCCGCCTACGGCAGGCGGCCACGACCATCACATGCGGAACACGCCGAATTGGGGGCGATCGGCGATGGGAGCGTTCAGCGTGGCGGCGAAGGCCAGGCCCAGCACATCGCGCGTTTGCGCCGGGTCGATGATACCATCGTCCCACAACCGAGCGGTGGCGTAGTAAGGATTACCCTCGTCCTCGTATTTTTGACGTATCGGCGCCTTGAACGCCTCGGCCTCCTCCGGTGTCCACTTTGCAGCGTCCCGGTGGACAGTCGCCAGCACCGATGCCGCCTGTTCGCCGCCCATAACCGATATCCTGGCGTTGGGCCAAGTGAACAAGAAGCGTGGCTGGTAGGCTCGACCGCACATGCCGTAGTTGCCGGCGCCGAAGCTGCCGCCGATCAGGACGGTGATCTTGGGTACTTGCGCGGTCGCTACAGCCGTCACCAGCTTGGCGCCATTCTTGGCGATGCCCTCGGCCTCGTACTTCCCTCCGACCATGAACCCCGAGATGTTCTGAAGGAAAAGCAAGGGGATGCGCCGTTGGCAGGCCAGTTCGATGAAGTGAGCGCCCTTCACCGCGCTCTCCGAGAACAAGACGCCGTTGTTGGCGAGAATAGCGACTGGCATGCCCCAGATGTGGGCAAAGCCGCAGACGAGAGTGGTGCCGTACAAGGCTTTGAACTCGTGCAACTCGCTACCATCCACGATCCGCGCGATCACCTCGCGCACGTCGTAGGGAGCCCGCACATCCTGCGGAATGACGCCGTACAGCTCCTCGGGGCTGTGTTTAGGCGGCCTGGCGTCCCTGATGTTGAGGTTGGGGGTGAGCTCGGGCTGTAGTGTCGAGACAATGTCGCGCACGATCGACAGCGCATGTTCGTCGTTTTCGGCGACATGGTCGACCACGCCCGATCTGCGACCGTGAAGGTCGCCGCCGCCCAGGTCTTCCGCCGAGATGACTTCACCTGTCGCGGCCTGCACCAGCGGGGGCCCGGCAAGGAAGATCGTGCCCTGGTTGCGGACGATGACGGTCTCGTCGGACATGGCGGGAACATAGGCGCCACCTGCCGTGCAGCTGCCCATGACGCAGGCGATCTGCGGAATGCCGCGCGCCGAGAGATTGGCCTGGTTATAGAAGATGCGTCCGAAATGCTCCTTGTCGGGAAACACCTCGGCCTGATTGGGCAGGTTCGCACCTCCGCTATCGACCAGGTAGATGGAGGGCAGACGGTTCTCGAGCGCGATCTCTTGCGCGCGCAGATGCTTTTTGACCGAGATGGGGAAATAGGTTCCGCCCTTCACAGTCGCGTCGTTGCAACTGATCAGCACCTGCCGCCCCGCGACGCGGCCAATCCCCGCGATGATGCCCGCCCCCGGCACTTCGTCACCATACAGCCCGTTCGCGGCCAATTGGCCCAGCTCCAGGAAGGGCGAGCCAGGATCGAGCAGCCGCTCCACGCGCTCGCGTGGCAAAAGCTTCCCGCGAGAGACATGCTTGGCTCGAGCGCTTGGCGATCCGCCCTGCGCGGCGTCGGCCACCTTCCTGCGCAGCTCATCGGCGAGCGCTTCGTTGTAGGCGGCATTCGTCCGGAAGGTTTCGCTATCGAGCGAAATCTTCGTGTCGAGAGAGGGTGCGGTCATCTCATCTTTTCCCCTTCGCACGGGAGCCAAAAAAGGCACCTGTCATCCGCGTGCGGGTGAAGCGGGGCATCGCGCCCGCTCCTATCTCCCTCCCGCCGGGGGAGGGACTCGATCAGACGCCGATCAGTTCTCGGCCAATCAGCATGCGACGGATCTCATTAGTGCCGGCGCCGATGTCCAGCAGCTTAGCGTCTCGCATGAAGCGCTCGACCGGCCAATCCTTGGTGTACCCCGCTCCGCCCAGCGCCTGAACCGCCTCCAGTGCCGTTTTCATGGCGTTCTCCGAAGCCAGCAGGATCGCACCCGCGGCGTCGAACCGAGTGGTCTTTCCGGCGTCGCAAGCTCTTGCCACGGCGTAGACGTAGGCACGCGCGCTGTTGAGCGCGACATACATGTCCGCGACTTTCGCCTGCATCAGCTGGAACGCTCCGATCGGCTTGCCGAACTGCTTGCGCTCGCGAACATAGGGGATGACCACGTCGAGACATGCCTGCATGATGCCAAGCTGGATGCCCGACAGCACGGTGCGCTCGTAGTCGAGGCCTGACATCAGCACGCCTACGCCGCCGTTGAGGGGACCCATGACGTTTTCCTCGGGCACTCCGCAATCGTCGAACACCAGTTCGGCAGTGGGGCTACCCCGCATGCCCATCTTCGGGATCTTCTGACCGATGGAGAAGCCCTGGAAGCCCTTCTCGATGATGAAGGTGGTGATGCCCTTCGATCCTTCACCCGTCTTCGCATAGACAATCAAGGTGTCGGCATAAGCGGCATTCGTGATCCAGAATTTCGTGCCGTTCAGCACATATCGATCGCCCTTCTTCTCTGCCTTGAGCTTCATGCTCACCACGTCGGAACCGGCGCCCGCTTCCGACATGGCAAGCGATCCAACATGCTCGCCCGAGATCAGCTTGGGGAGGTATTTCGCCTTTTGCTCCGCGTTGCCCCAGCGGCTCAGCTGATTGACGCAGAGATTGGAGTGCGCACCATAGGAAAGGCCGATGGAAGCCGACGCGCGCGCCACCTCCTCCTGGGCAACGACATGCTCCAGATAGCCGAGCCCCAGACCGCCGTTCTCCTCGGGAACGGTGATGCCGTGCAGGCCCAGTTCGCCCATTGCGGTCCACAGTTCCTCGCGCGGAAACCAGTCCTTCTCGTCGATTGCCGCAGCCAGCGGTGCAATCCTGTCAGCGGAGAAGCGGGCCGCGCTGTCGCGGATCATATCGGCATTGTCACCCAGCGCGAAATCGAAGTCGCTCATCAACGTTCTCCCAAGGGCGATTTGGTCGCTTGCCGAACCTTCTAGCGGGAGCGCTCCCCTTGGGAAAATTGAACTTCGCCAAACAACACTATAGATGGTGGCTATGCAGCTCACTCATGCCATGCGACCGTCGTAAATGCTGGATCGCTATCTCCTGCGCTATTTTCTAGCCGTCGTCGATCAAGGCAACTTCTCTCGGGCGGCAGCGCATTGCAACGTGTCGCAACCCACGCTGTCCGTCGGCGTTGCCAAGCTGGAGCGGGAACTGGGTACGCCGTTGTTCGTACGCTCTAATCAGCGCGTCGAGTTGACCGAGGCCGGGACGCGTTTCCTGACGCATGCCCGGCGAATCGAACGCGAGTTCAACCTGGCCGTGCAATCGATGGGCGTAGCCGAAGATCGTTCGTTGGTGCGGATCGGGGTGTTGTCCAGCGTGCCCGGTGCGATCGTCGCCGACTCCTTCGCACGCACTCGACCAGACCGGCAACATCGTTTCGAGCTGATCTTCGGGAGCGAACGGGAATTGACCGGGCACCTTGCCAAGGGCCGTGTGGATATCGCTTTGACCCTGGTCGGGCGCGGCGCGGATCGCTTTGCCGAGCAACCGCTAAGAACGGAAGGCTATGTGCTGGCGCTACCTGACTCGCATTCGCTTGCCAGCTGCGCGGAGATCGCGGCGCAACAACTCGCCAGCGAGACGATGATCGTCCGTCGCCACTGCGAGGCGCTGTCGGACACCAGCCGCTTCTTCACCGAGCGCGGTGTACGGCCGCATTTCGCCTTACGTTCCACCAACGACGAACGCGTGCTGCAGATGGTGGCGGCAGGCCTCGGCGTCACGGTCATGCCGATGTGCTACGAGGCCCCGGGTGTGGTGCGGCCGCGGCTGTCCGGTTTCGACCTGACGAGGACGCTGGGTTGGGCAGCGAATGACGGAGCCGAGCCCTTGCTACGCGATCCATTGCCGGTGATGGTGGAGATCGCACGAATTCTCGAAGGCTGCGAATGAACGCGAGAAGCGTCTACTCGCCTCATCTCGCGCGATATTTATCTGGGCCGGAGTGACTTCGGCTTCGACGGATGACTGCCTGGGCGATCTGGCTCACCGTGCAGCATCCTCGAGAATGAGATCGGCCGCCTTCTCCCCGATCATGATCGACGGCGCGTTGGTATTGCCCGAGGTGATCTGCGGCATGATCGAGGCGTCGGCTACGCGCAGGCCCTCGACCCCACGCAATTTGAGGTGAGGCGTAACGGGTGCGTTCTGATCGCTGCCCATTCTCACGGTGCCGACTGGATGGGCCACTGTATGAGCCGACGCCCGCAGGTGGGCGGCGAGTTCTGCATCGCTCACCTTGCCAGGCCCTGGCTCGAGCTCCTCGACAATCACGTTCTTGAGCGCGGGCATAGCAGCGATTTCACGCACCTGCCGAATGCCAAGGGTCAGCGCACGGACGTCACGCTCGTCCGTCAGGTAGCCCATGTCGATGCGCGCTCGCTGCGAGGGATCGTTCGATGTGATGCGCACATTGCCCCGGCTGAAGGGTCGGGTCTGAATTGCGGAGATCATGAGCCCCGGGAATGTGTCCGTCGTCGGACCCTGCGGTGTGGCCAGGATCGAGAAGGGCCGCATCGACAGCTGCAGGTCCACTCGGTCCAATGCCGGATCCGATTTGACGAACGCGCTGAAATGGGCGCTCGAGGTGGCGAGCAGCCCCCTGCCCCGTACGAGCCATTTCACGAGTTCGATCGCCATGCGCGGCGTTGAGCGCAGCTTGTGGTTGAGACTGAATTGCCTGCCGGACACGGCGAACTTCAGATGACCGAACAGATGGTCCTGCAGATTTTCACCCACCTGAGGCAAGGCGATCAAGGGTTTGACGCCGACAGCTGCAAGGTGCGCAGGATCGCCGATCCCTGAATGTTGGAGAATATGGGGTGAGCCTATCGCACCAGCCGAAAGAATGATCTCCCTGGCTGCCCTAAATTCACTTTCTCCGGCCGGGGTCGAGACGGTCACAGAGACCGCACGACCCTTGTCCATGTTGATCCTGCGAACATGCGAGTCGGTAAAGATGGTTAGGTTCTGCCGTTTCCCTTGGAGCGGGTGCAGGAATGCGCGTGCGGTCGATTGCCGGCGACCGCGATGGATCGTGGCCAGCAGATGGCCAACACCGTCTTGGCAACCGCTGTTGATGTCCGGATTGAACGGTACGCCGTATTCTTGCACCGCCTGCATCGCCAGTTGCGAGGCCAGCGGCAAGTCGTCGACCCAGCTAAGCCGGAGCTCGCCAGCACGGCCATGGACGGCATCGTCTCCGCCACGATCGAGCCTCTCGGATCTCTTGAAGTAGGGCAGCACGTCATCCCAGCCCCAACCGGGACACCCTGCATCGCGCCAGCCGTCGAAGTCTTCCTTCTGGCCCCTGACATACAGCATTCCATTCACCGAGCTGCCGCCGCCCAGCGTTTTCCCTTGCATGATCGGGATCGAGCGGCCGCCAAAGCTCTGCGTCGCTAGGCTAGGATCATACCATGCATAGCCGCGGTTGGTCAGGGTGCGCATGAACGCCATTGGCACCCTCATCCAGAAATAGTCGTCCCTCTTCCCGGCTTCCAGAAGCAGCACGGAATGTCTGCCCGATGCGGTGAGGCGATTGGCGATCACCGCGCCGGCCGATCCGGATCCGATGATGATGAAATCGTAGTCGGTCCGCATCGTCTCCTCCCGGCAACCCTAAGGCCTTGCTCAGGCCGCAGCCAGCTTCACGCGCACAGTCTTGAGGTGCGTGTAGTACTGCAGCGCAGCGACGCCCTTTTCCCGCCCGTAGCCACTGTTCTTGAAGCCGCCGAATGGCAGCTCGATATCGGCGGATGAGTACTCGTTGATCCCGACAGTTCCGACCTGGAGCTTTCCGGCGACGCGGTGGGCGCGAGATATGTCGTTGGTCCAAACTCCCGCTGCAAGGCCGTATTCGGTGTCATTGGCGATCGCGATGGCGTCTTCCTCGGTATCGAAGGGTATCACTGCCAGGATAGGACCGAACACCTCCTCGCGTGCGATGCGCATATCGTTGGTCACGTCCGCATAGATGGTCAGGGGCACGTACCACCCGTTGCCCCAGCTTTCGCTACGGACATCGGCTCCGCCGACGACAAGCCGAGCCCCGTCGGCTCGAGCGATATCGAAGAAGCCGCGCACGCGCTCATATTGCGCTCGCGTGCTGATCGCTCCCATGTCGGCATCGGCTTCCGGACCCGATCTGATGGCACCCGCCGCGACGGCGAGAGCCTCCACGAACCGATCGTAGATCGTCCGCTGCACCAGGAGCCGTGATCCCGCCGAACAGACCTGCCCCGCGTTGGCGGCAATCGCGCGCAACGAGCCTGCTACAGCGTCCGCAAAGGTTGCGTCTTCGAAGACGATGTTGGGTGACTTGCCACCCAGTTCCAGAGTTAGCGGAATGATCCGATCGGCAGCGATCCGGCCTATTTCCCGCCCTGCTCGGACGCTGCCCGTAAAGGCAACCTTGCGGATCATCGGGTGTCCGACGAGCGCGGCGCCGGCTTCGGCGCCCAGTCCGGTGACGACGTTGAAAACGCCAGGAGGAAGTCCGCACTTCTCGCATGCCACCTGCGCCAGGAGCAGAGCGCTTCCCGATGTTTGCTCGGACGGTTTCGCGACCACGGTGTTTCCCACGATCAGCGCCGGTGCCATGCCGCGCGAAAGTTGACCCAGAGGACCGTTCCAAGGCGTGATGATGCCAATGACGCCGTACGGTTCGCGACGAGTGTAGCAGTGGAAACCATCGCCCAGGTCGATGCGGTCGCCTTGGGGTAAGTTGCACAAACCGGCGTACATCTCGAAATAGTCGGCGGAACCACGTATGATTTCACCCGCCACTCGTGCCGCTGGTTTTCCAGCCTCGAGCTGTTCGATGGCGCCGAATTCATCGGCATTTGCACGCAAGTAGTCACTGATCCGCATCAGGATCCTGGCGCGCTCGATCGGTCGCATCGCGGCCCATGCGGGCTGGGCGCGGGCTGCCGATTGCACGGCCGCATCGATGTCAGCCTCCTGCGATCGGGCTATCGTTCCACACTTCTCGCCAGTTGCAGGCGCGTACACATCATGGCGCAAACCCGAAGCAGCGGGCGCAACCGCACCGTCGATGAAGTTGTGCAGATCCCTCATGCCCCTCGCCTCTCTTGTGAGCAGGCCGAAGGTCCACAAAGGGTGCGCCGAGCCTGCGTGTTGGCGCTATCATTCCTATATATCTTTTTCCAGACCGCCATAGCTGGCGCATCAGGAGATCGTTGTCGCGTCGACAACGATCATCGAAGTCTGTGAAATCAAGGCATCAGCGGTGGAGATAGGAAGTAGGGGAGTCCGGAAAGCCCTCACGCCACCGGGGTTGGTGAGGTCCTCCGGATTGGAGCCGGCGGGCATCTGGATGTCCTAGCCTGCAACTTCAGCCCGGCGGAGAACGCCTTCTGCACTCTGCCACCGGCGCCTCCTTGAGATTGCTACGCCATGTAGAGTCCGCCATTGACGTGAAGCGCATGGCCGGTGACATACTTGCCAGCATCGGATGCGAGGTAAAGGCAAGCTTCGGCAATGTCCTCCACCTCGCCCATGTGACCTAGTGCGACACTCTTCTTGATCGAACTCTCGATCTCGGCGGCCACGTACTGTGACCAGTCGCGGTCGGTATTTATCACCCCGACGCCGATGGTGTTGCAGGTGATACCGAAGGGCCCGAGTTCACGCGCCAGCGCCTTGGAAAGACCATGCATCGCCGCCTTGGCGGAGACGTTTGCCGGCCGATTGGGAGCTCCCGAAAAGCCGTCGGCGCCCGACATGTTGATGAGTCGGCCCCAGTTCTGTTCCCGCATCATCGGCGCAACAAGCCGAGCGATGAAATAGCATGCATGAAAGTTCGAGTTCCAGGTCTCGAGCCAGGTCTCGACCGTGATCTCGTCAAGGTTCTCCCGATTTCGAACACCCACGTTATTGACGACGATATCGACTTTTCCGAAGGCGGCTTTAGCCTCGTCCACCATGCGTTCAACCTCGGCCGGTTTGCCGACATCGGCCATCACACCGATAGCCTTGCCTCCGCTGCCGACGATGTCCGCCACCACGGCATCGACGCTGGCTTTGCTCGAATGGCCATTCACGATGACCGCAGCACCTTCGGCCGCGAACAGCTTCGCAACGGCTGCACCGATATTCTTACCCGAGCCGGTGACGAGGGCAACATGCCCCCCAAGCCTGTTAATTCCCATGTCTCTCCCCCGCCTGCACGGCTGATTGGCGTCTTGACCAGTCGACGAGCGACAGCCCGTCGGTCTCGATATGTGGCACGATATTCCGGCTTACTGGCCGTCGGGATAGCCTGCGGGCAATTCGAAGCCGAAGAAGCGAGCCGCGTTGGTCCCGAGGATCTTGGTGCGCGTGTCTTCCCGCAGGTGACCGAACCCGCGCTCGATGGCCTCGGCCGAATGCGGGAAGGTCCCTTCGTGATGTGGGTAGTCGTTCGACCAGCAGATGTTGTTTTCCAGCCCATAGGGCTCGACAAGCAGCAGTCCGGAACGATCCTCCTGGAACGAGGCCATGGCATGCTCCCGGAAGTACTCGCTGGGCAGGCCGTGCTTGAGCTTGGGGAAGACCCACATATGATGCTTCACGTACGTTTCGTCCATCAGGTCGAGCAGCGCCGGAACCCAACCGATCCCGCCCTCGACGGCGGCGAAACGCAGCTTGGGAAAGCGGTCCAGGATGCCCGATGCACAAAAGGCCGTGATGGGATCGCACAGAGCTTCGTGTGACTTGGCGCGGTTCATGATCGCGCCGCCAGGGCCGCGCACCTTGCGCGGATCTCCGCCGGTAGCAACGTGCATCGCGATGGTCAGGTCGACATCCTGGATTGCAGCCCAGAGGGGGTCGAACTTCTTGTCGTTATAGGTGTGCTTGGCCTCGGCCATACCCGGGATCGGCTGGCTCGGCAGCGACAAGACCTCCAGCCCGAGCTTGGCTACGCGCTGCACCTCGACGATCGCAGAGTCCACGTCGCCCGTCGCGATACAGGCAGCGATCTTCGTCCGCTTGCCCCAGCGCGGCCGCAACTCTGCTGCCCAATCGTTGTAGACGCGGAATTGGGCTTGAGCAAAGCCGGGGTCCGGCGTGAAGTAGGCCATCAGCGCCGGGCCATTGGGGAATGCGACTTCAGCGTCGATGCCGTCCCGATCCATGTCGGCGAAACGGGTCTCCATGGCAGCGGTCGGATCGTCATCGACGACCCCCGCCTGGCGCGGTACTCATCCTCTCCTTCCAGTTCGGACTTGAGCACACGGAACGGCTTCATGCCATCCACGATCATCCACATGCCGTCGTCCCGCTTCTCGGCGCGGGGCAGCCGGTCTTTGTAAGCATTCTCGATCCGCGTACTCATCAGCTTCGGCGGGGGGGTGATGTGTGAGTCAACCGAGATGATCGTGTACTTGGAAGCGGCCCCAGGACGAGGCGAACGGGCCCAGCCGTCATGGCCCGGGGTTTCGGCACGCCAGCGATTGTGGTTGTCGATCTCGGTGGGCAGAGTCGCGATGTTCATAGCGGGGTCCTTTCAGCACCAAGCGCAGAAATATAGAGTGAGCGCCGCGATCATGCGACGACACCCGCCTCGCGGAGCGCATCGCGCTCCTGGGGTGAATAGCCGAGCGCGCCGAGAACCGCATCCGTGTCCTCGCCCAGCGCAGGTCCGCGCCGATAGGGCTGTCGCGGAGTGTTCGAAAAGTGAATGGGGGAGCCTGCTACGGCCAGCGGCTCTTCGACGCCCGGTAGATCCAGCGTGGGCAGCATGCCCCGTATCTGGAAATGCGGGTCACTTTCGATGTCGGCCATAGTATAGACTGGCCCCAAGGGAATGACGCCACCAAGGCGCTCGCGCAGCTCAGCCTTGGGGAACCTCGCTGTGTGCCGCGATAGCTCCTCGATCAGCGCGATCCGCTCCTGCGTGCGCTGCTGCTGGGTTGCAAAGCGGGGATCCTCCAACAGTTCGGGCGCTTCCAAGCCAAGCGCCAGCTGTCGGAAGAAATGATCCTGAGGAGCACCAATGGCGATGTACCCGTCACTGGTGGGGAACAGGCCGAATGGCGCCGCATAGGGCTGATGATTGCCGACTTGGCCGGCGACCATCCCTCCGAACGACTTCTGGTATACAATGCGTTCGGATATGGCCAAGATCGAGTCCGTCATCGCCACGTCGACGAACTGTCCCTTTCCCGTGGCATGCCGCTCGATAACGGCGGCCATGATCCCCATGGCCAGGAACATGCCAGGCACGATATCGCCGACGCCCGGCCCGACTTTGGTTGGCTCGCCGCCTTCAGCGCCGGTGACTCCGCAAATTCCACCCATTGCCTGAGCCACGACATCGAAGGCGGGCCAATTGACGTAGGCGCTCTCGCCGGAGCGCGGGTCGCCAAACCCCCGAAGCGCCGCGTAGATCAAACGCTCGTTACGCGCGCTCAGCGCTTCGTAGGAGAGACCCAGGCGATCCATCACCCCAACCCGGAAATTCTCCACCACGATGTCGCAGTTGTCTACAAGGCGAAGGACGAGTTCCCTACCCTCCGGCGATTTCAGATCGATCGCCAGGCCACGTTTGTTACGATTGACGCTGTGAAAATAGCCCGACTGGCGGCGGCTGACATCACTCTTGTGAAACGGCCCTCCGACACGGGTCGAATCACCGCCGCGGACATCCTCGACCTTCAGCACGGTTGCGCCCATGTCGGCCAGGATCTGCGTCGCATACGGTCCGGCGAGCGAGCGACTGAAGTCCAGGACGCGCTGGCCGGTCAACGGACCGCGCATCGGCGCGCCCCACGCACCCAACGCCCCCTCCTCCACTTTCTCAGTCGTGCCAGACACTCTCGTCGCCTTCTCTGCACCGGCGAGGATTCCATCCCCGGACCAGTCAGTTCCAATCCCCTACCCGAGCTTCGGCTTCTCGGTCCCGATATATATCTTACGCGGAAGCAAATGACACAGCAGGATAACTAATTCAAGGCCCGCGGAACGATCGACCGCTTCGTTTCAGTTGATGCCAGACACCGGCTTCGACACGTAGGGCGCCTCGAGCGCGGCGACAGCCTCGGGAGGCAATGTCACTTCCAGCGCCTTCAAGGCGTCCTCGAGATGCTGGAGCTTGCCAACTCCCAGAAGCGGTGCAGTGACCTCCGGCTTTTGATAAAGCCATGCGAGTGCCACTTCGCTGCGGCTGATGCCGAGTTGTTCGGCGACGCCCCCCACGGCTTCAATGATCTGCCGGTCCGCTTCGTCACCCTTGCCATAAAGATGATCGGCGAACCGATCGGTTTGTTGCCGGGCCGACAGGACCTGCGTGTCGGCGGGACGGGCGAGGCGTCCGCGCGCCAGCGGGCTCCAGGGAACGACGCCGATCCCCTGTTCCAAGCACAGGGGGAGCATCTCACGCTCTTCTTCTCGATAGAGGAGATTGAGATGATTCTGCATCGATACGAAGCGGTGCCAGCCGCGCTCTCCCGCCATGGTCAGCGCTTGCGCAAACTTCCAGGCATACATCGAGGAAGCCCCGAGATAGCGAACCTTCCCGTCGCGGACGAGTTGGTCGAATGCCAAGAGGATCTCCTCAATCGGTGTTTCGGGATCCCAGCGATGCGCCTGGTAGAGATCGATGTAGTCGGTTCCCAGGCGATCGAGGCTCCGCTCGACCTCGCCGACGATCTCACGGCGCGACAAGCCGCCCGAGAGCGGCGAGGGACGCATCGGCGCGAAGACCTTGGTCGCAATCACGACATCTTCCCGACGCGAAAAATCGCGGACGGCGCGACCAACGATTTCCTCGCTATGGCCTGAACTGTATCCGTTGGAGGTATCTAGGAAGTTGACGCCGGCTTCGATCGCGGCGCGCAGGAGGGGACGAGATTCATTCTCCGACAGGGTGAAATCCGGGTAGCCCCGACCCGCGTCTCCGAACATCATACAGCCCAGCGCGATGCGCGAGACCTTGAGGCCGCTGCGACCCAGACGCCGATATTCCATTGCAGATCCTCCCGGAAAGGCGCCGGAAAAGCCCGCCGCGTGCTCTGGACAGCGCTATAGAGTATGATCTATCTGTCGCAATGTGCAATGTACCTCGGCGGGCAGGTCAAACCATGCCGAGACAGACAGAAGGCTTCGTACGATGGCCATATTCGAAAGCGCGGTTGCCGTCGTCACCGGCGGTGGGAGTGGCATCGGGAAGTCAATCGCCGCAGGACTCGTCGCGCGCGGCGTGAAGGTGGCTATCGGTGATATTTCCGGTGATGCCGCCAAATCGGCGGCTGCAGAACTCGGCGAGGGCACACGCGGGTATGCATGTGATGTCACCGACCGGAACGCGCTCGACGGCCTCGCCGAAAAGGCTCAAGCCGATCTTGGACCCATCACGCTCGTTTTCGCGAACGCGGGTGTCTGCATCTCGGGCTCCCTCCTCGACACGGATCCCAAGGAATTCGACTGGCTGATCGACGTCAACGTCAGGGGTGTTTTCGCAACGATCCAAACGTTCGCGCCCCTTCTGATCGCGAACGCGGCAGGCGGGCGGCAAACACACCTGACGATCACAGGCTCAGAAAATTCCCTGGGTGTCCCGCCTGTAGGCCCGGCCAGCGCCTATACGATGACCAAGCATGCGATACTCGGACTTGCGGACACCGCGCGACGAGATCTTGCTGACACCGGCGTCGGAGTTTCGATCCTCTGTCCGGGCATGGTCGACACCCAGTTGTACAATTCGCGCAACCATCGCCAGGGAGCTTATGGCGGCGCTACGGCGTTGCCGCCGGAGGACCTGCAAATGGCCAAGCAGTTCATGGCTCAGGGTCAGGATCCGGAACTGACCGCGGCATTGTGCCTGCAAGGAATGGAAAATGGCGAGTTCATGATCATCGCGGATCCAACGATCCGCGATTTCGCCGAGAGACGCAATCGCGAGGTCGAGGCGGCACTCGACACGCTGGACGGCCGGTTACGCTGAACAGAGCGCCATCTGCCCGGCGCTATATCTCACACGACCTTCCGATCAGCCTAGCCGATACGTACGCGTCAGACGGTCAGCCCCTTCTCGTCAAACTGGCCTCTGGACCGGCAGCCGGGTCCCTTCCGAAGAAGAGACGGCAACCGCGTCAGGTGTCCCGCGCCGGGGCAGGAAGCAGAACCCCAGGAGCGATAACAGCGAAGTCACGATGGTGAAGAGGAAGACCGAGTGAAAGGCTTCCGGCGAAGGATAGGATAATCCATCGCGCTTGACCGTCGACACGGCGAGCAGGACAACGATGATTTGCGTCCCGATCGCCATGCTGCCTGCCCGGACCACCGCCAGCATTCCTGTGATCTCGCTCAGGCGCTCGGGCGGCGCCGTTTCCGCGATCAGGATCGGCAGCGCTGCATAAGTCAGCCCTACGCCGAGCATGATGACCATAGAGCACATCACGACCGACGAAGTTTCGCTATTGAAAAGCGAAACGGCCGTGAAGCCGAGGAGAATGCAGGCAGCACCCGTGATAGCCACCAGTCGCGCCGAACCCAAACGGCTCGCAATTGCGCCGCCAAGCGGGCCACCAACGATGCCGGTCAGGTTAGAAGGCAATTTCAAGAGGCCGGTCGCGGTCGCAGTGATGCCCAATCCGATCCCGGTCCAGATCGGCTGTTGCAGAAGCATGACGAAAACCAGCGAGACTTGGAGCGCGCCCAGGGCAAGCGCCGCGCAGCTCAGATTGACAAGCGCCAGCTGACGCTGTGCAAACAATCGGACGTTGATCATGGGATTTGGGTGACGGTATTCATACACTCCCCAGATAACCACGAGCGCGAAGCCGATGCCGACCACGCCCACAGTTGCCGGGCTTGCCCAACCCCAGTCATTTCCACGGCTGATGCCGATCAACGCTGCTGCAACGCCGGACGCAAACAGCAAGCCACCCAGGTAGTCCAGGCGTCCTGGCCCTCGTGCCAACCGCGTCCCTTCCGATGTCGTGACACGGATCGCGGCGATCGCCAGAATGGGCACAATCGCGGTGATCTGGAATAGCACCGACCAATGCGCGTGTTGAGTGAGATAACCGCCGAGGACCAGACCAACGGCGGCGCCGACGGCCGCCATCATGGTCACGAAGCTCAGGGCAAGCGGGACATGCTTAATGAGAACGTGCTCGCGAACCAGTCCATAAGCCAGCGGCAGCACGCCGGCGCAAAGGCCCTGCATGGCGCGCCCGAGGATGACTATGTGAAGGTCACGAGATACCGCGCTGATGAGAGAACCGACCGCAGACAACGCCAGAACGATCTCAAGAACACGGCGCCGACCATAAAGATCGCCCATCCGCCCGATCAGGGCAGCGGAGACGGCGCCGGAAAGGAGATAGGATGTCACAAGCCACCCGGCCAAAACGGGATCTCCCGATTCGCGCGAGATGGTCGGCATCGCGGAGTAGAGCATGCTTGTTTCAAAGGCGCTGACGACTTCTGCGAGCATCAACGAAAGCACCATCGCGCTGAGGAACGGCGGCAGACGAAAAGCCCTCACCACCTATAAAGCTTTAGCTTGAGATACATCTTTCAGCCTCTCCATTTAGCCCGTTTCGGCCATTTTCCTCTATCGCTATACCTCGCTTTGGCGATCGTCAAGGCGGTCGGGAGCGTGACTGGACGCGCTTCTTGCATCGTTGTAGAGATGGAGAAGAGTGCTATTCGTGATGAAGATCTCTGAGGTTGAGGAAGCACTCATCGAATCGAAACGACAGCACAAGAGCGTTCCT
>Ga0207644_10000865_pt1 | contig 19108 bp, 16 predicted proteins | sample KBSS73metaG_FD_184326 | JGI IMG/M metagenome (GOLD analysis project Ga0207644, IMG submission 184326) | Switchgrass rhizosphere microbial communities from Kellogg Biological Station, Michigan, USA - KBS S7-3 metaG (SPAdes) (version 2) | ecosystem: Host-associated > Plants > Roots > Rhizosphere... | reverse complement strand
CGCTCGGGATCGACCCCGGGCGCGATCTCGATCAACTCCAGCCCGTCAGCCCCGATCCGGAAGACCGCGCGCTCCGTGACGAAAAGCGCAAGCTGCCCTCGCTCGCGTCCGATCTCGGCGCTGTAGCAGATCTGCTCGAGCTTCGGAACGAACTTCTGATGGCGACCTTCCTTGCGGATGACGGTCTTGCCTTGTTCCCAGCTAACGTCGAGATCACCGGCGGTGAGCGTTCCGCCGAATACGACGCATCTCGCATTCTGGCTGATGTTGATGAACCCGCCGACGCCAATGATCCTGTCGCCGAAGCGGCTGACGTTGACATTGCCTTGTGGGTCGACCTCGGCGAATGAAAGGAACGCCAAATCGAGTCCCCCGCCATCGTAGAAGTCGAATTGCGCCGGCTGATCAATCATCGCCGAAAAATTTTGGGCTCCGCCGGAGTCGCGGCCGGTGATCGGTGCCCCGCCAATCAGGCCCTGTTCGTTGGTCAGATGCACGGCATCGAGCAAGCCTTCCTCGGCGGCGATCGTCGATAAGCCGGTCGAAACGCCCGCGCCAAGATTGCAGATTGCCCCTGGAAAGAGCTCCATCGCGGCACGGCGAACGATCACCTTTCGCGGGCCGAACGGGAGCGGCTTGATATGGTCAACCGGGATGCGCAGTTCCCCGGAATAGCTCGGGTCGTAATCCGTCGCATAAGTCTGGCGCTGCTCGGCATCGACGACCACAAAGTCGACCAGGATCCCCGGAATCTTCACTTGCTGAGCGGGTAGCGTGCCGCGAGAGGCCATCCGCTTGACTTGAACGATCACGATGCCCCCGGCGCGGCGGGTCGCTTGCGCCATCGCCAGCATCTCGCCAAACACCGCCTCCTGTTCCATCGTCACGTTGCCATCCTCGTCGGCGGTCGTACCTCGCAGAAATGCGACGCTGACCGGCACCGGCTTGAAGAGCAGCCACTCCTCGTTGACGAGAGTAACGACTTCTACGAAATCCAGTGGTGTACACGGACTTTGCCTGGCGCCCTGCTGTCGTGGATCGACGAAACTGTGGAGTCCGGTCTTGGTTAACAGGCCGGGTCTGCCAGCGGCCATATCGCGCATCAGCTGCGAAAGCACACCTTGCGGAAACGTGTACGCTTCGATCTTGTTCTCGGCTGCCAGGCGAACGAGGCCAGGCGAATCGACGAGAGCGCTCGTGATCGCCCGCTTGAGCAGACCCTCGTGCGCGAGATGACTGGCACCCAGCGCCGCCCGGTCGCCCACGCCAACCACGCTCACCGAGGTAAGTCCTCGCGGCTTGCCTTCCGCCTGGAAACGCCGCTCGACCGCGGCGAGCAAAGCTTCGGGCACCGAATGACCACCACCCGAACCGCTGATCAGGATCGCGTCACCATCCTCAACCAGTCGAGCCGCTTCGTCCGCTGTAATTTTTTCCATGACCTTTTCTTTAATCACACTTGCCTTGCGACTCAAGCGTCCTGCTCGGCGACGACGCGTGCTCTAACCCTGCGTCTGGTTGCCCGCCGATCGCATCTGCAAATTTACCGGCCCTTGAACTCCGGTTGGCGTTTGGCAAAGAACGCTGCTACGCCTTCGTGGAGATCGCTGCTGTCAAATATCTGCTGCTGAGCCTTTGTCGACATCGACAATCCGGCGTCGAGGGGAAGGTCCTGGGCAGCGTCCACGAGCTCCTTGGCGAGCCGGTTGGAGACCGGCCCGCGCGAGACGATCGTGGCCGCAAGTTCCCGGGCGCCATCCAGCGCCGATCCATCGGTGACCACGCGGTTGACCAGTCCCCAGGCCAGGGCCTGGTCATCGCAAACCGTTTCTCCGGTAAAGAGCATCTGCTTGGCCCGCGCAGGCCCTACGAGACGCGTTAATCGCAAAGCGCCGTTCCCTGCCAAGCCGCCGAGCCGAGACTCGGTAAGGCCCATTACAGCTCCGCGCTTGGATACGCGAAGGTCACACGCGAGAGCGAGTTCCAGTCCGCCCCCCAACGCCGGGCCGTCGATCGCAGCGATCGTTGGCATGGGCATGTGAGCCAAATGCCTGAGTACCATGTCTTCGAACAAGATCTTATGTTCGCTGGCATCCTTCCGGAGATGAGAAAACTCTTTGATGTCGCTCCCGGCACAGAAGGCACGTCCATCTCCGCCATGCACAATCAGACACCGGACTTCCGTCCTGGCGGCAACCTCGATCAAGACACCATTGAGCGCGCGCAGCATTGCCTTGGTCACGAGATTGATCGGACCGTTGTTGATCGCCACTTCGGCGATCATGCCGTTGCATGCCACTGAAACAAGCGGCCGGGAATCCTCCTGCGACGTAGCGTTGCTCGCCTCACTGGTCGTCATGGCGTAACGCTCCTAGTCTTCAACGGACGCGGGTACATCGACTCCATGAAGCACTCCCATTCGTTCAAAATGTCTGTGAATCTTGTCCACATAGGCACCGAATTCCGGAGCGTCGCCGAGAACGATGGGCCGGGGACGGGGCAGATCCACTTTGATCTGCTCCACAACCTCGCCGGGGCTGGGACTCATCACCAATACGCGGTCGGATAGCCCCACTGCCTCCTCCACGCTATGCGTGATGAAAAGCACCGTCGGCCTGCGGCGAAGCCATAGCGCTTCCAGATCCATACGGACCTGCAGACGGGTCAAGGCGTCCAACGCCCCGAACGGCTCGTCCATCAGAAGCACCGACGGGTCGTGAACCAGGGTGCGAACGAGAGAAACACGCTGGCGCATACCGCCAGAAAGCTGACGGGGATATTTGTTCATGGCCTCAGTCAGGCGAAGCTGGTGAAAAAGCTCCTTGGCTCGAGTCTCGATCTTCTTCTTCGGCAGCCCACGAATCTCGGCCTGCAGCGTAACGTTCGCTATCGCGCTGCGGAACTCGAGGAGCAAGTGGTCTTGGAACGCGATCCCGATGTCCGTGATGGGTTTCGTTACGCTCTTTCCCGCTACCACTATGTCGCCACGGGTACGCTTCAGGAGTCCCGCCACCATGAGCATCAAGGTGCTCTTTCCACATCCAGACGGCCCGACTACCGAGATAAATTCTCCCGCTTCGATGTCGACGCTGACTTCCTTGAGCGCGAGAAACGGGTGATCTTCGTCTTCGCCGAAGGTCTTGGACACGTTGCTGATTCTGATCGGGACACCGGACCTCGCTTCCGTTGCTTGGGCGACAGTCATCGGGTGCCGCCTCTATTCCCTGGTCTCGCCAGCGGCCGACGCCGATATGGCTTCGAGAGGAACTTTCGAAAGCAGTAGCGCCTTGCGGCCGCGCTGCACGATGGTGTCGTCCTGGTTCACCACCGATACGTCGAAAACAGCAATCGCCTGCGTCGGTCTGGACTTGCTGTCCCGGAGTTCGCTGATCTGGTAGTTCACGAAGATCGTGTCGCCGATGAATATCGGCCCCACGAATTTCCAATCGCTTATTCCAAGGAAAGCTATCGCCGTTTCGCGCAGTTCGCCAGTCCTGGGCCACATCAGGCCGTGAGCGTAGGCAAGACCCAACAATCCGTGCGCGACCCTGCGTCCGAACTGGCTGCTCTTGGCGTAGACGTCGCTGGTGTGCAGCTCCGAGAAGTCTCCCGTGAGACCGGCAAAGCCCACGAGATCGGCGTCCGTAATGGTGCGCCCGGGACTGCGGAATGCCATGCCGACATGAAGGTCGGCATAGCGGTAGCCGGTCCGTCGTTCGTTGGCCATGCCTGGTTCCGCTTATCCCCGGCGCTGCGCGTCAGACAACGTTGCTACGTCAAGCCTTGCATGCACGCATCTCTGATGCGGGCGGCAGGTACGCGTTGGTGTAATAGGTCTTGGGATCCTGGCCGGCGGGCAAAAGCTTCACCTCCGAGAGGAGGTCCTGGGTCTTCACCCACAGGGCATCTTCTGCCTTGCCGATGTATTTCGCTCCTCCGCTGCAGAGCAACGGCTTGATCGACGCCAGCTCCGCTGTAGCAAGCTTTTCGTTCATTTCGGGGAACACGCTCTTAAGATCCTTCACCGCCTTTTCGGGATTGTCCAGAGCAAAATACCAGCCCTTGAGGCTTGCCGCGATGAATTTCTTGATAACCTCCGGGTTGTTCTTGATGTAGTTGTCGCTGGCGAAGATCGACGTGCTCACGGTCGGGACGCCATGATCGGCAAACATGAAGTTGTCTGTTTGCGCACCTTGTGCTTCCAATTGGATTTGGTACGAATCGACTGATCCGAGGATCGCGTCAACCTGGCCCTGCAGCAAAGAAGGCACCATCGCCGTGGGAGGCATGTTGATGAGATTTACTTCCGATTCCGTCAGGTTGTTGGCTTTCAGAAGCAGGGGCAGCATGGTTGTCTGGGACGAACCCGACGGAACGCCCACCTTCTTGCCGGCGAGGTCCTTGATCGACTTGATTCCGGTTTTTTTCAGCGCCGAAACTTCGTTCGGATTCGATTGATAGACTGTGGACAGCACCTTCATCGGGGCGCCCTTCGCGATCAGCTGGCTCACCGCGACCGCATCGGCGTACGCGATCTCGGAACGACCATTCGCGACCAGCTGCGCTGTGTTGCCAGAGCCGTTTCCCTGGACAAGCGTCACGTCGAGCCCGGCGTCCTTGTAGAAACCTTCGGCGACTGCAGCGGCAAAGCCCGCGTTCGCCCCGCCAGCTACCCAGTTGAGCTGAAAGGTAATCGGCGTATTGGCTGCTCCCGTGTTGCCGGCTGCGAGGGCAAGACCCGAGGCAACAGCGGCGCCCACAAACAGTCTTCTAATGGATTGACGCATTTCATCTCCTCTCGATATGGGTTGGCCGGACGGCCTCCCGAAGAATCGGTTCCTTATGTTCTCGCGGCCAATGGCCTTGAGCCGAGCGCTTGCTAGTTGTTCTTCGCGCGTTGCCATGGGGTCATAGCCCACTCACTAAATTCGACTATGTAGTTGATCGCGATTCCAATAACTGTGAGCACGACAAGCACCGCGAAAACGAGTTCAAGGTCCATGGTGCCTGTGCCACGGAGCAGGACAAATCCCAATCCTCGATTGGCACCGACAAACTCGGCGACGATCGCTGCTGTAGCGGCGATGGTCGCCGACGTTTTGACGCCAGAGAAAATTACGGGGAGCGCAGCCGGGAATCGAAGATAGCGGAAGGTCTGCCAGCGAGTGGCACCCATTGACTGGGTCAGGTAAAGAAACCGGGTATCGAGAATCTGGAATCCACTGATGCTGGCCAGCAGCAAGGGAAAAAAAGTCATCAGCACAGTCAGCAGAACTTTGGATTCGATCCCAAAGCCAAGCCACACGAGAAAGAGCGGTGCAACCGCAATCTTCGGCACCAGCTGCATGAGCATCAACGGCGGGTAGCCAATCTGTTTCGCCAGCGGCGAGAGGGCAATAACGAGTCCGAGCGGGATTGCCGTCAACACGGTCAAACCAAAGCCAAGGAGAATCTCGGTTAGCGTTACCACGGAGTGATTCCAAAGCATCGGCGCATCCGTTACCACCCTTGAGAAAACGCTGCCCGGACCTGGCAGCAGGTAAGCCGGTATCTTGAAAATGGGAACGGCAGCAGCCCACATTGCGACAATGATGATAAACGTCAGAGGCGGCAGCAGATTCCACCCGATGCGCTTGACCTTGCGCATGCGCCTTGATCTCCTCTTCGTGCCGGTCACGTAAGAAACGCCGGGCAGAGAGGCTTCCAATGCCTCTGGACTTCGGAGGTCATTGGGCCGCCCCCGCGATATCTTCAATGACATTGAAGCACCTCCTTATTTGCCTTTTGTCGCGTGTGCGCCGACGAATCACCGCACATCGCGCAGGCACTGGTGTTCACCCGACTGCGACCCGCCGAAGTTTCGCTGGAACGTGATGCTCTCGAACCGGCCACAGTTGGGAAAGCTCGGACGCGGCGGAAAGTACAGCAGGGACGATTTCGTCGATGCGCTTTGGTGTCAGCCGAACGCTCGGGCCAGCTACGCTTACGGTCCCGACCGCGGGCAATTCCTTACGATCGCCGGCCCGAATGACCGCGGCGAGCGCGGTCACGCCAGGTTCTGCTTCTTCGTTAACCATGCCGTAACCGCGCGTACGCGTCTTGCGCAGATCATCCCGCAATCGTCCGACGCTTTGAACAGCGTTCGGACCTACCGGCACGCTATCAAATCCCTGACGCAGGACAATGCGTAAGGCGTCCTTTTCGGGAAGCGTGGCGAGCCAGGCTTTTCCGGTTGCAGTGGCGTGCAGTACGACCGGGTGGGCCATGATTGGATCGAGACGCAATGTCGTCTTTGCACCCTGTGCCTTCGCCACCCATACCAGAGACTCACCGTCGACCACCGTCATCCGGACAAGCTCTTCCGTCCGGTCGGCCAGACGATCCAGAACCGGCTGACAGATCTCCGGCAATCTGGTCGCGCCAAGTTGACGGAACCCGAGCGACACGAGATGCATGGTGGGCTTGTAATGTTGGGTCAGTGCATCCTGCGCTACGTAGTTGCGACCGACCAGCGTGTTCAACAGCTTGTGCGCCGCGCTTTTGGGCATTTCCAGCTGGTCGGCGAGAGACGTCAGAGATAAACCTTCCGGGCGATCAACCAGTACCTCGAGGATTTCGAGCGCCCGCTCCACCGACCCCGTGCTGAAGCCCACCATCTATTCAAGTCTCTCGGACGCTCGTGAAACGGGAATGCCGTTTCATTTTTGAACACAGTTTCAAGATGCGCCCCATAATACCTGTCGCGGCAGTTGTGTCAAGGCGAGTCGAACTCCGTAACTGTCCCATCAATACAGCCGGATCGCCACGTCGAAATACCAGGTCCGGCGGATTTCGATCACGTCGTATTCGCTGGCCAGGGCCGGCGGGAACACCTGGTAGGGCGCCTGGCTGTACACGATGCGTCGAATCGCGTCGTCGATGGCCGCCACGCCGCTGGATTGAACGAAGGTCACCGACTCCACCGAACCATCACTGCGAATGGCCACTGTCACGAGGGGATCCGCGTGACGCTGCTTCGCCGGCTCGCGGACCATGTCGAACGTCATGTTCAGCTGGATCTTCCGGGCCCATGCTTCCGCGTACAAGATGAGCTCTGCGTTGGCATCGGTTCGACCGAAGAGCCTGTATCGACGCGCGCTGCTCGACGAGGGGGATAGTCGCGCTGCAGCATCGCGCCGGGCGGCCTCCTCGTCGAGCTGTCGTCCTATCGCGCGGCGCGCCGCTTCGAGTCTCTCAGCCGCCACTTGCGCAGCTTCGACCCGTGCTGCTTCGGCCTTTGCTGCTTCGGCCTTTGCTGCTTCGGCCTTTGCTGCTTCGGCCTTTGCTGCTTCGGCCTTTGCTGCTTCGGCCTTTGCTGCTTCGGCCTTCGCAGCTTCGGCTTTTGCGGCTTCAACCTTTGCGGCCTCAACCTTTGCGGCCTCGACCTTTGCGGCCTCGACCTTTGCGGCCTCGACCTTTGCGGCTTCGACTTTTGCGGCTTCGACCTTTGCGGCCTCGACTTTTGCGGCTTCGACTTTTGCGGCTTCGACTTTTGCGGCTTCGACTTTTGCGGCTTCGACTTTTGCGGCTTCGTTCTTTGCAGCCTCGACCCTCGCGGCTTCCTGCCGTGCCGTCTCTTGCAGACCTGCCGCTTGCCGTGCGGCCTCCTGCCGTTCGGCCGCGCTCCGCGCGTTCTCGGCCCGCGCCGCAACCTGACGGTCGGCGTCCTGCCGCGTCGCCTCCAACTTCTGCTCCAGCCGTTGCCACTCCTGCCTGGAAGGTTGGAGCTTCGCGAGTTCAATGGGTTGTTCCAACGGCTGTTTTTCGACTCGCGCCCGCGCTCCTTCGCCAGCATCTGGAAGCGACGGCTTCGCGGCCTCCGTGCTCGAAGTGGTCGGCGCTGGCGCGAAGATAGGCGCCGGCATCATGGGAGTGATAGGCACGAGCCAAGTGGCCTCATCGGGACGCGTCAAAGCGATCACGGGCGGCATGGCGATCGGTGGAGGCGCCGTGTCACCGGGCCGATCGGCGCGTGAAGGCGTTTTCGCAGGGGTCCCGGCGTCTGTAGCCGGCGTGGCCTCTGCTTTTGGCGTGGCCTCCGCTTTTGGATTAGGTTCTGTCCTTAGATTGACTTTCGGCACGGTCGCTGTTGCAGCCCGTCGCGGGGTCGGCGCTCCGGACGCGGGTGGCGTCAGCGGCGGCCCACTGGCAACAGGCTGCTCGACAGATTCCTGCTGCACCGCCTCTGCGACCGGCGCGGCCGTCGGCGCGGCAGCTGGGACCTCCGCCGGGACGACTACGACACGCAGATCAGGTTCCTCGACGCGTCGGTCCTGCCAGGGGAAAAGTAAGCCCGGAAGCCAACCGCCGCCACCGAAGATCAGGCTCAACAGCAACCCGTGGATCAGCAGTGAGAGCAGCAGCGCAAGCGTCAGTCGCCTGCGTTCGGGGATTGCACTGGCTACTGGCGCGTCGCTGGAACCCGTGGAGCTCAAGCGTGCTCCACCGATTCTGCTCGAGAACTGCTGCAGTGGGCCCCTCGTCTCGCCATTGCCACCGGCATTGCAACGACCGGCTACGCGCGTAACACGTAAGGTTGGACTCGCGGCATGGCGCGCAGTGCTTTCAGCGCGGTCAAGGCCTCGTTCGCACGATCCGCACTCCAGCCGCCGTAGATGCAGTTGGCGACAAATTTTGCCTCGAGTGCCTCGGTTGAGAGCGGCTCGTCGCGCCCTCCGCGGAAATGATCCTGGCTTGCTTCCCGCACCTCTCCGCTATTCAACACGACGCGCACGTGCCCCGTGAACCGGCGTGGATAGGGATTGTCGGGGTCGATCACGTAGCGAACTTTCGCTGCCAGCGCGCGCACGGACGGATCGCGTACCACCGCGTCTTCGTATTCGATCAGCCCGGCATCCCCACGCAACATGCCGACTGCGATTGCGTAAGGGATGCTGAACTTGGCGGCATAGCCGTTGGGCGGACTTTGCTTGGCCGCGAGCGGCTCCCACAGGCGATGGACGATGCCCTCAGCCGTCTTGCATTCGATCGCAGCGACCTCTTCGGGTCGGACGCCCTGTGCGACCAGCTTGCGCGCGCAGTCGATGTAGGGGTGTGCCATCGTGCCGCAGGCATACGGCTTGAAGGCGATGTCGGCACTTAGCCAGCGCTCCCCCACCCCTTCGAGCATGGCGTCGAAATCGCCACTCTCTGTGTTGGCAAACGCGTGGAAAAAGCCGTGCTCGCCGTCAAACAACGTGCGCGGTCCGGTGAACCCAGCCTGCGCCAGGCGCGCCGCCCGATAGCCGGACTGCGCCGCCCAGCCCGGATGCATGCGTTTAGTCCAGGCACCTTCCGCGAGGTATTCGATGATGCCCGACGCCATGCTACCGGCGATACCGAGCGCGTTCCACCAGTGCGTGGCACTGAGCGACAACGCCGAGGCAACGCCCGCCGCTGCACCGAGAGCCCCGAACACAGCGGTGGGATGAAAGCCTGCCTTATGCACAAGCTTGGGTGCCACTGGGCACAGTCGGCACATGACTTCGCAACCCACAGCGATGCCCCAAGCGAGCTCGTGCCCCGAAAGCGCGTGCTGTTCTGCGGTGGCTAGAACGGCCGGGACGACGACGGCGCCCGCGTGCACCGGTCCGCCCTCGAAGGTGTCGTCGTAATCCTCCCCGTGCGCGGCGGTCCCGTTGCACAGCGCTGCGGTAGCGACGTTGAAGCCGCCGGCATGACCGATCAAGGTACACGCTCCAGGCTCGCCGCTTGCGCTGAGTGCGGCCTGCACGAAGTCGCTGTTGCGTGCTGCAACGCACAGACCGGCGACGTCCATCATCACGGCATCGCACATCCTCGCAACCCCGGCCGGTAGAGTTCGCGGCGTTTCGGCGAACGCCGCCGCGAGTCGCTCTGATATGGAGATTTTCGGAAGCGTCACGATACGGGTTCCACTGGATGCGACCTACGGCAGATAGGCGCCGCCGTTGGCATGGATCGTCTGGCCGATAATGTAGCGAGCCGAAGGCTCGCACAAAAAGCGCACGAGGCTGGCGATTTCCTGCGGCGTGCCGCGGCGCCCTAATAGCGTGCCATGCGCCGCGTGGTGTGCCGGTGTGCCGCCGGTGGATTTGCCACGCTCGGTAGCGATCAGACCCGGCACGACGCAATTGACCCTGATTCCTTTGGGGCTGAGATCGTGCGCCAGGGCGCGCGTCAGGCCGACAAGCCCGGCTTTCGCGGCGACGACATGCGCCCGCCCCTCGGATCCAGTGTGGGCCGACATACCGCCGATGTTGACAATCGAGGCGAGGTCGGACTCACGCAGATGCGGCAGTGCCGCGCGTGCGCATAGATATGCGCCATCGAGGATGGCCGAGATCACCTCGCGCCATTCTTCCCACTCGAGATGCTCGAACGCCGTCTCACGCCGTATGGCCGCATTGTTGACCAGTATGTCGATACGTCCAAACCGTGAAACCGTCGCCTCTATTAATCCTGCAGCTGCGCGGGGATCGCCGACATCTGCGAGATGCACCAAGCCCTCGCCGCCGCCGTCTTCGATAGCTCGGACGACTTCGGCAGCCGCCTCGCCCGACGTCTTGGCATTTACCACCACCGAGGCGCCTGCCGCGGCGAGCTCGAGTGCGATGGCGCGACCGATATTGCGGGCAGCACCCGTTACGATCGCGACGCGTCCCTTCAGCGATCCACTCAAGCAGCGGCCTTCGCGACGTTGCTGACTCCTGCCTTTTCAGCGACCGGAATATCCGGCCGCATGAAGAATGCAAGCACGACGCCCAAGGCGAGGAACCCGAGCGACATGAAGAACGGCGGCAGGTAGCTACCGGTGAGATCCGTCACGTAACCGAAGGCGGCCGGGGAGGTCACCGCGGCGATGCCGGCTGCCGTGCTGACGAAAGCGCCGGCAACGCCGGCGTAACGCGGCGCAACGTCCATCGGCACGGCCCAGACGGGACCTTCGGTCATTTCGAGAAAGAATAGCGATGCAGCCAGGCAGAGCGCAATCTGGAACGGATCGCGAATGAAAAAAACGAGCGACATGAATGCAAATGATCCCACAAAACCCAGGATCACGACGTTGCGTCGCGACGCGTTGATATCGCCGGTGCGCTTGTAGACCCAGTCGGTAAGAAGACCGCCCACCGTATCGCCGATCATGCCCGCAACGAAGACTCCTGAGGTGAACATGGCCGAATTCTTGATATTGATGTGGTACTCGCCGACGAAGAAAGTCGGCAGCCAGCTCAAATAGAGCCAAAGCGTCCAGGCGTGACAGAAGAACACCATCGTCACCGGCAGTATGCGCGGGATCAGATTGCGCCACGGTACGTCAGCGCGCTCCTTCGCCAGGACGAAGAGGGGCAGTTCCGCCAGCACCTGCGTCGTAACGCCGGCGTGTTCCCTCGGATCGTCACGAAAATATAAGTACCAGACGAGCGCCCACACGAGGCTGATGCAACCGAGTATCGCAAAAGCGCCTCGCCAGCCAACGAAGGGAATCATGACCACGATGAGCGGCGGCGTTACGGCTGCGGCAAAGCGCGCGCACGTGTGGGTAAACCCCTGCGCGAAACCGCGACGCTGACGCGGCACCCAGTTGCTCATCGCACGTGTAGCGGTTGGGATCGTGCCAGCTTCGCCCAGACCGACGACTACGCGCGACGCGACGAGCGAGTAGAACCCGCTGCAGAAAGCCGTCGCAAGCGTCCCGAGCGACCAGAGGACTCCGAGAATCGACAACACTTTTCGCGGTCCGAAGCGATCGCCGAGATAGCCGTTGACGATCTGCAGGAAGGCATAACAAACACCGAACGCCGAAAGCGCGATCCCGAGCTGGGTATTGGTGAGGCCCATTTCCTCCTTGATCACCGGTCCGGCGACCGAAATGTTCACGCGGTCGATGTACATGATGAAATACATCAGACACAGCAGCATGAAGACTCTGCCGGTCGCGCCGGTGAACATTCGCCTCATCGCAGATGCTCCCTAACTGTTGTCTAACGATGATTAGACGGAGGCATGGCGCCATTTCTGTCTATGCGCGCCTCCCCGGGGACAGAGAACCTACACCGCGCGATGCAACGCGTCAATTCGACTTCGCCGATTTTGGAATTGAGATCATCCTATGTGCGGACGCGTTGCTACAAATTCCGTTTCAGACAATCTGATTGCGCAGTTTGGCCTCGCCCTGCCACAGGTGATCGAGATTTTCTTCGAGAATATCCAGCACATTGTCCTCATACCGTCTTGTTTCGCCCGCGGTGTGCGGGGTGATGAAGGTATTCGGCAGATCCCACAAAGGCGACCCAGCCGGCAATGGTTCCTCCGCCGTAACATCGATGGCGGCGCCGGCGATGCCACCGGCTCGCATCGTCGCGATCAGGGCCGCGTCGTTGACTATCCTGCCGCGCGCGGTGTTGATCAGGAAGGCGGATTTCTTCATCCGGCCCAAGGCGTCCGCATCGATAAGGTTTTCAGTCTCTTTCGTCAGCGCGCAGGTCAGCGCGACGATGTCGGCTTGCGGCAACAGCGAATTCAGATCGGCCATGGCATGGACGCTGTCGGCCGCATCCTTGCCGGCGGCCGGATCGCGCCGCACGCCGATGACGTGCATGTCGAAGGCCTTCGCCAAGCGCGCGAGCCGCCCGCCGATTTTGCCCAGCCCTACGATGAGGAGCGTCTTGCCGCCAAGCTCGTCTTCGCGGCGTGTCAGATCGCCGATCATTCCGCGCCAGTGATGCTTGGCCTGGTTGTCGCGGGCTTCGGGAAGGCGTCGCGCAAGCGCCAGAATCAGCGCCATCGCGTGCTCGGAAACCGCCTTCATGTTGACGCCGCTGGCGCTCGCCAGCCGGATCCCTCTCGAAGACAGCACGTCGCGTCCGAACTGGTCGGTTCCTGCACCGATCGACTGGATGAAACGCAGCCTGGTTGCCTTCTCGACGAGGTCGTTGCGCCATAGGCCCGAGATCACCAGCACGTCGGCCTCGCCCACCCGGGCATCCAGCTCGTCGCGGTTCCAGACCTGAAAGGAACGGAAGCCGCTGCCTCGCTGTGCAAATCGTGTTTGCAAGTTATATGCGACGTGCGCGAAGCAAACCGTCACTTCATCTTTCGGAGGGATCATCGGATATTTCCTTCGTTCGATCGCGTGTCTAACGGCGATAGCGCCGCAAGAACTGCTCGAGCCGCGGGCTGGTGACATGACTGAGCATGCGGGCGGTCGGTCCTTGTTCGACGACGACCCCGGCATCCATGAACGTGACGTCGGTGGCAACCTCGCGTGCGAAGTCCATCTCGTGCGTCACCACGACCATTGTCATACCCTCCTGCGTAAGCTTGCGAATGACCGCCAGTACCTCGCCGACGAGTTCGGGGTCCAGTGCCGAGGTGGCCTCGTCGAAGAGCACAACTTCCGGCGCCATCGCCAGCGCGCGGGCAATGGCGACGCGCTGCGCCTGGCCGCCAGACAGGTGCTTGGGATAGACATCGCGCTTGTCGGCCAATCCCACCTTCTCCAGCAGCCCTTCGGCGATCTCCAAAACTTCGGCTGCCGGCAGGCGCTTGACCGTCCGTGGCCCCTCCATGACGTTCTCCAGCGCGGTCATATGGGGAAACAGATGGAATTGCTGGAAGACCATGCCGACACGAGCGCGATAGAGCGCCTGTTCTCGCGCCGACATCGGCTTGGCGCCTTCGCCGAACCGCATGGCGGTATCGCCGACCCGCACCATGCCCCGAGTCGGCTCTTCCAACAGATTGATGCAGCGGAGCAGCGTGGATTTGCCGCACCCACTGGGGCCAATGATGAAATGCGCTTCGCCTCGGCCGACTGTCAGTGACGCACCTTTCACGGCCTCGAGCTTGCCATAGCATTTGTGCAGGTTTTCGATCTCCACCATCGGCCCGCCCCCAGACTTGGCGCCAGCCTCAGATGTCATCGCGCCGCTCCAGCATTTTCGCAAGCTTCTGCATCGGATAGAGGATGATGAGGTAGATGATGCCCAGCGTGGTGTAAATCTCCAGCGGCCGGAATGTATCGGACACGAACACCTGCGCGGTATACATGAGGTCCGGCACCGCGATGATCGAGAGCAGCGAGGTGTTCTTCAGCTGCAAAACCGACTGATTGACGAAGGGCGGCATCATTCGCCGCGTCGCCTGTGGCAGCACGACGCGAGACATGACCTGCCAGGACATCATCCCGATGGCCCGGGCGGCATGCCACTGCCCACGGTCGATCGACATGATGCCCGCACGAAAAATCTCGGCCGAGAATGCCGCCATGTAGAAAGTCAGCCCCATGCCGGCGGCAAGCCAGGCAGGAATCGTGAGATTGACGGCGACCGGCAGTGCGTAATAGAACCAGATGATCTGAATGAGCAGCGGCGTGCAGCGGAAGACTTGCACAAAGGCACTTACCGGAGCGCGGAAAATCCAGTATCTGCTCAACAGCATCATGCCGCAAATCACGCCGAGAAGAAGCCCAAGCACGGTCGTCGCGACAGCATACCCAAGGGTGACCCACAGCGCTTTCGACCACAGCTCAGGGTGCAGGAAGGCAGCTCGAAAATCCCACTCATAGCCCGACATGTCGGCCTCGCTTCACACAAGTTGCTCGGCACCGATGGTCCGCACAGGGTCGAAGCTTGGCGAATCGGCTTCGAGAATCATCAGTGGCCGGAGGGCATGTGAGGTGCTCCTCGGCCAACCCGAGTCAGGGTATTGTCTCAGGACAAGGATAAGACGGCGAAGCCGCCTTCTTCCGCGGCTTCGATGGCTGACTGCCGTCGCCGGCAAGGGAACGCGTGGCCCCGCTATGCCTGCAGGGCCACCGATCGAACGACTTGCGGAGGTTGTTCCGGAACCCTAGAACGTCACTTCTGGCGGGATCGATTCCGGCTTGATACCGATGCTTTCCATCGATGACGTCAGCCAGTAATTGATGTTTCCGTTGCCGCGGTTGTACTCAACCCACCGCTGCAGGAACTTCTGGAACCGGCCGTCATCCAGGCGAACGCCGGCATAAGATGGCAGTGCGTAGTTCGGCGTCATCATGTGGAGCGCACCGAGTTTCGAGTTCTTCGCGCGCGCCCCCATCGTGCCCATGACACCGTCGATATATCGATCAGCCCGGCCCGACATGATGGCCAGCGCACAATCGTCCGACTTCGGCAACGCAACCTGGGTCGATTTTGGAGCAAACCGCTTGATCTGTTGTTCGGAGCTGTTGCCGACGGCGTAGCAGACGCGGATCGCCGGATCATTGAGATCGGCCCAGTGATCGCCCTTTGGCACGAACCCAGGCCGGTCGAGCGCGCCGAAACCCAAGGTATACAACGGTCCGGCGAAGTCGATCGCGAGCGCGCGTTCCGGCGTTGCGTTGAAGCCGAAGAACACGTGGCATTTTCCGCTCTGGAGGTCGAGTACGACGGTCTTGAAGCTGGTCTCGACGTACTCGAGATCCACGTGCAGACTGTTCGCGACATCCTTCGCCATCTCGACCGCGAAGCCGCTCCAGGTTCCGCCTGCGTCCTTCGCCGAGTACGGCTGGTAGGAAGGAACGACGCAGGCTGTAAGCTTCTTCTTAGCCATGATGTCGTTCCAAGCCGGTGTCGCGTCGGCCGCAATCGCTGATGAGCTCATGCCCAAAACCACTGCCAACGCCAGAATGGATCGCGTGAACACGGTTTGCCTCCTTGGGATATGATGCGCGAGCGCGCTCGGATGCGACTGCCGCGATGCCGATCTTAAGAAGTTCTGCGGAGTGGCGGGCGCGGCCTGGAAGACATTTTCCTTCCTTGACAAAAGCTTCTCACGCGGTCGATATTCCTGTCAAGAACGCTTTATCTTCCCAAGAAAAACTCCGCTCTGAATCGCGTCCGCTCGCGCCAGGTTGAACATGTCGGCCAGATTTGAGTTTAGTTTTGAAGGCAGGCCGATAACGGCCCATGAAGGGCAAAGCGTGGCTGCTGCTTTGCTCGAGGCCGGTGAGCGCTGTCTGCGGATCGATGAGGCCGGCAACGCCAAAGGAGCGGTCTGCGCTATCGGCGTTTGCTGGGAATGCCGGTGCAGCATCGACGGGATACCCGACACGCGTGCATGCGTTACCGAAGCGCGGCCAGGCATGATCGTGTCCCGTCAACACGGTCTCTCCCCATGCGCCGATCCGTAGTCGTCGTCGGCGCGGGACCCGCGGGCATGGCCGCTGCCATCGAAGCGGCCGCGCGAGGCTGCGAAGTTACCGTCCTCGACGAATCGGTGAGACCGGGCGGCCAGATCTATCGCCAGGCCGATCCGCGGCTGCCGGGAACCGAATTCGCCGAGCCAACCGAGCTCGCCCGCAAGAAAAGGCTGTTGCGACGCTTCAACGAGATTCTCCACGCGATTGACTATCGCGCCAACACGATCGCGTACGCCGCCTTTGGCAACGGCGAGATCCATGTGCAGGTTGAAGATCGCACGGAAGTACTGAAGCCCGATGCCGTTGTACTCGCGACCGGCATGCGCGAGCGCGCCATTCCGTTTCCAGGTTGGACCTTGCCCGGCGTGATGTTTGCCGGCGGGGCCCAGGCGATCCTCAAGGCGCAGCGCACATCGCCAGGCCGCATAGCGGTAGTGGCGGGATGCGGACCGCTGCCGATCGTCGTGGCGTCACAATTGACACGCGCCGGAACCAAGGTCGCAGCGCTGGCGAGTCTGCGTTCACCGCTGGCGATTCTGCGCTCCCCGGGCGGCGTGTGGCACGGCCGCGACATCATGCGCGAGGGTCTGCGTTATGGAAGCTCGCTGCTCAACGCCGGCGTTGCGCGCCTGACTGGGTACGTCCCCATTCGGGCACTCGGCAACGAGCGGCTCGAAGCGGTGCAGTTGGCGCGCGTCGACGAGCAAGGTCACGTGGTGCCTGGGACCGTGCGCGAAATCGCCTGCGATCTTTTGGCCGTCAACTATGGCTTCATTGCGAATAGCGAGTTGGCCGCGATGGCGGGCGTCCGCATCCGGCACGATCCGGATGGCGGATTCTGGCTGCCCGAGACGGATCAGGAAGGTCGCACGTCGCTGCCCTGGCTTTTCGCAGCGGGCGACACGGCCGGCCTTCGCGGAGCGCTGGTTGCCGAGAGCGAGGGAACGATTGTCGGCGCAGCCGCGGCGAGTGCTGTGCGGACAGTGGCGACATCGGATGCACTGACCGATGCGATTGCAGCACGCAGACGATACAGTCGCTTTGCGCGCGTCGTGCGCGAGACGTTGACGGTGCCTGTGGCGCTGTGGCGCACTGCTACCGACGATACCGTCGTTTGCCGCTGCGAAAACGTGCTGCTGTCTGAGCTTCGCTCCGCGCTCGATAGCGGCCACCATTCGCTCAACGCGATCAAGCGTCATGCGCGGCCAGGCATGGGCTGGTGCGGCGGGCGCATGTGCTTGCATTCGGTCGCCGTTCTCGCTGAATTGCACGCCGGCGTGGCGCCAGGAAAAATGATGACGCCTCGCCCCATGGCGCGTCCCGTCTCGTTTGCCGCCTTGGCACAGCAAAAGCGCACCGTAGCACCATGACCGCGGTTACCACCGACGTTCTTGTCGTAGGCGCGGGCTTCTATGGCCTTTCCAGCGCGTGGCGGATGAAACAACTTCGATCCGGGGCGCGCATCCTGGTCGTCGACGAGGGAGAATTCGCCAGCGGTGCGTCCGGCCGAAACGGAGCGGGCTTCCGCATGCAATGGGGTCTCGACCTCAACATCCTGTTGTCCAAGGAGAGTACGGCGTTCTTCGAGAATGCCGCGGAGCTGCTCGACTATCCGCGCGGCATCGAGCTCAAGCAGGATGGTTACCTGGTATTGGCGCACAGCCAAAATGCGCTGGACAGGCTCAACGCGAGCATCGCGATCCAGCATCGATATCAGGTGCCGAGTGAATTGCTCGATGCCGATGCGTGTATGAAGATGGTCCCCGCCCTGAATCGCAAGCGCCTCGTCGGAGGCACCTACTGCGCTAAGGATGGCACTGCGTCGCCTTTCCGTCTGCTCGACGCGCTTCTGATCGCGTCTCGCCGCGAACAGGTAGAAGTTCGCTACGGCACTCGGGTCGAGCGCATCGAGAAGCGCAACGGCGTGTTCACGGCATCGACCAAAGACGGGGTGATCGAAGCCAATCAGGTGCTCCTTTGTACCGACTGGGCGGTGCCGCAGCTGCTGCAACCCCTGGGTGTCGAGCTGCCCGTGACGAGCTTGCCGAAGGAGGCCATCGTCACGGTTCCTTGCACCCCGCGGGTGAAGCCGATCCTGATCTCACTGGAACACCACATATCCGTCAATCAACTCACCCGCGGGTCGATCGTCTTCGTTCCGACGCGCGCGCGGGAAGGCTCGACCATCGAATCGACTTCCGGCTTCCTGAGCTGGGCCGCGCCGAAGATCATCGACCTGTTGCCCGGCGTTGCCGAGGTCGCGGTGCTGCGGACCTGGGGTTGCGTTTCGAGCGTCACGCCGGACATGCAGCCGATCCTTGGGGAAACGGAGATCGAAGGACTTTACGTCGCTGTATCGGCCTATCGCGGCTTCATGACGTCTCCGGCCGTGGGACGAATGATGGCGTCACTCGTGCTGGATGGCGTCATCGATCCGGTTCTCGCCCAACTTTCGCCCAGCCGATTCAAGGCGGGCAAAACCATCATCGAACCGTTGTTGAACCAGGAATGAACCGCGGACGCGCATGAACTTCTGCAGCGACAATGTCAGCGGAATTCATCCCCGTATCCTCGACGCGCTGATTGCGGGCAATGACGGTGACGTCATGCCCTATGGGGAGGACCCTCATACCCGGCGCGCGGACGCGCATGAACTTCTGCAGCGACAATGTCAGCGGAATTCATCCCCGTATCCTCGACGCGCTGATTGCGGGCAATGACGGTGACGTCATGCCCTATGGGGAGGACCCTCACACCCGGCGCGCGGAAGCGCGCTTTTGCGAGATTTTTGAGCGCGAGCTCGCGGTAGCGATGATGGCAACAGGCACGGGAGCCAACGCCTTGGCGCTCAGCCTCGTCGCCTCTCCCATCTCGGCAATCTTCTGCCGCTCCGGAGCGCACTTGCTGAACAACGAGGCAGGC
>Ga0207644_10000863_pt1 | contig 19167 bp, 18 predicted proteins | sample KBSS73metaG_FD_184326 | JGI IMG/M metagenome (GOLD analysis project Ga0207644, IMG submission 184326) | Switchgrass rhizosphere microbial communities from Kellogg Biological Station, Michigan, USA - KBS S7-3 metaG (SPAdes) (version 2) | ecosystem: Host-associated > Plants > Roots > Rhizosphere... | reverse complement strand
GTGATGGTCGGTTATCCGGATAAGTGGCGCGACTATTCAACGCTTTCGATCAAGGGAGACGACCTGTACGGCAACGTGCAGCGAAGCGGTGCATTCGAATATAAGTACAAGCTTTCCGACCTCGGCCAGGCCGTCGACCGGAAGAAGTGGGGAATGACGCCGCAGACGGTGAACGCCTACAACGGCGGGCTTGAGAACAAGATCGTATTTCCGGCCGGCATCCTGCAGGCACCCTATTTCGATCCCAAGGCCGACGCCGCGGTAAACTACGGCTCCATCGGATCTATCATCGGTCATGAGATCACCCATGGGTTCGATGATCAGGGTCGGAAGATCGATGCCTCGGGTGCTTTGAAGGATTGGTGGACCGCGGAGGATGCCAAGCGCTTCGAAGCGCAATCGGAAACCTTCGGTGCACAGTATGCCAAGTATGAAGCGGCACCGGGAGCCTTCGTTAATCCCAAGCTGACGATGGGGGAAAATCTGGCCGATCTGGCGGGCTTGCAGATCGCTTACGACGCCTATCATCGTTCGCTTGGCGGCAAGCCGGCGCCGGTGATCGACGGGCTTACCGGCGATCAGCGTTTCTTCCTCGGCTTTGCGCAGGGATGGCGGAGCAAGGAACGCGACGATGCGATCAAGTCGCAGGTCGCGTCGGACCCCCACACCCCTTCGCGCTTCCGTGTGATCGGACCGGTGCGCAACCTCGACGCGTGGTACGCGGCGTTCGGGATCGGTCCGGGCTCGAAGTTTTACATCGCTCCGGAACAGCGCGTCCGCATTTGGTAATCTCAATCGGCGGCGGAATGCTTCCCACCCGCTGATGGAAATGCGCGGCTCCCAGCATCGTCGGGGCCGCGCATTTCTTCACGGGTAGCGCTGTTCATCGAGCCTTTACGCAGTTTTGTAGAATGCGCGTGAACCATCAGGGCGCGTCGGCCTACCCATGGACGCATGACTGCCCGCTCCAGACAACGCATGTTGCGCGACCGCAGGAAGCTGCAGGATAGCCTGCGCGCCTACAGGGCTGGTGAGATTCCGGCCGTTGCGGGCGAGGGTGAGGGCCATTTCATCGAGAGTATCGAGCGTCGGCTCCGTTCGCTAAACGCCGAACTTAGAGCGATGGAAGCGGCCGTGAAGATGAAGCGAAAGGAGCCGCCCCTTTCGGGGCCGCCCCAATTGCACGACCGTTGATCGATCAGGCCATTTGCGTCAGCGACGGCCGGCGCCTGCGACGCACGGTAAAGCCGATCACTCCGAAGCCGAGAAGCGCCATTGCCCAGGTCGTCGGCTCCGGAACCGGTGCGGCCAAGGCCTGGCCAATCCGTATCTGGCTGACGCTACTAACCCCGCCGCCGGTAACGGTGAATGACAGACCTGCGATGGACTGACCGTTGATCCCCTGGAAGGCGAATTTGTTCTGGCCGTTGGTCAGGTCGTAAATGAAATCCCCAGTGCCGTCAGACGTGAAGACGTTGCCGAGGTCATCCAGCAGCGAGAAGCTCACTGTTCCCGCGCCCATCAGCGACAGCTCTATCCAATCGAACGATGCGTTGTTTTCGAGCGCGAGGTTGAACGACGTAATGTCGTACGTGTCATTAGGACTCTGCGTGCTCCGGTTAAGCCCGCCCGTAACAGTCGCCTGACCTTGTCCATTGGATAATCGAAGATCCTGATTCTGGGTCGTCGTGCCGGTGAAGATTACATCGATACCGCTGTTCTGCCCGAGCTCTCCCAAGACCGTGCGGCCCTGCGTTGCCGACCCGTCATTATGTACAGTCGTACCGTTCTGATTCGATGGCGGGGCCTGGACAATGTCGGCGGCAGCCGGTGCTGCGGCCATTAAAGCCGTGATGGCGAGCGTAGCTCTCAACAAATGTTTCATGGGCGCGACACCTCTGTTCCCCGGCCCGCAAACTCGCTGACCAGATCGCCGAACATTCGTTAACCATTTTCGTTCCTAGAGCTGATAACGATCAGCCGACTGTGCCTCTCTTGCACAGCCCAGCCGACGTTCCTCGTCGTCGAGTTGAGGCTAACGCCTTGGTTCCAGCCCATTCTGAGAATTCAGGACAGACGAAAGTCAGCCACTTCCTCATAATGCGGTCCGTGGCGACTGAGTTTGCTTTCGAAGAGAATGAAGCGCTCGACGGCGAACGGTGCGGACCTTAGTCCCGCGTTCCGTCGAAGGAAGGCCTCCACCGCCTCGGCGTTACCCCGATTCCAGCGCGCCAGCGTGATATGCGGCATGAACGAGCGGTGTTCTGCTTCGATGCCGACTTGCTGAACGGCGCGCTCAACCTTCGAAGCGAGGGCGGCGACCGGCTCTTTCGGCTGGACGCCCGCCCATAGGGCACCGCGGTTCCTCTGGTCGAATTTCCCCACGCCGATGACGCTCAGATCGAACTGGGCCGAATGGACCTTGTCGAGCGCTGCAGCAAGGTCGTTGGCCACAGGACGCTCGACTTCTCCAATGAAACGTAGCGTCAAATGCAACTGCTCGTCGCCGACCCAGCGGAGGGCAGGGCTGTCGTCCATGGCGTCGATCAACAGATCCCGAACGTCCTCCGGCGGACGAATTGCAATGAACAATCTATGCACGTTTTCTGAACGTCCGTTCAGTTAAGCCGTTTCGTGTCCGGTTTTGCTTGAAAGCCTCTCCGGCATCCACGATATTCCGCAGGTGACGGGCCTCTTGCCTGCCGCAAAGGAGATGAAATGCAGAACCAGTATGACCCGCGCACGACAGGCGTGAATACCGCGACAGTCGGTGTTCCGCGCGCCGCCCGCGATGCGGGCCTCCGGTCCTACATGCTTTCGGTTTACAACTACATGGCGTCCGGCGTGCTGCTGACCGGCATCGTCGCGCTGCTTTTCGCGAACTCGGGCCTGGCAGCCCAAGTGCTCGTGACTCCGCTGCGCTGGCTGATCATCCTGGCGCCGCTTGGCTTCGTCATGGCGATGAGCTTCGGCCTCAATCGTATGTCCACCGCCACGCTCCAGGGCCTGTTCTGGGCCTTCGCGGTCGCGATGGGTCTGTCCATGTCATCGATCTTCCTCGTCTATACGGGCGTATCGATCGCGCAGACTTTCTTCGCGGTGGCGGCCGGCTTCGTCGGTCTCAGCCTCTACGGGTACACCACGAAGCGTGACCTCAGCGGATTCGGCACGTTCCTGATCATGGGCGTGGTCGGCCTGCTGGTGGCGATGCTGATCAACCTGTTCTTGCAGTCGCCGGCGATGATGTTCGCCATTAGCGCCATTGGCGTGCTGCTGTTCGCGGGCCTCACGGCTTACGACACGCAGAAGGTCAAGAGCATGTACGCCTACGTTGCGGGCACCGACATGATGGGCAAGGTCGTGATCATGGGGGCGCTGAACCTCTATCTCGACTTCATCAACATGTTCATGTTCCTGCTGAGCTTCATGGGCGATCGCCGCTAGTGCAGCTGAGCCGCTCGGCGGCACGCTTCATGCGTGGCGCCTTGCGGATGTAAAGAAGGGAAGGGCCGGTGGAGCGATCCGCCGGCCCTTTTTCTATGCGTCCAGATGCACGTGAAAGAAGTCGAGCGTCCGCTTCCATGCGAGGTCGGCTGCAGCCTTGTTGTAGCGTTCCGACGAGGTGTCATTGTTGAACGCGTGGTTCACGCCGTCGTACAGGTAAAACTTCACGGGCTTCTTCGCTGCGCGCAACGCCTCGACCCAAGGGAATGAGGTGCTGTTGACGCGGTCATCCAGACCCGCGTCGTGGATCAGCATCGGAGCCTGCACCTTGGTCGCCTCGGACGGGTCTGGAGCAGGACCATAATAGGGCACCGCTGCGTTGAGCTTGCCTCCCGCCGCGACTGCGAGCCGGTTCACGAAACCACCGCCCCAGCAGAAGCCGATAGCTCCCACCTTGCCGCCGCGGCTCGACTTGGAGAGTTCGCCGATCATTGCGACGCCGTCCGTCACGGACCTTCCCAGATCGAGCTTGCCGATCGCCTCGCGGGCCGCATCTTCATTGGCGGGCGTTCCGCCGGATGGGGAGAGGAAGTCCGGTGCGACGGCGCGGAACCCCGCGATACCCAGCCGCCGTGCCACGTCGCGGATGTGGTCATTGAGGCCGCGATTCTCGTGAATGACGACCACCGTCGCCTTGAGGGAGCGGGTCCGCGGCTCGGCCACATAGGCCTTGTAGGCGCCGACGAGATTCTGCGTTCGCGTGGTAAGGCGCGGATCGTCGGCGGGAACGATCGCGGCAGCCGCAGGCGAGGCGGCGATCGAGGCGAGTAGGGCTTCTGCTGCAGCGACGCTTCCTGCAAGCGCGACCATCCGAGCCATGAAGACCCGGCGATCGAGGCCCTCGTGCGTAAAGCGGTCGTAAAGGAGGATCGCCTCTTGCTTCAGGCGGTCGTCCACTCGTCTCTCCTAGGCCGGCTGGGGCTGTGGAACTTGCCCTTCGGCAATCAGGCGAGCGTCGATATCCCTTGCCCGGCGGTACGCCTCGCGGTCGGTCATCCGGCGCGCATAGTCGACAAAGACCGGCTTGGGCTCGAGCAAGTTGAAAGCGAGCATGAAATTGACGTTGGCGCCGACGAACAGATCGGCCGCCGTGAAGTGATCTGCAGCGATATATTCGCGGCCGGCCAGCGCCTTCTCCAAATTGTTGATCGCGAGATCGTAATTGCCGTAGCCGAACATGCGCTGTCTCTCCGGTGTCGGCTCCCAGCCCGCGGCCTTGTTGCTGAACGCGGCTTCGACCGGTCCCGAAGTGAAGAATATCCAGCGATAATAATCTGCTCGGTCGGAAGTGGGAGGGGCGAGGCCTGCCTCCGGAAATGCATCAGCGAGATAGCAACAGATCGCGGCGACTTCGGTGACGACCTTGCCCTTGTGCTTGATGGCCGGGACCTTCCCCATGGGATTGATCGACAGATAGGGCTCGGCCTTCATGGTCGTGACGTAGTCGAGGACCTCGGTCTCGTAGGGAGCGCCGACCTCCTCCAGCATCCAGCGGACTGTCTGCCCGCGCGACTGGGGGTTGGTGTAGAAGATGAGGTCGGCCGCCATCTCGCACTCCTGTTGAATGAGGATGCGGCCGACCTACGCTTGTTCGAGAACTCGCTCCAGTACTTCGAGCAAATCTCGATTCTGTGTTGCTACAAAAGTTGTCCTGATGAAACCGTTGCGATCGTTAACCGCGCTCTCCGCCTGCCGGACGTTCGGCGGCGGTCTTGTCCCGAGTTGCGCGGAATTCGCTATCCGAGCTCCAATTCGGCCATTGCTGCGAATTGGCGAGGTCGCGTCCGAGGTTGTGGAGCAACTGGACATCCTCCGCCATGCCGCGGAAGTCCCACGTCGGCTGCCATTCGTCGCTCGGCTGGTGATAGTGCTTGTCGGTATATTCCCGGTTCAGCGCCTCGCCGCGGGGGATACCGCCATTCACGAGGTCATTGCCGTCCCCGAAGCTGATCGCCGGAACACCGACCTTGGCAAAGGAGAAGTGATCCGACCGGTAGAAGCTGCCGTGCTCTGGATGGGGATCCGGGCTGTAGTAGCGCCCCTGCTTCTTTCCTTCGGCGATGAGCATGTCCAGCAGGTCGAGCTTGGCCGTTCCCGAGATGGTGAAGTTCTTGGCGCGGCCGTAGATGCTTCCGCCATCCGTGTTCAGCACACCCGCCGTCTTCCCCGCCGGGAACAAGGGGTGCGTGGCATAATATTCTGACCCGAGGAGGCCTTTTTCCTCCGCAGTGACGGCCAGGAATACGACCGACCGTTGGGTTCGAGGCTCATGCGCAAAGGTGCGCGCCTGCTCGATCAGCTGGGAAATGCCGGTCGCGTTATCGAGGCCGCCGTTATAGATCGTGTCGCCTTTGTCATCGGGCTTGCCGATGCCGAGGTGATCCCAGTGCGCCGAGTAGATCACCGTCTCGTCCGGCCGCTTCGCACCCGGCAGGTATCCAACGACATTATGGGAGTCGATCACCTGGGCGCTTGCCGTCCCGTTGAGCGATAACTGGGCGTTGAGGGGGACGGGCTTGAAGTCCTTTTTCCTTGCAGCCGCCTTCATCGTCTCGAAGTTCAGGCCCGAGGCAGCGAAGATGCGTTCGGCGAGGTCCTTTTGGATCCATGCTTCGAGCGGCGGATGCGCGCCGGCCGGGTTCTCGCGGACGATGTCGAACATCGTGTTGGTATTGCTGTTCTTGACCGTGTTCCAGCCGTAGGACGCGGGCTCCGTCTCGTGGATGATGAGGACGCCGGCAGCACCCTGGCGGGCGCCTTCCTCATATTTGTAGGTCCAGCGGCCATAGTAGGTCATCGACTTGCCGCCGAAATTGCCTTCGCCGCCTTCGAAATCGGGATCGTTGACAAGCACGACCATAATCTTGCCGCGCATGTCCTGGCCCTTGAAATCGTCCCAACCGCGCTCGGGCGCCTTCACGCCGTAGCCCGCAAAGACGAGCGGTACCTGGCCGAGGTCGAGAGCCTTCTGGCCATTGGTCGGGGATCGCGCCGCGATCTCCTGGCCTTGCGTGAGCGTGACGGGCCTACCAGCAAGCGAAAGCGTCATTTGCGGCGCCGCAGTCCATTCGGACTTCAACAGTGGAACGGTCTGGAACCAGCCGCGCTGTCCGTTGACCACATCACCGGCCGGCTGGAGGCCGATCTCCTTGAACTGCTGCGCAACGTAATCGATCGTCTTCGTCTCCGCGCGCGTCGCAGGACCGCGGCCTTCGAACGCGTCCGACGAAATATATTTGTCGACGTCAGACAGGCGCTGCGCACTGATTTCAGCGCTCGCGGCGGTGAACGGAATGAGGACGATGGCGGACGCCGCCAGCCAACGGAATGTCTTCACTTTCTCTCTCCCCGGAAAGCGACTGCGCGGAGGACGAGCGGCCGCCAAAAAGGTTGCAGGACCGGACTAATCAGTTCGTCGTCCGAGGCAAGACCTGCGCCGTCTCCCCGCCCGGCTTCTGCCGGTAGCGTTCAAACCAGGCCAGGATCGCACTGGCCTTTGCCGCCGACTGAGACGGCCGTGCCGCAATGCCGCCGTGGCTTGCTCCCGGCACCTTCACCAGCGCGGTCGGAATTCCTCGTAGCTGAAGCGCTGTGTAATATTGCTCGGCCTCGCTGACGGGCGTGCGATAGTCTTCGGCGCCCACCACGACGAGCGTCGGGGTCTTCACGTTTCCGACGAGGCTTAGCGGCGAGTATTTCCAATAGCCCTGCGGATCCTCCCAGGGACGCTCCTTGCGCCACCCCGGTGAAAAGCCTGCGGCGAAGTCCGTCGTAAGAGAAAAGCTTGCGAGGTCGACCACGGGCTTCTGCGTGGCAGCCGCGCGGAAACGGTCGGTCTTGCCCACGATCCACGCCGTGAGGACCCCGCCGCCGGAACCGCCGGTGACGAATAGATTGTTGGGATCGACGTGACCGGTCGCGATCGCGGCGTCGACTGCGCTGATCAGGTCATCATAGTCGTTGCCGGGATAGTTCTTGTCGATCTGGTCGGCGAAGGCCTGGCCGTACGACGTCGAGCCGCGCGGGTTCGCGTACAGCACAATGTAGCCGGCTGCGGCATAGAGCTGGTCATCGGTCGAGAAGGTCGGCCCGTAGGCGGCCCAAGGTCCGCCGTGGATTTCAAGGATCAGCGGGTATTTCTTGTTCGGGTCGAAGTCCGGCGGAGTCACCAACCACGCGTCGATTGGCCTCCGATCGAACGAAGAGGTAACGGGCAGTTTCGCAACCTCACCCAGCACTTTCGCGCCGAGGGCGCTGTCGTTGAGGTGCGTCAGTCGGCGCAGGCCGCCGCCCGAGGCAATGGCGACATCCGACGGACGCGACGGATCGCCGGCGGTTACAGCCACCGCGCCGCCGCGCGACACGCTGAACTCACCGCCCGAGTAAGGCCGGTCGAGACCGCTTCCGGTGAGACCGGCCGCCACGTCACGCACGGACCCATTCAGTCCAACGCGCGCAACGCGGTTGCTCCCATGTTCGTCGTACAGGACATAGATCGAGTCGCTGTCCGCGGACCAGACAGGATTGCTCACGGGTCGGTCGAGGGAACCGGTAAGCAGGCGCGAGCCCGACCCATCCAAGTTCATGACGTAGAGCTTGGGATCGTCATAGGATCTGCCGACTTCGTCATATCCGACATAGGCGATTTGCCGCCCGCTTGGAGAAACGACGGGAGAGCCGTCAGGACCCTTCCTCGAGGTGAGGGCCACTGGCGTGCCGCCGTCGATGCTCAAACGGTAGATTTCGGACTCGCTCGGCTCGCGTTCCCAATCCTTGCCTATGTTGGCGCTGAAAAGGACGGAACGGCTGTCGGGCGTCCATGACACGAGCGAGCCTGCGTTCGTCGGACCAAAGGTCAGCTGCGTGGTTGCCCCGCCGTCGGCCGGGACCCAGAAGATCTGTTGATAGCCCGGCTTGAAATAGCCTGCACCGTCGGCACGATAGGTTACGGCGTCGATGACCTGCAGCGGTTCGGCCCATTTCGCGCCCTCGGGCTTGGTCGGTGCTTGCCCAAGCTTCGGACCGTCATCGGGAACGAACATGGAATAGGCGATGCGCCGCCCATCCGGCGACCAGGCGATGCTGTCCGGGCTGTCCGGCAGCCCGGTGATGCGCGCACTTTCCCCGCTAGCCATCCAACGGACATAGAGTTGCGGACTTCCGACCTCCGCGCCGACATAGGCGAGGCGGGTGCCGTCGGGAGACCAGCGCGGAGAAGAATAGGAGCCGGCGCCGGCCACCAGCGGGCGTTGCTGGCCCGACCCGACGTCGATCAGCCAAATGGTCCGCCGAGAATTGTCCGTCATGATGTCGTTCGAGCTGCGGACGTATGCGATCGTCTTCCCATCCGGGCTGATCTGAGGATCCGTCGCGACTTCAAGATTGAACAGATCTGAGCCGGTCAAATAGCGGCCAGGTCCGGTAGCTGGCGCAGCGCTGGCCGGCGCGGCGAGACTGGTCGCAGAAAGCAGCAACGCCAGCGGCGCAAGCGAGGCGGAAAAGCGCATCGAGAATCCCCTCCGGGTGGAAGCGGCAGATTCAACTTTCAGCGCTTCGCCGCAAGAAGACTTTCGACGAAAGTGCGGGATGCCGATCGGCCGTGCGGGTCCGTTTCGAAAGTGGTAGTGGCAACCAGCTTCCAGCCCGTCGGCGAACGACCGTGAGTACCGAGTGCCGTTCCCGCAAGGATGAACGAAAGGCGCTCCTCCCATGGCCAAGATTCTGTGCGTTCTATACGACGACCCGTCCAACGGTTATCCAACCGATTATCCGCGCGACGACTTGCCGAAAATCGAGCGCTATCCCGACGGTCAGACGCTTCCGACGCCGAAAGGCATCGATTTCCAGCCAGGGCAGTTGCTCGGCAGTGTTTCCGGCGAGCTGGGGCTCCGCAAATTTCTGGAAGCTGCTGGCCACGAGTTGGTCGTCACATCAGACAAGGACGGCGCCGATTCCAGGTTCGAGCGCGAGCTTCCCGATGCCGACATCGTCATCTCCCAGCCCTTCTGGCCGGCTTACATGACAGCCGAACGGTTCGCAAAGGCGAGAAACCTCAAGATGGTCGTGACGGCCGGGATTGGATCAGATCACACCGACCTCCAAGAGGCCATCGATCGCGGAGTTACGGTCGCCGAAGTCACTTACTGCAACTCGATCAGCGTATCCGAGCATGTGGTTATGATGATCCTGTCGCTCGTCCGAAATTACCTTCCATCGTGGGAGGTTGTGAAGGCGGGTGGCTGGGACATCGCCGAATGCGCCTCACGATCCTACGACATCGAGGGCATGCATGTCGGGACAGTCGCAGCGGGACGCATCGGCTCGGCTGTTCTTCGCCGTTTGAAGCCGTTTGACGTGCACCTTCACTACACGGATAGGCACCGGCTGCCTGCCGAGGTCGAGCAGGAACTCGGAGTCACTTTCCACGAATCCGCGGCGGAGATGGTCCCGCATTGCGACGTCGTGACGATCAACTGCCCCCTGCACCCGGAAACCGAGAATTTGTTCGACGCCGCGATGATCACGCGGATGAAGCGCGGCGCCTATCTGGTGAACACGGCGCGTGGGAAGATCGTCAACCGCGATGCTGTCGCCGCGGCGCTGAAGAGCGGTCATCTTGCCGGCTATGCCGGCGACGTCTGGTTCCCGCAGCCCGCGCCGCGCGACCATCCGTGGCGGACCATGCCGCACCAGGGAATGACTCCCCACATCTCCGGAACGTCTCTGTCGGCCCAGGCGCGCTATGCGGCCGGCGTTCGCGAATTACTCGAATGCTTCTTCGAGGGACGCCCGATCCGCGACGAATATCTTATTGTCCAGGGCGGCCATCTCGCGGGGACGGGGGCGCACAGTTACAGCGAGGGGGACGCGACGAAGGGATCCGAGGAAGCGGCGCGCTTTCAAACACCGAACCCGATGCCTGCGCAATGAAAAAGGGCCCGCCGAAGCGGGCCCTTCCATTCATGTCTTGAGCTCTACTCTGCGGCCGGAGCTTCGTCGCCGGCTTTAGGCTTCGCCGTGGCTTTAGCCTTTGTCTTGCCGGCCTTGCCCTTCGGAGCCTTGGGTGGAGCCGGCATGATCTCGAATGCCGGGGCATTATCCTTGATGCGGACCTTGACCTCGCCGCCGTTGACCAGCTTGCCGAAGAGCAGCTCTTCCGCGAGCGGCTGCTTGATCTTCTCCTGAACCAGCCGGGCCATCGGACGAGCACCGTAGAGCTTGTCGTAGCCGCGGTCGGTGAGCCACTGACGCGCTTCATCGTCCAGTTCGATATGGACGTTGCGGTCGGCAAGCTGCAGCTCCAGCTGGAGGATGAACTTGTCGACGACGCGGGCGACCACGGCCGGCGGCAGGTAGGCAAAGGGCACGATCGCATCCAGCCGGTTGCGGAACTCCGGCGTGAACATCCTCTTGACCGCGTCCTCCTGCGCATCCTCGCGGGTCGCAGCGCCAAAGCCGATGCTTTCGCGGGCCATGTCGGCAGCGCCTGCGTTGGTGGTCATGATCAGGATGGTGTTCCTGAAGTCGACCGTCTTGCCGTGGTGATCGGTAAGCTTGCCGTTGTCCATCACCTGCAGGAGAATGTTGAACAGGTCGGGGTGGGCCTTCTCGATCTCGTCGAGCAGAAGCACGCAGTGCGGATGCTGGTCGACCGCATCGGTCAGCAGACCGCCCTGGTCGTAGCCGACATAACCCGGGGGAGCGCCGATCAGACGGCTCACCGAGTGCCGCTCCATATATTCCGACATGTCGAAACGCTGGAGCGGAACGCCAAGGACGGAGGCGAGCTGGCGCGCGACCTCCGTCTTGCCGACGCCGGTTGGCCCCGAGAACAGATAATTGCCGATCGGCTTGTCGGGATCGCGAAGGCCGGCCCGCGACAGCTTGATCGCGCTCGCCAGCTTTTCAATCGCCATGTCCTGCCCGAACACGACGCGCTTCAGGTCGGCTTCGAGATTCTCGAGCACCCGCTTGTCGTCGGTCGACACGGACTTCGGTGGGATACGTGCCATGGTCGCGACCACCGCCTCGATTTCCTTCGGCGTGATCACCTTCTTCCGGCGCGAGGGCGGGACGAGCATCTGCATCGCGCCAACCTCGTCGATCACGTCGATTGCCTTGTCCGGCAGCTTGCGGTCGTGGATGTACCGCGCCGAAAGCTCAACCGCGCTCTTCACCGCGTCCGGAGTGTAGCGGACATTGTGGTGCTGCTCGAAGGACGAGCGGAGGCCCGCAATGATCTTGATCGTGTCCTCGACCGTCGGCTCGTTCACGTCGATCTTCTGGAAGCGCCGGAGCAGGGCCCGGTCCTTCTCGAAGTGATTGCGAAACTCCTTGTAGGTTGTCGACCCGATGCAGCGGATCGCGCCGGAGGAGAGCGCCGGCTTTAGCAGGTTCGATGCGTCCATCGCGCCACCCGAGGTTGCGCCGGCGCCGATCACCGTGTGGATCTCGTCGATGAAGAGGATCGCGTGCGGCATCTTTTCCAGTTCAGAGACGACGGATTTCAACCGCTCCTCGAAGTCGCCGCGATAACGAGTGCCCGCCAGGAGAGCGCCCATATCGAGCGCGTAAATGGTCGCCGGCTTGAGCACGTCAGGCACATCGCCTTCGATGATCTTCCGCGCCAGGCCTTCGGCGATGGCCGTCTTGCCGACGCCGGGATCGCCCACGTAGAGCGGGTTGTTCTTTGAGCGGCGGCACAGGATCTGCACCGTGCGGTCCACCTCGGCGCTACGACCGATCAGCGGGTCGACTTTACCGGCACGAGCCTTCTCATTGAGGTCGACGGTGAATTGCTTGAGGGCGCTTTCCTTCTTGCCCTCCTTCTCGCCACTCTTCTCCTCGGTCCCGCTGACCTCGCGGGCCTCTGCAGGGGTTTCGCCCTTGCCCACACCATGGCTGATGTAGGTCACCGCATCGAGACGGCTCATGTCCTGCTGCTGCAGGAAGTAGACTGCGTAGCTTTCTCGCTCGGAGAAGAGGGCAACGAGGACGTTTGCGCCTGTCACTTCGTCGCGACCAGAGGACTGCACGTGCAGGATTGCACGCTGAACTACGCGCTGGAACCCGCTTGTCGGCGTCGGATCGGTGCCGCTGTCCGCGACCAGCGCCCCGAGCTCATTGTCGAGATAATGTTTCACCGATGCGCGCAGCTCGTCGCGACTGACACCGCAGGCCGTCATGACCTTGGAGGCATGTTCGTCGTCGATAAGGGCAATCAAAAGATGTTCGAGAGTCGCGTACTCGTGGCGGCGCCGGCTGGCTTCGGCCAAGGCGTTGTGCAGGGTCTGTTCGAGTTCGCGAGCGAAACTGGGCATTTAGGTCTTACTCCTGCCCGGATCCCCGGAATTGGGCCGGGCTCTTTCATCGAATGTCATACGCAAGAAACGCGCAATCAAGGGCCGTGGGACCGCTTATCCCCAATTATCGGCTGAAAAGATTGTCACCTGCTGAACAGGACGGCCGAAGAGTCACGTCGCCGACACGGTTCGGCTACTTTTTGAAGAGATCTTCCGCGGCCGAGCGATGCGCCTGCACGCGAGTCATATGAGCTTCCACCCGGGCGATCTCAACCTTGAGGCTTTCGATCCTGGCCTGAAGCTCCTCGATCGACATTGGATCCAGGTCCTGCTTGCCAAGCTCAACCAGCGGGTCGCCGGGCTTGCTCGGAAAGAGTTCGTCGAGGTCCATGTGAGAACCGTTTGACCCGTGCGCCCGCTCTGTCAATAAGCGCCGCGCGTGAGCAACAGCGTTCCAGCTTCGATGAAAGCAATCGTGGGCCCTCAGCCGGATGGGGCGGAGGAGCTTGCGGTCGTTGATCGCCAGGTGCCGCGGCCCGGCGCGGGCGAAGTGTTGATCGAAGTCGCCGCCGCCGGCGTGAACCGGCCCGACATCCTCCAGCGCCGCGGACTCTATCCGCCGCCGCCGGGCGCTCCCGACATCCTCGGACTGGAGGTTGCCGGTATCGTTGTTGAGGCCGGCAAAGGTGCCGAGGACCACGTGGGTCATGAGGTCTGCGCTCTCGTCACGGGCGGTGGATATGCTGAATATTGCGTCGCTGCTGCGGGAACCTGCCTTCCCGTGACGGAGGGACTTTCTCTTATCGAAGCTGCGGCGATGCCCGAGACGATGTTCACCGTCTGGGTGAACCTGTTCGAGCGGGGCTTTGCGGCCGAGGGCGATACCGTGCTGGTGCATGGTGGCACGAGCGGGATCGGTACGATGGCGATCGCCCTTGGCCAGCTCTTCGGACTCAATGTGATCGTGACCTGCGGTAGCGACGAGAAATGCGCGCGGGCGCTCCAGGTCGGGGCTTCCCTAGCTATCAACTACCGCAAGCAGGACTTCGTCGAAGAGGTGAAGACGGCAACGGGAGGTCAGGGCGTAGCCGTCGTGCTCGACATGGTGGGCGGCGACTATGTGCCGCGGAACATCGCCTGCCTCGCCGTGGAAGGCCGCCACGTTTCCATCGCGTTCCAGAGGGGGGCCAAGTCCGAGCTACTCATCCCGGACCTGATGCGCCGCCGCCTGACGCTGACCGGTTCGACGCTTCGGCCGCGATCGGTGGAATTCAAGACGATGGTAGCGGACGAAATTCTTCGAACCGTCTGGCCCTATGTCCAGGGCGGTCGTCTGCGGCCCGTCATCGATAGCGTCTTCCCGCTTGATCAGGCGGCGGAAGCTCACGCCCGGATGGATGCCGGCGACCATGTTGGGAAGATCGTTCTCGAGGTCAGGAAGTAACCACGGAGCTTGCCCCGACGTGGCGCGAAGCGTAGAGCGCATGTCAACATCGGCCGCTCCGCGAGGGGCGGCCCTATTCATTTTTAAGTCCGGAGATGCAGAGTGGCCCAGCCCCTGATGCCCCATGCGACCGCCGCCTGGCTGGTCGAAAATACGTCGCTTACGTTCGAGCAGATCGCGGAGTTCTGCGGGCTGCACATCCTGGAGGTGCAAGCGATTGCGGATGATACGGCGGCAACCAAGCTGACCGGCCGTGATCCGGTGCGCGCGGGCGAGCTGACGCACGAGGAGATCGAGAAGGGTCAGAAGGATTCTGGCTATGCCTTGCAAATGCACAAGGCCCCGGACCCGGTCCGCCGTACCAAGGGACCGCGCTACACGCCGGTCAGCAAGCGCCAGGACAAGCCGGACGGAATCGCCTGGATCATCAAGAATCATCCGGAAGTGAGCGATGGCCAGATAGGCAAGCTGATCGGGACGACGCGCACGACCATTGGCGCGATCCGCGATCGCACACATTGGAACATGGCGAACATCACTCCGAAGGATCCCGTGACGCTTGGCCTGACCAGTCAGCGCGAACTCGATGCAGCAATCGCCAAAGCCCAGAAGGCTGCAGGCGGTGCGGCGCCGACCGACGAGCGCTTCGAGAGCGATCGCTCGGCACTGATCGAGCAACTCCGCGCTGAGCGCGAGCAGCATGCGCGGGACGTCGAGGCCGCCCTTGTCGCCGCCGAGGCCGGCGAAGAGGTAGTGTCGGACGAAATCGTGCCCGGCATCCGTGATCCGTTCCGCCGTTGATTTCACACCGCGGTAGGCTCATTCCTCGGTCATGGACGTCTCCGAACAGCAGCAGGAGCTGAGCTTCGAAGCTGCGCTTGCGCGGCTTGAGGAGATCGTACGTCTGCTGGAACGTGGCGAAGCTCCGCTCGACCAATCGATCGAGCTTTACCAGGAGGGCGATCGGCTGCGGAAGCATTGCGAGGCCCGGCTGAAGGCGGCTCAGGCCCGGATCGAGCAGATTGCCTTCGGCGCCGACGGCAAGCCGGCAGGCGTCACTCCATTCGATGCCGGTTGATACGATCGACTGCCTGAGGGCCGAGCTCGACTCTGAAGCCGGGCTGCTTTGCAACAAGATCGATGATCTTTTCGACGCCCTCCTCGTTTCTCGGAACGACGGGCGCGACATCCTCTTCAAAGCGATGCGCCATGCGGCCGTTGGCGGCGGGAAGCGCCTTCGCCCCCTCCTGACTGTTGCCGGCGCCCGGTTGTTCGGAATTGCCCGGGAGCGCGCTCTTCGTACGGCAGCCGCAATCGAGGCCATCCATGTCTATTCGCTGATCCATGATGACTTGCCGTGCATGGACGATGATGATGTTCGTCGCGGCAAGCCTACCGTCCACAAGGCCTTCGGCGAGGCGGCAGCGGTGCTCGCCGGCGATAGCCTTCACGCGCTGGCATTCGAAATCCTCGCCGACGCCGAGACTCACGAGGATCCGTTCGTTCGATCAGAGCTGGTGCTGGAGCTTGCTCGGGCGTCGGGACCCAATGGTATGGCCGGCGGCCAGATGATGGATCTCGCGGCGGAGGGCCAATCCCTCGATCTCGCCGCCATAACGCGCCTTCAGCAGCTCAAGACGGGCGCGCTCATTGAATATGCCGTCGAGGCCCCGTGCATCATGGCGCGGCTGCCGGCAGAGGCTCGAACGCCCTACCGTGGCTATGCGCGCAATATCGGTCTCGCCTTTCAGATTGCCGATGATCTCATCGACCATGCAGGCGACCCGCACGCTGCCGGCAAACGCACCGGCAAAGATGCGGAAGCGGGCAAGGCGACCTTTGTATCGGTTCTCGGACCGGAGCGTGCTGAGCAGCAGGCGCGGTTTCTCGTGAATCAGGCCGTTGAGCATCTGGCCAGTCACGGATCGGAAGCAGATTTGCTGCGGGCACTCGCTCGCTTTGCTATCGAGCGTAATCACTAGGGTTTCTTGGGGGCAGCATGGCGAACCGCATCGGCGTCTATCCGGGCACGTTCGACCCGATCACGCTCGGGCATATCGACATCATTCGGCGCGGGGTGCACCTGGTCGACCGGTTGGTCATCGGAGTGACGACCAACCCGTCGAAAGAGCCCATGTTCAGCATTTCCGAACGGCTGGCCATGGTTCGCCGCGAGGTTGAGGGCATGGGCCCGAACATCTCTGTCGTCGAGTTCGATTCCCTTCTGATGAACTTTGCCGAGAGCCAGGGCTCTTCAATGATCATCCGGGGGCTCCGGGCTGTCGCGGATTTCGAATATGAGTTCCAGATGGCGGGCATGAATCAAAAGTTGAACGACGATATCGAAACCATCTTTCTGATGGCCGACGTGTCGCTACAGCCGATTGCGTCACGGCTCGTTAAGGAGATTGCCCGCTATGGCGGCTGTATCGACAAGTTCGTCACGCCCGCGGTGGCTGCGGACGTGAAAAGGCATCTTGAAGGAGAGAGGAGCGCATGATCGCGCGTGTAATGCTTTCAATGGCAGCGATTGTGTTGGTTGCCGCTAAACCCGCGCCGGAGGCTCCGGCGCCAGCGCCCACGCCCGCGCCCAGCATCATTCCCCCTCCTGAAGTCGTGAACAATCCGGAGAATCGGCTAACGCTTCAGCTTAGCAATGGCGGCGCAGTCGTCATACTGATGCGCCCCGACGTCGCTCCGCTTCATGTCGAGCGCATGCGTACGCTGGTTCGCCAGGGATTCTACGACGGTCTGCTCTTCCATCGAGTGATTCCCGGTTTCATGGCTCAGGGCGGAGATCCCAAGGGAACTGGCGAGGGCGGATCGACCCTTCCGGACCTGAAGGCGGAGTTCAGCTCGGTTCCCTTCATGAGGGGATCTCTAGGTGCGGCTCGTTCCGATCAGAGCGTGGACTCAGCGAACAGCCAGTTCTTCATCACGTACGGGCCGAATCCGATGCTCGACCATCATTACACGGTCTACGGCCGGGTCATTCAGGGGATGGACGTCGTCGACAAGATCGCTCCCGGCGAGCCGCCAGCCGAGCCAACGAAGATCGTTCACGCGAAGATCGGGAATTAGTAGGGCGCGCACATGCGCGTCGACCTTTTCGATTTCGATCTTCCGGCAGAGCTGATCGCCCTCCGGCCGGCAAAGCCGCGCGATTCCGCGCGTCTGCTTGCAGTTGAGGGTGGCCGAATCTCCGATCGGACGGTGATCGACCTGCCCAAGCTGCTTCGGCCGGGCGATGTGCTCGTGTTCAACGACACGCGCGTCATTCCAGCGCAGCTCGAGGGCCGGAGGGGCGAAGCCAGCATCGGCGCGACCCTCCACAAGCGCGAGGGGCCGCGTGAGTGGTGGGCATTCGTTCGAAACGCGAAGCGGGTCCGCGTGGGCGACACCCTCGAACTTGGTGGAGGCGTGACGGCCTCTGCGGCGGAACGTAGCGAGGATGGGGCGATCCTGCTCCACTTCCACGGCGACGAGCCGGTCGAGGTGCTGCTCGAACGGGCGGGCCGGATGCCTCTGCCGCCCTATATCGCATCGCGGCGGCCCGCGGACGAATCCGACCGCGAGGACTACCAGACGATGTTCGCGAGGAAGGAGGGGGCGGTCGCCGCGCCAACCGCAGCCTTGCACTTCACGCCTGGATTGATCGACGCTCTCGAAGATAGCGGCATTGGCCGCGAAACTCTGACCCTGCACGTCGGCGCGGGCACGTTCCTGCCGGTCAAGGCAGACGACACGCGCGAGCACAAGATGCACGCCGAATGGGGCCGGATCGATGCAGCGACTGCCGAGCGGCTGAACGCCGTACGCGCATCAGGCGGGCGGCTGATCGCCGTTGGCACGACGTCGCTACGACTCCTGGAGAGCGCCGCTGATGATGGCGGGACCATTCAACCGTTTGAAGGCGATACGGCGATCTTCATCACGCCCGGTTATCGGTTCAAGGTCATCGACGGTCTTGTGACCAACTTCCATCTCCCCAAGTCGACCCTGTTCATGTTGGTCAGCGCCTTGATGGGCCTGGAGGTGATGAAAGCCGCCTACACTCACGCGGTCGAGCAGCGTTATCGCTTCTATTCCTACGGCGACGCGAGCCTGCTGCTGCCTGCCGGTCGCTAGCGTCCGCGCAAGCATAGTGGACAACGGGGGGCTCAGGTCAGTGATTTGGATTGATGGCCCTGCGCGCCGGGGCTAGCGGGGCCTGATCGTGAAACCCCGTGCTCAGCATAAAGGCATTGTCCGCCGCCTAGCCCATCAGTTGGCCCGCAGGATTGATCCACCCGCCGATCCACTGACCAGGCTGGCCGATCACTACCGGACAGACAAAGGCTCGCGCGCTGGGGGTCATCACTACACTCGTATTTATTCCGAGCTCTTTGGGCATCTCCGTGAAAGTCCTGTCCGATTGCTGGAAATCGGTCTCATGGGCTTGGACCGGCGCGGCTGGGACGATGAGTCGCTGCGCGATCAGGGCGCTGCGCACGGTCACGACGCTCCTTCGCTGCGGTTGTGGTCGCATTACTTTCCGCGCGGCGAAATCTTCGGGTTGGACTTCAACGATTTCTCCGGCGTCAAAATTCCCCGGTGTCGGATTTTCCGCGGCGATGCATCGAAGGAGGCGGATCTTCTTGGCGTGCTGGACCAGATCGGAGGTCAGCTGGACATCGTGATTGACGATGCGAGCCATGCTTCAGACCATCAGCAGATCTCGCTCGGAACCTTGTTCCCCGCCGTAGCGCCGGGCGGCGTCTATATTATCGAGGACTTGTTCTACCAGCCGCCTGATCGTGAACCCGCAGGCGCGACCAAGACCGTCGACATGTTGAGGCGAGCTGAGATCACAGGGGATTTCAGCGGCAGCCACCTGTCGCGCGATGCGGGGGCCTATCTCAACGAACATGTTGAGCG
>Ga0207644_10000862_pt1 | contig 19192 bp, 19 predicted proteins | sample KBSS73metaG_FD_184326 | JGI IMG/M metagenome (GOLD analysis project Ga0207644, IMG submission 184326) | Switchgrass rhizosphere microbial communities from Kellogg Biological Station, Michigan, USA - KBS S7-3 metaG (SPAdes) (version 2) | ecosystem: Host-associated > Plants > Roots > Rhizosphere... | reverse complement strand
GCGCGCCATCGTGCCGTCGTCGTTCATGATTTCGCACAACACGGCCGACGATGAATGGCCCGCAAGCGCCGCGAGGTCGCAGCATGCCTCCGTGTGTCCGGCGCGCGCGAGAACGCCGCCGGGCTGCGCGATCAGCGGGAACACGTGGCCAGGCTGGACGATGTCGTCCGGCGACGCCTTGGGCGCCGCGGCGATGCGAATCGTGTGGGCGCGATCAGCAGCGGAAATGCCGGTAGTCACGCCATGCGCCGCTTCGATCGACACCGTGAAGTTCGTGCCATGCACGGAGCGATTGACGGGCGTCATCGGCGCGAGATTCAGCTGGCGCGCGCGCACCTCCGTGATGGGCATGCACACGAGACCGCGGCCGTAGCGCGCCATGAAGTTGATCGCTTCCGCCGACACGCAATCGGCGGCGAGCACGAGGTCGCCCTCGTTCTCGCGATCCTCTTCGTCGACGAGGACGACCATCCGGCCGGCCTTGATCTCCGCGATTATCTCGACAATCGGTGCGATGGGCATCCGCGACGTTCCTAAGATGAAACGTCGTGCATTTTACCGCAACGTCGCTTGGGAAACGTTATGCGCGCGGAGCGATTGGACGATCGTCCGAAGCGGTGGCGTCCGGTGTGGCGAAAAGCGCAGTGGTCGCTTTCGCGAGTGCGCTTTCCGCGTCCGTGTAATCGAGGACGACGTTGAAGTGATGCCGGTCGCGAATCGCAAGGAACTCGCGCATCCCCGCCGGGTGCGTGCTCGGCCACGCATTCCACAGGAGCGCCGACTGCCGAATGAACTCCGACGTCTCATTCGCGCCGACTGCAACGACGAGCGGAGCGTCGACGCTCGGTGCGTGGTTCACCGGCGACACCCGCGCGGCCTCCGCGTCGTCGAGCCGCAAGTCGGCGTTGTGCGTGAACAGCACGAGTGGCGAGAGATCATGGACACCCGAAAGCGTCACGCCGCCAACGAATGGAGCGGCCGCCAATCCGCGCGCGGCCCAATCGGTTGCATACATCATCGCCACCAGATGACCGCCCGCCGAATGGCCGGCGATAACGAGCGGCGCCGGCGCACCGTGCGACGCACCTTCGCGCGACATCCATTCGACGGCGCGCCGGCATTCGTCGACGATCGCCGCAATCGTCACCTGTGGACAAAGATCGTAGTTGATGATTGCGACGGCAAAACCGGCAGCAACGAAGGCCGGCGCGACGAATGCGTGATCCGACTTGTCGAATGCGCGCCAGTAACCGCCGTGAATGAACATCAGCGTGCCGCGCACGGGCGTGGGCGGCACGTAAAGATCGAGCGTTTCTTTCGGATTCGGACCGTAGCGAACGTCGACGGGGCGCAACGCCTCGAGCGCCGATGCGGAACGCACGAGGAACTGGTCGAGCCAATACGGATGCTCCGGAACGGCCGCGCGGTTGTTGTAGCCGCGCTCGACTTCCTCGGGCGTCAGTCGGATCGCCGGCATCAATCGCGGGCGGGAACGATCTCGATCGAAAGCGGCGTCAACCCCTCGATGCGTCCGTCGAGGCGATCGCCGACGACAACGGGTCCGACGCCCGCCGGTGTGCCCGTGAATATGAGGTCGCCAGGTTCGAGACGGTACATCTGCGACAGGAACGCCAGCATGTCCGGAACGGCCCACACCATGTCGCGGAGGTCACCGCGCTGACGCTTCTCGCCATTCACGTCGAGCGCGATCTCGCCGTGAGTGAGCGCACCGGTCTTCGATGCGGGGTGAATCGGCGCGATCGGCGCGGCGTGCGCGAACGACTTGCCGATGTCCCACGGCCGCTTCTTTTCGCGCATCTCGTTTTGCAGGTCGCGGCGCGTCATGTCGAGGCCGACCGCGTAGCCGTAGATCAGCCCCTGCGCATCGCCGGGTGCGATGCGCACACCGCTTCGCCCGATGGCGACGACCAGCTCGAGCTCGTGATGGAAGTTCTTCGTGGACAGCGGATAGGGCACCTGTCCAACCTCGGGCGGAACGACCGGAACGACCGAATCCGCGGGCTTGGTGAAGAAGAACGGCGGTTCCCTGGACGCGTCGCCGCCCATCTCCTTCGCATGCTCGGCATAGTTTCGTCCGACGCAGTAGATGTGTCGAACCGGGAAGCGGTCGCGCGTGCCGACGACCGGGACCGAAGGCAGCTCCCACGCGGGTATCACGTACTGCATCGTCGATGCTCCTACTCGGCGTCGGGTTGACGGGAAGGTGCTGCTTCGGCAAACGCGGCAAGCGCGTTGCACGCGGTTTCGATGCGGGTGAGCGTCGGGTACGGTGACATGTCGATGTTGAATCGGCGCGCATTGGCGATCTGCGGCACGAGGCAGATGTCGGCGAGCGTAGGCGCATCGCCATGACAGAACCGCCCCGTTTCGCGATCCCGCGTCAGTTGCCGCTCGAGCGCCTCGAAGCCGACATCGATCCAGTACCGATACCAGCCGTCCTTCTGCTCCTTGGCGACGCCGAGCGTGCCGATCAGATAGTTGAGGACGCGCAGGTTGTTGAGCGGGTGAATCTCGCACGCAATTTGCAGCGCGATCGCACGAACGCGCGCGCGCGCGATAGCGTCCGCCGGCAGCAGCGGCGGCTCGCGAAACGTCTCGTCGAGATACTCGATGATCGCGAGCGATTGCGTGAGGACGTGTCCGTCGTCGAGCGCGAGCGCCGGCACCAGCCCCTGCGGGTTCAGCGCCAGGTAGTCCTGCGCGCGCTGGTTGCCCATGCGCAGGTGAACGAAGGTGCGCTCGTCCGGCTCGACGGCCTTCAGGTTGAGCGCGATGCGCACGCGGTACGCCGCGGACGAGCGGAAGTAGTCATAGAGCTTCATGCGGGATTTCCGTTGGCGTCGCTGGCCGACAAACGCGAATCAGAACGCGGAGATCCCGGTCTGCGCGCGGCCGAGGATCAGCGCATGGATGTCGTGCGTGCCCTCGTACGTGTTCACCGTCTCGAGGTTCAGCACGTGGCGGATGACGTGGAACTCGTCCACGATGCCGTTGCCGCCGTGCATGTCGCGCGCCATGCGGGCGATCTCGAGCGCCTTGCCGCAGCTGTTGCGCTTCATGATCGACGTGATCTCGGGCGCCGCACGGTCCTCGTCCTTGAGTCTTCCGAGGCGCAGGCAACCCTGCAGACCGAGCGCGATCTCCGTCTGCATGTCGGCGAGCTTCTTCTGGATCAGCTGGTTCGCAGCGAGCGGGCGACCGAATTGCTTGCGGTCGAGCACGTATTGACGCGCAGCCTGCCAGCAGAATTCGGCTGCGCCGAGCGCGCCCCACGCAATGCCGTACCGCGCGCTGTTCAGGCAGCCCATCGGACCCTTCAGCCCCTGCACGTTCGGCAGCAGGTTCTCCGCGGGGACGAAGACGTCGTCCATGACGATCTCGCCCGTGATCGATGCGCGTAGCGAGAACTTGCCCTCGATCTTCGGGGCGGACAGGCCGCGCATTTCCTTCTCGAGAATGAAACCGCGCACGACGCCGTCGTGCTTCGCCCACACGACGAAGACGTCGGCGATCGGCGAATTCGAGATCCACGTCTTAGCGCCCGTCAAACGGTATCCGCCTTCGACGGTGCGCGCCCGCGTCTCCATGGATCCGGGATCCGATCCGTGATCGGGTTCGGTGAGTCCGAAGCAGCCGATCCGCTCGCCGCTCGCGAGCGACGGGAGGTAGCGCCGGCGCTGGGCTTCGCTGCCGTACGTGTAGATTGGAAACATCACGAGCGAGCTCTGGACGCTCATCATCGAGCGGTAGCCGGAGTCGACGCGCTCGATCTCGCGCGCGACGAGCCCGTAGCAGACATAGCTCAGTCCGGCGCCGCCGTATTCGGTGGGCAGCGTAATGCCGAGCAGGCCGAGCGCGCCCATCTCGCGGAAGATCGAAGGATCGGTCGTTTCGTTCCGAAAGGCGTCGCGCACGCGCGGAAGCAGCTTCTCCTGCGCATAAGCGTGCGCGGTGTCGCGCACCATCCGTTCTTCCTCGGTGAGCTGGTCATCGAGGAGCAGCGGATCGTCCCACTTGAACGAGGGCTTCGTGCGGGCGATACGTTCGGGAGCGTTCATGGCGGGCTCCGGTGCGGGCAGGCCGGGCGACGACCAGCGCGACGCGGTCAGCAACGTCGGACAGGTTTTCGGGATCAGCGCGAATTATCGCCTGCCGGCGGGGCAATTGCCATCCGCCAGCCGATGCGGACCACAGGCGTCCCCGACCGCGTAGGCCGCCGGCGTCGATGCGGGGCCGCTTCGATGTCGTTGTATTGATTACACGCCCATTCGTGCGTGCCGTTACGTCGTGGCCGTTCCCTCGGCAATCGCTCGATCGGGCATCACCGCCGTCGCCTCGATCTCGACCCGTGCACGATCTTCGATCAGCGCAACCACCTGCACCGCCGTCATAGCAGGATAGTGATTGCCCATCACCTCGCGGTACGCGCTGCCGAGGGCCCGCAGGCTCGACGCATATTCGCGCTTGTCGACCACGTACCAGGTCATGCGCACTATGTGCTCCGGCCCCGCACCCGCCTCGGCCAGCACCGCAACGACGTTCTGCAGCGCGCGCCTGGCCTGCGCGACGAAGTCGTCCGATTCGAATTGTTGCTGTGCGTTCCACCCGATCTGCCCGCCGACGAATACGAGCCTGCCTTGGGCGGCGATGCCGTTCGCATACCCCTTGGGTGGTACCCAGCCCGGCGGCTGCAGTGACTGCATCGCTCGCTCCTTTCTTCGTCAAAGCGACTGCGGAAGACGCACTCTCACCCCATCACGAATGAACGTTCGCGTCCCCCCGCCGCAAGCGGAAGCGCTGCAGCTTGCCGACTTCGCTGCGCGGAAGACTGGCCACATATTCGATCGCGCGTGGATACTTGTAGGGCGCGATCGTGCGCTTTACAAAATCTTGCAGCTCGAGCGTCATCGATGCGTTGCCTTCGTGTCCGGGCTTCAGCACGACGAATGCCTTGACGACCTGCCCGCGGTCCTTGTCGTCGATCCCTACGACGCCGCATTCGGCGACCGCGGGATGCAACAGGAGCGCACCTTCCACCTCGGGTCCGGCGATGTTGTAGCCGGCGCTGACGATCATGTCGTCCGTGCGCGCCTGATACACGAAATAGCCGTCGTCGTCGACGAGGTAAGCGTCACCGGTGTAGTTCCAGCCGTTGCGCACGTAGTTCGATTGTCGCGAATCGCCGAGGTAGCGGCAGCCGGTCGGACCCTTCACGGCGAGCTGGCCGACCTGTCCCCGAGGCAGCGGCTGACCCCTGTCGTCCATCACACACGCGCGGTATCCGGGAACGGGCTTGCCGGTCGATCCGGGTCTCGCATTCGCCTCGTCGTGCGAGATGAAGATGTGCAGCATCTCGGTCGACCCGATGCCGTCGATGATTTCGATCCCCGTGGCCTCCTTCCAGAGCTGGCGGGTAGCCGCAGGCAGCGCCTCTCCCGCGGACACGCATTTCCGTAGCGACGAAAGGTCGCGTCCCGCGACTTTTGGCGCCATCGCACGGTACGACGTCGGCGCGGTGAAGAGCACGGTCGCGCGGTGGGTCGACACGGCGTCCAGCAACGCATCGGGCGCGGGACGCTCGACGAGCAGCGTGGATGCACCGATACGCATCGGAAAGAGCAGCAATCCGCCGAGGCCGAACGTGAACGCGAGGGGCGGGCTTCCGGTGAATACGTCATCCGCGGTCGCGCGCAATATGGCGCGCGGCCAGCAATCGCAGGCGGCCATCACGTCGCGGTGAAAATGCATCGTACCCTTCGGCTTCCCCGTCGTTCCGGAAGTGAAGGCGATCAGCGCAGTGTCTTCGGCGGCCGTGTCGACGTTAGCGAAGTGCGCGGGTTTCCCTCGTGCCCGCGCCTCGACGCCGTCGTCCGCCTCCGCGGCGAAGTACGCGACCTCCCGTAGCGTCGGACACGAGGCACGCGCGGCTTGCAATTCCTCCGCCAGCCGAGCGTCGCACAACGCATGCGACACCTGCGCCTTCACGATGATGTCGGTCAGCTCCTTGGCGCGAAGCAGCGCCATCGTCGCCACCGCGATTCCGCCGGCCTTGATCACCGCGAACCAGCAAGCGGCCATCGCCGGCGAGTTCGCCCCGCGCAGCAGCACGCGGTTTCCCGGCACGAGTCCCATGTCCTCGACGAGCACGTGTGCGATGCGATTCGCTTCGCTGAGCAGCTCGGCGTAGCTCCATCGCACGCCGGTCGTCGACAGGATCGCCGTTCGCGCGCCCCAACCGCGCTCGACGGCGCGATCGAGCAGTTCCGTCGCGCAGTTCATCCGGTCGGGATACCGGAGCTCGGGCAGATCGAACACGAGTTCCGGCCAGCTGTCGCGCGGCGGAAGGTTGTCGCGCGCGAACGTGTCGAGATGGGCAGTTGGACTCATGATGAGGGCAATGTCGCATCCTGATCGCTGCCTCGCAGCACCTCGCGGCCGATGATGAGCTTCTGCACCTCGGTCGCGCCTTCGTAGATCCGCAGCGCACGGATCTCCCGATAAAGCCGCTCGACGACTTCGCCGCGGCTGACGCCGCGCGCGCCGTGCAGCTGCACCGCCTGATCGATGATCAGTTGCGCCGATTCGGTTGCCATCAGCTTCGCCATCGCGGCCTCCGACGTCGTGCGAACCTGCCTGACGTCGCGCATCCACGCGGCACGATAGACGAGCAGCGCGGCGGCGTCGAGATCGGCGGCCATCTGACCAAGCATTGCTCGCGCGACATCGCGTTCGCCGAGCGTGCCCCCGAGAATCTTGCGCGAAGCCGCGTAGCGGACCGTTTCGTCCATGGCCCGCCGCGCAAACCCCACGGCCGCGGCCCCGACCGACGCACGAAAGATGTCGAGCGTGCGCATCGCGAGCTTGAAACCGTCCCCTTCATTGCCGAGCAGCGCCTCGCCTCGCACTCGGCACCCATCGAATTCGAGGCGCGCGAGCGGATGCGGCGCGATGACGTCGATACGCTCGGCGATGCGCAGGCCGGGCGCGTCGGCAGGCACGACGAACGCGGAGATTCCGCGCGCGCCCGGCGCGTCCTGCGTGCGCGCGAACACGCAGTAAAAATCGGCGATGCCGCCGTTGGAGATCCACGTCTTGCAGCCCTCGATCATCCAGTCGGCGCCATCGCGCACCGCGCGCGAGGTCATCGCCGCGACGTCGGATCCGGCGTCCGGCTCGCTCAACGCGAATGCGGCAATCGCCGTTCCTTCGGCGACGGCAGCAAGCCAATGAGCGGCCGGGTGATCGGTGCTCGGTGCAGCGAGGGCGATCGGCCCGGCGCCGAGGCCCTGCATGGCGAAGGCGAAGTCCGCGAGCGCGTCGTGCCACGCAAGCGTCTCGCGCACGACGCAAAGCGCACGCGAATCGACGTGCGGTGAAGCGCCGCCGAATCGCGCAGGGACGCAATGCCTGAGCAGGCCCGCCGCCCCGAGCGATGCGACATGACGCCGACAGATCGCGTCGACATTGGCCCCGATGTATTCGTCGACCGCGCGCTTGCTCGTGGCGTGGCGAAATTCCGCCTCCGTCTTGCCGCGCTGCACCGCGCCCGTCGCCCAGCGGTCGACGTCGGCCGCGAGCGTCCGATGCGCTGCGTCGAAGAACGGCCACTCGAGGTGGGTTCGATGCATCCCGCGGCTCAGCCGTGCTCGTCGTGCCCGCCCGATGGGCTTTCCGCGGAAAGCCGCGCAGCGATCGCCGCCTTGAGCCCGGTGACCGATTCGTGGAGCACTTGGCGCGCTTCCAGCGGAAGGTCGGCAAAGAGATCATCGATCCACAGCTCGTGTTCCGCGGCCATCGCGTCGAACTGCCGCTTGCCCTTCGGCGTCAACCGAACGTTGTATGCGCGGCGATCACCGGGAATGCCGCGGCGCACGACGAGCCCTTCGGCGACCAGTTGATCCGTGAGGCCCGTGACGTTGCCCCCGGTCACCATCAGCCTGCGGGACAGCTCGCTCATCTTGAGCCCCTTGGGCTCGCGGTCGAGCTGCGCCATCATGTCGAACCGCGGCAGCGTGATGTCGAAGCGATTGCGCAGCTTCTCGCGCACATGCCGCTCGATCATCGCCGTGCAAGTGAAAAGCTGCAGCCACAGGCGCAGCGACAGATGGCCTTCCTCCGGACCCCGCGTTGCGGCTTCGACACGTGGCACTTCGAACACGGTGCTCATCCTGTCATCACCTCCCCTCCGGACACGGCGATCGCCTGTCCATTGATCGACCGCGACTCCGGCAGGCACAGCCACGCCACCGTCGCCGCCACCTCTTCGGGCACCACGAGCCGCCGCTGGGGATTGCGTCGTACCAGCGCCTCCCTTGCGTCCGCCGCGGATTTCCCTGTCTCTTTCGCGATGCGCGCGATGGCATCGCGCACCATCTCCGTCTCCGTATATCCTGGACACACGGCGTTGACGGTTACACCGGTGTGCGCAACTTCGAGCGCGAGCGAACGCGTGAGCCCGATCACGCCATGCTTGGCTGCGCAATACGCGGCAACGTTGCGATACCCGATCAATCCCGCAGTGCTCGCGATGTTGACGATGCGGCCCCACGGTTTCTGCAGCAGCGGCGGCAATGCGGCGCGCGTGCAATGGAACACGCCGCTCAGATTCACGCGCAGCGTCTCGTTCCACAGCTCCTCAGAAATCGCATCGAACGCGGCGGACGTCGCGCCGCCGGCGTTGTTGACCAGAACGTCGGGCGCGCGACCTGCTTCCACCAGGTCAGCGAAGAGCGCATCGACCGCAGCGGCGTCACCGATATCGCAGGCAATCGCATCGTTGCGATCGTCGGCGAGAAGATCCAGCGCGCCGTCGAGCCTCGCCCGATCGCGGCCGACCAGCGTCAACGCCGCGCCCATCGCCTGCAGGCGCTGTCCGATTGCAAAGCCGATGCCGCTCGCACCGCCGGTCACCAGCGCCCGCGTTCCCGCGAGCGCGTCGCCCGCATACGAAGACCGCGCCCGATCCTCGCTCGGAGTACCGACGGACACGCCTGGCCTAGCGGTCATTGGCGAATGTCCTTGCGGTCAGCCGTTCGCTTCGGGCCGTTCATCGGCCATCGCCGCGGCGCGCGCGAGATTGCGTTCCAGCTGAGCCTTGCCCTGCCGGTACTGCACCGGCCACTCGATGTCCGGATAACCGAGCGCCGCTGCCGCATGCAACGTCCAGTACGGATCGGCAAGGTGCGGTCGACCAAGCGCGCAGAGATCCGCGCGGCCGGCCATGAGGATGCTGTTGACGTGGTCGGGTTCGAAGATCGCGCCGACGGCCATCGTCGCGATCTCGACTTCATTGCGGATCCGATCGGCGAACGGAGTCTGGTACATCCGGCCGTACACGGGCTTGGCCTCGCGCGTGGTCTGCCCCGAGCTCACGTCGATGAGATCTGCACCCGCGTCCTTGAAGAGGCGTGCGATCTCCACGGCGTCGTCGGGCGTATTGCCGCCCGGTGCCCAATCGTGCGCTGAAATGCGCACCGACATCGGTCGATCCGACGGCCACGCTTCACGCATCGCCCGAAAGACCTCGAGCGGATAACGGCAGCGATTCGCGAGCGATCCGCCGTACGCGTCGTCGCGCCGATTGGTCAGCGGACAAAGGAACGCCGACAGCAGGTAACCATGCGCGCAATGCAGCTCCAGCCAGTCGAAACCGCACGCGATCGCCATGCGCGTCGAGGCCACGAATTGATCCCGCACGCGAGCGAGATCGTCCTGCGTCATCGCGCGCGGCACCTGGTTGTTGGGTCCATAAGGAATTGCGGACGGCGCCAGCAAGGGCCAGTTGCCCGAAGGGAGCGGCTCGTCGGCATCGTTCCAGCCGAGCTGCGTGGATCCCTTGGGTCCCGCATGGCCGAGTTGCAGCGCGACCTTCGCCTTGGTGCGTTGGTGGCAGTAATCGACGATCCGCGTCCACGCCGCTCGGTGCGCGTCGTTGTAGAGCCCGGCGCACCCGGGGCTGATGCGGGCATCGGGGGCGACGCACGTCATCTCCGTGAAGACCAGACCGGCACCCCCGTGAGCCCGACTACCGAGATGCACGAGGTAATAGTCGTCGGGCAAGCCGTCCAGGCACGAGTACTGGGCCATCGGCGATACGACGACGCGATTCGGGACGGTGACGCCACGCAGCGTGAACGGCGTCAGCATCGGTGGCGGCGCGCGCTCGCCGGACGCCTCGAGCCTCGCACGCTCCGCGAACCACTTCTCGGCGCGCCGCACGAACGTCGCGTCGCGCAGGCGCAGGTTCTCGTGCGAAATCCGCTGACTGCGCGTCAGCAGGCTGTACGCGAACTGCAGCGCGTCGAAGGACGTATAGCGGTCGACGTGCTCGAACCACTCCGTGGAGTTGCGTGCCGCATTCTGCAGCTTCAGCACCTCGACGCTGCGCTCCGCTTCGTAGGCGGCCAGCGCTTCGCGCATGTCGGGCTGCTCGTGGAGCGCGCGGGCAAGCTTGATTGCGTCCTCGAGCGCGAGCTTCGTTCCGGAGCCGACGGAAAAGTGAGCGGTGTGCGCCGCGTCGCCGATCAGCACGACCGGAATGTCGCGGCCCCCGGTGCGAGTCCAATGCGTCCACGAACGGCAGATGACGCGCGGGAAGCGGATCCAGATCGCGGATCCGCGCAGATGCAAAGCGTTGGACATGAGCCGCTGGCCGTCGAGATGACGCGCGAAGAGGCGTTCGCAGAACGCGATTCCCTCCTCCTGCGACATCTGGTCGATGCCTGCCGCTTTCCACACCTCCTCGGGTGTCTCGACGATGAACGTCGACGTGTCGCCGTCGTATTGGTAGGCGTGCGCCTGGAACCAGCCGTGCGGGGTTTCCTCGAACGCAAAGGTGAACGCATCGAAGCGCTTCTTCGTCCCCAGCCACACGAAGCGGCAGCGGCGCAGGTCGATGTCCGGCACATAGGAGTCGGCGTAGCGCTGGCGGATGCGGCTGTTGATCCCGTCGGCGGCGACGACGACGTCCGCACCGAATTCCTCGACCTGCGCACGCTCATCCTCGACGTTGGTATCGAACACGAGCTCCACGCCGAGCGCTTCGCAGCGGCGTTGCAGGATGTTCAGCAGCCGCTTGCGGCCGATGCCGCAGAAGCCATGACCGCCCGACGTTATCGTGCGGCCCTTGAAATGGACGTCGATGTCGTCCCAGCGGTTGAAAGCCTGGACGATCTCCTCGGCGGATTCCGGGTCCGCGACCGCAAGGTTGCCGAGCGTTTGGTCCGAGAAGACCACGCCCCAGCCGAACGTGTCGTACGGGCGATTCCGCTCGATGACGCGCACGACGTTACGCGCTTCGGCCCGCTTCGCGAGCAACGCGAGATACAAACCCGCCGGCCCTCCGCCGACGCAGACGATCCGCATGTTCTTCTTCTCGCCGCTGGCACCGATTGCGCGGCGTCCCCTTATGCAAATAGTTTAGGCGTCAAATATCTGCTGTCAAGCCCGTCCCCGGGGCGCGCCCGATCAATCCGCCGAACGGCTTAAGCCATGTCGCCGATTCCGTCCGGGCGTGCCCCTTTCCTAGACTTCGCTCGTCCGGCGCCGCTCGCCGCTCGCTTGGGAAGTGTCCGATGAGTCGTTGCGTCCCCGGTCGTCCCGTCCCCCGTCGTTGCGTCGCTCGCCGCGTCCCCCGCCGTTGCGCACCCTCTGCTTGCGTCCGCCTGTCTTGCGTGCCCCTTCGTTGGGTCCCCGGTCGTCGAGTTCCCGGTTTCACGCTTCTCGAACTGCTGGTTGCACTCGCAGTCGTCGGCGCCCTGCTCTTCCTCGGCGTTCCGGGCTGGGGCAACTTCATCGCCGAACAGCAGTTGCAGGAGCGTGCCGACGCCCTGCTCCACGCGCTCGACCGTGCGCGGAGCGAGGCGATCAAGCGTGGCGGCCGGGTCCACGTCTGCCCGGACGCGAGCGGCGCGTGCCCAGGGACGCCCGCCGCATGGGAAGGCGGATGGACGGTCGCCGCTGCGAGCGGCGCTCCCTCGCTCATCACCCATGAGCGTCCCGCCGCCGATGGCATCACGATCCGCGGCAACCGCCCGGTCGCCGATTACGTGTCCTATACAAGCTTAGGCTATGCACGCCGGACCGACGGCGCGCTGCAGATGGGCACGTTCACCGTGTGCCGTCGCGGGCACAAGGCACGCAAGGTGATTCTGGCCAACAGCGGTCGGGCGCGGATCGAACGAACGGCGGACGCATGCCCATGAAGCGCCGAGGCTTCACGCTGCTCGAAACGATGATCGTCGTGGCAATCATCGCGACACTCGCTGCGATCGCGCTGCCCTCGTATGGCGGGTACATCAAGCGGAGCCGCATTCTGGATGCCGTCACGCGGCTCGCGGACGCCCGTGCGCGGATGGACGACTTCTTCCTCGACCAGCGGACCTATGTAGACGACGGCGGCCACTGCGGAGCTGCGGGAACGTCGGGTCCGACGGACTTCTTCACCGTGAGCTGCGAGGCGACCGCAACCACGTTCATGCTCACGGCCACGGGCGTTGCGGCAAAGGGCATGGGGGCGTTCGTTTACACCATCGATCATTCGGGAGCCCGGACGACCGTCTCGCTGCCTGCCGGGTGGGCGCGCACGGCGGGCTGCTGGACCATCCGGCAGGACGGTCTCTGTGTGTGACCGCAGCACGCGCCGCGTTCGCGCTTCGCGCCGCAGGGCGCCGGTAGCGATGCGCGGAGCATTCCTGATCGAGGCGCTGGTCGCGGTGCTCGTGTTCTCGCTCGCAGCAGCGGGTGTGTTCTCGATGCTCGCCGACGCGCTTCACGCAAGCAGCAACGCGTCCATTCGTGCCGCGGCGAACGCGCTCGCCGCGTCAACGCTTGCTCGAATGTCCATCGAAGATCTTCCCACGCTGTCCGCTCGCTACGACCCGGACGTCCCCGGACCCGGCTACCGTACGCTCGCCACGATGGCGAAGCGCCTGCCGGGTGTAACGGACACGCACAATCTTCCACTCGTCACCGTGGGCGACGGATCATCGGCCGGTAGCCGCCGGGTCTCGATCACGGTGCTCTGGCAGCTTCCGAACGAAGCAACGCCCCATCGTGCGCAACTTTCGAGCGTCGTTGCACATCGCTGAACGGATACGAAACATGTCGTCCCCACTGCGCGGGCAACACGGCGTCACGCTGGTCGACGTCATGGCGGGCCTCGTCGTCGCGCTCCTCACGGTCGCCGTGGTGTACCAGTCGCTGGTCGTCGTGCAGGCAATGCGCAGGAACACGGCCTCGGTCGGTGACATGCAGGCTACCGGCACCCTGGCTCTCTCGACGCTGACAATCGCCATAGGCAACGCGGGGGCCGGACTCGCTTCAGCGACCCGTTGGCTGGATACGTGCCCTGTGGTTCCCGACATCGCCACGACGCTCCGTCCCGTGCACGTGCTGATCAGCGATGGAGGCGCGGCGGAGCGTCCGGATACGCTCTTCGTGCGCCAGTCATTCGCGCGGGTCAGCGGTATAGCGCTGCCCTTCGCCGCCGACGCGCCGATCGGGTCGAGCTTTCGCATTGGCGGAGTCGACGGCATTTCGACTGGCGATCGCCTCGTCGCCATCAGCCGCAGCGGCACATGCGTCTCATCAACGGCGACGAATGTGACGAATGCCGGTCCCGGCCTGCTCGATGTCGCGCACACGCCCGTCGACGTTGCGCTGCCCGTCACGTCGCTCCTGCTGAACCTCGGCCTGGCGACGCGCCCCTCCACCGTGCGTTTCGATCTCGTCTCCGGCACGTTGCGCAGCACGGATATGACGAACGGCGATGCGCCCAATCCACTGCTGTCGAACGTCGTGAACCTGAAGCTTCAGTATGGGATCGACACCGACGGCGACGGCACCCTCGATACGTGGGTCTCCGCTACCCCCGGTCCATGGGATGCCGCGACGCTGCTCGGCGCGCCTCGATCGATGCTCGAACGTATCAAAGCGGTCCGCGTCGGCCTGATCGCGCGAACGGATCAACCCGAGCGGGAGCGAACGGCTGCCTTCAATTGGGTCCTGTTCGACTGCGAACTGGACGACAAGAGCGCATGTCCGGGGCGGCTCGCCGGGACCATTCCCTCGGCGACGCGCGGCGGCTACCGCTATCGCGCGTTCGAAGCGATCGTGCCGCTGCGCAACACCATGTGGAACGCCGGCGCATGATCCATCGCGATGCTCCTCGCGGACATCAGCGGGGCGTGATCCTCTTCGTCGCGCTGCTCGCCGTGCTCGCGCTCACGATGGGCGCGGTCGCGCTTGGCAGATCACTCGCCACGGACGTCGCCATCGGCGGCAATCTGGCGCTCCGCGAACATGCAACGCTTGCAGCGACCGATGCGGTGGAGCGTGCGCTGGCCGCGCTGTTCGAATCGGGAGCTATCGCCGATACGCGCGTCGACAGTATCGGACGCAACTATTTCGCGTCGCGCCAGGCAGGGGAAGACGCGCGTGGCGTGCCGCGTGTGCTGCAATCGGTCGACCTGTATCCGTCCGCCGCACCGACGATCGACTTCGGAGAGGGGGTGGTATTGCGGCACATCGTCGAGCGACTTTGCATCGTGGCCGGCGCCGCATCGGGCGACAACTGCGCGCTGTCACCGCCGAGCGTCGAGGCGGCGTTGGGGACGCCGCCGCCGACGGAGCCGCCTCGGACGCCCTACTACCGAGTCACCGTGCGCGCGGATGCGCCGGGTGGAACGGCCGTATTCGTCCAGGCGCTGCTCGGCGAGGAGCCGTCACATCATCGCCTCGGCTGGCGCGTGCTGGACGAATAGCGCGTCGACGGACGTCGATTTAGAAGGAGCGCAATGAAAAAGCATCGCGATGGATCACGGCCGGCAGCCGAGCTCCAAGGGCCGCATTGCCGTTTTCTACGCCGTCGCGATCCAACGCAGGGCGCAGGCGCGTTGTGCTATCCCATCACCGGCATGTGAAAGCCCGGCGCGGCGCTGCCATCGTCCGGCCAGCGCGCGGTCACCGTTTTGAGGCGCGTGTAGAAGCGTACGCCGTCCATGCCGTGCACGTTCAGGTCGCCGAACAGCGAATTGCGCCAGCCGCCGAACGAGTAGAACGCCATCGGAACGGGAATCGGTACGTTGACACCCGCCATGCCCACCTCGACATCCTGCTGGAAACGCCGTGCCGCGTGACCCGAGCGCGTGAAGAGCGCCGCGCCGTTCGCATACGGATTGGCATTGATCATGTCGATTGCGTCGGTGAGCGACTCCGCACGCAGAACGATGAGCACCGGACCGAAGATCTCTTCCCTGTACACCGTCATTTCCGGCGTCACGCGATCGAACAGCGTAGGACCGACGAAGAATCCCGAGGGGTGTCCGGGTATCGTCGGACGCCGCCCATCGACGACGAGCGATGCGCCTTCGCTCACGCCTTTGTCGATCAGGCCGGTAATGCGATCGCGCGCGGCGCACGTGATCACCGGGCCCATCTCGATGTCGGGTGCATCCCCGGGCCCCGTAGTCACCTTCCTGGCGCGCCTGGCGAGCCGCTCCACCAGCGGTTCGGCGGCGTCACCGACGGCGACGACAGCGGAAATCGCCATGCAGCGTTCACCGGCGGAACCGTAGCCTGCACCAATGATGGCTTCCGTCGCAAACTCGAGGTCCGCGTCGGGCATCACGATCGCGTGATTCTTTGCGCCCCCCAGTGCCTGCACGCGCTTGCCGTGCCGCGCGCCGGTCTCGTAGATGTATTTCGCGATCGGCGTCGATCCCACGAACGACACGGCACGCACGAGCGGATGCGCGAGCAGCGCGTCGACGGCTTCCTTGTCGCCGTGAACGACATTGAACACGCCGTCGGGCAGTCCGGCCTCCTGCAACAGCTCGGCGAGGCGCAGCGACAGCGTCGGATCGCGTTCCGAAGGCTTCAACACGAACGTATTGCCGCAGCCGATCGCGATCGGAAACATCCACATCGGCACCATTGCCGGGAAGTTGAACGGCGTGATGCCGACGCAAACGCCGACAGGCATGCGTACCGACCAGCTGTCGACGTCCGTGCCGACCGTATCGCTGTGCTCGCCCTTCAACAGGTGCGGTATGCCGGTCGCGAATTCCACCACTTCCATTCCGCGCGTCACCGAGCCTTCGGCATCGACCAGTGTCTTCCCGTGTTCCTGCGTGACGATCCGCGCAAGGTCCTTGCGATGGTGCTCGAGCAGCTCACGAAATTTCATCAGCACGCGCGCCCGGCGGAGCGCCGGTGTCGCCGCCCATGCGGGAAACGCGCTGTGAGCCGCAGAAACCGCCGCGTCCACGTCGGACGGGTTCGCAAACGGAACGTGCCGGATCACCTCGCCGGTCGCGGGATTCGTCACTTCACCGTAGCGGGTCGTCGTCGGCGAGTGCGCACGTCCGCCGATCCACAGCGGCAGGCGCTCGAGCGTGGTGAGGTCCATCGTCACTCCTTCATCAAAGCGACCGTCACCAAGCGTTGCGGCCGCGCTTCGTTCGATTGTCGGTGTCGTCGGCACCGGACCGCGTCGATCGCTGCTTCACGTCGTGCGGCGCGGCGCGCGCCTCCATGGCCCGATTATATTCTTCGAGGCGAAGCGTCACCTGGACGAGCCGGTGCCGATGCCTGCGTCGGCCTCTTTGCGTTCACGTCGATCATCCGTTGCACATAGCGCGCGATCAGATCGACCTCCAGATTGACGCGCGAGCCCTGCGTGAGTTGATGCAGCGTCGTGGCGGCGAGCGTGTGTGGGATCAGGTTGACGGCGAAGGTCGAAGCGTTCACGTCGTTCGTCGTCAGGCTGACGCCATCGACGGCGATCGATCCTTTGCGCGCGAGAAACGGTGCAAGGGCTGACGGAGCCTCGATTTCGAGATACCAGTTCGACTGCGGACCGGCGGCGACTGCCTCGAATCGCGTCACAGTGCCGACACCATCGACGTGCCCGCTCATCAGGTGACCACCGAGCCGGTCCGCCAGACGCAGCGCCTTTTCCAGGTTCGCGTCATGGTCGAGTGTCAATCCGGTGGTGCATGCGAGCGTCTCCGCGGAGACATCGAAGTCGAGATGCGAGCCGGCCCTTGCAACGACGGTCAGGCAGCAACCGTTGACGGCGATGCTGTCTCCGATCGCGACATCGGCAAGGTCGAGCTTCGCGGCATCGACGCGCAACCGAACGCCATCCGTGACCCTTTCGCTCGCAACGATCCGGCCCGTGGCCTCGACGATGCCCGTGAACATCAGTCACTGCCTTTCACGGCCTCACCGCTTGCGTGCCTGACTCGCGCAATGATTCGCAGGTCCTCCCCGACAGGATCGACGGATGTCCAATCGAGCCGCGTGCGCTCGTTCAACGACATGAGCGGCGGCGCGAGCTCGAACATGCCGCGCGCAGGATCACCGATCAGCGAACCGGCGAGGTAGACGACCAGCTCGTCGATGAGGCCCGCGCGAAGAAGCGCGCCGTTGAGCTTCGCGCCCGCTTCGACATGCACCTCGTTCATCCCTCGGCGCGCAAGCTCGCGCAGCATCGCCTCGAGATCGACACGCCCGTCGCGATCGTGCAGGTCGACCGACTCGACCGTCGGCGGCCAGCCGTTCTTCCGCGCACCCGCTGTCACGACCAGCGCGTTGCCGTGCGCCAGCACCCGTGCATCGGCCGGCGTGTCACCGTGACGATCGACGATGACGCGAATGGGTTGACGAGTCGTCGCCACTTCCCGCACATCGAGTCGCGGATCATCGTGCAGCACCGTCCCTACGCCCGTCAGCACCGCACATGCGCGCGCCCTCCACCTGTGCCCATCGGCGCGCGCGGCGGGTGACGTGATCCACTGACTTTCGCCACTCACGAGGGCCGTGCGGCCATCGACGCTCGCGGCGATCTTGCTTCGCACCCACGGCCTGCCATGCCGCATGCGGGAGACGAAGCCGACATTGAGCGCGATGGCCCCGCTTTCGAGCAGCCCCACATCGACGGCAACCCCCGCTTCGCGCAATCGGATGGCGCCGGACATCTGCTCGGGATTCGGATCATGCATGGCAGCGACGACGCGGACAACGCCGGCTTCGAGCAGCGCGTCCACGCATGGCGGCGTGCGCCCATGACGGTTGCAGGGTTCGAGCGTGACGTAGACCGTCGCGCCGCGCGCGTCATGGCCTTTATCACGCGCGTCCGCGAGGGCCGCAACTTCCGCATGCGCTTCGCCCGCGCGCCGATGCCAGCCTTCGCCGAGGACCGCTCCTCCGCGACCCACGATGACGCATCCGACCCGTGGATTGGGCGTCGTCGTGTACAAGCCGAGCTCGGCGAGCACGAGCGCGCGCGCCATGTGCCGCCGATCCTCTTCGCTGAACCGATCGTCCGCCACGCGCGCGGACGCGGATGCTCCCGCAGCGCTGAGGTTAACGGCGAGCGGCGCGCTTCGGCTCTTGCTCACGCCGGCCGGCGCGCGCCCTTCCGCGGGAGCGGAACGGCTTCGACCTCTTTCAGCGCGTCGCGAAAATCGGATACGTCCTGGAACGAGCGGTAGACCGACGCGAAGCGGATATACGCCACCTTGTCGAGCTTGTAGAGCTCTTCCATCACCATTTCGCCGAGCTGGCGCGACGCGATCTCGCGCTCCCCCAAAGACAGCACCCGCTGGACGATGCGGTCGATCGCCGCATCGACGAATTCGGTCGGCACCGGTCGCTTGTGCAGCGCGCGCGCGAACCCGACCCGCAACCGGCTCGTGTCGAACTCGGCGCGTTCGCCGTTGCTCTTGACCACTTGCGGCAGGCGGAGCTCGACCGTCTCGTAGGTCGTGAAGCGCTTCTGGCAGCCCGTGCAGCGGCGGCGCCGGCGAATCGAATCGCCCGCTTCCGAAACGCGTGAATCGATGACCTGCGTATCGGCGCTACCGCAAAAGGGACATTTCATGCCCGGTAGACGGGGAACTTGCGCGTGAGCGCAGCGACGCTGTTGCGCGTGCGCGTCAGCATTGCCTCGTCGGCCGGAGCGTCGAGCACGTCGGCGATCAGGTGGCCGAGCTGCTCGCACTCGATCTCGCCGAAACCGCGCGTCGTCACGGCCGGGCTGCCGATGCGGATCCCGGACGTGACGAACGGCTTCTCCGGGTCGTTCGGAATCGCATTCTTGTTCACGGTGATGTGCGCCTTCGACAGCGCTGCCTCGGCGTCTTTTCCCGTCACCTGCTTCGCGCGC
>Ga0207644_10000855_pt1 | contig 19268 bp, 20 predicted proteins | sample KBSS73metaG_FD_184326 | JGI IMG/M metagenome (GOLD analysis project Ga0207644, IMG submission 184326) | Switchgrass rhizosphere microbial communities from Kellogg Biological Station, Michigan, USA - KBS S7-3 metaG (SPAdes) (version 2) | ecosystem: Host-associated > Plants > Roots > Rhizosphere... | reverse complement strand
TGCGAGCTCGATCAAAACCTTGTCGCCAAGCGCCGGCACCAGGCTACTGGCGACTGTGGCTCCCAAAGCCGAAATCTTGCGGATCTCGCACTGATGGCGAACGCCGGAATGATGGATGGCGGACTCGTCGAACGGCCCTTTGGTCATGGCCGACGAGGGATCGTCGGGCCACGGCAGGCGGTCGCCAACGACGATGGTTGTGACCGATAGGGCTTCAGTCATTCATTCATTCCGGCCGGTTCGCACCCTCTTCCTCCCTCGAGGGCTAAGAAGTCGCTAACGAACCGCCGTCATGTGACTAACCTGGATCAGACCTCCGCCAGGGCTGAACACCACTTCCGACGCTGGCTCCAACAGCTGCAGTACGGGAATAAATGCGACCCCTGAGTCGTTTCCCTCACAGTTGTTGGGAACTCGACTCGGTGCCGATGCATTTTCGCAGCAAAAGTCAAGACACAATTTCAGGTGTGAAATGAAGCAGCTAGTTTATGCACTGGCGCTGACGGGATCGTGCGTACTTGCGACTTCCGTTGTCGCTACGCCTGCCCGCGCGCTGGAAACCGTCGAAGCCCAGATGCAGGCGACCGACGCCGCCTCGCAGGCGCGGATCGATATGGCCGACGCGTTCGGCTCCAAGGAGCTGAAACCTGGCCAGTATGTTTGGCGTGAGATCCCGGAATCAGCCGGCCCGCAGCGGGTCGTCGTGAGCCTCTCCGACCAGATGGCCTACCTCTACCGCGGCAATACGCTCGTCGCCGTATCGACGATTTCGAGTGGCAAGCCCGGACGCGATACGCCGATCGGCATCTTCTCGGTGCTCGACAAGCGACCGATGTACCGTTCGAAGAAGTACGACAACGCGCCGATGCCATGGATGCAGCGCATCGACCAGTACGGGATCGCGCTTCACGCCGGCTACAACCCGGGCGTTCCAGCCAGCCACGGCTGTGTGCGCCTGCCCCCAGCCTTCGCGAAGAAGCTCTACTCAGTCACCGGCGTTGGGACCCCAGTCTACATCGGCGCGTAACTTGCCGTCGGGCCGCGCAGGCAACGCGCGGCCCCAGTCTTTTGAACTTCAAGGCGACTATAGCGTTTTAGCGTTAAGACACTGAACAAAAAAAGGTTTTTGCCCGTGAGAACTCGGTTGCTGGCTGGCGCCGCCTGTGCGGCGCTGTGGGGTCTTTCTTTGCCCGCGAACGGCGCCACAAGCCCGGCGCTTCCTTTGTCGACTTCTTTCTCCGATCCGGTGAGCGCGTTCTATGTCTCACGGCACGGCGAGCCGCTATGGCTGCCCAGTGGCGCCGACAGCTCGGCGGCACGAGAGCTCATCGGCGTTTTGCAGCGGGCCTCGCTGGACGGCATGCCGGCGGGCCCTGCGCTCGCCCAGCAGGCCGCAGCACTGCTGAGGCGCGCGGAGAGCGGTGACCCGTCAGCGCTCGCCGCAGCCGATCGCACGCTCTCAGATGCGTGGGTTCAGTACGTGCAGGCGTTGGAGACTCCACCGGCGGGAATGACCTACGCGGACAATTGGGTCGCGCCTCGCCGTGAGTCGGCCGCAACGATTCTCGCCAGGGCGGCGGCGGCCGAATCGCTCGCCGCGCATGTACACAGCATTTCACAGGTGAATCCGCTGTACGCGCAGCTGCGCGATACCGCCTGGTCGACGGCTCAAGCCAATGGTGGCCAGCTCGACCCGCGCGTGCTTGCGAGCCTGGACCGAGCCCGCGATGTACCGCCCGAAGGCCGGTACGTCATGGTCGATACGGCCGGTGCACGTCTCTACATGATCGAGGACGGACGCATCGCGGATTCCATGAAAGTCATCGTCGGCAAGGCTGACCCTTCGACGCAGACGCCGATGGTGGCCAGCACCATCTATTACGCGACGCTCAACCCCTTGTGGCACGTCTCGCCGGAAATGGTCAGGTCACTGATCGCCCGCAACGTGCTCGACCAGGGTCTCAGCTATCTGAAAGCGCGCGGATATCAGGTCATGGCCGCTGATGGATCCGACCAGATCCTGGATCCGGCGAGGGTCAACTGGCGCGCGGTCGCTTCGGGTGAAGAGGCCGTACGCGTCCGCCAGCTCCCCGGACCCGCGAATTCGATGGGAAGGCTCAAGATCGGGTTCCCGAACGATAGCGACATCTACCTGCATGATACACCGAACAAGCAGCTGTTCACGCAAGGCGATCGCAATCTCAGCCACGGTTGCATCCGTCTGGAGGACGCCGAGCGGCTAGGACGTTGGCTGCTCGGCCGCGAACCGCAGGCCGCCTCGACCGATCCGGAACAGCACGTGCTGCTTCCGAAGCCCGTGCCGATCTACGTCACTTATCTCACTGCGCACGTGCAGGACGGGCAGCTAAGCTTCGTCGATGACATCTATCGTCGGGATTCCGGCCAGCAGGTCGCGGCGCTGCGCTAGAAGGCGCTTCGGCGGAAACTGCCGTTCCCGCCGATTAGCTTCAGTCAACGTCTCCGGGACGAGTGTTTAGACCGACACGTCTTCCATCGTCGTCAGTTGCGGAGTCGGAATGCCGGTCGCCCTGAACTCGTCGGTCAGCTGCGCCTTCCGCGCCGCGAGATCCTGTCCCAGCGCGTCCATGTCGAGCTCGGCCTTACGGGCCTGGGCGAACAGGCCCTCAAGGCGCTTCTCTTCCTCCTCGACGTGGTGCTCGATCTCTTCCTGGAGCACCTTTACCTTGGCATCGTAGAATTCGTCGTCGGGGCTGCCCTTGGAAATCTCGGCGATCAGGATCTTGGCGCCGTCATGCTCGACATAGGATTCCTTCAGCAGGTCCTCGTCGACCTTGCCTTCGCAGGCCGGATAGAAAATCTCTTCCTCGATCTGGGCGTGGACCGAGAGCTCCAAACAGATTTCCTCCGCCAGCTTGCGCTTGCGCTCGTAGCCGCTCGCTTTCTCAAATTTCTCGAACAGCTCTTCGACCGCACGGTGGTCAGCCTTCAGAAGCGCAATCGCGTCCTGGCTCTTGGTCTCCGCCATTTTACTCAACTCCCTGCTGGGTTTCGGGTGAAAACCAACAGTCAGCCGCGGATGTTCCTCAGGACGGCCCGCCGCTGTCCGGCTCGGAATCCGCAGACGCGATGGACTGCTCCGGCCCCCTCTTGAGCTCGAGCCAGTCGCGGAACGGAAGGTCATAGATCATGTCCATGACCTCGAACTCCAGTCCGCCCGGTTGCCAGGTGTCGCTATTCCACAGCGCGACAACGCCGCTCTTCTTGTTCGGGTCGAAGAGGATCAGCGAGCGATATCCCTTGATCCCACCGCGGTGGCCGATGATCCGATGCCCGGCGTAATCGTAGCTGCGCCAGCCATATCCATACCAGGCGGTCCCTATCCGTTCGAGGAACTTGCGTAGCCGACCGCGCTCCGTGGGCGTGACCACATAAGGGGCGTGGATGGTGTCGAGGACGTTGGCATCGAGCACGTCCGGCATCTCGCCCATCTGTGCTTCCATCCACAACGCCATGTCCTTGACGTTGCTGTTGATGCCGGCCGCGCCCGGCACCTTGTAGTAGGTGTCGACAATCGGCTCCGGCCGTCTGCCCGCGCTATGCGGCTTCGCCCAGCTCCTGTTCGACTGGAGCCCGGCCATCGAGACGCTGCCGCTGCTCATTCCGATCGGGTTGAACAGGTAGCGCTTGACTGCCTGCTCGTAGGGAAGGTGCGTGATCCGCGATACCATCTCGCTCGACGCGTCGTAGGCAACGTTCTGGTAGTCCCAGCACGTGCCCGGCGCACATACCGGGTTTAGCTGCGCGAGGCTTTGCCTCAGGAAGCTCGGGTCGAGACCCTCCTCGAGCTTATTGTCGTAGGCATTTCGATAGAGGCCGAGACGGTGTGACAGCAGGTCGCCGACGCTTGCCTTATATTCGTTGCCGGCTGGCAGCTTGAGGTCGGGCGCATAGTTTACGACCGGCGCCTTGAGGTCGATCTTGCCCTGCTCCGCGAGCTTGGCGACCATTGTCGCGGCCACGCCTTTCGAGGTCGATGCCCACCGGAACACGGTGTCAGGCGTGACGGGATCGCCTGAGCCCGCCAGCGTTTCGCCATAGCCCTGGAGGAAGGTGATGCGGCCGTTCTCGACTACGCCGACGGCGAGGCCGACCATCGCCGGCTTGGCCATCAGCTCCTTCAACCTTGCGTCGAGCTGACGATAGTCGACGTCCTGGCGCGACGCGGGCGATACCGCTGCCAGCTTCAAATGCGCCGCAGTGATGCGCGGGTCCTGCTTGCCCTCGGTCGCCGGATGCGGCCGCATGGCCAGCAGCGAGGCGCCCATCAAGAGCACGAACGCACCCAGCCCAAGCTTTTGCGCTTTTTGCAAAATCCGTCTTCTCCCCACCCTCCTGCCCCATGTGCCGAGGTGGCGGGCTAGTCTCAACGTCAGCATTAACGCGCTTGCGACAGGCAGAGTCACCGCTGCGACGAATGCCGCCGCGGCTGGCATTCAACGCACGGCTCGCCTAAACGCCGCGCCATGCAATTCCTGAAGACCCTCTTATGGGTCCTGATCGCGGTCTTGATTGCCCTGTTCTCGGTCCGGAACTGGTTCGACGTGACAGTGAACCTTTGGAGCGACATCCAGGCCGACATCAAACTACCGATCCTCCTCTTTGTCGTTTTCCTCATCGGCTTCCTTCCGACGTGGTCGCTGATGAGGACCCGCATCTGGGGTCATCGGCGCCGCATCGAAGCGATGGAACGCAACCGCGTCGCCTCGATGCCAGCCCACGACGATCCCGTCAGCGACGGCGAACCGGTCATATGAGTCCGATTTTCGTTGCGCTCGATACACCGGAGCTCAACCAGGCAGTCGCAATCGCCGAGGCAGTTCGCGGTCACGCCGGCGGGGTAAAGCTCGGCCTTGAGTTCTTCTCCGCGAACGGTCCCGCCGGCATCCGGACAATTGCCGACCTCCGCCTCCCGATTTTCCTGGACCTGAAGCTCCACGACATCCCCAACACGGTAGCAAAGGCAGTCGAGGCACTCGCCCCGTTGGAGCCCGCAATCCTGACGGTGCACGCCGCCGGCGGGCGGGCCATGCTTGCGGCAGCGAAGGCGGCTGCACCGGAGGGAACGAAGGTCGTCGCGGTGACGGTCCTCACCAGCCTCGATGCCGACGACCTGGCCTGCATTGGCGTCGACTCTGCGCCTTCCGACCAGGTCGTGCGTCTCGGCATGCTGGCTCGCGACAGTGGCATCGACGGCATCGTCTGCTCGGGCGCGGAGGTCGGAAGTATAAGCAGCCTGTGGCCAGATGGCTTCTTCGTGGTTCCGGGCATCCGACCGCCGGGCGCAGACGTTGCCGACCAGAAGCGCGTGGTTACGCCGCGACAGGCCCTTGACGACGGCGCGTCGGTGCTGGTCATCGGACGCCCGATCACCGGCGCTGCCGATCCCGCTCGGGCGATCGAGCAGATCGCGGGAAGCCTGAAGAGAGAGGTTATAGAATGAGTTGGCTCAGCCGGGTCCGCAGCGGAATCCCCTTCCTGCCCAAGCGCCAGGGCGCAGAGAACCTTTGGCACAAGTGCGGCAAGTGCGGGACGATGGTTTTCGTTAAGGAATGGGAAGAGAATTACAGCGTCTGCCCTCGCTGCAATTTCCACGACCGCATCGGGCCAGCGAAACGGTTCGAGCAGCTGTTCGACGCCGCCGAATATCAAATCCTGCCTGCTCCCGAGGTTCGCGAGGACCCGCTGCGCTTCCGCGACACCAAGCGCTATACCGATCGCCTCAAGACGGCCCGCGCGGCCAATGGCGAGCGTGATGCACTGGTCAACGCGCGCGGCAAGCTCGACCGCAAGAAGGTCATCATCGGCGTCCAGGACTTCGCTTTCATGGGCGGGTCGATGGGCATCGCGGTCGGCGCAGCCTTCGTCGCCGGAGTCCGCGCCGCAATTGCCGACAAGGCGCCCTACATCCTGTTCACGGCCGCCGGCGGCGCGCGCATGCAGGAAGGCATATTGTCGCTGATGCAGATGCCGCGAACGACCGTCGCTCTCGCGCAGCTTCGCGAAGCAGGACTGCCCTACATCGTCGTCCTGACCGACCCGACGACCGGCGGCGTCACCGCTTCATACGCGATGCTGGGCGACGTGCAGATTGCAGAGCCGGGCGCCCTGATCGGATTCGCAGGCCAGCGCGTCATCGAGCAGACCATCCGCGAGAAGCTCCCCGAAGGCTTCCAGCGCGCCGAATATCTGCTGGAGCACGGCATGATCGACATGGTCGTCTCACGCGGCGACCTGAAGGAGAAGCTGGCACTGCTGGTCTCCTACCTTGCCCCGGAGGGCAAGAAGGCCGCGTAGGATGGCGGATTTTGCGCGTTCGGCGCACCCTGGCGTCCAGGCGCAGCTCGACCGCCTTTCCAAGCTTTCGCCGGCCGGCGACCGGCTGGGCCTCGAGCGGATCGCCGAAGTCCTCGACAGCCTCGGCCGACCGCAGGACAGGCTACCGCCAGTCTTCCACGTTGCCGGGACCAACGGCAAAGGCTCGACCGTCGCCTTCCTACGCGCCGCTCTCGAAGCAAGCGGGCACAAGGTCCACGCCTTCACCAGCCCTCATCTTGTCCGGTTCAACGAGCGCATTCGTGTCGCGGGCCGTCTGATCGATGATGAGGAGCTCGCGGCCCTTCTGGAGGAGGTGATCTCGGCCGGAGAGGGCATCGAGCCGAGCTTTTTCGAGGTCGCGGCGGCGGCGGCAATACTTGCATTCTCGCGAACGCCTGCCGACGCCTGCATCCTGGAAGTGGGGCTCGGCGGGAGGCTCGATGCCACTAACGTCATCGATCGGCCAGCGGTCTGCGGCATCGCCAGCCTTGGCCTGGACCATCAGACGTTCCTTGGCACAACGATCAGCGAGATCGCCGGCGAGAAGGCCGCAATTGCCAAGCCCGGCGTCCCCCTGGTGTCCCTCGCCCAACCGCTTGAAGCCGAAGCCGCAATAATGCGCGTGGCGGGAGAGAAATCCGCTCCGCTGCTGCTCGAAGGGCGCGACTGGCAAGCTGACCCGACACTGGTTCCAACCCTCCCCGGTCCGCACCAGGTAAGGAATGCCAACGTGGCCTGGCAGATGCTGTCGGCGCAGAATGAGGTTGAGGTGCCGCGCGATGCGTTCCTGAAGGGGATTGCGACAGCACGTTGGCCGGCGCGGATGCAATTGCTCGGACATGGCCCACTGACCGATAGACTGCCCGGGCGACGCATCTGGCTCGACGGCGGACACAATCATGAAGCAGCGGTGGCAGTCGCCCAAGCGATGACACCGCGGGCGCCGTTCGACTTAATCTTCGCGCTTCTAAAAAACCGACGAGTAGAGCCCGTCCTCGGACCGCTTGCATCTCTCGTCCGCCTGGCGCAGGTCGTTCCGATTCCGGGCCACGAACATCACGATCCGCGCGACATCGCCTGGTTTGCACAGGAGAAGCTCGGCCCGCGCGAAACCTATCCGGCATTTTCCATTCAACAGGCGATCGACCGCTTTGGGGGTGCTTACGCCGACGGCGCGGCCGACGACGTCCTGATCTTCGGGTCGCTTTACCTGGCAGGCGAAGTGCTCGCCTTAAACGAGGAGCTGCCTGACTAGGCTTTCGCCGGTTCAATCTTGGGGGCGGTCCCCGCCTCGGCCCGGCGGTTCTCGTTGGCGACGCGGATCCATTCCAAGATGACGAAGAATACCGCGATCAGCCCCGCCGCCGCGGTCCAGCGAAACACCAGGGCATAGCCATATTTGTCGAAGCTCTCGCCGGCCACACCCCGTCCGAGCGATCCGACGAGGAACGTCAGCGACGACAGCAGCGCATACTGCACCGCCGTGAACTTCTTGCTGACGATGCCGGAGAGGTAAGCGACGAAGGCCGTCAAGGCGACGCCGGTCGCGATATTCTCATAGCAGATCGCAATCAGGAGACGGACCATCTTGTCGTCGGCGCCCAGCATTCCGAGAAGGTTGTTCAACCGCAACGCGTGCGCGAAGGCGTCGATGTTGGCTCCGCCTTCGGCCAGGTCGGCATAGAGCAGGTTGCCCAGTGGGGTCACCGCGGCCCCGATCAGCACCGTCGGGAAGCGTCCGATCCGGCCGAACAGATAGCCGCCAAGGCTGATGCCTATCATCGTCATGAAGATGCCGAACACCTTCGACGCGAAGGCGACCTGGTCCTTCGTATAGTGGAGGTAGTCCAGGTAGAAGGGGAAGGCGAAGCTGGACCAGATGTTGTAGCAAAGCGCGTAGGTCAGGATGAAGCCGATGATGATGAGCACGCCCCAGCGGAGGCGCTCGGAAAGCTCGGCAAGCGGTGAGACCAAAGCCCCGTAGATGTGGTTCATCACGGCGCGTCCACCGCGCGGATGAGGATCACCCTTCGCTTGCACGCCGCGCTTGTGCGCCTTCAGCCAATTGACCCCCGCTGCGATGGCGAGTGGCACGAACACCGTGGCGACGATGATCCACGGACCGTCCTTGGCAGTGAAGTCGGCAACCGACGGCGGCTTGGTTCCGGCCTGCTGCGCGGCAAGCATGGAGATCATGAACAGCGCCAGCGTGACGATCGCCCAGGCCCAGCAAATGCCGACGATTGCGAGCGCACCCAGCCTGACCTGCGTGCTGATCTCGCCAGGCTGCTCGAGCGCCTGCTCCATCACGTCTCGTGGCGGTCGCTTGGTATCGGGCGCGGTGAGGGCGACGATCATCACCGCGACGACCAGTCCCGCCATCACGAGGTAGACCGCGCTCCACGGGATGCGCGCCGCCAGGAACAGGGCGAACGCGCCACCGACGATCGACGCGGTGCGATAGCCAAACTGGTAGACTGCCGAGAGCAGTTCGACCGGCGTCGTCTCGTCCGCGACGTCGATGCGCCAGGCGTCGACTGCGATGTCCTGTGTCGCCGAAGCAAAGGCGCCGATCACCGCGAAGATCGCAAACCAGCCGATGCTCGTTGCCGGATCGGTGGCACCCAGGCCCACGAAAGAGACGATGAGGAAAGCCTGGCAGAGGACGATCCAGCTTTTCCGCCGGCCGAGATCGCCAAGCAGCGGGAGCTTCAGCTGATCGACCAGCGGAGACCACAGAAATTTGAACGCGTAGGCCAGCCCGATCCACGACAGCACGCCGATCGTCGCCAGATTGATTTTGGCATCGCCTAGCCAGGCGTTGAGCGTCCCGATCAGCAGGGCGAACGGGAGGCCCGACGAAAAGCCGAAGGCGAGCATGGTCGCAGCCTTGCGAGTCGCAAGAGCGGCCTTGAGGAGCTTCCAACCCTTCGGACGTGCTGCTGCCATGAAAGCCTCCCCTCAGCGAAAACTTTAGACAGGTTTCACGGCCTGCCTAGCCCCGCGATGAATGGCGGCTAGCTCTCGTCGGGTGTGGCGACGAACAGTTCGAGACCCTTGGGCCGCTTCACATCCTGGCCCTGCAAATGCTGGTCCACACACTCGATGGCTTTCATCAGCTGGCGCTCGGTATAGGGCTTGTGAAGGCAGCCGACGGCGATTTGGGCCGCACCCGGGTAGGCGTGTCCCGTCGCGAACAAGGTCGGGATTCCGTGTTTCTTCGCTGCGTGCGCCAGCTCGATACCGTTCTTGTGACTGCGCAGCCGGATGTCGCTCAGGATCAGGTCGACGGGTTCCCGCTCGATGATTTCGAGCGCGTGGTCGAACTGGTCGGTCGTCGCTACAATCTCGTAACCAGCGTCCCCGAGGATATTTTCATTGTCAAATGCCGTTAGTGGCTCATCCTCGACGATGAGGATGCGCTTGACGACCTGCTTACGCTTCCCGAACAGCATTCTCGTTCCCGACCCATGACTTCGCAACCGCAACGAACGAGGCGCAAACCAGTGCCGAAGAGCCGCCGCGGCGAGCGTCGAACTGTATCACCTGCACCGTCGGAAAGCGAAGGCGGGCCTCAGCGGATCGCCAAGCTGCTCGCGCGGGCCGGAGTCGCGTCTCGCCGCGAGATCGAGCGCATGATCGCCGAAGGACGTATTGCACTCAACGGTGAAAAGCTCACGACACCCGCAACGCTGCTCGAAACGCTCGAAGGCGTCACGGTCGACGGCAAGCCCGTGCGTCCCGCTGCGGCGACCCGCCTGTTCCGCTTCTACAAGCCGGACAAAACCATCACCGCCGAGCGCGATCCGCGCCGCCGTCCGACTATTTACGACCGGCTGCCGGCCGGCTTGCCGCGAGTGATGCCGGTCGGCCGGCTCGACTTCATGACCGAGGGGCTGCTGCTGCTCACCAATGACGGCGAGCTGAAGCGCAAGCTCGAGCTTCCGCGGACGGAAGTCGTGCGCACCTATCGCGCCCGGGCCCACGGCCAGGTCAGCCAGGCACAGCTGGAAGACCTCGCTGAAGGCATCACCGTCGAGGGCATCCGCTACGGCTCAATCAACGCCAATCTCGAGCGGCGCACCGGCAGCAACTGCTGGATCGAGATGAGCCTCAGCGAGGGCAAGAACCGCGAGGTCCGCCGCGTCCTCGCCCACCTCGGTCTGCAGGTATCGCGCCTCATCCGCGTCGCATACGGCCCGCTGACGCTCGAAGGCCTTGCGCCAGGCGACGTCGATGAAGTCTCACCGGGCGAGCTGGAAGCCTTCCGCAAGTCGCTGAAATGAGGATCATCGCGGGCGAGTGGCGCGGGCGTTCGATCGAAGCGCCACCGGGAATGGCGACACGCCCGACCGCGGACAGAGTCCGCGAGACCTTGTTCTCGATGCTCGCCAGCCGCTTGGGCAGCTTCGACGATCTGCGCGTGGCCGATCTCTTCGCCGGGAGCGGCGCACTTGGCCTCGAGGCTCTGTCGCGCGGCGCCGTATCCGCAACCTTCGTTGAAAGTGACCCACAGGCGGGCGCGGTCATCCGCCGCAATGCCGAGAAGCTCGGCGCCTCCTTCCAGGTGCTCGCCGGCTCTGCACTGGCCCTGCCCCGCTCCGACCCGTTCGACCTGGTCTTCGCCGATCCTCCCTACGCCGCAGGCTCCGGAAGCCCGGTTGTCGCCGCCGTCGCGAAAGCTTGCTGGCTGGCACCCGGCGGCTGGATGAGCGTCGAGACCAGCCGCGACGACTCTGTCGATCCTGGCGACCTCATCGTTGAAGCCACGCGGGACGTGGGCCGTGCCCGGCTTACGCTTTTGCGCCGCCCTTAGAATCCTTTGCCGCTTTCCGGATCTCGTCGATCTCGTTGCTGAGGCGACGCCCGACCGCCGATGCAGCGGCCTTGCCGGCTTCCTTCACCGCCTTGCCGGCGCGCTTGCCTCGGCTTCCGCCACCACCGGTGGTGAAGCCATGCTCGGCCAGCGCAGCCAGCGCCGCGGTCGCCGCCACGGCAACCAGCTCCGCCGCGAGCGGGCTCTGAAGCAGCTTGATGAACGCATCGCCCATCCCAGCATCGCTCGACCGCTGCCCGCCGCCGCTGTCCGACCGCCTCTGGACGACAGCCCGCGACTTCGCTGCTTTCTTCGTACCGCCCGAGCCAGATTTGCCCGTCGCCTTCTTCGCCATGTTCGGCTCTCCTGATTTGACGCTTCGTTTCACACCTTAACTCACGCGGTGCTCGCCGTATCCAACCGCCCTGCTGTATTGACACGATAATACACCGAGGACTATAGTCCTTCGCGCAACAGGAGGACGGCATGTACTCACAACAAGACCTCGACGACGCAGTCGCGTCGGGCGTTATCACAGCGGAGGCCGCAAGCGCCCTGCGCGCCCATATCGAGACGCAGCGTTCGACCGCGATTCCCGACGAAGAGCAATTCCGGCTCATTACCGGCTTCAACGACATTTTCGTCTCGATCGCCGCCGCGATCCTGCTCTTCGCGGTGGGCTGGATCGGCCAAAGCATCGGCACCTCGCTCGGCTTCAGGCTCGGCGACGAGGGCCCGAACTTCCTGGCCCCGCTCGCCGTCGCTGCCACCTCCTGGGGCCTTGCGCTCTATTTCACCGCCAAGCGCCGCATGGCGCTGCCGTCGATCATCCTGCTGCTGACCTTCGTCGGCGGCGTCTTTGCGACCGCATTGTTCGGGCTGATCCTGGGTGCCGGCGCCGAGAACGTCGATCACAACAACACGCTGGCGGGCCTCCTCGCCGCCGCATCGGCAGCGATTGCCGGCGTCGCGGCCTGGCTGCACTGGCGCAAGTTCCACGTGCCGATCACGATCGCAGCAGGCGCGGCCGCTGTTGCCGGGATCGTTGTCGCCCTGCTTCTCGCCGGCCTCGGCCAGGATCCCGAGCAGGCCAAGAACACCATCCTCGGCCTCGTCCTGTTCCTCGGCGTCGGCGTCTTCCTCTTCGCCATGTGGTGGGATTCGTCGGACCGCGCGCGGCTTACCCGCCGCTCGGACGTCGCCTTCTGGCTGCACCTCCTCGCGGCGCCGATGATTGTCCATCCGGTCTTCACGCTGTTGGGCCTCAACAGCGGGCATATCAGCGTCGCTGAAGGGCTCGCCGTGGTCGCGCTTTACATCGTGCTGGGCCTGACCGCCCTTGCGGTCGATCGCCGCGCCCTGCTCGTGTCGGCGCTGGCCTATGTGCTCTACGCACTCAACGAGTTGTTCCGGCAGTTCGGCGCGGTCGAGCTAAACGTCGCGCTGACGGCGCTGGTGATCGGCTCGGCGCTGCTGCTGCTGTCGGCCTTCTGGCATCAGGCTCGGGCAACTATCGTCCGGCCGCTGCCAGAGAGCCTTCGCGACAAGCTGCCGATCCTGGATCGGACGGCTGTGGCTACCCAACAAGCCGCATGAGGCGGCGCTCGAGCGGGGCGAGCACACCGGCAAGGTCGTGGCCCCGCTTGAGAACGGCTCCATGCTCACCGATCAAGGCAAACGCCCCCTGCTTCAATCGAAGCTCGGGGCGTTTTTCTATGCGCACCTCCGGCCGCTCCGAATGGCGACGGAACGCGGCGAACACCGCGACCTCCGGGTCGATGCGCAGCGCATAATCGCGCCAATGTCCGGCGGCGACCATCCGACCGTAAAGGTCGAGGATCTTCATCAGCTCCCTGCGATCGAAAGTGGCAATTGGGTGCCGGTCCCATTTACTCGGGAACGGCGTGACTACACTCAAGCGGACTTCACCTTCGGCTGGGATTGGCGGGCAGCCCTCAGGGCCTTCAGCTCCTTGCGAAGCTCGGCGATCTCTTCCTCGAGCTCGATAAGGCGGGCGCGGACCGGGTCCACGTCCTCGCCGCACGGCGTGCCGTAGGCCATAAAGCCGGGGCTGTAGTGAACGGCATCGACCGGAACGGGCCGTGCCGGAATTCCGACGACCGTCTGCCCCGGGGCGACGTCCTTGGTCACGACGGAATTCGCGCCGATCTTGGCGCCCTCGCCGACCTCGATCGGACCCAGCACCTGAGCGCCCGAGCCGATCACAACGCCGTTGCGAAGCGTCGGGTGGCGCTTGCCGCCCACGCCCGTTGTCGGGTTGGTCCCGCCCAGCGTCACATGCTGGTAAATGGTGACGTCGTCGCCGATCTCGGCGCTCTCGCCGATCACGCTGAAGCCATGGTCGAGGAAGAAGCGCTTGCCGATCTTCGCTCCGGGGTGAATGTCGATGCCGGTCAGGAAACGTGCGAAATGGTTGATGAGGCGCGCGAGGAAGAACAGGCGTCCTTCCCACAGCCAGTGACCTACGCGGTGAAGCGCAAGGGCAGTCACTCCCGGATAAAAGAGCACGTCCCAGCGCGAGCGCGCCGCGGGATCGCGCGACTTTACCGAATCCAGATAGGCGATGAGGCCAGACTGCAAGGCGTTCCCTTCCTTGGACACAATCTAAGTGCGGAAAGTTTCAAATTCCAGCCGAGTTGAGTTTGGGGCCCAACGCGGGCCCTTGCCGCTGCCCCGCTCGTTAGGGCAGAGCGCCAGCGTCAACAGGGGTGGAGCACGCCATAGACATTTCGATCCTGGGCGATCCCTCGGCGCTCATCCTCTTCATGCTGATCGGCTTTGCGGCGCAGCTCGTCGATGGCGCGCTTGGCATGGCTTACGGCCAGATTTCCAGCACGCTGCTGATCAGCATGGGCGTCCAGCCCAAGCTTGCGTCCGCCGGCGTGCACACCGCCGAGACCTTCACCACGGCGGTATCGGCGGTCAGCCATGTCGCCCATCGGAACGTCGACTGGTGGCTGTTCTTCAAAATCGTCATCCCCGGCGTCATTGGCGGAATCCTCGGCGCCTACATCCTGACGGAAGCCCCGGCAGATGTGGCGAAGCCGCTGGTGCTCACCTATTTGACGGCGCTCGGCCTCTATCTCTTCTACCGCGGGGTCATGCACCGCCACACCGAGCGGCAGCCGAAGGTCATCTCGCCCCTCGGTCTCATCGGCGGCTTCCTCGACGCCGCTGGCGGCGGGGGCTGGGGAGCAATCGTCACTTCGAACCTGCTCGTCCAAGGCAGTAACCCGCGAAAGACGATCGGCACGGTCAACACCGCCGAGTTCTTCCTGACTGTGACGATCTCCGCGACCTTCCTTGCAACCTTAGGTTGGGAAGCCTTCACCACTGCCACGACGGGGCTGCTGATCGGCGGCGTCCTTGCTGCCCCGTTCGGCGCCTGGATCGCCAAGCGCGTCAACCCGGATACGCTGCTGACTTTTGTCGGCGCGCTGGTGACACTGACAAGCGGATACGGCCTCTACCGGGCGCTAAGCTGACCCCCAGAAGCGCCGGACGGACAAATCCGGATATTCCCGACTCGCTCGCTAGGGTACATCATGCCCGGTGAGAATCGGAGGGCTGCCGATGTTGACACGAACGCGCGCGCACCTGGCTGACGCAGGCGAAAATTACTTCGAGCACATGCGCTTTGCCGTCGGCGTCGGCCTGATGCTCGTTGCCGCCGGGCTCGCCTGCATCGTTCACGGACTCTTCCCGGGATATTGCACGAAGACCGCCAGCCGCACCGTCGACGAGCTCAAGCGCCTGTTCGTGGAACGGCACGCGCTTGCCTCCGTGCTGCAGGAGACATCGGGAGCCCTGGTGCTAGTCGGGCTGGTTGCGCTCACCTTGCCATCCTGGGCGTTACTACTGATGTCGCCTGGCTACCCGCTGCCAATCGTCACCGCCGCATTCGCGCTGGCAATTCCCGCAGTTTATCTGTGGACCAATCCGCAGCTCGAGCCCGTCGACTGATCGCGGGGCAAAACTGGTTCGATCGGCACAGTCCACCTGCCGACGCTACCGCTTTGCCGTCAGCGCTTGGAATGATGCCTGGGATTCGGCCGAATGACCGCGATCCTGCGGTCCTCCGACCAGATTTCAGCGGTCATATCGGGATGCTTGGATGAAGCCGTTTTCGCAGCCGTGACGAGATCGTTCGACACGACCTCTTCAGTGTCGTTCAAGAGCCCGCCCCCCGCCAGATAGAATATCCGGTAGGTCGACATGCGGCGAAAACGCACATTGGCGCTGTGAGTTCAGGAGAACTCGCTGCAGAGGGAGAAGGTTCAGTCCCGGGGCAGGCTCTGCTTCCAGACCGCTTCCGCCCGTCTCAACAACTCGTCAGCCTGAGCAAGCGCCAGGCGAAGCTCCGCGCGGTCGCGCTTCGTCTCCTCAAGGAGATTTGGTCTCTGGGCCGAATTCATCAGGCAAAGAACGAGCGCCCGGAATCCGGGTTGCCTACCGGCCGCTATAATTTGGCGGCGTGACTCGTCGGCAACAGGGGCGAGGTGGCTGGCTTCAATCGTCGCAGTCCATTATAGGAGGGCGAGTGATTGGAATCATCAATCAATGATCGTCCACCTGCCGACCGTTAAGCAGCTCCAGTACCTGGTTGCGCTGCGCCGCTTCGGCCACTTCGGACGCGCGGCCGACGCCTGCTTCGTGACCCAGTCCACGCTATCGGCTGGCCTGCGCGAGCTGGAGACCCTGCTCGGCGTAACCCTTGTCGAACGGACTCGGCGCGTGGTCCGCTTCACCGCGCTGGGCGAGAAGATCGCGGACAAGGCGATCAGGATGCTGCGCGAGACCGAGGAACTGGCGGAGATGGCGCGCGCGCAGGGCCGCCCGCTTCACGGCGAGCTCCGCATGGGCGTGATCCCGACGATCGCTCCATTCCTGCTGCCGACCATGTTGCCACGACTTCGCGAACAATGGCCGGCGCTGAAGCTCTACCTGCGCGAAGAGACGAGCCACGCCGCGTGCGAGGCGCTGCATCGGGGCCAGCTCGACTGCGTGCTGCTCGCCCTTCCCTTCGCCTGCGGCGACGTCGACAAAGCAATGCTTTTCGACGATCCTCTCTACGTCGCCTACCCGCGCGGCGAAGCGCCGGTCGCGAAGGAAGTGGCCGCGGACGAGATCGATGAGAGCCGGCTGCTGCTGCTCGAGGACGGGCACTGCCTCAAGGACCATGCCCTTTCCGCCTGCAACCGGCCCGATCTACGCGCCAATGCCGAGATGATGGGCACCTCGCTGCACACGCTCGTGCAGATGGTCGACAATGGCCTCGGCGTGACCTTTGTGCCGGAGATGGCGATCGAGGCCGGAATCCTATCCGGCACCGGCGTAGACGCCCGGCCGTTGCGGTCGGAAAATCCCTATCGACGGATCGCGCTGATCTGGCGCCGGTCCAGCCCGCGGGAAGCCGAGTTCCAGATGCTCGCGACGACGCTTCGTCGCATCGCTGGCGACCTCGTTCCCCAAGCGGCAAAGGCCGAGGCGCCCGCGCTCCAGCTCATCGACGGCTGAAGCGCGGGGACCGGTTTACTTGGCCAGTGCCGGCTCGGCGATCCCGACCGGCTCGACCTTCGGGCCATCCTGCGGAAGGTCGAAACGGTCGGCGTTCATCACCTTGGTCCAGGCGTGCACGAAGTCGCGGACGAACTTCTCCTCGCTGCCCTTCTCCGCATAGACCTCCGCCACCGAGCGCAACTCGGCGTTCGATGCAAAGATGAGGTCCGCACGGGTGGCGCGCCATTTCTCGCCGCCGGTCGCCCGGTCCGTACCCACGAACTCCTCTTCGTCGGTGCCGTCGACCGCCTTCCAGACGCTGGTCATGTCGAGCAGGTTGACGAGGAAGTCGTTGGTCAACTGACCCGGACGCTTGGTGAAGGAGCCGTGGCTTCGCCCGCCATGATTGACGCCGAGAACACGGAGGCCCGCGATCAACACCGTCAGCTCCGGCACGCTCAGACCCAGCAGCGCTGCGCGATCGAGCATCATTTCCTCAGTCTTCACGCGAAGCTTCCTGGGCAGATAGTTGCGGAACGCATCGGCCTCTGGCTCGAGCGGTGCAAAGCTATCCGCGTCGGTCTGTTCCGCAGTGGCGTCGCCGCGGCCGCCGGTGAAGGGCACCGCCACGTTCGAACCAGCGGCCTTGATGGCCTTTTCGAGGCCTACAACTCCGCCCAGCACGATGACGTCTGCCATCGACAGGTTGCCCCGCAGGCCGTCCAGCGTCGACAAAACCCTGGCTAGCTCGGCCGGCTCATTGACCTCCCAGTCCTTTTGGGGGGCGAGACGTATGCGCGCGCCATTGGCGCCACCGCGATGGTCGGACTTCCGATAGGTCGAGGCTGACGCCCACGCGGTCTTGACCAGCTGGCTGACGGAGAGACCGCTGTTGGCGATCTTGTCCTTCACGGCGGCGACCTCGGCATCCGAAGGCATCCTTCCGGCGGGGATCGGATCCTGCCAGATCAGGTCTTCGGCCGGGACTTCCGGGCCGAGATACCGAGCCTTGGGGCCCATGTCGCGGTGGCAAAGCTTGAACCAGGCCCGTGCGAACGCATCCTTGAACGCTTCATGGTCGTTACGGAATTTCTCGCTGATCTTGCGGAATTCCGGGTCCATTTTGAGCGCCATGTCGGCCGTGGTCATCATCGTCGGGACCTTCTTCGACGGGTCCCAGGCGGCCGGCGCCATGTCCTCTTCACGCTGATTGATCGGCTGCCACTGCTGGGCGCCCGCCGGCGATCTCACCAGTTCGTACTCGTAGTCGAGCAGGAGCCGGAAGTAATTCTCGCTCCACTTCGTCGGCGTGTTCACCCATGAACCTTCGATGCCGCTGGTCACGGTGTGCTCACCGATTCCGCCATGCTCTTCACTGCTCACCCAGCCGAACCCGAGCGAACCGAGGTCGCCGCCAGCGGGCGGCTTGCCGAGCTTGGAGGGATCACCGTTTCCGTGCGCCTTGCCGAAGGTGTGGCCGCCCGCCGTCAGCGCCACGGTCTCCTCATGGTTCATCGCCATCCGCTCGAAGGTCGCCTTGATGTCACGCGCCGATTTCAGTGGGTCCGGGTTTCCGCCCGGCCCTTCCGGATTGACGTAGATCAGGCCCATCTGGATCGCCGCGAGCGGGCCGTCGAGGTCCTCGAGCCCGCGATCCTCATCGATGCGCGTCTGAACGCCCTCGTTGACCCACTTGTCCTCATCGCCCCAGTAGATGTCCTTCTCAGGCTCGTAGACGTCTGGGCGGCCGCCTCCGAAGCCGAACACCGGCCCTCCCATGGATTCGATGGCGACGTTCCCGGCGAGGATGAACAGATCGGCCCAGCTGATCGACTGTCCATATTTCTGCTTGATGGGCCACAGCAGCCGCCGCGCCTTGTCGAGGTTGCCATTGTCAGGCCAGCTGTCCAGCGGAGCAAAACGCTGCTGACCGCTGTTGGCGCCACCGCGGCCGTCGCCGGTCCGGTAGGTGCCTGCTGCGTGCCATGCCATGCGGATGAAGAAGGGGCCATAATGCCCGTAGTCCGCCGGCCACCAGGGCTGGCTGTCGGTCATCAGCGCCGTAAGGTCGGCCTTGAGGGCGTTGTAATCCAGCTTCTTGAACGCGTCGGCGTAATTGAAGTCGTCACCCATCGGGTTGGCAGGGCCGTTCGGCGCGAGGATGTCGACGGCGAGCGCGTCCGGCCACCAGTCGCGATTTTGGCGCCCGAGGAGGCTCCGCACGCCGCCGTGAGCCGGACACCCCGAACCACTCATTTCACCAGTTTTCGCATCCATGACCCGAGATCCTCCTAATCTTGCAGCGTCGCCCTAAGGCGCCTCGCACGGCTAAGAAAACAAGTTGTTCTCGTCAGTGAGTGCGAAGAAATCGATTATTGCCCACGCGGCGAGCACGTTTTGGGGCCGCGACCGGAGGGCGGGGAGGGGAAGGTCGCGGCCCCTGTCAGGTTGGGGAAGCCTTGAAACGCGGCACTCGCCCCTGTGCTCTGGGAGCAGCCGTAGGCCCATCCGTGCCGCGCGTGAAACGACCAATCTTCGTCACAGATAATCGGTAAATCGATCAGTGCGGCTGGCG
>Ga0207644_10000852_pt1 | contig 19325 bp, 22 predicted proteins | sample KBSS73metaG_FD_184326 | JGI IMG/M metagenome (GOLD analysis project Ga0207644, IMG submission 184326) | Switchgrass rhizosphere microbial communities from Kellogg Biological Station, Michigan, USA - KBS S7-3 metaG (SPAdes) (version 2) | ecosystem: Host-associated > Plants > Roots > Rhizosphere... | reverse complement strand
AGCCTGCTATGAGATGTCCATCACCTGAGATCGCGACCGAGCGCCCTGTGACAGAGAGACACTCGTGCTCTCGCTCGCAGGAGATTGATCATGGAAAAAGCGTATTGGATTAGCCGAAAAAGAGCTTCCTTGAAGTTAGCCAGAAACGCAACCAGCTCAGAAGCTCGACTGGTCCATTACGATCTTGCTGGTCGCTACAGTCTGAAAGCCATGTCAGCCGAAGTGCTGGCGATCGACCTCGCCGACTCCTTGCCTCCTCCTATTTTCGCCAAGCGCAGGAATGGCACTCTTGGTTGCGCTTACAATGTATGAAGCAGCAAATATCCTTGGGGCATTATCAGCCATCCTACTCCTGATGGCCCTCGTCGCCTGGGTAAAGCTGATCGGGGGGCCGCTTATGCAGCGAACGGACGGGCACATCGGAATGGACCCGGCCCAGGGCGAGTTCGCATCGGAACTACTCTTTTGGGCAGCGGGCCTTAGCAGCGCGGCTGTAATCTCCGCCATCGCGGGGCTGATGTTCGCCTAGGTCCCAGTCCCTCGCGCAACCTCTAGTTGCGCATCAGCCGATGAACCGCCGCTTCCACTTCTCTGACGCGGAACGGTTTGTTCAAAGCGGGATGCTGGGGCATCTGTAATCGCACGGTGTCAGCCTGGGCTGTGATGAAGACCACGGGTATCGGCGTTTGAGAACAGATAGTCTGCACTGCATCGATCCCGGATCCCGGCTTCAGCTCTACGTCCGCCGTGATTAACTCAGGACAGCGCTTTCTCGCAGCAGTTACTGCCTCGTCCAGCGACACCGCCAAATCGAATGATGTGAAGCCACAGCCTCGGAGGGCGTCTTCTATCGCCATGGCAATCAGTTCGTCGTCCTCGATGATCAATGCATGCATGGCGGAGCTCCGCTGAGGAAGGGGAGCGACACTCACTCCAGCACCGGTTCTCAGACGCGCCCGTGATACAAGGCTCAACCGCTCAGATGCAGCAAAGGGGCCAACCGAGTTTAAGTTAGGTCACTAACCTTCCACGGTGTATGGTGCTCCCATCATCGGTATCGCAGGCGCGCCGGTGACTGAGAGACGTGCGAAGCTCCCGCCTAATGGAGCACCTCAATGAAAGAGCCGCACGATCTTATCGAGGCGCAGGCCCTCGCGCTGGCGATCGTCGATACCTTACCCGAGCCGTTTCTCGTCCTCGACGACACGCTTCACCTCCTCGCCGGAAGCCGATGCTTTTACGAGGTTTTCGGCGAGGATCCGGCGACTGCCCACGGCCGCTCGCTCTTTGAGCTGTCTGCCGGACAATGGGACATTCCTGGCCTGAGGCAGCTGCTTTCAGCGGTTGTCGATGACCGCACAACAATCGACAGCTTTGAGTTCGAGCGGTTGGTCGCAAAGCTCGGCAAGCGCACGCTCCAACTGAACGCCCTGCCGATCCGCGACGAAAGCGGAGCGGGTCGGATGGTTCTCGTCGCCATCAAGGACATCACCGAACGCCGCGTCGCCGAACAGGAAAAGCAACTGCTGCTGGAGCATACGGAGGAGCTGCTCGAACAGCAAAGGACCTTGCTCCGGGAGATGCGTCACCGGATCGCCAACAGTCTGCAAATCATCGCCAGCATTCTGCTGCTCAAGGCCGGTGCGGTTACCTCTGAAGAGACCAAGAACGAGCTTCGTGCCGCTCACCAGAGGGTCATGTCAGTGGCATCGGTACAGAGCCACTTGCATGCTTCCGATGGTATCGAGCAAATTGCCATGGGACCTTATCTCACCAAGCTGTGCTCCGGACTCGCCTCGTCAATGGTGGACCCGAGGCAACACGTCGACATCAACGTTAGCGCTGACCCTGGAACACTCCCGACCAGCCACGCTGTCAGCATCGGTCTGATCGTGACAGAACTCATCATCAACGCGGTCAAATATGCGTTCCCGATCGAACATTCCGCTGCGAAAGTCCGGGTAACGTTCGAGATGACGAGGTCAGACTGGAAACTCACCGTCGCTGACAACGGGTCGGGTCGGCAGCAGGCAGACGATTCGACTGCGTCCACCGGCCTGGGGACCGCGCTCGTTGCCGCCTTGGCGAAGCAGCTCAAGGCCCAAGTGTCGGAAGCCTCTTCCGACAAGGGAATGGCTGTCGCAGTCACCAAGGCAACATTCGAGTCCCGTCTGCCTCGCGCAGCGTAGATTAGAATGTTCTGGCGCGGGCCTCTGGCTGCGCCACTCTGTCACGCTCGGCGCAATGAGGATCGAAAATGGGCAGCTTCAAGGTCGCAATCGTCAAAAGGGGTAAGGAAGCCCTTTGGCGGGATTATTGGATTAACAGCCTGAAAGAGGGAACTGCCGATGATGCTCCCTCTGGATTAGGCCGCACGGAAGTTGTGGAAGCCGAGAGTTTGAACGAGGCAATAAACGCGATCCAAGTTAGACACCCGGATTGCACCGTGATGCTGGCGGGCGGCGAACATCACAAAGCTTAGAGAAATGGCAGCGCCGATAGGATCAGACATTGCAGGCCGCGCCTATCACCGCCTGATTGCCGCCTGTGGGGCGATCATCATCTTGTTGAGTGCGGGTGCCGCTTTGTTGCCGATCGTCGACGGTGGCGCCAGCGCCGCAGTCGTGGGGTCGTTGCTGCTCGTCTCTGGGTTGGTCGAGGGTTTCGCGGGCAAACTCCATCGGCAAGCTAAGGGGCTCTCCGCGCTTGCTGGAGTGGTCACAACTCTCGCGGGACTGCTATTCGTCCTGAACCCCGTCGGAACTTCTTCCCCACCGCCTTTTTGGTGACCGGGTGGTTGCTTGTGAGATGCATAATCCTGCTGTTTGCCGGGTTTTACTCCTCGGGATCGGTCAGGATGTGGACGTTGGCGTCCGCGGCGATGGATTTCTTTCTGGCCGTCATACTGCTGATGGGGCTCTCGATTTCATCGCTGATTATCACGTTGTTCGGTCCGACGGCTGACGTCGTGGCGGGTTTCGCATGGATCCTAGCGCTGAGTTTCGTTGTCACCGGCGCTATGTTGCTTGAGATTGCTACTTGTGAGCGGCAATCAGCTGATCTCTGATCCGCCAGGCTTCTTCCCTTCATCTTGTTTAAGCGCGGCTGAGTCTCCAGATGGCCGGCGAAGCGGGCCCTGGCGACCCATATTCCCCCGCTAATGTCAGCTTCCACCCAAAGCCGACATTAGCGTAGTGTCTGCTTTCGACCCAAAGCCGACACTCAGGTCGGTTCTTGTTGGCTAGCCTTCGTCGAAGGTCAGCCAATCGTGGCTGAGCATCTTCATTCGCGCCAGCAGTGACACCAGATAAGCGGTCGACAATCCGAGCATGATGACGCCAGCTGGCCCTTCGATCACCCCAAAGATGCGCCATTCATGCGGCAGGAGAACGTCGCCGTAACCGATGGTCGCGTATGTCGAGGTCGAGAAATATAGCGCGTCCTCAAAATGGCGAAATGCACCTAGTCCAAGGTATGCGACCGCATAGAGCCAGATTTCAAAAGTATGAATCGAGATGATACCGATCGTCGCACCGGCTAGGAGGGTAAGGGGCCTGATGCGCACGCTTCGCATCACCCGCGAGTGCGAACGTAGCAGTCGCGTCAGGATCGCGAGACTAGTCAGATGGATAACAACTACCGCCACGACCATCGCGGTTGCGAGAATGAGTTGATTGAGCATATGGCTCCTTCCAGCCAGCCGAAGCTCTGGCATAACAGCGTTGCATCAACGGAACAGGGCGCTTCTGGCGCAAGGGCTATCGGCTTGCCACGGGTCAACCTCCCGCCCTACCGGCTGCCGCGCAATTCGCCTTAGGTTCTGATGCCCCACGCAATTCTCTAAGCTGAATTGCGGGTATGTAATTTCGCAGTCAGTGTTCGCCCGATGCCGGCTGAGAATCAGGGTGAGTCGGGAGCAAGCGGGCTCAGGCCGTTTCTGCGAGCGCTCGGCCCTGGACTGGTTACCGGCGCCGCGGACGACGATCCAAGCGGGATCGGCACCCACAGCCAGATCGGGGCTGAATTCGGCTACGGACTAGCTTGGACTTTCGTTCTCAGTTTTCCGCTGATGGTGGTCATCCAGGAAATCGCGGCGGAAATCGGGCGGGTTACGGGTGTCGGAATCGCCCGCAATTTGAAGCGACATTATCGACCAGCGCTGTGGCCGATGGTGTCCCTTTTGCTCATTGCAAACATCGTCAACTTGGGCGCGGATTTGAGCGCAATGGGCGCCGCCATGGCCCTGCTGATTGGCGGTAGTGGTGGGGTTTACACGCTGCTGTTTGGCATCCTGTGCATTGGCCTCGAAGTGGGTCTGAGTTATCCGCGATATTCGTCCGCACTCAAATGGACCACACTGACCCTCTTCACTTACGTCGGCGTGGTACTGGTCGCTCACGTGCCGTGGCCGCACGCGCTAAGGTCCTTGGTTGTACCTGAACTGCAGTGGAATGCAGCATACGCGATGGCGCTAGTGGCGATCCTCGGCACGACGATCAGCCCTTACCTATTCTTCTGGCAGGCGGGCCAGGAAATCGAGGAGCAACGAAGGCATCATATCAAGCCGCTTTGTATAACGCCGCGCAACGCCGGACCCGAACTCAAACGGATCCGTCTCGACACCCTGACGGGTATGGCCTTCAGTACGATTGTTAGCCTCGCAATCGTGTTTGCGACAGCAGCGACGTTACACGCAAATGGCATTCGCGAAATCGCCACGTCGCAGCAGGCCGCCGAAGCGCTGCGGCCTATTGCTGGTCAGTTTGCCTTTGCGATGTTCGCCATTGGGATCATCGGCACTGGATTGCTGGCAGTGCCGGTGCTGGCGGGATCGGCTGCCTATGCGGTTACGGAGATGGCGGGATTTCCGGGGAGCCTTGACTCCAAGCCCCTCAGCGCGCGCCTATTTTATGCCACTATCGCGAGCACGACGCTCGCGGGCGCAGCGCTAAACGGAGTTGGAATCGATCCAGCACGAGCGCTTTACTGGGCTGCTGTCGTCAACGGCATTCTGGCGGCGCCTTTAATGGCGGTGATGATGCTTATTGTCCGCAATCCTCGGGCGATGGGTCGCCTAGCAGTATCAAATCGAACCATGTTTCTCGGCTGGGCCGCGACAGGGATAATGTTCAGCGCCTCGATACTGTTTCTCGCGTTCGCGGTTGCCTCATTGCTTTAATCGGCTCGCAGCTCTCAGCGAAAGCACTTCTGCCCGGTCTTATGTCTGCTTTCCACCCATTGCGGACATTAAGCTCCTCCACCAAAACCGCCGAAACGCGGAGGGCGGGACTCCGTTCAGTGTGGCGCATTGCCGCCAGACCATCTGCACATTCGATCGTTCTGTTATGGAACAGTGCGGGCCGCTCGATTGAACCTTCCTCGAAGTGATGCACTTAGTCTCGACAAGTCCTGCGTTTGACATCGAGGGAGTCTGGAGGTGTCTACTTTCGGCAAGAGAACCGAGGGTCCCGTTAGCCGCCGCACTGCCGCCAGGCGTCCGGTTGGATTGGTAGGGTCAGTCCTCACGATACACGGCTGCAACTCCGTTCTTGTCGAAGATCTCTGCGCGGGTGGAGCGAGGCTGCTCGGACGGCATCTGCCAAAGCCGGGCGATGAAGTCCTTCTCCGTACTGGCGAGTTCGAAGCCCTCGGCCGGATCGGTTGGGCCGATGGCGATTATCGTGGCGTGGCGTTCGACGAAGGAGAAGGGCCGAGCGCCGGCACCTGCCTCGCCCTGCAACTCAGACGAGCGGCCTAATCCGCCGTCCCGCCGGCCTCTTTTGCCTCGCGCGCCTTGATGATTTTGTCGAACTCAATGACGGCATGCTCACCGCATAGGTGCGCTTCGTTAATGATGGCGCCAGCGGCACGCTTACAGCCCGCCACCGAACAGGGCGGGAGAACAGGCTTAATCATTCAATTCCTAAGTATCTTTCCGTCCTGACGGGCGGTTTCGTGACAGTACAGACTCAGCCCGCCTCATCAGCTCATCGGCTTGCGCGAGGGCGAGCCTGAGTTCAGCCCGCACGCGCTTGGCTCCTTCGAATTGGTGATTTTGCAAGCTCGGCCCCATCGCGCATTCAACGGGCATGAAGAGTCAGAGTTTCGCTACCGCCCAGAAAATTCCCGGGTTGCGGGTTGGCAACACGAATGTCCGCTTTGGGTGGAAAGCGGACATAACGACTAAGACGCTGACACAAGAAAAGTAGGCACTCTGGTCACACTTCGTTAGGCTGCCGTAATGTTGGACATTTCCAATCAGCCCAGCGACCGCAAAGCATTTTTTGCCTCGATCGATCTCAGTCCGGTGGCGATGATAGTCACGGATCCCACACTTCCGGATAACCCTATCCGGCTTGCCAATTCTGCGTTCCGCACGCTCACGGGGTATCCCAACGCTGAGATCCTGGGTCGCAACTGCCGTTTCCTAGCCGGGCCAACCACGGACCCAGCAGCCTCTGCTGAACTCAGAACGGCTATTGATGAAAAACGACCAACCCTTGTCCAGATTGTGAACTATCGCCGCGACGGTAAGCTGTTCCTCAACGGTGTGACGGTCATTCCTCTCTTCGACGAGGATGGCAACTTGAGGTGGTTCCTCGGCTCCCAGGTCGATCTTGGTCCGCCCGGGAATGGCGGCCTAACCGAGCGCAAAGCCCGGGCCGCGCGCATGATCTCATCCCTCACGAACCGTCAGCGCGAAATCCTTGCGTTGATTGCGCACGGTCGCACGAGCAAGCACATTGCCAGAGATTTGCAGATCAGCCCGAGGACCATCGAGGTTCATCGTGCGCATATCCTTTTTAGCTTAGGCGTGCGCAGTTCAGCCGAGGCGATCCGGCTCGCAATCGAAGCCGGGCTCTAATGTCCGCTTTGGGTCGAAAGCGGACATTAGCCCCAGCCTGAAGGAACGACTGCTTTCGGCGTGATGAGATTCGCCAGCAGATGGCTGGTTAGGGCGCAGTTCAGACTCTCGGAATTCGGACGGCGATCATGACAAAAGCGTGAAAATGTCATGGGCGTGGAACCGCTGAGGGAATGCCCGTTAGATCAATATTGCGAGCCAAAGGCAGTCGGGCGGATGCTATTGCTGCCGAACCAGGTTGGCGGAGACGGAGGGATTCGAACCCTCGGTACGGGAATCCCCCGTACGGCGGTTTAGCAAACCGCTGGTTTCAGCCACTCACCCACGTCTCCGAGTGCGGCCCCCTTGCAGGAAAGGGGGGCTATATAAGCGCAAATCCGAAGCTTCAACCTGAACGGCAGCTATTTCGAAATCGCGTCGATCCGCATGACGAGCTTCATCTCTTCGTCCGGCGCCAGGACCCGCATGCCGAGGTCGGGCCACTCTTCCTCGGGCGCGTTGAGGGCGGCGTTTGCGTGGGTCACGGGCTCAGCGACGAAAATGCCGCCCGCGGCCGGCGAATAGAGTTGGAAGAAATGCGCGTCGGACGATGTCAGGCGGACGTCGTACGGCCAATCGGGGTCGGCCATCAGCGCTTCCCCTCCCCAGCCCCCGAAGCCATTGTCCAGGTCCTGCCCGCAGATTGACCGATTGCTGAGGTCGTATCGTCCTTCGGCAGGGACCCGATCGACCGGGAGAACCTTGGCGTCGATGGTCCATGCCTCACTGACTCTGGTCGCGATCCGGGTCTGCGGTCCGCACGGGAAATAAGGATGGTGCCCAAGACCGCAGGGCATCGGCTCATCGGATCGGTTCCTGCAGGTCAGCGCAGCGCTAAAGCCGCGTTCGTCCAGCGCGATCTCCTGCCGCGCCTCGTAGGACCACGGCCATTCGCCGGCTTCATGGTGGAAGCTCAGCACCGCCTTGCGCTCGTCCGAGGTCTCCACATCCCAGTGGCCAAGCCATCCCTGGCCATGCAGCGGGCTCGGATCTCCCGCCATGTTTGGAGCCAGGACGACTTCACTCCCCCGGAAGGTGAAGCGTCCGTCGCGGATACGGTTGACGAAAGGAACGAGCGGGAAGCTCGCGGCGTCGAGGACCTTTTCGAGGCCGCTGTGGCTTTTGCGCAATATCGGCCGCCAACCGTCCTCAGCCATCCATTCGACTGCGGAAATCGCACCGCCAATTGAAGGGCTTAGGGTCAGCCGCAGCTGGCCGGCGACCAGTACAATCTCGCCCTCGCCGTTCATTTTCCTGACTCTCTCCTGTTCGCCGGATTCACAGGGCGCAACTTCGCTGGGGATAAATCCCGAAAGCTGATTGCGCCGGGAATCGCGCCCAAGTTATTAACGCGCCAGGGACCGGGGAGGGTCAATAATGAGCAGACGCGTCAAGGACTTCGTCGACGTTTCGGACCAACTGTCCCTCGACGATCTCATCGCCAGGCTTAAGGAAATCCGCGACGACCTACCGGCGGACGCCGAGGCCGAGCTGCAGCTCCGAGGAGACGAGGTGTTCGGCCATCGAATCACCATCTCCTATCTCCGCGCCCAGACGGACGAGGAAGCGGAAATCGAGAAACGCTATGCCGACGCCGCGCGCGAAGCCAAGGAACGCGAGCTCGAGCGGCTTCAGTCGGAGCTTGGCGTCGTTTGTTATGCGGCGCCCGGCAAGCGAGGAACGCTGAGGATCGTCGCCTGAGGCCTCAGGCCGGGCGGAAATTCAGCGCAAGCCCGTTCATGCAGTAACGGAGCCCGGTCGGTTTCGGTCCATCGTCGAACACATGGCCGAGGTGCCCTGCGCAACGGGCGCACAGCACTTCGGTACGCTCCATCATCAGGCTGCGGTCCGACCGGGTGAGAACGGCTCCCGGGATCGCTTTCCAGAAGCTCGGCCAGCCGGTGCCGCTCTCGAATTTGGTGGCGGAATTGAACAAGGAATTTCCGCAACCTGCGCAGACGAATATCCCGCGGCGATGCTCCTTTAGCAGAGGGCTGGTGAATGCTCGCTCCGTCGCAGCCTCGCGAAGGACCGAATATCGGTCCGGACCGAGGATCCTGCGCCATTCGGCGGGGCTATGGTTTACCCTGAAATGAACAGCGGCCGCCGCGCCGCCGGAACGCGGGTAAAAAACTGCACCGCCTACCGCAGCTGCGCCGGCAAGACCGAGAAAAGCACGGCGATCGAATATCATGATTCGAAGTTCTCCTAACGACCCCGTCGAAGGCTTTTTCCCTCCCTAGCAGAAGCAACTGAACCTGAAACGAACGGCGGATTCCGGGTGGAAGCTCGTCGCCACCTCAGGAAAACCCAAACATGGGTATAAGTTACCGGTTATCGGGTCAGTAATTATCCCGATGCACGGCCTTTGGAGGGCCAGATACCCCGTTGGAAGCTCGTCAACGCGTCAAAACAAGGGGGTTCCATCATGGCCGGTCACTTCACGCGCAAGCAGCGTTTCATGCTTGGCACGGCGTTCGCCGGAGTCTGCACTTTCCTCGGCTCCACGCCGGCTTTCGCCGACTGTCTCCCGGACGTGCCCGGAACGACGGTAGTCTGCAACACGACGGACCCGGACGGCTTCCAGACCACCACGAACAGCGTGACGATCCGCGTCGAGCCGACCGCGACAGTGGGAACGGGCGCAGCAACTCCCAGCCCCCTGCTTTCAGCCGGAACGACCAGCGTCCTCAACAATGAGGGCATCATCAATTCGAGCGCGACCGCCATCTCCCTCGGCGGCGGAAGCTCCGTGAACAATGCCGCCGGCGGAAGCCCGGGCGACATCACCGGCAACGTGCTTTTCGGCAATACGACCGGAACGCAGGTCAACACGTTCAACAACCTCGGCACCAACTCGACGCTGACCGGCAATATCGTCTCGACGGGCGCCCTCACGGTGAACAGCGGTGCGGGCTCCACCCTCACCGGCAACATCACCGCCTCGACAGGGCCGCTGATCGTCGTCAACAACGGCGGCACGATTAGCGGAACGATCACGGGCTCCGGCCTTGCCGACTCGGTCACCCTGTCCGGAGGAGGCACGATCGGCGGCGCCATCACGCTCGCCGCTGGCGACGACACGATCACCATCGGGACGGGAACGACCTACAACAGTCCCATCGATCTCGGTTCCGGCAACAATACGCTGACGAACAACGGCACGCTGAACGGAAGCGTGACGGCAGCAGCCGGTAACGACACGGTTACCAACACCGGCACTCTCGTGGGCGCCGTTTCGCTTGGCGATGGCAACAACACCCTCACCAACAGCGGCACGCTCACGGGTAACGTGACGGTTGGCGCCGGCAATGACACCGTAACCAATAGCGGACCGCTTACGGGCAACATCGCGCTTGGCGATGGCAACAACACGCTGACCAACAGCGCAGCGATCACCGGCAACGTCACGGCCGGGGCTGGCAATGACACGCTAGCTAATACGCTCGCAACCGGGACGGTAACGGGCAACATCGATCTCGGCACCGGCACGGATGCGATCAGCAACCTCGTCGGCACCGGCACGGTCAACAGGACCGGAACCGGAACGCTGACGCTTAGCGGCAATAACAGCGGCTACACGAACGCCGGCACGGTTCTGAACATCAATGGCGGCGGTACGGTCTCGATCGGTGATTCGAACGACATGTTCACCGGCGGCATCACGATGGCCAACGGCACGCTGCAGACCACGGGCGTTGCAACGCTCGCGAACGCCGTCACGCTCGGCGCTGGCGGTGGCACGTTCAACACCGGGGCGGATCTGACGCTCAACGGCATCATCTCCGGCGCCGGCAGTCTCACCAAGACGGGGACTGGCAACCTGACGCTTACCGGAACCAACACGTACACGGGCGGAACGACGATCTCGGCCGGCACGCTGACCGGCACGACGCTCTCATTACAGGGTAATATCGTCGACAATGCCGCACTTGTGTTCAACGATGCAGCCGGCGGCACCTATGCCGGCAACATCTCCGGAACGGGCACCGTAACAAAGTCCGGCGCAGGCACGGTGACCTTCACCGGCAACAACACCTACAGCGGCAATACGCTCATCAATGGCGGAATCCTTGCGGTCGGCCCGACCGGGATCGGCGACGCGTCTGCAGTAACGGTGACTGCTCCTGGCGCACTGCAGCTCAATGCCAATGAGACGATCGGAAGCCTCGCTGGCAACGGAGGCGTCACGGGCAACTTCGCGCTGACGACCGGCGGGAACAACGGCAGCACGACCTTCTCCGGTCCGCTGACGATCGGCACGCTGAACAAGGCGGGCACTGGCACATTCACCCTGTCCGGCACGGGCACGTTGACGACGGGCATGAACGTGAACGCGGGCACGCTGGTCATCGGCGGCGCCTACACCAGCCCGGCCAATGCCGTCGCGAGCGGTGCAACGCTCAATGTCCTTGCGACGACGGGCGCGCTCACGGGCAACGTGACAGCTGCCGCTGGATCGACGACGATCATCAACGGTGCGGTGACCGGCAACGTCACCAACGCCGGTGCGCTGTCGGGAACGGGTACCGTCACGGGTGCATTGACGAACACGGGCACATTTAGCCCGGGCAATAGTGGCCCCGGCATCTTCCGCGTCGTCAACGGCCCATTCACGCAGACTGCTGCGGGCACGCTGGCCGTGGACATCACGCCCAGCAACGTCGCGGGCACCGGATACGACCAGGTGCTGGTCACGGGCGCCCCGGGATCGGCCGCCCTTGCCGGAACGCTGGCGGTGTCCCTGGCGAACGGCCTCGGCACTCCCGCCGGTCCATACGTCGCGGGCAACACCTATGACGTGGTCCGGGGCGTTACCGTCGCCGGTAGCTTCGCCAGTGTGACCGGCAACGTCCTGTCGCCGTTCATCACCCTGACGCCGACGGGCATCGTCTCGATCACCGGCGGGCAGGTCTATCGCCTGACCGTGACCCGGACGCCTTTTGCGACCGGCATCGGCTCCGGAGCCACTCCGAACCAGATCGCGACGGCCAATGGCTTCCAGGGCCTCGTGTCGGGCGCGACTGGCGATGCCGCGGTTCTTGTCGCCGGTGTCGATGCCATGACCGCAGCGCAGGCTCAGGCGTTCTTCGATGAAGCGAGCCCAGAGCCCTACGGCGCCTACGCGCGCTCGCTGCTGAACACGGGCGAGCTCTTCTCGAGGCAGGTTCACCTGCAAATGCACGAGACGCCCAACATGCTGCCTGGCTTCGATGTCTGGGGCCGCGGCTATGGCTTGTGGGGTAACGGCAAGGGCCGCGACTATCGCTTCGGGTCGGACATCGACACCTGGGGCGCGACCGTGGGCGCGACCTATCGGTCCGGCCCGTTCTACGTGGGTGCCGCTGGCGGCATCTCGAAGGACAAGGTCGACTATGATCTCGGCAACAGCAACGGCCACAACCAGAGCTGGCAGTTCGGCGTCTACGGCGGCTACGCGTTCGGTGGCGGCTTCAGCGGCGACCTGCAGATCGACTATATCCACGGCAACATCAGTGCCGACCGGGATATCGCGGTCGCCTCGATCACCAGGCATGCCGAGGCCGACACCAACGGCCACGAATGGAAGTTCATCGGCACCGTCGGATATGACTTCGACCTGTCGGGCATGAACCTCCGGCCGTTCGTCGGGATCGACTACACCACCGGCAAGGTCGACGGCTTTACGGAGGTCGGCGCGGGTGCAGCCAGCCTGACGGTCGACGACATCAATGCCGACCGCACGGATCTGATGGTCGGGTTGGACCTGAGGTCGAATCCGAACGCGAAGATCTCGCCTTATGGTCGCCTGGTGTGGCGTCATAACCTGGACAGCCAGCACGACACCGTGACGGCCCTGTTCAACGGCAATACGGCCAGCACCTTCTCGGTCAGCGCCGTGACGCCGCGAAACGACCAGATCGACCTGGATGCCGGCGTCAACTACCAGGCAAGCCCGAGCTTCGCCGTGTTCGCAGGCTATCAGGGGACGTTCCGGAAGGACCTGAACAGCCACGGCTTCTCGGCGGGCCTCAGCTACTCGTTCGGCGCCGCGCCGCCGCCTCCGCCTCCACCACCCCCGCCGCCACCTCCGCCGCCGCCTCCTCCGGCGACGCAGACGTGCCCGGACGGATCAGTGATCGAGGCTACGGCGACCTGCCCGGCACCGCCGCCGCCACCCCCGCCGCCGCCACCGGCGCCGGAACGCGGCAACTAGTCACCCGAGCTCGGTTGGATCGGGGCGGGGCGGAAACGCCCCGCCCCTTTCCTTTTGGGCTGGCGCGCAGGCACGCGGGGCGTCGCGAACGTGAGAATTTGGGAAGTGGCGGAGCGGGAGTCCGCTGAACTTGCGTTACTAATTAATTGAAAGAGCTGACACTTTTCAATGTACTTGTCAGGCAACCCCACACCTGCCCCCACAGCGCGGAGCCGCGAGGGCCAGCGATTTGGCTAATGTCTGCTTTCGACCCATTGCAGACATTAGCGGAATGTTCAGGTCGAACGATCCTCGGTCGCATCGCGTGCTCTAGCCGCACCTAAAAACGCCAAGTCCCTCAATTCCTGTAGGGCTTCCAATTTTGATCCGCCCTCGGCGGCTTCGGCTTCCATTGCGTGCTGAGCCAACCGCGCCAGCTCTGCAAAGTCGTTCATGATCTGATTTAGGATGACGTTGGACGCTGACATTTTACGCTTTCAAAGGGAACGGCCCGCTTCAAACATTGGGAGTTCGAGGCGGGCCGTTCGGGCACGATCCCGCCTGCGACAAGCGGAGTATTGCCCCAGCGATCCTAGGATCGATTTTGTGATCCGATTTGCCCAAACACGTCAAACGTTTCTGATTCAGTGACAGCATCGCCTGGAGGGGCCGCTTCGTGAAGTCCGGCAAGAGCCCTTTCTTATGCCAATGCCGCAAGCAAGACTCCGATTGCACCCACCCCCAAGAGAAGCATCGAGGCGCGATGTCGCATGCTTCGACGCCAGCTGTCGTAAGCGGCCACGTTGACGAAGTAAGTGTCGGCCGCCTCCTCGATGACTACCCCGGAGTTGACGAAGCGAGCGAGCATCCGGCGATGCAAACCCCTCTGGGGGATCCAGGTGACGGCGCTGTTGGCATTTACAGCGTTGCGCTGGAGGAAGTAGGAAATCACGTCCCTACGAGCCTTGCCGACGACGGCGGCGGCAGCCGTTGCCATGTACTCATCTCCTACTGTTGAAATGATTTAGTGAGACGTATTGGCCAGTTACCATATCGCATAGAGATTGTAGGCTGCATGCATCAGGATCGGCGTGACGACGGATCCAGACTTCCATCGCGCCAGCCCTAAAAGCACGCCGTCGACGACGATGATCGCGATAACCGTCCAGCTATAAGAGTAATGAAGGAGCGCCCACGAGAGTGCTGTGATGGCAATTACTAGCGGCATCGCCAAGCGCTCGCTCAGCCAGTGGAAAATGAGGCTTCGAAAGACGAGTTCTTCAGCGACAGGGCCAAGCCCGCAGACCGCGATCAGGCGAAGAACCGAGGCCAGGTAAGGCGCCTTTCTCCAGGGTTCGAAATCCCATGGCCCCCGCCAATCGACGAACATATCGCTCGCGATCATCCAGGCCATGTAGGCAACGAAAAATCCAAGGAGCGGACGCATCGAAGGTCGAACAAATCCGAACTTCTCGGGAGCATAATCCCGCGACCTGCGGATCCGCGCGAGGGCCAAGGTAACAACTGCGGCGGCAATTCCCACTTTTGTTGCAGCCGATGCAATCGCGATCATCTCAAGCTCCGAAGTAACCTTTAGGTTACATGTAACCTTAGCGTTACTTCCGTCAAGGCTTGATTCTTATTTGTAGCCTCGGTTCTCAAAGAGGCGGGACGCCGCCCAACATGCCGTTCGGAATGCTCCTATTAATTCTCGCGGGGTCTGCTTTCGACCGAAACTGGACAGTGAGCTGGGCGCTGAGTCGGGTGGCCCCTTAGAAACTAGACGGCGTCCGGCTCGGCAGCTTCGCGCGCGAAAAAGATGACGACTCGCAATCCGTCGTTCGGCGCAGAATGGACTTCTAGTTCAGCCTTGGCATTCTGTTTCAACGATTGAGCAATCACAGCGCTGAGCTTGCCGGATTGAGGCCAGGTTTGCCCTTCCGGCAAGCCAACACCGTCGTCGGCAATGACGACCCGGCACCCCATATCAGTGACTAGACTCGATACTGAGATAGTGCCGCCGTCCCGCCCCACGAAGGCATGCTTGAGTGCGTTTGTCATAAGCTCGTTGACAACCAGACCCGTCGGCATGGCAACATTGATTGAAACCGGCCAAGTGTCGACCTTTAGGTTGAGGCGGATACCCTCGACCGCATGCGCCTGCATGACGGACGACGCGACCTGGCTCAGATACACGCCAAGGTCGATCCCATCGCTTGCACCTTCTCCGGCGAGAAGGTCATAGAGGATCGCAAGCGCCTGGACTCTGCCGGCCAGACGGTCGAAGCGGTCGCCAGTCTCGCCGTCAGGAACGTTGCGAGCCTCCATACGGATCAACGCCGTTATCATTTGGAGATTGTTTTTTACGCGATGCTGCAATTCGCGAAGCAGGACGTCCTTGTCGCGCAGCAGCTGAGCATATTGTTCAGCAGCACTCGGGTCGCGCTGCCCGATCCTCGACAAGGCCACGAGGCGGAATATAGGCACACCCTCATCGCTCTCGATCGTGTTCGACCAAGCATCGACGTCGACGCAGTCGCCGTCCCGATCGATGGTGAAGGTCCCGATATATTCCTGGTCGCTTTGAACAGCCTCGCTTAACGAAGTGTCGTCACCTTGCGCTGCCGCGACGCCCGGGAGGACTCTCCAGTCATTGCCTTGGATTTTCGCCGCGGGCTGGCCGGTGAGGCGTTCGAACTCTAAATTGCAGTAAAAGATGGCTTCGGATGCGCCAACGTCGGACACGGCGATTGCGACCGGGACGTGATCGAGAAACTGCTTAAACCGATCGCTTTCCAGAGCATCGGCGAGAGCCGGAGTAGCGAGAAGCTGCTCGATGCCCTCGGCGTCGGTGTTCTCGTCCATGTCCATGTGTCACGGCTAACCACATGAGTTCATAAGAGACAACCAGCCAACATTTGGTTGGAATCGGCAAGCAGGCTGAGTTCTGGGTCGGGTTTGACCTTGAGCGAACCAACGTACCCCAGGGTTTTCGCTCGAGTGTCCGATTCCGCCTCAAAGCTGACAGCAGGTTTCGGATCGTCGATTGCGGCCGCCCGGCCCGTTTCGCGATAGCAACGCCGTTACATAATCAACGTTAGGAAGGAACGTCGATTAGCGAGCCTAGTTAGCGGCGAATGGAAACAGCCGACCTGATCAAAAAGATGCGTGCACGTGTCGAGCAAGCTCGGCGCCTTGCCAAATACATCAACGACCCGCGGACGACCGAGGCGCTGTTACTAATGGCCGAGGAAGGCGAGGCCGATATTCGAAAGCTAGAAGAAGAGGGTCGGCATCTCGAGCACTAACGTCTGCTTTCCACCCATTGCAGACATTGGCGATCCACCCATTGCGGACGTTAGCTTGACGTGCTCTCTCGTCATCGGGGGAGCGTGAGCATGCAGCAAGTTTCTAGTGCAGTAGTCGCGGATGTTCCGCAGCCCTCAGTAGCTCGAGCCCCCCGGCGAACCCCACGCAAGCTGCATAGCTATTTCGTTGCATTCGCCGTTGTGTTCGCAGCGATCGTGCTAATCGGATTTTCCCGCACCTTCTTCCTGCCGATGGCACGCGGCACGCTGGCAAAGCCGTTGATTGTTCACCTGCACGGCGCGTTCTTCTTTACGTGGACGGGGTTGCTGTTCACGCAGGCGGTGTTGGCCGCCACAAAGCGGCTGAGACTGCATCGCAAAGTGGGCTCGATCGCCGGCTGGCTGGTTCTTCCGATGGTTTTGCTCGGCACTATCGTTGCGACGCGAGATACGGTGCACGACTTCAAGGCTGGCGATGGGGCCGCGGCATTGTCATTCTACTATGGCGAGCTCGCTGACTTGGCGATGTTCGGTCTGCTTGCGGGAGGGGCTATGCTCCTTCGCCACAAGCCCGATTTCCACAAGCGTTGGGTGATCCTTGGCAGCCTGGGCCTCATCGGCGCCGCGATCGGCCGCATTCCAGAGATCAGCAGCTACTTTTTGTACATCTACCTGGGTCTGATCGCATCGGTCGCAGCGTATGACCTGGCCAGCCGCCGTGCAGTTCATCTTGCAACGATGTCCGGTGCCGCTGTTCTCTTGCTTCTGGGTCTTTCAGAAGAATGGATTGGCGGCACAGCTGTCTGGCTAGATGCAGCCCACCGCCTACTGGGAGTTTAGCGGGCTCGGAATGTCTGCTTTCCACCCATTCCGGACACAAGGGCGAGCCGGCTTAACCAACTCGAAAGCACAGCGATTTATTCAGGCGACGCTCGGCCGTTCTGCAACGGGGGTCGTATGTCGGTACCGCTCAATCGCGCGCTGCGCCGCGTCCTGCCAGCATTCATCGCCATCGCCAGCGTCGGCTCATCGGCCCTTGCCCAAAGCGGTGGAACCTTCGCTTGCGACGCAAGCGGCGGCAGCTTCCAGGAATTTGAAATGCCGGTCTCCCGCCAGGCGCATTCGATCAGGGGGCGCCTGTTCGAAAGCCGAGATTTCACCGGCAGCGATATTCCGAGCGCCCATATCGCCTTCGGCGACTCCGCTGACCCGCCAGACCCGGGCCATTGTCGCTGCAAGGGAATACGGGCCCAGATTTTTCCCGAAGAGCCCGACACGGTGAAATTCTACATGGTCAGCAATGGGCATGCGGTCGGTATGGCCCAGGGACCGGTCGGCACGCCAATCACCTTTGCCTTCCTGATCGGAAACGACGGCGTCATGACGGCTTCGATCGGACGGACCAATCCACGGACGAGGTCGGCGAAGCTGAGCAATCCGAGGCGTGACCGAGTGCACGTGACCTGCTCGAGCGCGGAGGTCACGTTCCTCGACCTGCACATGGAGTAGAAGGCCCCTACGCCCGACTGAGTTTCCGCGTCAGCTTTCGACCCAAAGCGGACATTGCAGTGCGGTTGCAGTTTCGGCCTCGCCGCGCTCGCTGCGGCGGAAAGGAAGAACTAACCGCGCCGGGTATTGTCTGATTGCCGACATTGAGGAGCGGCTTAGATGTTTTGCTAGCGCAATGCCGGGAGAGACGCGCCGTGGGCCAAGCAATGCCCGATAGTGAGTTTCTACAGAATTTGTATCGAATGAAGCACGATTGCCTTGATTCCATTGCGGATGCCGAGGCTCGCGAGGACCCGAGAGAAGTCTCTCATTACGAGCGCCAGCTCGTCCGGCTCAATTCAATGATTCAGAGCGCCGAGGGCGATCTAAACGCCTAGCTGAAGCACCTTCGCTAAGGTCTGCTTTCGACCCAAAGCGCCATTGGCCAACGTCTGCTTTCACAAGCATCCGCAAATGCTGCTAATCGTCTCTCCGAATGGACAGCTTCTCCTATCTCTCAGTCTTCATTTCGCTCATCTTGGGGCTCGGCGTCGCACATCTGCTCACCGGCGTTGCGGCGCTGATCCGGTCGAGGGACGAGGTCAGATTGTGGTGGCCCACACCGTTGTGGATGGGCACGACTTTCCTGATCCAGGTCCAGACCTGGTGGGCGATGTTCGCGTTGCGCGCGATCGCGCATTGGACCTTTGCGGCGTTTTTGATCGTGCTTGTTCAGCCGGTCGCGATCTTCATGATGGCGGCGTTAATCGTGCCACGCACTCTCTCTGGCCAGACCGTGGATCTTAGGGACGACTATTTCCGCGAATCTCGGTGGTTTTTCTCGGCGCTTTTGCTCGCTCTCGCTGCCTCGCTCGCAAAGAACCTTATCCTGACCGGCAGCCTTCCGGAACCACGCAATCTTGCAGCGCATATTGTGTTTATTGCCATCTCGATTGCCGCGCTGGCGTCCAGTTCAGCGCGTGTGCATCTGACACTGGCACTCGCTGGATTGGCGCTGCTCAGCGGATACATCGCACTGCTCTTCACCACGCTGTCGTAGTGAGTGCTTTACACCCATTTGAGACATTAGCGGCTTAGGTCTGCTTTCGACCCAAAGCTGCCAGTAGCTTATCGCGAGCAGACGGCTTCTACTTCTTCGGGATGCCCTTGCCCTTCAGCTCGACGAGGATGGCCTCGAACGGTTTGTCGCTGAGATTGGTGGGAGTGTGAATTCCAGCGGGCTCAAACTGTGCTTCACCGGCCTTGGCCTTCGCGGTGATCGTCTTTCCGTTGCCCAGCACGAACTTGATGTTGCCGTCGGTGAGGTAGGTCACCACGGAATCAGGGTGCGAATGACGGACGCTTGTCTCGTGGGGTCCGTAGTGAATGCGCAGCACCCGCACCTGCGCGTTTTCGGTGATGACCTTGTAGTGCTTTGGATCGACCTTGG
>Ga0207644_10000837_pt1 | contig 19551 bp, 14 predicted proteins | sample KBSS73metaG_FD_184326 | JGI IMG/M metagenome (GOLD analysis project Ga0207644, IMG submission 184326) | Switchgrass rhizosphere microbial communities from Kellogg Biological Station, Michigan, USA - KBS S7-3 metaG (SPAdes) (version 2) | ecosystem: Host-associated > Plants > Roots > Rhizosphere... | reverse complement strand
CGCCGAGAAGGCCGCGCAGACGACCGGCGACCCGCAGGCGATCCGACGCGCCGCGGAGGACAGCATCCGCGCGATGATGTTGATCCGCACCTATCGAGTGCGCGGCCACCTCGCCGCCGACCTCGATCCGCTGCGGCTGACCCGGCGCGAAGTACCCGCGGACCTCACCGCCGAATATCACGGCTTCTCCGACGACGACCTCGACCGGCCCATCTGGCTTTGCGGCGCGCTCGGCTTCGAGCAAGCGACGGTGCGCGAGATCGTCCGCGTCCTCCAGCGCAATTACTGCGGCCACGTCGGCCTCGAGTACATGCATATTAACGACGTCGACGAGCGTCGCTTCCTGCAGGAGCGGATGGAGGGCAAGGACGCCGAGATCGTCTTCACCCCCGAGGGCAAGCAATCGATCCTGACCAAGGTCATCCATGCCGAGCAGTGGGAGAAATTTCTCGCCAAGAAATATGTCGGCACCAAGCGATTCGGGCTCGACGGGGGCGAAGGCGCAGTCCCGGCGCTCGAGGCGGTAATCAAGTACGGCGGCCAATTCGGTGTCACCGAGATCGACGTCGGGATGGCCCACCGCGGCCGCCTCAACATCCTCACCAACGTCATGGGGAAGTCGGCGACGGCGATCTTCCACGAGTTCGCGGGCGGCGCGACCAATCCCGCGGATGTCGGCGGCTCGGGCGACGTCAAATACCACCTCGGCACCAGCAGCGACCGCGAATTCGACGGCAACAAGGTGCATCTGTCCCTACTGCCCAACCCGTCGCACCTCGAAGCGGTCGACCCGGTCGTGCTCGGCAAGGTGCGCGCGGTGCAGACCATCCGCGGCGACGCGCATGGCAAGACCGTGCTTCCAATCCTGCTTCACGGCGACGCAGCATTCGCGGGCCAGGGCGTGGTGTGGGAGTGCCTCAGCTTCTCCGGCCTGCCCGGCTACGGCACGGGCGGAACGATCCATTTCATCATCAACAACCAGGTCGGGTTCACGACCTCGCCGCAGTTCGCGCGGTCATCGCCCTATCCATCGGACGTGGCCAAGGGCATCCAGGCGCCGATCCTTCACGTCAATGGCGATGATCCCGAGGCGGTCACCTTCTGCTGCAAGCTCGCCACCGAGTTCCGCCAGACCTTCGGCCGCGACATCGTCATCGATATGTGGTGCTATCGCCGCTTCGGACACAATGAGGGCGACGAGCCGAGCTTCACTCAGCCGCTCATGTATGCGGCGATCAAGAAGCATCCGCTGATCAGCCAGATCTACGGCCAGAAGCTGGTTGAGGAGGGCGTAGTCGACCAGGCGTGGATCGACGGCACGACCAAGGCCTACATCGATCACCTCGAGGACCAGTTCCAGGGCGCGCTTTCCTACCTTCCCAACAAGGCGGACTGGTTCGAGGGCCGCTGGGCCGGGCTCGGCCGACCCGACGAGCCGGTGCTTGGGCGCAGGAACATCCCGACGGCGATCGGCGAGGACGAGGTGCAGCGCCTCGGCAACATCCTCACGACCGTCCCCGAGGGCTTCAACGTCCACAAGACGCTCCAGCGCATCCTCGATGCGAAGAAGGACATGTTCGCAAGCGGCGACGGGTTCGACTGGGCGACCGCAGAGGCGCTCGCCTACGGCAGCCTGCTTGCCGAAGGCCATGGGGTGCGCTTGTCCGGCCAGGACAGCGGCCGCGGCACGTTCAGCCAGCGCCACGCGGTGTGGGTCGATCAGCAGACGGCGGACAAATACATCCCGCTGACCACGGTCGGCGGTGCGCGCTTCGAAGTCCGCGACAGCCCGTTGTCCGAGTTCGGCGTGCTTGGTTTCGAGTACGGCTATTCGCTCGCCGACCCGCAGACGCTTGTGCTGTGGGAAGCGCAGTTCGGCGACTTCGCCAATGGCGCGGAGGTGATCATCGATCAGTTCGTCTCCGCCGGTGAGGCCAAGTGGCTTCGCGCGAGCGGGCTTGTCCTGCTTCTGCCGCACGGCTTCGAAGGGCAGGGGCCGGAACATAGTTCCGCACGGCTGGAGCGTTATTTGCAGCTTTGCGCCGAGGACAGCATCCAGGTCGCGAACTGCACCACGCCGGCCAATTACTTCCACATCCTGAGGCGGCAGATGCGGCGGGACTTCAGGAAGCCGCTGGTTCTGATGACGCCCAAGTCGCTCCTCAGGAACAAGCTCGCCGTGTCGAAGCTCAGCGACTTCACGGGGGACAGCCACTTCCGCCGCATCGTCAGCGACCTCGATCCACCGGCCGAGGGCGAGACGCGGCGGCTGGTGCTCTGCTCTGGCAAGCTGGCATACGAGCTGATGGAGGCGCGCGACGCAGGTGGCGATCTCGGCGTCGAGATCGTCCGCATCGAGCAGCTCTATCCCTTCCCGTCGGAGCCGTTGGTCAAGCGGTTGAAGGCGATGCCGAAGCTGACCGACCTTATCTGGGCTCAGGAAGAGCCGAAGAACAACGGCGCCTGGCTGTTCGTCGAGGATTTGCTGGAGCAATGCCTCGCCGACGCCGGTTTCAAGGGCAAGCGGCCGCAATATGCGGGCCGCGATGCGAGCGCGTCGCCGGCGACCGGCCTTGCCAAGCGCCACGCCGCCGAGCAGGCGGCACTGATCGCCGCGGCGCTCGGGCATGATGGAAATGATGCGAAAGCCAGCCAGCCGGCCGGTGCAGTCGCTGCAAAATAAGAGGGAAGACAGTGGCCACTGACGTTGAAGTCCCCGCGCTCGGGGAGTCGATCACCGAAGGGACGCTCGCCCAGTGGCTGAAAAAGCCCGGTGAGACGGTTGCCGCGGACGAGCCGATCGCCAGCCTTGAGACCGACAAGGTCAGCGTCGAGGTTCCGTCGCCGGTCGCCGGCGTGCTGACCGAGCAACTGGCGGGCGAGGGGGATACGGTCGCGGTTGGCGCGGTGATCGCGCGGATCGACCAGAATGCGACTGCCGGCGCTGCTCCAGCTGCGCCTAAGGCCGACGCTGCCGTTGCTGCCTCGACCACCAATCCGGCGGGCGCCGGCGAAACTCCCGCGCTGCGCGGCGATGCGACTGCGCCGGTCGCGGAGGCCGAGCATGACGACGACCAGATCACCACTTTGTCGCCGGCAGTCCGCCGCGCGGTCCTCGAATATCATGTCGACCCGACCAGCATTCGCGGCACTGGCAAGGATGGGCGGCTGACCAAGGACGACGTCATCGCCGCTGCGCAGGGCAAGGCGGGCCCTACGCCTGCTGCCGCTCCAGCGCCGCAGGCAAAAGCGCCCGCTGCTCCCGCTTCGGCAGCGCCGGCACCGCAGGCCAAGGCTCCGGCCGCTGCAGGCGAGCGCAAGGAAGAGCGCGTGAAGATGACGCGCATGCGGCAGACAATCGCCCGTCGCCTCAAGGAAGCGCAGAACACCGCCGCCATGCTGACGACGTTCAACGACGTCGACATGAGCGCGGTCATCGACGCCCGCGCCCGCTACAAGGACCTGTTCGAAAAGAAGCACGGCATCCGCCTCGGCTTCATGGGCTTCTTCGTTAAGGCCGTCGCGCTCGCCGCCAAGGACGTGCCTTCGGTCAACGCCAGCATCGAGGGCGAGGAGATCGTCTACCACGACTATCTCGACGTCTCGGTCGCAGTGTCTGCCCCCAAGGGCCTGGTCGTGCCAGTTGTTCGCAACGCAGACCGCATGAGCTTCGCCGAGATCGAGAAGACCATCGCCGACTTCGGCAAGCGCGCCAAGGAAGGCTCGCTGACCGCGGACGACATGGCGGGTGGCACCTTCACCATTTCGAACGGCGGCGTCTTCGGCTCGCTCCTGTCGACGCCGATCATCAACCCGCCGCAGTCGGCGGTGCTCGGGATGCACCGGATCGAGGAGCGGCCGGTCGTCAAGGACGGACAGATCGTCGCCCGGCCGATGATGTATCTCGCGCTTTCCTACGACCACCGGCTGATCGACGGCCGCGAGGCGGTAACCTTCCTCGTGCGCGTCAAGGAAGCGATCGAGGACCCGACGCGGCTCCTCATCGATCTCTAAGGAATATTCATGGCTGATTACGATTTCGACGTCCTGGTGATCGGCGCCGGCCCCGGCGGCTACGTTGCCGCGATCCGCGCCGCGCAGCTCGGTCTCAAGACGGCCTGCGCCGAGAGCCGCGAGACGCTCGGCGGAACCTGCCTCAACGTCGGCTGCATCCCCTCTAAGGCAATGCTCCACGCATCCGAATATTTCGAGGCGGCCGCTGGTGGCGCGATGGCCAAGATGGGCATCAAGGTCACGCCCGAGCTCGATCTCCCGGCGATGCACGCCCAGCGCCTCGACGCGGTGAAGCAGCTCACCGGAGGCATCGAGTTCCTGTTCAAGAAGAACAAGGTCGAATGGCTGAAGGGTCACGCCAGCTTCGAAAGCGCCGATACCGTCAAGGTCGGTGACCGCACTGTTCGCGCCAAAAACATCGTCATCGCCACGGGCTCGTCCGTCACGCCGTTGCCGGGCGTCGAGATCGACGAGAAGATCGTCGTCTCGTCGACCGGTGCGCTGGAGCTGGACAAGGTTCCCGGCCACCTTGTGGTCATCGGCGGCGGTGTGATCGGGCTCGAGCTCGGCAGCGTCTGGCGCCGGGTCGGCGCAAAGGTCACCTGCGTCGAATTCCTCGACCAGATCCTGCCCGGCTTCGATGACGACGTCCGCAAGGAAGCCAACAAGATCTTCAAGAAGCAGGGCATCGAGTTCCGGCTCGGCACCAAGGTCACCGGCGTGAAGGTCGACGGCGGCAAGGCGGCGCTGACGGTCGAGCCGGCCAAGGGCGGCGCGGCCGAGACGATCGAGGCGGACGCCGTGCTCGTTTCGATCGGGCGTCGGCCGAACACCGAGGGCCTCGCGCTCGACAAGGCGGGCCTCAAGGTCAACCAGCGCGGCCAGATCGAGACCGACCACAGTTTCAAGACCTCGGTTCCGGGTGTCTGGGCAATCGGCGATGTGATCCCGGGCCCCATGCTTGCCCACAAGGCCGAGGACGAAGGCATCGCCGTTGCCGAGAACATCGCGGGCCTGACCGGCATCGTGAACCACGATGTTATCCCGTCGGTCGTCTACACCATGCCCGAGATCGCCGGCGTCGGCCTGACCGAAGCGCAGGCGAAGGAGCATGGCGAGATCAAGGTCGGCAAGTTCCCGATGCTCGCCAACAGCCGCGCCAAGACCAACCACGAGCCCGACGGGTTCGTGAAGGTCATCGCCGACGCCAAGACCGACCGCGTGCTCGGCGTGTGGATGATCGCGTCAGTCGCCGGGACGATGATCGCCCAGGCGGCACAGGCAATGGAGTTCGGCGCGACCAGCGAGGACATCGCCTATACCTGCCATGCCCACCCGACGCACAACGAAGCGCTCAAGGAAGCGGCGATGGCGGTCCAGGGGAAGCCGATTCACATCTGACGCGGTGACCTCTGGACCGCGTCGCGAACGCTGAATGCGGTCAGGCCCAGGGTCAGCGCGCCGAACAGGATCACGCGGAAGTCGAACAGGTTTCCGATGATCTGGCCGAAGCGCAGCGTGAAGCCGAAATAGACGGCTGTCGCCACGGCCGTGATCGCCGCCAGCGCGCGATCGTTCGGCCGCCAGCTGCGCAGCAGGTTAATCGCCGCCAGCAGGAAGATGAGCTCGCTCGCCGTCAGCGACCAAAAGAGCGTCTGCGGCTCCGTGTAGAAATCGAGCACTCCGAGCGTGTGCCCGACGCCACCTAGGATGAGCAGGCACGAGAGCCCGCGATCGACCCATTTCATCTGCATTCCCCCCGCTTTAGTTCTCCGCTTATACTGAATTCACCGAGTGGAAGTGAGCGATGATCGCATTCCTTGTGACGGCCGCCGCGGCCAGCCCGATCGCGCAGGCGCCGCTACAGCCATTCGCTCCGTTGATAGGGCACTGTTTCGCGGGCCCCGCGCCCGGCGGTAAGGGCATCGACAGGCATTGCTTCGAGAATGTCTATGGTGGCCAGCACATCCGCGACCGCCACGTCGTCACCATCGGCGGTAAGGACGTTTATGCCGGAGAGACGGTCTACAGCGTCAAGGGCGCCCAGGTCATTCTGACATATTGGAATTCGCTCGGTGGGCTCGGCACCGGAACCGCGACACTCGGCGCCGGCGAATGGCGCTTCAACGGAACGATCCATGCGACGCCTGACGGCAAGGAGCAGCCGATGGCCGCCTCCTGGAAGCTGACTCCGGACGGTTATGAAGTGATGTCCGCTGGCAAGCCGACGCCTTTCAAGCGCGCCGACTAAGCTACTTCCTTGGCGATGGTCGCCCACCCGGCTTCCACGCCGGGACGAAATTGCTATTCGCGAGCCATTCGAGCGGCGCCACCAGTGACCGGATCGACTTGGTCATGAACGGGATGTTGAGGTTCTCGACCGTATCCGTCGGCTGATGATAGGTGGGCGTTACGGCCCATCCCGAGACCGTGTGCGCGACGATGCCTTTCAGCGCGAGCGCATAATTGTCGGACCGTTCGAAGAAGCGCTGCTCGGGGTAAGGGTCGCCGGTGACCAACGCACCATGCTGTTTCAGCGCTGCTCCGAGGTTCGACCGGTCGAATCCGGTCATCATCAGCGTGTTCTTCGGCAGCTTCGGGTCCTGCGCGCCGATCATCTCGAACTCGACGTTGGCGACGATCTCAGCGAGCGGAACCGGCGGATGCTCACCGAAATAGGTCGAGCCATATTCCCCGATCTCCTCGCTGCCGTAGGCGACGAACAATATGCTGCGTTTCGGCCGCTTGCCCGAGCTGAGCGCCTCGGCGAGCTCGAGCACCGCGGTGGTGCCGGACGCATCGTCGTTGGCCCCGTGCATGATCGTCCCGTCGGGCCTCACCCCCAGATGGTCGAGATGCGCCGAGAACAACAGCGTCCCGGCCTTGGGATCGCTGCCTTTGAGATAGCCAATCGCATTGGTGGTCTGCGATTTGTCGGCGGCGGTGGGCACGGTCAGGGCAATCGCCGTCCCGGCCTTGCCCGCCAGCGCGTCGACCGCCGTGTCTGGCAGGGTGACGATCGCCGGCTGGTCAGGCGGTGTCTCGCCCTCGAGATAGGCCGGCAGGCGCGGCGCACGGATCATCGTCGCCAACTTTCGCGTCGCCTCGCTCTCGCGGATCAGCAGCAGCGCGACATGCTTCTCCCGCGCCGCGCGGAACAGCGGCATGGCGTCGAACGCGTTGGCTGTCAGCAGTACGACCGGCGCACTGGGCAGGTCCTTCGGCTCCCTAACGACCGCCAGCGTCCCGGTGATCGCCTTGCCGGCGCCGATGAGCAGGGTCGCCTGTGCGACCGGGCCGCCATCGGCCGTGAGCGTAACCGCGCCGCTGAGCTTCTGCTTCACGATCGTTGCCGTCTGGAGATAGCCGCTCATTCCCGGCGGGACCGTCAGCCCATACGACTGGAACTGCGAGGCGACATAGGCTGCGGCGATCGCCTCGTCGCGTGTCGCGCTTCCCCGGCCCTGCAAGGCGTCGCTCGCCAGGAATGCTTCGTGCGCTGCAACGGACCGCTCCGTGATACTGCGCGCGGTGGCGGCCGGCGCCGTGCTTGCGAGTGCAAGCGCAATCAGATGCGGAATCATTCGCAAATTCCCCCTATTGATCGATCAGCCGAGCCAAGACTTCAACAGCTCGAGCAGGCTGAGATCGTGGCGGTTGAGAGGCCGCGCCGGCTCCGCCGACACACATTCGAGGCAGCGCGCCTGGATGCTCGGACCGGCGAGGATCGACTGGACCTCGTCGATCGCCAGAGCGAGCTGCTGGCCCGGCTGCCGCGCGAGCATGGCGAATGCATCATCATTGGCTGCGGTGTTGTCATTGTCGCCGTCGGTCAGCGCATCGATCAGCTGGTCGCGGAAACCCGGCTGCCGTTCGAGGTAGCGGACTCCGCGCTCATTGCCGAGGTTGGCCAGCTGTGCCGCCTTTGTGATTGCCTCGTTCATACCGCCGAAGCCATCGACAAGGCCCAGCTGGTGAGCGGTGCCGCCGTCCCACACGCGCCCCTGTGCGATCTGGTCGACCTGCTGCGGTGTCTTGTGACGCGACTGCGCGACAATGTTGAGGAAGCGGCCGTACATCGACTCGACACCGGTCTGGATCAGCTGGCTAGCTTCCGGTGACGGCCCCTTGAGCAAGTCGGGCTCGCCCGAAAGCGGGGTCGTCTTCACGCCGTCGGCGCCGACGCCCAGCTTGGCCAGCGTCCCCTGGAAGCTCGGGAGGATCCCGAACACCCCGATCGAGCCGGTGATCGTCGATGGCTCGGCATAGATGTAGTCGGCTGGGGTCGAGACCCAGTAGCCGCCGGATGCGGCGACGCTGCCCATCGACACGACGACCGGGATTCTCTTCGACTTGGCCTCGAGCAGCGCCTGTCGGATGCGCTCGGACGCAAGGACCGAGCCGCCGGGGCTGTCGACCCGGACGACCAGCGCCTTGATGCCCTTGTTGCGCACGCCATCCTCGATCTGCCGGGCGATGGTGTCGCCGCCCGCCGTACCCGGGCCTGCCCTGCCATCGACGATCGTTCCGGCGATGGTGACCACGCCGATCGGGCCGCTCGGCGACTTTTCGACAACGTCCGACACGTAGGAACCGAGCTTGATCTGCTTGTAGGGCAGGCCGCGCGGGCCGGCCCCACCGCCGAGGTCCGCCAGCCGGGCCTCGAAAGCGCGGCGATCGCCGATGCGGTCGACCAGCCCCGCGTTGAGGGCGGCTTTCGCCATGTCGCCTCCCGCGGCCGCGACCGCGCCGTTCATGTTGGTCAGGAACAGGTCGATATTCGCCTTGGGCCGCGCCTGCTTGACCTCCTGCTTCCAGGATTCGAGCCGGGCCTGGTCGAGCGCGATGTAATTCTGCTTCGCCTCTGGCGACATGTCGTTGCGGATGTAGGGTTCGACCGCGGACTTGTAGGTCCCGACGCGATAGACGTTAGCGGTCACCCCGAGCTTGTCGAGCAGGCCCTTGTAATAGAGGTTCGATCCGCCCGGGCCGGAGATCAGCACGCCACCCAGCGGATTGAGCCAGATTTCCGAGGCCGCCGAGGCCAAGGCATAGCTGTCGTCCGTGTAGCCGACGCCATAGGCGATGACCGGCTTGCCGGCCGAGCGGACTCGGCGAACTGCTTCGGCAAGGTCGCCGATGGCGGTAGCACCACCGCCAGTGAACCCGCCGAGGTCGAGCGCAACGGCCTTCACGCGGCTGTCGTCCTTCGCCTTGTCGAGCGCGGTTACCAGGTCGCGCAGACGGTACTGGTCGAGCCGGCCCGAGGCGGCGACGTCCGACCATTCGCGTCTCGCGGGCTGCTCGACCAGGCTGCCGTTCAGCGCAAGGTTGAGCACACCGTCCTTGACCGGCGCCGGCCGTGCGGAAAGCGCGCCGTAGAGCCCGGCGAAGAAGATGATCAGCAGGACCAGGACCAGTGCGTCCTTGATCCCGACCAGCAGTTTCCAGATTGCGCCGACGAACTTCATACAATCGCCTCGTTGTTTTGCCGTTCGTCGCTAGCGGAGGAGCGGCTTATCGGCCAAACCTTTTCGACACGGGGTGGGACGGCTAGGCGCCTCCAGCATGGATGCCGCGGCGACAACAGGCACGAGCCAGCGTCAGGAGCCGTGGCGGGAAGAGCTGCGCTCCACGCTAGCGCTTGCCTGGCCGCTCATTCTCGCCAACCTGACGCAGCAGCTCATCCAGGCGACCGATATCCTGCTTTTGGGCCGGCTGGGATCGATGCAGTTGGCCGCGGCGACGCTGGCGCTCAACCTGACCTGGACCTTCAGCATTTTCCTGCTTGGGCTGATCACGGCCAGCTCACCGATGATGGCGACCGCGCTCGGCCAGCGTTTCAATGCTGTGCGGGATGTGCGGCGGACGTTTCGGGCCGGCCTGTGGCTGCTCATGATTGTTATGCCGCCTTATAGCGTGCTGATGTGGAACGCCGGCGGCCTGATGAAGGCGCTGGGCATATCGTCCGAACTCGCCGCGGCAGGCCAGACGTTCATGCGCGCCTATATGTGGATCGTCGCGCCGTGGCTGCTGTTCCAGCTGCTTCGCAACTTCGTCGCCGCGCTGGAGCGGCCTCGAATCGTGCTGTGGCTGAGCATTTGCGGCATTCTCCTCAATGCCCTCGTTAGCTGGGCGCTGATCTTCGGCCATCTGGGGCTCCCCGCGCTCGGGCTCGTCGGCAGCGGCATCGGCAGCACGGTCACCTGGCTGGCGATGTGCGGCGCGCTGATCGCCGTCATCTGCACCGACCGGCAATTCCGCCGCTTTCATTTGTTCGGACGCTGGTGGCGGTTCGACCGCCAGCGGACGGCGGCACTGATCAAGCTCGGCTGGCCGATCGGCGCGACCATGGGGTTGGAGATCGGCGTTTTCGCGCTTGCGGCCTATTTCATGGGCTGGATCGGGGCGACGGCGGTCGCCGCACACGCGGTTGCGCTGCAGCTGGCGGCGCTGACCTTCATGGTGCCGCTCGGCCTCGGACAGGCGGCGACGGTGCGCGTCGGCTTGGCGCTCGGCCGCAAGGACGAGGCGGGGATCACCCGTGCCGGCTGGACCGCCTGGGTGCTCGGCCTGCTGTTCATGGGCACGATGGCTTTGGTCATGTGGAGCATTCCGCGCCAGCTCATCACCCTGTTCCTGAAGGACGTGCCCGCGAATGCGGTTGTGATCGCGCTCGCAGTCAGCTTTCTGCGCGTCGCCGCCGCGTTCCAGCTGGTCGACGGCGCGCAAGTCATTGGCGCCGGCATGCTGCGTGGCCTCCACGATACGCGCTGGCCTCTTCTGTTTGCGCTTGTCGGCTATTGGGTAATTGGCCTCGGCATCGGGGCTTGGCTGGCTTTTGCGGCCGACTGGAAAGGCGTCGGCATCTGGGTCGGGCTGGCGAGCGGGCTTGCCGCGGTCGCGGCGCTGATGCTCGCGCGCTGGCTCCTTCGCGACCGTCTCGGACTGACCCGCCAAAACCACGTCTGACAACGCACCCGTTGACGGACGGACGGGCTGCAACCATATGCGCCCCATCGCTGGCACTCTCATGCAGGGAGTGCCAGCGGCTATGTTCAACTTGAAGAGAGAAGAGGGGTTACGACCCATGGGTTTCAGGCCGCTTCATGATCGCGTCCTCGTCCGCCGTGTCGAGGCTGACGAGAAGACCGCGGGCGGGATCATCATTCCCGACACCGCCAAGGAAAAGCCGCAGGAAGGCGAAGTCGTCGCCGTCGGCGCCGGCGCCAAGAGCGAAGAGGGCAAGTTGACGCCGCTCGACGTCAAGGCCGGCGACAAGATCCTGTTCGGCAAATGGTCGGGCACCGAGGTCAAGATCGACGGTGAAGACCTCATCATCATGAAGGAAAGCGACATCCTCGGGATTGTCGCCTGACTTCAGAAATCACTGTTCGTCAGTGTGAACATTCGGAACATTCAGAACTGAAAGGGTAGCCAGATGGCAGCCAAAGACGTGAAATTCAGCCGCGATGCGCGCGAGCGCATTCTCGCCGGCGTCGATATCCTCGCCAATGCCGTCAAGGTGACGCTGGGGCCGAAGGGCCGCAACGTCGTCATCGACAAGAGCTTCGGCGCGCCGCGCATCACCAAGGACGGCGTTACCGTCGCCAAGGAGATCGAGCTCAAGGACAAGTTCGAGAACATGGGTGCGCAGATGGTGCGCGAGGTGGCCTCGAAGACCAACGACATCGCCGGCGACGGCACGACCACCGCGACGGTTCTCGCCCAGGCGATCGTCCGCGAAGGCATGAAGTCGGTCGCGGCGGGCATGAACCCGATGGACTTGAAGCGCGGTATCGAAAAGGCGGTCATTGAGGTCGTCAAGGATCTCAAGAGCCGCTCAAAGGATGTCTCCGACTCCAAGGAAATTGCCCAAGTCGGGATCATCTCGGCCAACGGCGACCGCGAGGTCGGCGAGAAAATCGCCGAGGCGATGGAGAAGGTCGGCAAGGAAGGCGTGATCACGGTCGAGGAAGCCAAGGGCCTCGAGTTCGAGCTCGACGTCGTTGAGGGCATGCAGTTCGACCGCGGCTACCTATCGCCTTACTTCATCACCAACCCCGAGAAGATGCTGGTCGAGCTCAACGACCCCTACATCCTGATCCACGAGAAGAAGCTTTCGAACCTTCAGGCGATGCTTCCGATCCTCGAGGCGGTTGTTCAGAGCGGCCGTCCGCTGCTGATCATCGCCGAGGACATCGAGGGTGAGGCTCTGGCCACCTTGGTGGTTAACAAGCTGCGCGGCGGCCTTAAGGTTGCTGCGGTGAAGGCGCCTGGCTTCGGCGATCGCCGCAAGGCGATGCTCGAGGACATTGCGATCCTCACCGGTGGTGAGATGATCAGCGAAGATCTTGGCATTAAGCTCGAGAGCGTCACGACCGCGATGCTCGGCCAGGCCAAGCGCGTCACGATCGACAAGGACAATACTACGATCGTCGATGGCGCCGGCGCCAAGGAGCAGATCGAGGCCCGCGTCGGAGCGATCCGCCAGCAGGTCGAGACGACGACCTCCGACTACGACCGCGAGAAGCTGCAGGAGCGGCTGGCGAAGCTTGCCGGCGGCGTTGCGGTGATCAAGGTCGGCGGAGCATCCGAGGTCGAGGTGAAGGAGCGCAAGGATCGCGTTGACGACGCGCTCCATGCGACCCGCGCCGCGGTTGAGGAAGGTATCGTCCCGGGCGGCGGCACTGCTTTGCTCTATGCCATCAAGGCCCTCGATGGCCTCAAGGGCGAGAACGACGACCAGACCCGCGGCATCGACATCATCCGCAAGGCGCTGCAGTCCCCGCTGCGGCAGATCGCCGAGAATGCGGGCCATGATGGCGCCGTGGTCGCCGGCAAGCTGATCGACGCCAACGACCCGACGCTCGGCTTCAACGCCCAGACCGAGGAGTATGAGAACCTCGTTCAGGCCGGCGTCATCGATCCGACCAAGGTCGTTCGCGCGGCGCTTCAGGATGCGGCGTCTGTCGCTGGCCTCCTGATCACGACCGAGGCGACGATTGCCGAGGCGCCCGATGACAAGCCGGCTCCGGCGATGGCCGGCGGCGGCATGGGCGGCATGGGCGGAATGGACTTCTAAGTTCGACTGCTCATTTCGACTGATTGGAAGGGCCGGGGCCATGCTCCGGCCCTTCTTCGTTGGCGGCCATTTCGTCGAGCATGTTTTCCGCCTCATTGAGCTGCTGCGATTGCTCAGTTGTCGGCTGAGGCGGGCGATTGTTATTGCAGCTAGCCACCGCCAGTGCTGCTGACACAATCAGAATCGCTCTCATCTCGCTTGAAGTACCACTTGGAGGGGCGACAAAAAAAGGGCCGCCCCGAAGGACGGCCCTTTCCTTGAATGCGTGGTAAGCTTGAAGGCTTACTTGTTCTCGACGGCGTTGGCCGCGTTGTCGACGGCGTTGCCGGCGTTCTCAACGGCGTTGCCAGCAGCGTTCAGCGCCGCGTCGGCAGTGGCCGCCGCGTCGTTGGTCGCAACGTTAACGTCGGTCGACGCAGTGTTCTCGACCGCCGTCTCGTTCGCCGCGTTGTTGTCGGCATTCTTGGTGCACGCGCCGAGCGACAGAGCGCAAGCGGCGGCGGCGATGATCGCAACATTCTTCATGAGACTTTCACTCCCTTATAATGCCCCTGGGGCGGGCACGCCCGGGCCTGCCGCTGCGAGTCGTCAGGCCAGACCCGCGGGAATAGCGATAATCTCTACCCCGGTACAAGGGATTATTTCAAAACGCTGAATTGACCATATAAAGATATCTTTATATCCTTATGCCGTGATCGTGATGTTGCCTTTGGCCGACAGATTCCAGGCGCTGGCCGACCCGACGCGACTGCGCATCGTCGCTCTCCTGCGGTTGATGGAACTGTCGGTCGGCGAGCTTGCCCAAGTGCTCGGCCAGAGCCAGCCGCGCGTGTCGCGGCATCTCAAGATCCTCGCCGATGCCGGAGTTCTCGAACGCCGCAAGGAGGGTAGCTGGGTCTTCCTTACGCTCGCCGACGCACAACGGGTTGAGCCGTTGTTCGCCCTGGTGGACCAATGGGCCGACGCATCGACCCAGTCTTTGTTCGCGGCGGATGCCGCCCGCACCGAATCCATCCGCGCCGATCGTGCCGAAGCCGCCAACCGCTATTTCGCCGGCCATGCCGAAATGTGGGACCAAATCCGCTCCCTCCACGTCGCGGAGAGCGAGGTCGAGCGAGCCATCGACACATCGCTTGGCAACCGTCAGCTTGGCCGTCTCGTCGACATCGGCACCGGTACCGGTCGGATGATCGAATTGTTCGGGCCGCGCGCAAGCCAGGCGATCGGCATCGACCGTTCGTCGGATATGCTGCGCGTCGCCCGGGTCAAGCTCGAGGCCGCGGGCATCTCATCCAGCCTCCGCCAGGGCGACATGTATGCGCTACCGCTCGGCGACCAGAGTGCTGACAGCATCATCATCCACCAGGTGCTTCATTATGCGCACTCGCCCGCAGCGGCGATTGCAGAGGCAGCGCGGGTCCTGGCGCCCGGCGGCACGTTGCTCGTCGTCGATTTCGCCGCGCACGAGCGTGAAGAACTCCGTGAACGCGACGCGCACATTCGCCTTGGCTTCGAAGACGAGGTTATGGCCGGCTGGTTCGGCGCAGCAGGTCTCGAGGTCGACGAAGTCCGGCATCTCAGGGGAGGCGAGCTGACGGTAACCCTGTGGCGCGGCGTAAAGGCCTCTGAGCGGCAGCGGAGGGCGGCATGAACGCTTTTGAATCGCTCGGTCATCATCTGCCTCTGTTCGCGGAAGCGCGCGGCGACATTCAGGTCAGCTTCGAATTCTTTCCGCCCAAGACCGAGAAGATGGAGCAGACGCTGTGGGAGTCGATCAAAACGCTCGAGCCACTGCAGCCGCGCTTTGTGTCGGTCACCTACGGCGCGGGCGGATCCACCCGCGAGCGCACCCACGCGACGGTCGAGCGGATCCTCAACGAGACTGCGCTGACACCAGCCGCGCATTTGACCTGCGTCGCTGCGAGCCGCGATGAGATTGACGCTATTGCCCGCGACTATTGGCAGCTCGGCGTCCGCAACATCGTCGCCCTGCGCGGTGACCCGCCCGAGGCAGGAACGGCCTACCGACCGCATCCGGACGGCTATGCCAATGCCGCCGAGCTAGTCGCCGGCCTGAAGCGCGTCGCGCCGTTCGATATATCGATCGCCGCTTATCCGGAATGTCATCCGGATTCAGCATCGCGGCAGGCCGATATCGATAATCTGAAGCGCAAGGTCGACGCCGGCGCTGACCGCGCGATCACCCAGTTCTTCTTCTCGCCGGACTGCTTCTTTCGCTTCCGCGACGACGCGGCCGATGCAGGCATTGATGTCGAGATTGTGCCGGGCATCCTGCCTGTCTCGAACGTCGCTACGACGCGCCGCTTCGCGGTCACCTGTGGCGCATCAATCCCGCAGTGGTTGGACGATTTGTTCGAGGGGCTCGACGACCTTCCCGCGGCGCGCCAACTGATCGCGGCCACCGTCGCAGCCGAGCTGTGCGGCCAGCTCTATGCAGGCGGTGTCCGCCACTTCCATTTCTACACGCTCAACCGGGCGGAACTCAGCTACGCAATCTGCCACCTGCTGGGCGTGAGGGCGAAAAAATGAAAAAATCATGAGTGCATCCCAGACCCTTCGCGACGCGGCGGCGACACGCATCCTGATCAAGGACGGCGCCTACGGCACCTCGATCCAGAACCGGAAGCTGCAGGGCGCCGATTATTGCGGCCCACTCGATCTCTTGAAAGACCAGCGCGGCAATAACGACCTCTTGAACATCACGAGGCCGGACATCGTCCGCTCGATCTGCGAAAGCTTCGCGGAAGCTGGAGCGGAGATCCTCGCGACCAACACGTTCAACGCCAACGCGATCAGCCAGGCCGATTATGGCGCCGAGGCTTTGGTGACCAAGATCAACGTCGAGGCGGCGCGGATCACGCGCGAGGTCGCCGACCGCGACGCCAAGCAGCGCTGGGTCGCCGGCGCGCTCGGGCCGACGAACAAAACGCTTTCGCTGTCGCCCAACGTCAACGACCCGGCGTTCCGCGAGGTCGACTTCGACCAGGTGAAAGCCGTCTACCGCGAGCAGATCGACGCTCTCGTAGTCGGCGGCGTCGACTTCATCCTCATCGAGACGATTTTCGACACGCTGAACGCGAAGGCGGCGGTCATGGCGACGCTCGAAGCGGAACAGGCGCTCGGCCGTGAACTGCCACTGATGATCTCGATGACGCTGACCGACCTCAGCGGGCGAAATCTTTCGGGCCATACAGTCGAAGCATTCTGGGCATCGGTGCGCCATGCGCGGCCGGTAACGATTGGCCTCAATTGCTCGTTCGGCGCGGCACAACTTCGGCCGCACCTCGCGGCCCTCGCAGCGACGGCGGACACATTGGTGATGGCCTATCCGAACGCCGGTCTACCCAATGAGCTTGGCGAATATGACGAAGCGGCGGAGCAAACTGCTGCGCAAGTTCGCGACTGGGCCGAGAATGGCCTGGTCAACATCGTCGGTGGTTGTTGCGGGACGACTCCCCTGCACATCGCCGCCATTGCCGGGGCGGTGCGCGATTGCACGCCGCGCGCCGTCCCGGCTGCTCGCGCCGGCACCTTGCTCGCCGGGCTCGAACCCATGCTCATCGCCGCCTGAAGGCCTGTAAATTCCAATGGAGATGACACGAGTGAATGAAGCCGGCGCGGGCGCGCGCTTTGTGAATATCGGCGAGCGCTGCAACGTAACCGGCTCCGCCCGCTTCAAGAAGCTGATCCTCGCCGGCGACTATGACGCTGCGGTCGAGGTTGCGCGCGACCAGGTCGAGAACGGCGCGCAGATCGTCGACGTCAACATGGATGAGGCACTGCTCGACAGCGAGCAGGCGATGACGATCTTCCTCAAGCGGATTGCAGCCGAGCCCGACATCGCGCGCGTGCCGGTGATGATCGACAGCTCGAAATGGAGCGTGATCGAGGCCGGCCTCAAGTGCGTGTCGGGCAAGCCGATCGTCAATTCGATCAGCATGAAAGAAGGCGAGGGGCCCTTCCTCGAGCTGGCGCGCAAGTGCCGCTCATACGGGGCCGCGGTCGTGGTCATGGCGTTCGATGAGGTCGGTCAAGCCGACACACAGGAGCGCAAGGTCGAGATTTGCGAGCGCGCTTACAATTTGCTCGTCGCCGACAGCACCGATCCCACCGACATCATCTTCGACCCCAACATCTTCGCGGTCGCGACCGGCATCGACGAGCACCGCCGTTACGCGATCGATTTCATTGAGGCGTCGCGCGAAATTCGCCGACGCTGTCCCGGTACGCATATCTCCGGCGGCCTATCGAACTTGAGCTTCTCGTTTCGGGGCAACGAGCCCGTCCGCCGCGCGATGCACAGCGTGTTCCTCTACCACGCGATCCCGGCGGGCATGGACATGGGAATTGTCAACGCCGGCCAGCTCGACGTCTATGACGCGATCGACGCCGAGCTTCGAGAAGCATGCGAAGACGTGATCCTCGACCGGCGTGACGATGCGACCGAACGGCTGATCGCGCTCGCAGAGCGCTACAAGGGCACCGACGAGGCCGAGGAGAAGAAGCTGGCTGAATGGCGCTCGCTGCCAGTCGGGGAGCGCCTGTCCTATGCGCTGGTGAAAGGCATCGACGCACACATCGTCGACGATACCGAGGTGGCCCGTCAGCAGTTCGCGCGGCCGATCGAGGTGATCGAAGGCCCGCTAATGGACGGCATGAACATAGTCGGCGACCTGTTCGGATCGGGCAAGATGTTCCTGCCGCAGGTGGTGAAATCGGCGCGGGTGATGAAGAAGGCTGTCGCCCATCTCCTCCCCTTCATCGAAGCGGAGAAAGAGCAGAACGGAGTCACCCAGGGCAAGGGCAAGGTTGTGATGGCGACCGTCAAGGGCGACGTCCACGATATCGGCAAGAACATCGTCGGCGTGGTCCTGCAGTGCAACGGTTTCGAGGTGATCGACCTCGGCGTGATGGTGCCGTGGCAGGACATCCTGAAGGCCGCGAACGACAACCAAGCGGACATGATCGGCCTCAGCGGCCTGATCACGCCGTCGCTCGACGAAATGGTGACCGTCGCGGGCGAGATGCAGCGGCTGGGCCTCAGCACGCCGCTGCTGATCGGTGGGGCGACCACGAGCAAGGCGCACACCGCGCTTCGGATTGATCCGGCATACGCCGGACCGGTGATCCATGTGCTGGACGCCAGCCGCGCCGTCGGCGTCGCCTCGAGCCTGGTTTCGGACACCCAGCGCGAGCCGCTGATCGCGACGACCGCGGACGATTACGAAAAGCTTCGCAAGTCGCGCGAGCGCAGCGGGCAGAGCGAGCTCGCAAGCCTCGACGAGGCCCGAGCCAACGGCTTCCCGTTCGATCCTTCAGGCCAGGCGCCGGCGCCGCAATATCCGGGGCTTCACCATTTCGGCGAGTGGCCGCTTGCGGATTTGAAGGCGTCTATCGATTGGACGCCCTTCTTCCGCGCCTGGGAGCTTGCCGGAACCTATCCCGCAATCCTCGACGATCCGGTGGTGGGCGAGAGTGCGCGCAGCTTGTTCAAGGATGCGAACGAGATGCTCGACCAGCTAATCGCGGAGCGCTGGGTGACGCCCAAGGCGACTGTGGGCCTGTGGCGCTGCAAGCGCGAGGGCGACGACGTGCTCGTGCTAACCGGCAACGATTGGACTCGAGTTCCGATGCTTCGCCAGCAGGTGAAGAAGCGCGAGGGGCGCGCGAACTTCAGTCTTGCGGATTTCATCAACCCGGACGGCGAGGACTGGATCGGCGGGTTCGCGGTCGGCATCCACGGTCTCGAGCCGCACCTGGAACGGTTCAAGCAGACCATCGACGATTATGATGACATCCTGTTGAAAGCGCTCGCCGATCGACTGGCGGAAAGCTTTGCCGAGGTGCTGCACGCGACGGTGCGCAACCGCTTGTGGGGCTATGCGGAAGAACATTTTTCGACCGCCGATCTTATCCGCGAAAAGTTTATCGGAATCCGGCCGGCGCCCGGCTATCCGGCCTGCCCGGATCACAGCCTAAAGCCGATCCTGTTCAACATGCTCGGCGGCAATCCGGGTGAGGTCACGCTGACCGAGAATTTCGCCATGCTGCCGACCTCGGCAGTCTCAGGTTTCTATTTCGGGCACCGCGACAGCCAGTATTTCGGCGTGGCGCGGATCGGCCGCGACCAGCTCGAGGATTATTCGGGACGCCGCGATGTTTCGGTCGAGCAGGCGGAGCGCTGGCTGCGGCCCAACCTCGACTAGGGCGACGAGGCGCTCTAGCGCCGCAGACGATGTTTCGGCGGCTGCTCATTCTGATTGCTATTCTGCTCGTGCCTGCCTTTGCACAGGCGCGCGGCATCGAGCCGCAGTTGGTCGCCGAAGGGCCCGCGCCGGCGGGCGGTGAGGTCGAGCTCGCAATCCACATGCGGACCAACCCAGGTTGGCATGGCTATTGGCTCAACCCGGGCGACGCTGGGAAGCCGATGG
>Ga0207644_10000833_pt1 | contig 19607 bp, 16 predicted proteins | sample KBSS73metaG_FD_184326 | JGI IMG/M metagenome (GOLD analysis project Ga0207644, IMG submission 184326) | Switchgrass rhizosphere microbial communities from Kellogg Biological Station, Michigan, USA - KBS S7-3 metaG (SPAdes) (version 2) | ecosystem: Host-associated > Plants > Roots > Rhizosphere... | reverse complement strand
CGTCGCGAAGGTGATGGCGCGGCCGCGAATGGATGACATGCGCGCGAACATGGTCCCCGGTTTCAATGGCCAGGTCTGCGTGGGGGCCGTACCCGCATGTGCGCCGGGCACGGTCGTACACCCGTGGTCAGCTTCGGGCGGAAATCCGAAGCTCGAACCGTGGCGCGCGAAGGAGATCGACATCGGATACGAATGGTACGGTGGCAAGGCTACTTATTTCTCGTTGCACGGTTTCCACATGTGGCTCGACAATTACATCTACACACAGGCGCTTACCGGCGATTTTTCGAGCCTCACCCCGCCCCCGGCCGATCTGGCACAGATCCCGCCGGGCGTGGTTGTCAGTCCGATCGGCCAACTTGACGCGCCGGCCAACGGACAGGGCGGTTGGGTTCACGGTGTCGAGGCGAGTGGCGCAATCGAATTCAGTCGCTTCGCTCATGTGCTGGACGGCTTTGGCGCGACCGGCAGCGTGTCCTGGACGGACTACGAGCTCAAGCCTGCTGCTCTCGGGTCAATTGGCGGCGTCCTCCCGGGCTTTTCGAAATGGGTCTACGACATAACAGGCTACTACGAGAAGAATGGGTTCCAGGCGCGAGCGGCCTACCGCCACCGGTCGGCGTTCAAGGGCGAGGTGGTGTCACTCTTCACCAACCTCGGCTTCCCGCTGATCCAGCCTGATAGCCAACTCGATGCGCAGATCGGTTATACGTTCCAGCCGGGTTCAAAGCTGAACGGGCTAGGCATCCTGTTGCAAGTCGGCAACGTGCTGAACTCGCCCTATCGAACCTACTATGACGTGAACGGAACGCAGACCCTCGAGGAGGTCAACAAGTATGGCCGCTCGTGGATGCTCGGCGCCAGCTATCACTTCTAAGCGGGCTTGAGATGACAGTTTTGGGCGGCGGTGTTCGGCCGAAAGTACTTGTGTGCCTCGCTTCCGCGCTGCTCGCGTCGGAGGCGACGGGAGCTGCGACCTGGCCACGAGCTGCGATCGCGACGTCGCCCAATAAAGCTACGGAAGCTCGCGTCCGTTCGATCGTCCGGTCCATGACGCTTGAGCAGAAAATCGGGCAGATGACCCAGCCCGACATCAGGTCTGTCACTCCCGACGAGGTTCGCCAATTTTACATCGGCTCGATCCTCAACGGGGGCGGCGCCTGGCCTTCGATGAACATGCACTCAAGCGTCGACGACTGGCTGGAGCTGTCGGACGCCTTTTATCGCGCGTCTATGTCGACCGACATGAAGGTCAAGGTGCCTGTTATCTGGGGCACTGACGCCGTCCACGGGCACAACAATGTCTATGGGGCGACGCTCTTTCCGCACAACATCGGCCTCGGCGCTGCACATGACCCGGCGCTGATGCGACGGATTGGCAGAGCAACCGCTGCGCAGGTTCGCGCGACCGGGATCAGCTGGGCCTTTGCGCCGACGCTCGCCGTGGTCCAAAACCCGCGTTGGGGCCGGACCTATGAAAGTTACAGCTCCGACCCCGCGCTCGTTCGCAGTTATGCGACCGCAATGGTCAGCGGACTCCAAGGCAAGCTCGGTTCATCGACATCGGTATTGGCAACAGCGAAGCATTTCATCGGCGATGGCGGCACGTTCCACGGTGTCGACCAAGGCGAGACACGCACCAGCGAAGCCAATCTCATCCGCACGCACGCGGCCGGCTATTACGGTGCGCTCGGGGCGAACGTTCAGACCGTCATGGTGAGCTATTCGAGCTTCACCGATACGTCGACGGGCAAGAGTTGGGGCAAGATGCATGGCAACCGGCATCTTGTGACCGACGTCCTCAAGCGCCGACTTGGATTCAACGGCCTGGTCGTCAGCGACTGGAACGCGATCGGCCAGCTCCCCGGCTGTACTAACTGGCACTGTCCGCAAGCCATCAACGACGGGATCGACCTCGCCATGGTGCCAGATGATTGGATGAAGTTCATTGCTGCCACCGTCGACGACGTCCAAGCCGGGCGCATTCCGATAAGCCGCATCGACGATGCGGTATCGCGGATCGTTCGCGTCAAACTGGCGACAGGGCTGTTCAACGCGTCTCCGGCAACCGGACCCCACCCCAACCTGACCGTGCTCCATTCATCGAAGGTTCGTGCGCTTGCGCGCGAGGCTGTGCGGAAGTCGCTCGTGCTGCTGAAAAATGATGGCGGCTTGCTTCCGCTCAAGCGCACCGGAAAGATCCTTTTGGTCGGCAAGGGTGCGGACAGCCTGCCGATGCAGACGGGCGGATGGTCTCTGACCTGGCAGGGCGACAAGACCACTACGTCGGATTATCCCAATGCTGACACTTTGCTCGCAGCGATGCGAAAGTCTCTCGGAAACGATCGGGTCGACTACAGCCCGGACGGTACTGGCGTGGATGTGAAGAACTACAGCGCTGTCGTTATGGTCGCAGCTGAAAAGCCCTACGCGGAAGGCGCGGGTGACATCACCTTCCCGGCAACGATGCGACACTCGGCGCGCTACCCGGAGGATCTTGCGACGCTCGAGGCTGTGAGCGGCCGTGGCGTGCCCGTGGTCATGGTGCTTTACTCCGGGCGCCCGGTCGCGGCGAACGACCTCATCAACCGCTCCGATGCCTTCGTTGCAGCGTGGCTTCCCGGTACCGAAGGAACGGGATTGGCGGACATGCTGCTGGCTCGTCCCGCAGGCCGGCGAGCCTTCGAATTCACCGGTCGGCTGCCATTCGACTGGGCGGTAGGCGATTGCCTGTCAGCTAAGGGCGGCGTGCAATTTCGTCGCGGTTACGGGTTGTCGCTTACGAGCCCGAAGAAGCTCGGCCGGCTTGCTGAGTCTCCGCCCGTAATGGCCTGTCCGGCAGAAAGCCGTTAATCGCCAAGAACATGAAGAAGATTCTTATCGTAGGCGGGGGCACGGCCGGATGGATGACGGCGGCACTGTTCGGCAAGCTGTTCCAAGGTCTCTACGATATTGAGCTGGTCGAGAGTGAGGCAATCGGCACGGTCGGCGTCGGCGAAGCCACGATCCCGGCCATCAAGAAATACAATGAGCTGGTTCAGCTCGATGAACCCGAATTCATGCGACGCACCCAGGGGACGTTCAAGCTTGGCGTCCAGTTCGTCGATTGGTGGCGGCCGGGCCACAGTTATATTCACGGGTTCGGAGTCATCGGCCAGGACTGGGAATGGCTCCGCTGCCATCAATATTGGCTGCGTGCGCACCAGCGCGGACGGGCACGAGACTTCGCCGATTATTCAATCAACACGGCCGCGGCACTGGCGAACAAGTTCATGCGCGCCCGCCCGGACATGGCGGATTCGCCGATCGGCCATCTCGCCCACGCGTTCCAGTTCGATGCGTCGCTCTACGCCAAGTATCTGCGCGGCCTTGCCGAGCAGCACGGGGTGAAGCGCACTGAAGGCAAGATCGTCGATGTCGGCATGCACGAAAATGGCGGAATCGCCTCGGTAACTCTCGAAGGTGACCGAAGGGTCGATGCCGACTTCTTCATCGATTGCTCGGGCTTTCGCGGCCTGTTGATCGAGCAGGCGCTAAAGACGGGCTACGAAGACTGGACCCACTGGCTGCCGTGCGATCGAGCGATGGCCGTGCCGTGCGCGCGCCACGCTCCGCTCACTCCTTACACTCGCGCAACCGCACGGGAGGCCGGCTGGCAGTGGCGCATCCCACTCCAGCATCGAACCGGGAACGGCTTCGTCTATTCCAGCAGATACATCGACGATGATTCGGCGGAGAAGCTGCTGCTTGCCAATCTCGATGGTGAACAGCTGGCCGATCCGAACAAGCTTCGTTTTGTAACCGGCAAACGACGCAAGATGTGGAATCGCAATTGTGTCGCGATTGGTCTGTCGGCCGGCTTTCTGGAGCCGATAGAATCGACCAGCATTCATCTCATCCAGGCCGCTGCGATCCGACTCGTTCGACTGCTGCCTGACGACGCGACGAGCCAAGCGACCATCGACGAATTCAACCGTCAATCCGATTTCGAATGGGAGCGCGTGCGCGACTTCCTCATCCTCCATTACTGGGCGAATGAGCGACCGGGAGAGCTCTGGAAATACTGCCGGACGATGGAGATACCGGAGACGCTCCAACAAAAGGTCGACGTCTGGTGCTCCAACGGCCGGATTTTCCGCGAGCATGAGGAGCTGTTCAGCGAGGAAAGCTGGATCGAGGTACTTCTGGGTCAGGGTCTCGTTCCGCGCAGCTATGATCCGCTCGTCGCCATCAAGAGCGATCCGCAGATCGAGCAGTTCCTTGGCAATATCGCGGCGACGATCGATCGGTGCGTCGACGTTATGCCGACGCACGATGAATTCGTGAGCAAATACTGCCCAGCCGAGCAAATCGCATGAAGCGCATTGAGGCCGCGGTGGTCGGCCTTTTGTTGACTGCGGGATGCGCAGCTGTTCCGCAGTCGGCTCCGCGCTCTGCCGAAATGTGGCTTACGACAGCCGACCAAACGCAAAAGCTCGCGCCCCAACCGATCCTTGCACCCGTCGGCCCCGCAACCGGGCACGAAGTCGTGGCGATCGATACTGCGAGCCGCTTCCAGCGGATGCAGGGGTTCGGCGCCGCCATGACGGACGCCTCGGCGGAGCTGCTTTCTCGGCTCCCGGAGGATAAACGCAGAGCGGTCATGGCGGAATTGTTCGGCCGCGCGAAAGGAGGCCTCGGCTTATCGTTCACCAGGCTGACCGTCGGAGCGTCCGACTTCTCGAGGACGCACTACAGCTACGACGATACACCCGAGAATGTGCCAGATCCGGATCTTGAACATTTCTCTATAGCGCCGGCCCGGCAGTACGTGCTGCCACGTATTCGAGAGGCATTGGCGATCAATCCTGACTTGAAAGTGATGATCAGCCCGTGGAGCGCGCCGGCTTGGATGAAGACGACGCACAGCCTCATCCAGGGCCAGCTGTCGGCGCAATATTATCCAGCATTCGCGAATTATCTCGCCCGGACCGTCCAGACCTTTGGTGCGGAAGGTGTTCCGGTATCGATGCTGACCATACAGAACGAGCCGGATTTCGAACCCGATTCCTATCCTGGGATGCGGGTGAACTCGCCCGACCGCGCCAAGATCATCGGCGGCTTCGTTGGCCCCGTCTTCCGCGCCCGCGGGCTGAAGACTCAGATCCTCGATTACGATCATAACTGGGACAATCCGGAGATGCCGTGGGCCGTGCTCTCCGATCCGGTCGCCAGGCGGTACGTATCCGGGGTGGCCTGGCATTGCTACGAGGGCGACGTCCCGGCCCAATCGCAGGTTCATGACGCCTTTCCGGACAAAGACACTTGGTTCACCGAATGCTCAGGCGGCGAATGGTCGCCAAAATATGCCGAAGTGCTTGGCTGGATGACGGACAAGCTGATTATCGGCGGTGCAAACAATTGGTCGCGCGGCGTGCTACTGTGGAACCTCGCGCTGGATCCTGAGCATGGGCCCCATAAGGGTGGTTGCGCCGATTGCCGCGGCGTCGTGACAATCGATCCGGCGACCGGCGCGATCACGCGCAACGTCGAATATTACGTCCTCGGCCACGCCAGCCGATATGTCTTGCACGGCGCCTACCGCGTAGGGGTGAAGCACGGCGAGGGGATCGAAGCCGCGGCCTTCCTCAACCCTGACGGCAGCCGAGTTGCGATTCTGCATCGGACGTCAGGCGACGGACCAGTCGCGGTGGCTCTCGACGGTGAACGTTATCAGCTGCCGCTTGCAACCGGGTCGGTGGCAACGCTTCGCTGGAGCGGGCGCAACAGCCGGTGAACGCGGGCGGTCGGCGGCGCTCACTTCTTGCCTTTGCCGCGGTCACGAGCCTGTTTTTCGCTTGGGGATTCATCACGTCGAATAACGATCCGCTGATCGTCACGCTGCGCACCGCCTTCAGCCTGAATTATACCGCGGCGCTGCTGACTCAGATCGTGTCATTCCTCGCCAACGGCCTACTGTCCCTGCCGGCCGCCTGGCTGTGCAGCCGAATCGGCTCCGTCGACACGATCCTCGGCTCGCTGGCGCTGATGATCTTCGGTTGCCTGGCGGTGGTCTTCAGCACTGACGCCAATACATTCTCGCCGATCCTGGGGGCTCTTTTCATCCTCGCCGCCGGATTCACTGGCCTGCAGGTTGCCGCCAATCCGCTCGCCGCCGATCTGGGGCCTCCGCAACGCAGCCACTTCCGGCTCAATTTCGCGCAAGCCTTCAATTCGCTCGGAGTCGTTCTCGGGGTCCATTTCGGCTCGCTCGTTATGCTTGGAGACTTATCGCACCGAGCAACTGCGCCGGCGCGGAGCGCGATCCTCAATTCGGTCGACCGCGCCTACCTCATCATGGCCGCGTTGCTTGCAATTTTGCTCATCCTGTTCGGCCTGCTCCGCAGGTTCCTGACGAACATGGAGCCCGATCGATTGCGCCCGACGCCGGCGGGAATGTTCGAGGCGCTGCGTTCGCGCTGGGCGGTGTTCGGTGCGTTTGCCATCGCGCTCTATGTCGGCGCCGAGGTGTCGATCGGAAGCATCATGATCAACTTTCTCAACCAGAGCCAGGTGCTCGGCCTGCCGTTCGAGGTCGCAGGCGGGTATCTCGCCAATTTCTACTGGGGCGGAGCGCTGTGCGGACGGTTGGTCGGAACCTTGCTGCTGACTCGCCTCCGCGCCGACCGCCTGCTTGCGGCGTTCGGCATGGTCGCCGGGGCATTGTGCCTGACGGTGGTTGGCGGCCATGGCCCGATTGCGGGCTATGCAGCGCTCGCCATCGGCTTTTTCAACTCGATCATGTTCCCGACGATCTTCAGCATCACCCTTGAGCGCTCCAGCGTTTCGCAGAGCGCGACCTCCGGTCTGCTCAGCGCGGCAATCCTGGGAGGGGCGCTGCTCCCGCTGGCGGTTGGCACGATCGCAGATCGCTTCGGCCTCGGCCTGTCATTCATCGTGCCGCTATTGGCCTACGCCTTCATTGCGGCATTCGCCCTTGCGGCGCGTGGCCGCGTCTCAAATCTGCCTGAACCATATCTTGGCGTTTCGCCCATTCCGTGATGCAGGAGCTCCGATGATTACAGCTTTCATTGCTGCCTCGACGCTCGCAGCGGCCCAACCTTCGCGCTCGATCCTGTTCGTCGGCAACAGCTTCACTTTCGGTGCCGATTCCGACGCGATGACCTATCGCAAGGACAGCGTCACGGATTTGAACGGCGACGGGATGGGCGGCGTAGCTGCGCTCTTCAAGCGCTTCGCCGACGAGACGGGGCTTCACTATACTGTGTCGCTCGAAACCGCAGCCGGCCAGACGCTCTCCTGGCATTTAAAGAACAAGCGACGCGTCATCGATCGCCGATGGGACGCGGTCGTCCTCCAGCAATACAGCACGCTCGATCCTGACAAGCCGGGCGACGTGGCCAACACGATTCCGGCAGCCCGCGATCTCGCCAGGCTCTTCCTCCAGCGCAATCCGCAGGTCGACATCAGCTTGGTCGCGACCTGGACCCGGCCCGATCTCACCTATCCGCCAGGCAAGCACTGGTCGGGCAGTTCGATCGAACGCATGGCACTCGATTTGCGCAAGGCCGAGGACCAGGTGCGGGCAGCCGTTCCTGCGATCCGTCGGGTCGCGCCGGTGGGGGAGGCGTTCAATTGCGCGATTGCCCGCAAAATAGCGGACCCCAACCCGTATGATGGGCTTACTCGCGGCCAGATCGATCTCTGGGCGAACGACCATTATCATGCCTCGACCGAAGGCTATTATCTGGAAGCCCTGACGATCTTTACGGCGGTCACCCGCAAGGATCCCAGGAAATTAGGAGGAACCGAGGCTGCGGCTCACGATCTCAAGATTGAGCCCTCGGTGGCAGTCAAATTGCAGGACATAGCATTTCAAATGGCCAGGACGGGCCGCTGTCATGCAGCCTAAACCGCTCCAAATCGTCCTGGTGACTGTCAAGTTGGCGCTATTCGGCGCTGAGTTACCTGCCCAGTCTGTGAAGCAACTGCTTCCAACCGGGCAGGCCATCACTCCGCTGGCGGTACCGGGAGCGCGCTTTACGCCCCTGATCGCTCGTACGGGGCCACACCCTTCCTACGTCGCCGATGGGGCTGCGGCGATCGCGGTCAGCCCCGATGCACGCGAGATGCTGGTCCTGACCAGTGGCTTCAATCGCTACAATGGTCCTGACGGCAAGCCGATCGAGAGGCAGTCCACCCAATATGTCTTTCGCTACGCGATCAGCGAAAGCGGCGCGCGTTGGCTTCAGACATTGCAGGTCCCCAACAGCTTCGGCGGGATTGCATGGCAGCCCAGCGGCCGCGGCTTCGTGGTCGGCGGAGGCGTCGATGACGCGTTGTACCTGTTCGAACGACGCGGTTCGCGGTTCGCGACTGCGGGCAGAATAATCCTTGGCCATAAGGCAGGGCTCGGCGCCGACGTCAGGCCTCAGGCCGCGGGTGTCGCCGTCAGTCCAGACGGACGCCGAGCGCTGGTCGCGAATTACTACAACGATTCCGTCAGCCTGGTGGATCTCGCGGCGCGCAAAGTCGTGGCGGAGCAGGATCTGCGTCCGGGAAAAATCGCCCAATCAGCGTCGGGCGTTCCGGGGGGCGAATTCCCCTTTGCGGTTGCCTGGGTCGACGCTTCCCGCGCATGGATTTCGTCGCCCCGCGACCGGCAGCTCGTCGCCGTTTCGGTGGTCGAATCTCGACTGCGCGTGGGCTCGCGCGTCGCGACGATCGGTGAACCGACAGCACTGCTCGTCGATCGCAAGGCTCACCGACTGGTTGCAACGGAAGACAATGCGGACCGCCTCGCCTTCGTCGATACGGATACAGGGCGGCTTGTCGCCGAGCCGCGGCTTGTCTTGCCGGCCGCGCTCGCCACCCCTCCGCTGGGAAAAGGGCTAAACCCAAACGGTCTGGCCAGGCTGCCCGATGGGCGTCTGCTAGTGACCCTTGGGGGCATCAACTCAATTGCGGTCGTCGTTCCCGCCGCACGCGAAAACCCGGTCGGAGGTCTCATTCCTACTGGCTGGTACCCAAGCGCCGTGGCAACGAGCGCAGGTGGCCGACGCGTCTTCGTCGTCAATCGCAAGAGTCCGCCCGGCCCCAACCTCCAGGGCTGCGCGCCCGAACTCGCCATTTACCGGGGCCAGTCGAATGCCTGCGGCGCTGCGAACCAGTACATCTACCAGCTCGAAAAGGCAGGACTGCTCGAATTTCCGCCGCCCGACCAGCAAGCGCTCGCCGCAGCAACGGTGCAGGTTGCGGCCAATATCGGCCTGCCAGGCGCAGCGGAACGCGACGCTGCGGATGCGCGGATGGCTGAGATCCGGGCCCGCGTGAAACATGTCGTCTTCATCATCAAGGAGAACCGCACATACGACCAGGTGTTCGGCGATCTTGATATCGGCAACGGCGATCCGCGCCTCGCGATACTCGGCGGGGCCTTGTCGCCCAATCATCATCGCCTCGCGCGCCAGTTCGTGACCCTGGATAATTTTTATGACTCGGGGGAAGTATCTGCGACGGGTTGGGCCTGGTCAACGGCCGCCCGGGCCACGGACCTGATCGAGAAGACTGCCCCGGTGAATTACGCGGATCGCGGGCTTGCCTACGAGTCCGAGGAAGCCGATCGCTTCGTCTACACCCAGCAGTCTCCCGCAGAGCGTCGCGCGACCAACCCAAAGCTCTCGGCCGATCCCGACCTGCTGCCTGGACCAGCGTTGCTCACGGCTGCGGATCCGGATGACGATGACCTTCCAAATGAAGGATTTCTGTGGGATGCAGCGATCCGCGCCGGTCTTTCTGTCCGAAACTATGGTTTTGCGGATGCGAGCATTTACGATGTCGGCGCGCCTGGTTTCGTCCCTGTAATTCGGGAGCCGTTCAAGGAAAAACGACGCATCTTCACCCCGGGTGACAAGCTGCTTGCACCATTAAGCGACCCCTATTTTCGGGGCTTCGATCAAAAGCTTGCCGATTATTGGCGAGTTCTCGAATGGCAGCGGGAATATGACCAGCAGGAGAGTGCTGGCACACTTCCCCAACTAACCCTGCTTCGCCTCGCTCATGACCATTTCGGCGACTTCGACAAGGCCATCGACAGCGTAAATACTGTCGAAACGCAAATGGCCGACAACGATTACTCGCTGGGACTGGTCGTCGAGCGCATCGCCCGCGGAAAGGCTGCAGGCTCAACGTTGGTCTTCGCGATCGAGGACGACGCCCAAAATGGCGCGGACCATGTCGATGCGCGCAGAAGCCTTGCCCTAATCGTCGGGCCGTTCGTTCGTCCGGGCGCGGTCGTTTCCACGCGCTACACTACCATCAACGTCCTGCGGACGATCGAAGCAGTGCTCGGTCTCAAACCCCTCGGCCTCAATGACGCGCTAGCCATGCCAATGGCCGACGTGTTTGATCCACGCCAGAGAGAATGGAACTTCCGAGCGGAGGCCGCAGACATACTGCGAACAACCCAACTTCCGATCTCGGCGGATCGATTTATCGCCAGGCAATCCGTTTCCTCAACCTGCCTCGGCCGCAGCGCAGATTATTGGGCCGCAGAAATGAAAGGGCAGAACTTCTCCACCGAAGATCGGCTCGACCCCGGAGCGTTTAATAGCGCTCTTTGGCGAGGCCTCGGCACTGGTCCAGAGCCGCTCGTGCGCGATGCCCGCGACCTGCGTGACAATAGGCGCGATCGCGTCAGCGGCATCAAGCCAGCTGCCTGCGCAGCTTCACCGGTCTCCGATCAAAAGCAGTCATTAGAGCGTATGGCACATCATCGCTGATCGGCTCGATTGTCTTCACTGTTCCCTGAGGCGGAATTCCCTGTTCCGCGATCAGTAATTTTCCCCAACGCTTGACACCTGCGCCGAGGAAACTATTTGCGTTACAGCGTTTTAACACGTTGTAACAAAAGATAGGACATGCGAGCTTCAACAGATTCCGTCACCGCGACGCGAGACATCGACGTCCTGACCGACGATTTGTGCGATGCGCTGCTCACGGCCGACAGCCGCGACGAGATGCGCCGGCTGTTGGTCGACCTCTGCACTCCGGCGGAGATCCGCACCATGGCCGAGCGCTGGCACGTCGCCCGGCTGCTCGATTCGAGCGAGATGCCCTATCGCGAGATCCACGAGCGCACCGGCGTCAGCACGACGACCATCGTTCGCGTCGGCCGCTTCCTGCGCCAGGAGCCGAACAAGGGCTACCGGCGGGCGATCGACAAGCTCGGGGGCCGCAATGCTGACTGACCGCACGCGCCTGCACATCGCGATCCAAAAGTCGGGCCGACTGTCTGACGCGAGCCGTGAGCTGCTGCGCGATGCCGGTTTCAGGATTCAGTCGGGCAAGAACAGCCTGACCGCGCGGGTCGAGAATTTCCCAGCCGAGCTGATGTTCGTCCGCGACGACGACATCCCGACCTTCGTCAGCGACGGCGCATGCGAGTTCGGGATCGTTGGGCAGAATGTGCTCGACGAGTTCGCGCTCGGTCAGTCGGAGCCGGGATACGAAGTGCTTGCCGAACTCGGGTTCGGCCGTTGCAGCCTGAAGATCGCCGCTCCGGAGGCAACCGCGTACGACGGCCCGCAGTCGCTCGCTGGCCATCGGATCGCGACCTCTTACCCGCGCATTCTCGGCCGTTTCCTTGAGCAAAACGGGATCGACGCGACTGTCGTGACGATGAACGGCGCCGTCGCGCTTGCCCCGCGCTTGCAGATCGCCAGCTTCATTTGCGACCTGGTCTCGACGGGAGCGACGCTGGAGGCGAATGGGCTCAAGGCGCTCGACACGGTGCTGGAGAGCCAGGCGTTGCTGATCCGTACGCGCCGGCCGATAGACAAAGCGAGGTCGGAGATCGCCGCCGGACTGATGAGCCGGGTCGAGGGCGTGCTGGCGACGAAAGAATCGAAATACATCATGCTCAACGCCTCGAGCGAGGCGCTGAAGCGGATCACCGCTCTGCTTCCGGGCGCGGAGGCGCCGACGATCGTGCCGCTACACGGGCGCCCGGGCCATTTCGCAGTTCATGCGGTGTGCCAGGAATCGGTCTTCTGGGAGACGCTGCAGAGGCTAAAGGCCGCGGGCGCATCGGCGATCCTGGTCGTGCCCATCGAAAAGATGATGCTGTGAAGCGTATCGATTGGAACGGGCTCGACGCGGCCGGCCGCGAAGCGGCGCTGGCCCGGCCGGAGCAACGCTCCGACAAGGAGCTGCAGGACGGTGTCCGCGCAATCGTCGAAGCGGTTCGCTACGGCGGCTGGGAAGCGCTGTGTGGCATTGCGCGAAGGCTCGACGGCGAGGAGCCGAAATGCGTTCCGGTCGCGCCCTTGGCAGGGAAGGCGCGCAAGTCGCTGCCCGCTGACGAAGTCGCAGCAATCGAGCTGGCGGCCGACAATGTCCGCCGCTTCCATGAGGCGTGCATGCCGTCGGACATTGCGGTCGAGACCATGCCAGGCCTCACCGTCCGCAAGGTCTGGAGGCCGATCGACCGCGTCGGGCTCTACGTGCCCGGTGGAAAGACGCCGCTGTTCTCGACGCTGCTGATGCTGGCGATCCCGGCGCGGGTTGCGGGCGTGCGCGAGATCATCGCCGTGACTCCGCCGCGGCCGCAGGGTGGGCTCGACCCGCTCGTCGCGCTGGCTGCGGAGCTTTCGGGTGTCGAGGCAGTCTGGACCGTCGGCGGCGCCCAGGCGATCGCGGCTCTGGCGTTCGGCGCGTCACCAATCGCCAAGGTCGACAAGATCTGCGGTCCCGGCAACGCCTGGGTCGCGGAAGCCAAAAGGCTGGTGTCCAGCATGCCCGGCGGGCCCGCGATCGATATGCCAGCGGGGCCGAGCGAGTTGATGGTGATCGCCGATGAGACGGCTGACGTTGCGACCGTGGCCGCCGACCTTCTCAGCCAGGCCGAGCATGACGCTGCCGCCCAGGTCATCCTCGTCAGCTCGTCAGAACCTGTCCTCGACGCGGCCGAGCAGGCCGTCGAGCTGCAGCTTGCCGATCTGCCGCGCAGCGCCGTTGCCCAGGCATCGTTGAACTGTGCGCGGCTCATTCTCGTCGATGATCTCGTGCAGGCGGTCGAGGTCGCAAATGCTTATGCGCCTGAGCACCTGTCGCTCGCCGTTGCGGAGCCCGGCGCGCTCGTACCGCTCATCCGCAACGCCGGCGCAGTGTTCGCGGGCCCGCTCGCCGCCGAGACATTCGGTGACTATCTCGTGGGCTCAAGCCACGTCCTTCCCACCGACGGCGCGGCGAAGGCGTGGAGCGGCGTTTCTGCCTACACCTTCCTCAAGGCGATGAGCGTCCAGACGGTTACGCCCGAAGCGGCAAGGCTAATTGCTGGGCCGGCCGCCGCCCTCGCTCGGATGGAGGGACTGGAGGCGCACGCGCGCGCCGCCGATGTACGGCTGGAGACGGTCGCATGACCTCGCTCGCCGCACGTCTCGCACGCCCGGAAGTCCTCGAGCTGAAGCCGTTCGACATCGCGGCTGCGGCCAATGCCGCATTCGGCGCCGACGCGATCAAGCTCGACGCCAATGAGAACCCATATCCGCCGCTGTCGAACGAGCCGCTCGCAGCGGCGATCAACCGCTATCCCGAGCCGCAGCCAGCGCGCCTCCGGGCGTCGATGGCCGGGCTCTATGGGGTCGAGCCTCAAGAGTTGGTGATCACGCGCGGTGCCGACGACGCGATCGACATGCTGATCCGCGCCTTCTGCCGGCCGGGCATCGACGCGGTTGCGATCACTTCGCCGACATTCACCGCTTATGAGCATTTTGCGCGGCTTCAGGGCGCGCGAGTCGTCGAGGCGCCGCTGAACGCGGACTTCGATTTCGACGCTGATGCGTACATTGCGGCGGTTGGATGCGAAGCGAACGTGAAGCTCGCCTTTATCTGCTCACCCAACAATCCGACCGGGAACGAGGTCGATCCCGCGCTGGTCCTCCAGGTCGTCGAAGCCTTGCCGGAGACGCTTATCGTCCTCGACGAGGCCTATCTCGATTTCTCGTCGACGCCGAGCCTCGCCGCGAAGGCTGCCCGGCGACCCAACCTTGTCGTGCTCAAGACTCTGTCGAAAGCGTTCGGCCTTGCCGGCGCGCGGGTCGGCTGCGCGATCGCCCATCCCGAGCTCATCGCCATCGCTGCGCGCGCGCTGCCGCCCTATCCGTTGCCCAGCCCATCGGTGGAAGCGGCAATGGCTGCGCTCTCTCCGTCACGCAGGGCTATTCACCAGGAGCGGATCGCGCGGATCAAGGCGGAGCGCGAGCGGCTTGCCGAGCTGCTGCAATCATCGCCGATCGTAAAGTCGGTGCGAAGCGGTGGCGGAAACTTCCTGTTCCTTCAGGTCGAGGATGCCGAAGCGCTTGGCGCGAAGCTGCGATCGCTCGGAATCCGTGTGCGTTTCCGGCCCAATGCCGCTCCCGGTGGGCTTCGCCTGACGATCGGCACCGAAGCGGAGAACGCTGCTGCGCTGGCCGCCTTAGGGGTTGCCAGCGCGTCGCAACCTGTCCGCCGGGCGGAGGTGGTTCGCGACACCAAGGAGACGAAGATCGCGGTCGCCGTGGATCTGGACAAGGCATCGCCGCGCCAGGTGCAGACCGGGGTACCCTTCTACGACCATATGCTCGACCAGATCGCGGCGCACGGCGGTTTCAGCCTGGTGCTGAGCTGCGACGGCGACCTCGAGATCGACGCCCACCACAGTATTGAGGATTGCGCGATTGCCTTGGGCACCGCCTTGTCGCGAGCGCTTGGCGAGCGGCGCGGCATCGGCCGCTTCGGCTTTGCGCTACCGATGGACGAGGCCGAAGCGCAGGTCCTTATCGACCTGTCGGGTCGACCGTTCAGCCGCTTCGAGGGCGCGTTCGATGCGAGCCACATCGGCGCATATCCGACCGAGATGACGCCGCATGTTTTCCGCTCGCTGGCCGACAGCATGCGCTCCGCGATCCATGTCCGCGTCGAGGGCGAGAGCGATCACCACAAGACCGAGGCTTGCTTCAAGGCATTCGGGCGCGCGCTCCGGCAGGCGATCCGGCCTGAGGGCGCCGGCGATGCGATGCCGAGCACCAAGGGCATGCTGTGAACCTAGCCATCGTCGATCTCGCTTACGGCAATATCGGTTCGATCCAGTTCGCGCTCGAGCGTCTAGGCGTCAGCCCTGACGTTACCGCCGATCCCGAAACGCTTGCCTCGGCCGAGCGGGTCATCCTTCCCGGCGTCGGCGCCGCGCCGCACGCGATGGAGCGCATTGACCGCCTCGGGCTTCGCGAGACCCTGAAGTCGCTCAGGCAGCCCGCGCTTGGCATCTGCCTTGGGATGCAGCTGCTGTTCGAAGGAAGCGAAGAGGGCGACATCGACTGCCTCGGATTGATCGAAGGGCGGGTTCGCGCGCTCGATCCTGCGCCAGGACGGCCCGTCCCGCACATGGGCTGGAGCAAGGTCAAGGTCGTCGCTGACGATCTCGGCGTGCGCGGTGGCGATTATCTCTATTTCGCGCACGGCTATGCCTGCGATCCCAGTCCGGCGACGGTGGCCACCGCCAGCTACGGCCGCGACGTGCCGGTGATCGTCCGCAAGTCGAACTGGCTCGGCGCGCAGTTCCACCCGGAACGCTCAGGCGAGGCGGGCACGCGCTTCCTCAAGGCGTTTCTGTCGTGATCATCTATCCGGCGATGGACCTGATGAGCGGGCGCGTGGTGCGCCTGCGCCAGGGCCGTTTCGACGAGACCACGACCTATCCCGAGCAGCCGGCCGAAGCCCTGCGTGGCTTTGCCGCCGCCAGAGCCCAGTGGGCGCACATAGTCGACCTTGATGGGGCGCTTGCGTGCCGGCCGGCGCAGCACGAGCTGATCGCAGCCCTCGCTCGTGAAGCGACGCTGAAGCTGCAGGTCGGCGGCGGGTTTCGCACGGCCGACCATGTTCAAGCGATGCTCGACGCGGGCGTGGAGCGGGTCGTGATCGGGAGCCTAGCGGTAAAGGACCCAGCGCTGGTCAATTGCTGGATTGACGAGTTCGGAGCCGACCGGCTGGTCTTGTCGCTCGACGTCCGAATGATAGACGACGCCCCGGTCGTCGCGGTGTCCGGCTGGTCGGAAAACAGCGCTTCGACCTTGTGGGAGGTCGCGGCTCAATTCCCGGCGGCGCGGCACCTGCTGCTGACCGACATCGGCCGCGACGGCATGCTGAGCGGTCCAAATTTCAGCCTGCTCGACGAAGCCGTCGAGCGCTTGCCCCAGCTGCGAATCCAGGCGTCCGGCGGCGTGTCATCGATCGCGGATATCGAGCGTCTGCATACCGACGGGGTGATCGTCGGAAAGGCGCTGTGGGAGGGCCGTTTCACGCTCGAGGAGGCGCTGTCCCTTGCCGGCGCGTAGGATCATCCCGTGCCTCGACGTCAAGGACGGGCGCGTCGTCAAAGGCGTCCAGTTCCGCGATCATCGCGACGCAGGGGACATCGTCGAGCAGGCCATCCGCTATCGCGACGAAGGCGCGGACGAGCTCGTCTTCTATGACATCAGCGCGAGCGCGGAGGGCCGCACCGTCGACCTTGCCTGGGTGAGCAGGATCGCAAGGATCATCGATATCCCATTTGCCGTGGCCGGAGGTCTCAGGACTCGTGACGAGGCAGCCGCCTGCCTCGATTGCGGCGCGGACAAGGTTTCGATCAACTCGCCCGCGCTCGAGCGCCCGGAGCTGATCGGCGAGCTGGCACGGGATTTCGGCAGCCAGTGCATCGTGCTCGGCGTCGACAGCTACAGCCGCGACGGCGACTATTTCGTCCACCAATATACCGGCAGCGCGGCGAAGAGCCACGATACCGGCTTGCGTACGCTCGACTGGGTGCGCGAGGCGGTCGACCGCGGCGCCGGCGAGATCGTGCTCAACTGCATGAAGCGCGACGGGGTCCGGACCGGCTACGACATCGGCCACACGAGAGCCGTCGTCGACGCGGTGAGCGTCCCGGTGATCGCGTCGGGCGGCGCTGGCGAACCTCATCATTTCCGCGACGCCTTCATCAAGGCTGGGGCGAGCGGCGCGCTTGCCGCGACCGTCTTTCATGACCAGCTGATCGCCATCCCAGACCTCAAGGAGTATCTCGACCAATGCGGGATCGAAATGCGCCGCTGAGCGCCAACGACATCGAAGCGCTCGACTGGGGCAAGATGGATGGCCTCCTGCCCGCGGTTGTTCAGGACCGCGTCTCCGGCCGCGTCCTGATGCTCGGCTATATGGATTCCGAGGCGCTTAGGACGACCCTCGACGGCGGGTTGGTCACCTTCTTCAGCCGGTCGAAGCAGCGGCTTTGGCAAAAGGGCGAAAGCAGCGGCAACCGGCTGCACCTTCGCGCCGTGTTTTCCGATTGCGACGCTGACGCGCTGCTCGTCATTGCCGACCCCGACGGACCGACCTGTCACACCGGCACGCTCAGCTGTTTCGGCGACGAAGCTGTCGATGGCGCCGGCTGGCTCGGCCATTTGTCCGCCATTGTCCGCGCGCGCGCCGTATCTGGCGATGCAAACAGCTACACGCGCGAGCTGCTCGCCGAAGGCCTGGCACGAATTGCCCAGAAGGTCGGCGAGGAGGGGCTCGAAGTAGCGCTCGCGGCAGTGACTCGCGATGCCGGCGGCTGTGCCGAGGAGACTGCCGATTTGCTGTACCATCTTGCGGTGCTGATGGAGGCGAAAGGCTTCGGCTGGGCCGAGGTTGTCGACCTCCTCAAGGCTCGTCACTCGACGGCGAGAAGCTCCACCGCGGCATCGTAAAGCGCGCGGCTGGCCGCAGCGATGATCGCTCCGCTGGTGATGTCCGATCCACCGACCCAATTGCCGATGTGGCCGCCGGCGCCGCCGACCACGGGCAAAAGGGCGTTATAGTCGTGGGGCTTCAGCCCGCTTTCGACGACGAGGTCGAGCGATCCGGCGGCGAGCCGCGCATATGCGTAGCCGTCGTGACCATATCTGGTTACCCGGCACTTGCGGCTGAGGCGATCGAACGTTTTGAAAGCTGGTCCGTCGAACAGGGACGGGTCTGTCGTCGACAACCGCGCTTCGGAGAGTGTGCTGCATTCGCTGGTGCGGATCGGAGCCTGCTCCGTCCCGCGCGATAGCCATGCTTCCGTCCCGCCGCCGAAATAGCTCTCGTTGAGAACCGGTGCATCGATCAGCCCAATCAATGGCGCGCCATCCTCGAGAAGCGCGATCAGTGTCGTCCAGGTCGGCAGGCCGCAGATGAAGGAGCGAGTTCCGTCGATTGGATCGAGGCTCCAGGTGTATCGGCCTGCGCCCGGCTTCGCAGGGAACTCCTCGCCGCTAATGCCGTGGTCGGGAAAGCGCTCAGCGATCAGCGATCGCAGCGCCTGCTCGGCGGCGCGATCGGCTTCGGTGACTGGATCGAATGAGGTCTCGTCGCCCTTGTTCTCTACCCCCACCCCCTCATTGAACCGCGGAAGTGTCTCGCGCCGAGCGCTGGACGCAAGCTCTCGAGCAAATGCGATGAAGTCGGGCGACGTCATGAGGACGCGCTAACGCCTATTGGACCGCGGGTCGACGGTAGCTTAGCTCTTGGATGCGTCGGTCGAGCGGGGCCGCCACTGCGACGGATCTCGTGAGTGGCGAATTGTCAGCTTCATCCCACGCAACGGCTTCCGTCCGGCGATGTAGCGGTCGGCGAGCTCCAGATATTTGATGAGCGAATCCAGCTCGCGCTCGAACTGAGCGCGCCAGGTCAGCGTAATATTCGGCGATAACAACGCATCGGTTGTGTCGCGCATCGCGACCAGGACGGTCTGCCGGAACGTCGCGACATTCTCGTCCCAGAACGACTTCAGGTCAGCGTCAGGCGCATTGAGGACTCTCAAGCCCGCCTCGAGCCGTTCAATGCTGAGGGGCCCGATCCCGTCTTCCAAATGCTCATTCGGTACTTTTGCCACCAGTTGCGGCTAAGTGGTCTTCGCGCCCGCAACTATCGGGACTCGTACCTACTAGGAACGGGGGATTACCGGCTTCCGGAGTTCGGCCTCGATCGTCTCGACCGCGTCGGCTTCGGCGCGGGAAACGGTCTTTCCAACACCAAGCAGGGGCGCCAGCCCCCTGCCGGCGGCAAAGGCGACCTTGCGGCAAGCGTCGACGAGCCGGTCGATCCGCTCGACCCGTTCCGCTCGCGGGAGCACCGAAAAGCCCGTCCTCAACACTTCCAGAGCTGTGTCGAACAACTCCTTGGCGGGCCGGGTGGCGAGCCATTGCTCGAGTTGAGAATAAGCGGCGGAGCTGGGTTCGATCCCTCGCTCCTCGGCCAGCCGCAGCACGGCCTTGCTCTCCGCCTCGCCGGGCGATCCTTCAGCCCACGCCACCTGCACCAGCGGCGCGAGGAAGAAGGCGGGCGCCGTGTCGGCGGTGATTCCGAGCTCGCGGGCCTTCAGCAGGAGATCGGGATTGTCGACCTTGAGTTTGTCGGCGAGCGCGGCGGCGATGTCGTCCAGCTTTGCGTTCTTGCGCAGCCGTTCGATGAGCCGCGCATCCTGCTGGCGAAAGTAATTCGCCTCCAGCGCATGCTCCCGATCTTCGAAAATCCCTTTGGTCATGGCGGCCCCGGCTGAATAAGTGCAAACG
>Ga0207644_10000829_pt1 | contig 19631 bp, 30 predicted proteins | sample KBSS73metaG_FD_184326 | JGI IMG/M metagenome (GOLD analysis project Ga0207644, IMG submission 184326) | Switchgrass rhizosphere microbial communities from Kellogg Biological Station, Michigan, USA - KBS S7-3 metaG (SPAdes) (version 2) | ecosystem: Host-associated > Plants > Roots > Rhizosphere... | reverse complement strand
ACCCGGTCACGTCGATCGTCGAGGTCAAGATCGACGGCGACGTGCTGGACGAGGACGAGTACCGCCTCGACGAGTACCGCTGGCTGACGCGAATGGCGGACGCGGACGGGCAGGCTCAGTTCTGGCCCGGCTGTCAACGTCTAGATCGTCCCGACACCGAGCCGGGCACATGGTCCGTCACCTACATCCACGGCGTCACGCCTCCCATTTCCGGCAAGCGTGCCGCGGCCCAGCTTGCGGGTGAGATCTACAAGGCGTGCACCGGAGGCAACTGCGCGCTTCCCGCGGGAACGACGCAGGTGACGCGCACCGGGATCACGGTCGTGAAAGCCCCGTTCATCGCCTGGGGTCGGATCAATGGTCACTGGGCCACCGGCCTCACCCTCGTCGACATGTTCCTGAGCGCAAGGAATCCTGCCGGTCTCAAGCGTCGTCCGATCAGTTGGAGCGCGGGTCGCAGTGCGGTTTATGCCCGCCGAGTAGGAACATGAGAGATTCTTCTCTCGTGGAGGACGTCTGCGACGGTGGTTCTGCCGAAGTCGATTTCTCTAGCGATCTTCCGATAGGACATTCCTGTTTTCCTCAAGGCGAAGATCGTGTCCACGTCTTCCTGAGTCAGGCGCGTAATATCGCTTCTCCACAGGTTTTCGACGGGAGTCACAGGTTCAAGGTGATCCGGGTTGACGCAAGCTGTGTTCCTACACAAGTGGTCGAGGTGCATCCCAGCCTTGATCGGGCCTCTTTCTTGCATCCAGAAGGCCCTGTGTGCCCATGTTTTCCTCCCCCTGAACCCAAGTTTTCCGTACCCGTTCTTGTCGATGTGGTTCGTCCAGATGTGGCATGGGGTCTCATAACCCAGATCCACCACTCGGTAGTCCGCCTCCGTGAGGAGACGTTCGGTGCCGTTGTGCCCCGTGAGGAACCTTCTCGCGTGTCCCTTGACAACGGATGTGTAGACCCCACATCCACATTCGCACAGTCTTGGTTCATCGGGGGGGCGTCCCGGTCGTCCTTCACTGTGACCAAGGGCGAATCTCTGTGCCTGCCCCTTGATCGCTCCTTGCCTTCGGTTGGTGCGCGCAGCGATCGGCGCGGGTTTGCCACATCCGCACTCGCAGAGTTTGGGAGTAGGATCAGGGTTCACGTCGGCCTCCTTCACAGGCTTGCGTTGAGGGGGAGCGGCGACAACCGCTCCCCCGTATTCTATCCGGTGACCTGCGGATGACGGTCGCCATTTCCACCGTCACCAGCCTCACCGACCTCGCCCGGCAGGTTCTCATCATCGCGGAGGAGTGCCTTGCCACTACCGCCGGCGGTAGTCCCGAGCGTGCTTTCATCACTCCCGCCCCGGCCCCGTGGGACTGCTGCCCGTTCCTGACCGTGCAGGTGGTGCAGTTGGGGGAGGAGACGACTTCTCCGTTCTCGCCTCCGATCGCGACCGGCCACAGGGTCTCCTACGGGCGTATCAACCTCGTCACCATGCTCGTCACCGTCGCTCGCTGCATGACCGAATCTCTTGATGCCGCTGACATTGAAGCTGTTGCCTTCCAGGTGGAGGAGGACGGCTGGAGCCTCTGGTGCGGCTTCTACGACGCGATCCGCGACGGCCGCTTCCTCGACACATGCTCCGACGTCCATTTCGACATCGGAAGGGCACTTAGAGAACAGGGTGGTTGTGTGGGGTGGGAGTTTCGCTTCCGGGCCGAGTTGGCAGGGATCCCCCAGTCGCCGGTCGTGGTGGCGGGGTTGTACGGTGACGGACTGTACGGCGACCTGAACTACGGCAGCTAGGAGACGCAGATGGCATCCGCATACCCGGGAGGACTCGACAGCTTCCCCACCAACCGCGCCGACGGCACGGTGATGGCGACCAACCATCCCGGCGACCACAACAACCTCGCCGACGCCGTGAACAAGATCGAGGCGACTCTGGGCGTGGACCCACAGGGGTCCTTCGCCACTGTTGTCGCGCGCTTGGACGGCGGTTCGCAGCCCTTGAAAACGCGCATCTTCACCGTCGCCGCAGCCGACGTCGCGGACGGCCCGACGCTGCTCTACACACCAGGGGCGGGCGAGTACGTCTACCAGGCCGTCATCGCCGACTACGTGGCGAACAACGGCGTCGGCATCGCCGTCGGCCCGCTCGGATTGGACGGCAACGGGAACAGCCGCATCCTCGCGTTGATGGGCAATGGTGGCTCGGAGCCGCCACGGGATACCGCGATCTTCGTCGGCGGACTGCTTTCCAACGACCTCTTCGCATGGCCTGTCGGCAACGATCCGATCTACGCAAGCATCAACGGCGATCCCAGCAATGACGCTGCCCTCGCGGAGACGTGGCAGGCTGCAACGCTGTACGGCACAAGCCTCGCCGCCCAGTCAATCGTCGAGGCCGGGACGTGGTGGTCGAACACCAACTCCGAAGGAACATCGGGCGGCAGCAAGCCCGATTTCGCCGGGAACATCGGCGGCAGCGTCGCGGACGGCCCCGACATCATCTGGTCAGATCAGGGGTTCCTCGACTACCCGATGTCCACGGTCGGGTCGATGACGGTGATCCTACTGATCGCGGTGCCGACGTGATCCACGGGATGCGAATCGTGATTCGGTGAGTTCGTTCGTCTACAACCCGTCCTTCCTGGAGCACTTCCTCACCGATACCGACAACGGCCTCGCCCGTGACCTGGAAGCGACGGGGGAAGCGATAGCGGTGGCGGCGCAGGAGAATGTCGGCACCCAGTACCCGCCCGGCGCCGTCAATCCTGCTCCCGGGCCTCCGTACCGCCGCACGGGGGACTTGCAGGCGTCGATCCGCCCCACTCCCGCGACCGTGTTCGGTCCCACGATGGAAGTGAACGTCGTTGCGGACGCGACCCACCGCGGCTTCGCCTACCCGATCTGGCTCAGGTTCCAGACCTACCAGTTCGTCGACCTGTCCTCGTTCCAAGAGTAGTCGCGTCCTCCAGCCGAATTAGGATTGCGGGGCAGGGGGGTGCGGCGAGGCGCCCCCCCACAGACCTCGCCAACCGCAAGGAGGAACGATGAGCAGGGACTTCGACGCCGAGATCGCAGAACGTCATGCAGAGCGGGAGAGAACGATCACCGACCGTGACTTCAAACTCGGCGGCCAGACGTTCAGCCACATCGTCAACGTCTCCGTCTACGCCTTGGCCGAGCTCGAGGAGCAGCAGAAGGCCGAACAGTGGGACTATGTCACCTTCTACGAGCGCGCGATCGAGTCCCTCGTCGTCGAAGGAGACCAGCAGCGGCTGCGGAGCATGTTCGCGGCGAAGAAGCTGGTGATCTCCGTGGCCGACCTGGAGGCGCTGTACCGGAATCTGCTGGAGATGGCATACGGCCGCCCTACGGAAGCGTCCTCGCCCTCTACAGATGGGGACGCGCAAACTGGAACTTCCTCGACGGAGACCTCCTCTACCGAACCGGCCGTGGCCTCGGCAGCCTGACAGGCCCCGAGTTCGTCAACCTTGTCTACCACTACTACACCCGCTCCATGACGGCTGCCGAGAAGGCCCAGTTCGACATTGCCCTGGTGCCGCCCGAGGCGAGGGAACGGACGATCGACGAGCAGAACGCGGAGGCGATGAAACTTCTGATGGGCGGCAAGCATCCGTCCCGGAAGCCGGTGCCATTGAAGGAGCGGAGGCGCAAGCGTGAGTAGCTTCGACGTCGGCACCGCTTTCGTCAGGGTGTTGCCAGACGCCGCGCAGTTCCGGTCACTCCTGCAAGCGGAAGTGAACGCCGCCGTTGCCGCAGTAAGGGTTCCTCCACTCCAGGCAGGTCTAGTAGCGAACACGTCGGCGGCGAACGCTGCCGCAGCAGCCAACAGCGAGGTTGCCGCCGCCGCGACTGGGGCTGCGACGGCCACGGAGGCACTTGCGGCCACCCAGAACACCGCCTCGGGTGCTTCGCTGAAAGAGGCTCAGGCGGCATTGACGGTGTCAAGGGCGCTCGCCGCTCAGACTGCCGCCGAGAACAGGCTCACAGCGGCGATTGCTGCGAACGCGGACGCATCGAAGATCCAGGAGTTGCAGGCACGAGCGACCATCGCCACCCAGGCCCTCTCGGTCGCCCAGTTGCGACAGCAGTCAGTCCTGGCTGGAGCGTCGACACTCGCGGCCACCGGGGCTGCTGGCGAGAGGGCTGCGGCGGGCCTGGGGTCCGCCGCAACGCAGTCGAAGATCCTGCAGGGTTCCATCGTCGGCCTCTCCCGCATCACGCCCGTCGCGGTGTTCGGTCTCGGTGTTGCCGGATCGGCAGCCATTGCTGCCGGTCTTGCCTTCAAGTCCGCCGTTGGCTCCGCTGCGGCTTTCGAACAGCAGTTGAACACCTTCCAGGCCGTCACCGGGGTTTCGGCCGAGGAGTTGCAGCGCGTGCGGGAACAGGCGATTGCCCTCGGTGCGGACACATCCCTTGCTGCCGTCTCTGCCGGTGATGCGGCCGACGCGCTGACCGAGCTTGCCAAGGCCGGCATCTCCGTCAACGATGCCCTCGCCGCCTCCCGGGGTGTGTTGCAACTCGCGGGTGCTGCTTCCATCTCTGCCGGGGCTGCCGCAACCATCGTTGCCACCCAGTTGAACGCCTTCAAGCTCTCAGGAACCGAGGCGGTCAGGGTTGCAGATCTTCTCGCTTCCGCATCCATTGCCGCTCAGGGAGAGATCACCGACTTCGCCGCCGCGTTCCAGCAGGTGTCCTCGGTTGCCAAGCAGTCGGGCCTAAACATCGAAACGACGACGGCACTCCTGACCGAACTCGCCCGCGCCGGCCTGCAAGGAGCAGACGCAGGCACGTCTCTGCGCACGACGCTGCTTCGTTTCATTCCGACGACGAAAGAGGCGCAGCAGTTCGTGAAGGCGCTCGGGGTCGAGTTCGACAAGAACCGCACCCTCGGCGAGCAACTTCCGCAGGTGATCGAGCAGTACCGCAACGCGCTCTCGGCCCTGAACCCGATCCAGCGCACCACCGTCCTGAACCAGATCTTCGGCCAGGACGCGATCCGGGCCGCCTCCATCATTTTCGACCAGTCCACGGGGGCATTGGAGCGCAACACGCTCGCCCTGCAGGAGTCGGGGATCGCGGCCCAGTTGAGCGCAGCCAAGGCGGACGGGCTCAAGGGCGCAGTGGCGGGCTTGCAGTCGAACCTGGAGACGGTGGGTGTCGAGTTGGGCGGTCTCGTCTCGGGGCCGCTGGAGAGCTTCGTGCGCGGCATGTCTGACTCCGTCATCGCGACCGAGAACTTCGTCAAGTCGCTCAATGACCTGACTGTCGCTGTGGCGGGGTTCCCGCCGATCAAGATCCCGTTCCAGTTCGTGCAGCAGGCGACGGACTTCGTGCCTTTCGGGGACAAGCTGGCGCAGTTGGCAGGACTCGGAGCGACTGCGCCGTTCTCGATCCCGGCCGTTGCGATCAACGAGCTTCTGAAGCCGTTCGCTCCGAAGCCGAAGCCGATCGAGATCGCGGCCCAGGGGATCACCAAGGGCGCAATCGAAGAATTTATCAAGGCGCTTAAGACCGGGAACCAGAAGGCGATCGACGAGGCATCGGCGCGGATCAAGCACGAGTTCACAGGCTCCTCGAGCCTCTTTGCCGGGAAGTTGAAGGGCGTGTTCGACCTTGCCTCCAAGCAGCAGAGCATTGCTTTCGACGAGGCTTTCGCCAAGGCGGCGAAGGACGCTCCCGGCTTCGGCGATAAGGTTCGGGCTGCGGTCGCGAACATCATCAAACTGACCCAGGGGTCGCTGGACAGGTCGCTCTCGCCGGGAGATCAGGTCGTCCAGATCTCGGAGTCGCAGCGGTTCCAGTCTCCGATCATCGAAGCCCAACTTGCAGGCAACTTGCAGGCCGAGTTGTCTGCTGACCGGGCAGTGGAGAACTTTCTTCGCGCCCGTCTCGCTATAGCCAAGAGGGGAACGGCCGCGTTCTTCGTCATCCAGAAGGCACTCAAGGCTGCCCACGACGCGACTCAGCAGGTGCTGAACGAGATCAACACCGAGAACCAGAAGGCTGCCGACCAGCAGGCGAAGGCGCTGGCGGACAAGAAGGTGGCCGACGAGAAGCAGAAGGCGGCGGTCGTTGCCGCTGCGAAGGCGCAGATCGACCTTCAGAACGCGATCCTGGAAACCCAGCTTTCCGCTGCTGAGTTGACAGCCTCCCCGGCTGACAATCGGCGTGTCTTCCAGTTGCAGATCCAGGCCGCGAACGAGGACATCGCCCGCCAGAAGAAGATCGCGGCGAAGAACAAGGAGGGCAGCAAGGCCCGCATCGACGCTTTGATCCAGATCCAGACCGACCTGCAGCGGATCAACCAGTTGCGAGGGCAGATCAAGGCTCTGGCCCAGCAGGGAGACCAGGGCGGCTTCACTCTTGCTGATCTGTTCAAGGAGGCGATCAGTCAGAGGGATACCTTCGGTTCTAACATCGGCGGTCGCACCGCTGTCCTCTCACCACAGGACGCTCGGGCCGATCTGGGCCGCACGATCCTGCAGGGCCGGGATGCGAGCGTCCAGATCCAGGGCGGCATCCTGTCCGAGTCGGAGAAGCAGACGCTGCTGTTGCAGTCGATCAACGACAAGTTCAGCGGCCTCGGCACCCCCAGCGCCGGTCTCACCGCTGCGTCTGTCTCGCAGGCGGGCAACTTCGGCGGCTGGCGGGCAGCCCAGGAAGCGGCCAACAATCTCTGGGGCGCAGGCTAGATGCCCGCCGTCCCCAACTGGTCCGCCCCCACCCAGTTCGACCTTACAAACCCCTTCAATGGGATGATGTCGTTCAACGTCCAGACCTCCGACGGGCTCTACCTGCTCGACCAGTCCGGCTGCTCATTCAACATCAACGTTCGCTCCACCACCGACAACGTCCCCCAAGCCGACGGTTCCATCCTGCATCACCGCTTCCTCACCGGCACCACGGTCGCGTTGACGATCCAGTTGTGGGACGAGTGGACGCAACAGCCCGACGGGCAGTGGGAGGGGAAGCCGGACGGGAAGCCGGCCTGCAACGCCCTCCTGGCGGAGATGCTCGACAACCTCTCCGGCGCGCTGCGTTCTTTGAAGAACGCGGGCGACAACGAAGGCAGGCTTGCCTGGGAGATCGAAGGGGGAAACGAAAGGATGCTGGACGACGTGCGCCTGCTCGTCTACCCAACCTTCCAGATGGACACGTTGGGTGTGGTCACGGTGACGCTCGATTCCCAGTTCCCGTATGCGCAGGATCTGGACCAGACCCGCACTCCCTGCGAGGATGGGGTGCCTGTGACACTGACCAACACCGGCTCGGCCGAGTATTACCCGGTCTTCCTCGTGAACATGCTGAACGATGTCATCAACCCGCTCTCGGTGCACGACTTCGTCATCACCGTCACCCATCTGGTCGGCACGATGCCGGAGACGATCGCCCAGTTCGTCTACTCCGATGCCTTCCCCGGTGCGGACCCCATTTCGGCGGGAGGGCACTACGCGGAGATCAACACGTTCCTGAACACCATCTTCCTGGACGGCGACGGAGCGAATCTGAAAGCGGGCGTCGACGAGTTGAACTCCGAGTATCCGCTCTTTCCCACGGGGACGTTCGAGGTCGAAATCGAAGGCGCGGATTGCGACATCCTCTGGGCGCCTGCTTATGCGTGAAAAAGGCGGCGCTTATGCTTCCTGACGGCGGCTCTGCTGATGCCAAGTTGATGGGCTATGCGACGTTCGCTGTGGCCCAGACTCAGAAGTTCCGTGAATCCTTCCGGAGGTGGTTTGCGCGGCCACGTCTGCCCTCTCCCCTTTCTCATCATGTCTGCCGTGTTGTCGGCTTTGGTGCCGATGAAGAGATGGGCGGGGTTGAAACATGGCGGATTGTCGCAGCGATGGAGAACGCACAGGTCGGATTCAAGGTCGAATCCCATCCAAAGGTGAGCGGCTACTCGGTGAACACGTCGATTCAGTCCTTGCCACGAGGTCTGTCCGTACCCATGATGAGCGGTCGAAAGCGTCCAGTTCCAGCAGCCGTTCGCGTCGATAGAACGGTTGGTAAGCAACCGTGTCTCCACCTGTTCTCTCGTCTCATGAACCATGGCCGTGACGCTTGTATTGTACCCGTTGCCTCGGGAGCGGTCGAGGGCCGTGACAATCTCTCTCCCGCTTCCGGGGCGGTCTGATGGCCGGCTTCGTCACTCCTCTCTGGCGCTACTTCGTCGCCGCCCTCGACGGCACCGGGATCACCGACTACTCCAAGCTGACGAGTGACCGGGTGGTGGAGGTGATTCTGAACGCCCCGCTGTCGATCACCGGGACGGTTCCGTCCGACAATCCGCAGGTGTGGACGCCCTACGACGACATCTACCTCGACCCCTACCTCGACGAGGGAACACGTCTCATGTGGGGCTTCCGGCGCGAGTCGGACACGCCGCCCTACTACACCGTGCGAGCGGCGACGATCGTGCAGTTGATCGAGGACGCGGCCGAGCAGGACGACGCCCGTACTCGCTTTGTCGGTTGGGACCCGTGGCACTACATGTTCAACCGTCTCGTCCGTGATGCCGACGGAGTCCTTCTTTCCGAGCTCCCGAACAAGAAGATCTCCTGGACGGACACGAAGGTGTCGATCATCATCGGCGAGATCCTCCGCAACACGATCGGCTTCCCGATCGCCGGCGCGGGCCATGCGTTCATCGACGCCGGCGACGGCTCCCGAATCGGGGAAGGTTCTCAGTACGGTGACTGGGGCGGGACGGTGTTCTACACGGGGTTCCTGGATGACAGCCCGGTGATCGACTGGGACATCGAGCAGGGCACCACGGTCGGTCAGGCGTGGCAGGACCTGTGCCAAGCGGGCGAGTGTGACATCATCCTCTCCCCCATCTACGACCCGCTCAACCGCCCCAACTACCTTGTCGAGTTGAACGTCTACCGGCAGGCAGGGGTGACGAGGGACGAGGCGATCTTTGCGTGGAATCTGCCGGGACGGAACCTCGTCGGCCTGAACCGGCAGCAGGATGGCTCAAGCCGGGCGAACCGGATCTACTTCGAGGCCGGACAGGGAGGCACGGAAGGCGCGGCCCCGGTGCAGGAGAACGCCTTCTCGGTGACGAAGTTTGGCGCCTACGAAGCACAGCAGTTCTTCCCCTCCCTGACCGGGGACGGAGCAATCGCAGCGGCAACGGGGCTTGCAGGAGCGCAGTTGAACCTGCGGGCGCAGGGGAAGCAGACGGTGACGTTCCGTCCCGCGCCGGAGCGAAGCCCGCGGCCGTGGCAGGACTATCAGTTGGGTGACCGCTGCCCGGTCTGGGCCTCTTCGGAGAAGTTCCGCAAACTGCTCGGGAACGCGATCTGATGGCCGACAAATGGGTGAAGCTGTTCCCGGCCTCGAAGCCGTTCCCGATCAACGGGATCGGAGACTTCGGGATCGGCTCGGACGAGAACCTGAACGAGATCGTGTTCTTCGGCGGCTACGACGGCGCCCCCCGGGACGAAACCTGGCGCTGGCCCTACGGAGGATCGAGCTGGATCCAGGATTCCCCTGCAACCCCGCCGACAGCAACGTCTGACGTCTCCCTCACCTACCTGCCTTCGACACAGGAGATCCTGCTTTTCAACGGCGGCACCTCGGCGCTCGCGGAGACGTGGCTGCGCGACAACACCCGTCAGTGGTCGAACCCGTCTCCCGCTACAAGTCCTACCGCGAGGAACGGCTACGGGATCGCCTCGGATGTCGTCAATGACCGCGCGATCATGTTCGGCGGCCAGGTCGGGGTGTCCTACTTAGACGAGACCTGGGCCTATGACCCGGGTGGTGTGAACTGGACGAACCTCGCCCCGACGAGCAAGCCGACGCCCCGGCGCAGGCCGGCGATGGGCTACGACCCGATTCGGGAGCAGGTGGTGTTGTTCGGGGGCGAGGACATCGGGGAGGCGTTCGACGACACCTGGGTCTTCGATGTCAGCGACGAATGGACGGAGTTGTTCCCCGTCGACCATCCTGTTGGCGGTGTCGGGGTCGTGGACGAATTCCCGGTCTCGACCGTGATGCCGTGGGACCCGGTGCGGGAGCGGCTGGTGATGGTGACGATTCGGTTCTCGGCCTCGCCGCGCATCCTCCGGGGCTGGTTGTGGGATGGAACGAACTGGGAGTTGATCGAGACCTGCACCGCCGACGTTCCCAGTGGCCGTACCGGAACCGGGATCGCCCAGGATCTCACTGCTGGGGTGGGGATTCTCTACGGAGGCCGCGACCCGATCTTCACGAACACAACCTACAACGACACCTGGGAGTTCCCTGTTTCCTGCGATGTCCCGCCGCCGACTCCGCCGACCCAGTACCAGCGCATCTTCGGCTGGCGCGCTTCCATCGACGACAACGCTCTGGAGACGATCGAGGTTCTCACCTCCCCGCAGACGGGGACGAGCGGATGACCGCCCGTAACCTGCGTCCGTCTCAGCCGGGGGCGATCGGGGAGGCGTTCAAGCGGATCCGCATCTTGGAGGCCACTGTTGGCGGCGGTGGGTTGCAGACGGCATGGGAGCAAATCGTGGGCGATCCCGTGACGATCGCGGACGGCGGCAGTTCGCGGTTGACGTGGAACAACAAGATTCTCGGCTCCGACCTGCTCGACCTTTCGACGCCGGATCTGCCTACGGTGGTGCAGGACGGTGTCTACGCGGTGACGTGCACGGTCTACACGGGCGGCTCCATGACCCTGGGTGGCTACTACCGGCTTTCGCTGTACCTGGACGAGTCGGGCAACTCCGGATCCGCGCAGGCCAGCTTTCCCGTCACGACCTTTTCGGTGCAGATATCCGTGATCCCGCTTGTATTTTTCATCCCGGCAGGAGGCACGGTCGCTCTCTATGTCGCAAACGGGGACGGGGTCAACGCGGTCGACTTCAACCTTCAGGTCGGAGTCGTGCAGCGGCTCAGGTAGAGGCGTCCTCCAGAGCAAGTAGGTTTTCCACATGCCGGTGTCGTCACTGACGAGAACGCTCAGCCTCGGCTCCGTCGGTACGGACGTGGAGGCTCTGAAACGAGCGGTCTACCGTTTCCTCGGCGATGACAACGCCTGGACGCACCTGATCCACTCCTCCCCGCTCGTGCGGAGGACGTTCGGACCTTTCTTCCAGTTCCGGCTCAAGCAGGCGCAGGCGAAACTCGGGCTCGTCCCTGACGGCGTGATCGGTCCTGCCACCGAAGCGGGCCTGCGGCTAAAGGGAGCGTTCGACGCGACCGCCGACCTGCTCCTGCAGCAGTACGCCGACAGCCATGTCCCGCTCTGGTATCCGCAGCAGAAGGCGTTGCGGCAGTCGGTCTGTCAGGGACTCCACCAGACTTCGGGCCTGCCAAATAACTTCGCGATGGACTTCTGCGCTCCCGGAGGGACAGTGGTGGTCGCGAGTTTCGACTGCGAGATCACCCGCTGGTCGGGCCACGATCCGATGACCGGCACCCACGGTCCCGCCCATGACGTGTTCGGCTGGTCCGTGTACGTGAAGCGCAAGGACGGCACCGAAGGATTTCTGACCCATCTGGGAAGCCGGGTGGGAAGACCGGGAACCAGCGTGAAAGGAGGAACGAAGATCGGCACCGTTGGCAACTGGCCTCACGATCCGGGGCGCTCGCACACCCACTTCGGATTGACCTCGCCGCAGGGGACGTCGGTTGCGAAGGCTCTTATCACGGCCATCTCGAGGGGGCCGAAGGTGCCTGCTGTCTGACGGGGGAGGGATCATGTTCTGCGGCGGACAAGGGGAGATTGGCGTCTCTCCCTGTGAACGCGAGAGGGGAGAGACGCAATGGCACCACTGGATGATGAGTTTCGCCTCGCTGCGGTGGAGGCGAAAGTAGCCGCGTTGGAATTGGAGTTGGCGCAGATGCTAGCGGGCATGTACATCGCCCGCTGGGTCGTCGGCGTCAGCCTCGCCCTGATGACGATCGGGATCGGGCTGTACCGATGAAAAGCGACGACGCAGGCGGGGGGGCATCCCGCACAACAGAACCGGCCGTGGGGTCGTCGTCCGGCACAGACGTCGACCTGCGCGAGTACCTCGGTGTCGTCGTTGCCGCTCTCGATCGCAGGTCGGCCGAACTTCGTGCGGCCGACCTGCGCTTCGACGAGGAACGCGACCGCCGCTACACCGAGATCGCGACGGAGCGAGAGAAGGCGCTGAAGATCAAAGAGACGGCCGACCTCGCAGCACTGTCGCTCGCCCGGGAGATCCAGGACTACAAGGACGAGAAGGCGAACGAGCTCCGAAGCCAGATCGAGCGCGAGCGCGGCGACTATGCCACCCAGACAGACCTGAAGGGGGCGGTCGAGAAGATCGAGGCGGCGCTTAAGCCTCTGGCTGACTTCGTAGCGTTACAGCAGGGCCGACAGCAGGGAGTCGGGTTGTCGGCGAACGCGGTCGTCATCGTCATCACGATCGTTCTTGCGGCTGCCGCGATCTTGTATTCAGGCTCCCATCCGTGACGTGTCCCGCGCCGACCGTGAGAACGAACGTCGCCGCACCCACGGACGCCGAGACTCGACGGCCGACACTGACATTCTCCGCCCCGCAGAACTGAGGACGCTAGACCTGATCGGGAACGGGCACACCTACAAGACCGCGGCTCTGGAACTGGGGGTGAGCGTCGACACGATCCACGACCATTTGACCGCCTGCCGTGACAGACTTGGTGCCAGAACGAACCCGCACGCGCTTCGCATCGCGATCCGCAGCGGGCAACTCGAAGCATAGGAGGAACCATGCTCTCGCTCGTGCTGCTTCTCGTCGCCGCCCTGCTGTTCCTGCTTGCCGGCGTCAACCAGACGCTGTTCTCGCAGGGACCCGCAGACCTCGTCGCTTTCGGACTTCTTGCCTACGTCCTCTCCGTGCTTCTCTCCGGTGTCGGCCCGGCATCGCCGGTCAGGCGCAAGGAATGAAACGTCTCGCCCCCTACCGGAAAGCGGTGGTGGCCGTCCTCGGCGGTGCCCTCACTACCGCTCTCGCCACCCTTCCCCCCGAGACGACCGCCTATCAGGTGCTCGTCGCTGTCTCTGCGATCCTGACCGCAGCCGGCGTCTACGGCGTCAAGAACGAGAAGTAACGTGTGGCCTTGGTGTCAGAGTAGGGTACTCGCCCGGATCGAACGCAAGATCGACCATCTAGACAGGAGGATCAAACGCATGGCACTCGACGAAGCAGCATTCGACGCGGCGCTCGCGGACTTCGTGGGCGTCCTGACCGCATCGCTGGACGCGATCAAGGCGAAGCTCGACTCGCTCGGCACCGGGGTCGACTTCTCCGACGAGCTCGCAACGCTCGAGGAGGCATCCACGACGTTGAAGGACTTCGTGACCGCGAACGCGACCCTGCCCGCGTAAAGGACCCGGCAGGCGCCTCTCCTTCCCGCCTGCCGTGGGCGGCCTTCTCCGAGGTTGGCCGCTGCCCCGTCCGCCTCTCCCCATCAAGGGGCGGACGGGGGCATTGTCCTAGTAGTACGCCCACGGGGATGTGCTCGTACCCCCGTTGCTGAGATGCACGAAGATCTGGATGGCGTAGCGCAGGTCTCGTTTGCAGCGGTTGTAGTCGACCCACCTGTGCACGGCGGGGATCATCTGCGCGATGCACTGCGCGCGCTGGCTCCAGGACGAGTAGGTGGTGTTGACCGCACCCGGGTTGCAGCCGCTTTCCCGGTTGACGATGTAGCGCGCCCAGGACTGGGTGCCGTACCGGGAGAAAGCCCGGTTGAGGGCTTCGTAGCAGAGGCTTTTCAGAAGCGGGCTCGCGTCCCCCCAGCGCTCGCTGTAGACGCCTCCCCGCCTCACTTCCGCGTCGGCGGCCGTGTAGAGCTCGGTGTCGCTGAGGCGGCCGTAGTTACCGCTTCTGATTGCGTCGTCGCGGGCGTGCAGGGCTTTGATGCAGGCGTTGTGGCGTTGTGTCCACAAATGCAGGACCCAGAGACGGTACGCCTTGGCCCGTGGAAGTCCCCAGGGGCTCACAGACGGGGCGCTGCGGGGCAGGGAGCGCTGATCCTGACACTTCCAGAGGGCGACCTGCTGCTCGGCTATCAGGGTCGTGAGACGCGGCCCCTGCGCTCCTGCCCGAACGGCGAGGAGAAGGGCGAGACACGAGAGAACTGCGGTGAGGCGTGCGTACCTGTTCCATCGGGACGACCTCACGGTCACCTCCTGGTAGCTGACAAGACGGCTGCCCGCGCCACCAGCGGCGGGTGCCTAGTTGTTCTTGTTACGAGGGAAGGTTAGGGAAGCGGGGGGACGTTGTCTACCGCCGGCGGTACTAGGAACGTGGTTCGCGAGTCAGTCAGCCGTTTGGCTCAGGAACGGAACGATGGATGACAACTCCGGGTTACCGCTCATTCGGAGCGCGGACTTGACGACGCGGTGAAGGCGCTCGCGGTCAGTCTCGTCAGACGCCTCCCCGATGTACTCACGGATAGCGTCCTGGTTTGGTTCAATTCCATGCTTTGCGCCTTCTTGAATCATGCTAACGCAACGCTCAACGTTGACAGCGGCGCCGCCACTGATGAAGCCTAGGAGGCGAGTGTATTCAAGTGCGAGGCAGCCTTGAGCAGCGTCCACGGCGATCTGCCACTCTTGCGGTGTCCCAGGAGACGGAAACAATGATTCGCTCACGACCGCAGTGACACCGAGACTGCTGTCGGCTCCTCCGTCCTACAGGCGTCGATCAGGATCTTGTAGCCGGGGTTAGCGGCAGCAGCACGTCCTGCCTCCACTGCCTTCACTTTCAATTCGACCCGCACGATCTCCCGGATCCTGTCCTCCGGCATCCCCAACGCACGCAACCCCGTGTCCAGAGCCTGTGCGTCCCAGACGGTCTTCGTTCCGCCCGAGATGGATGCCTTGCGGCCGTCCTCGAGTTCCAGTGTCTTCGTGCCCCGGATGGATGCTTGGTGGGCGATTGCCTGCTGCACGGATGCTTTCGCGGAGCGCATCTCCTGCTCGACCGAGCGGAGCCAGTCGAGCGCACGGGCGAGGGAGTTGACGTCTTCCCAGTCGACGACCTCTCCGGTGGAGGGGATGACGAGGTCGGTGGAGTGAGATTCGACGGTCATGGAAGCGTGGTTCGCGGTGTCACGATGCGTGATACCTCCACTCGAACATCGGCCGCTCGTCGACACGCTCAGGCCAAGGTTGCCAGAGCGTCACGCGCCAGAAACACTCCGCAGGCAACCCTCGATCCACTGGGTAGCAGAGGCTCACGTCACGCACGCGCAACCCGTAATCCTCAAGAGCCGCGAGCGCCGCAAAGCCGACTGGACGGTGGCTCCCGTCATCCAAGTCAATCGTCGGCCGGTCGTAGGCGTGTCCGTCTCCGCCCTCACACGACTGCGCCGTTTCGATCCCGCGTGCGTGCAGTACCCGCACTGCGAATCGGATGCCGGGATCGAGGCCCGCGTACCATCTGTCGCTTTGGACGTGGGAGTGTTCACGGGCTGCGGACAGCGATTCTCGTTCGGTACTCACACCTTAACTCTAGCACCGTTCCGCTCAGGCGGCAACCTGCCGGTTCAACCTACGCTCGCATTCTTCCCGTCCACCGGGATACGGGTGCCGGTGAGTGCAACGTCGATAGCCGCGCTCGGCGAGCAGATGCCGCCGCAGTGCCTCCAAGCGTGGATGATGCAGATGGCAGACCGAGATCAGGTTCTCGTCTGTGTACGGCTCCCCGCCCTGCGAGACGGGCGTGAGGTGGTGTACGTCGAGGGTGGGGGAGCAGGTGCCGCCGATCAGGCGGGCAACCGTGCACTGTCGGCCGTCACGAGCGAGGGTGCGCTCGCGGGCCTCGTCCCAGGAGATGTTGTCGTAGACGCGGGGCATTGGCGATCACAGGGAAATGATAACCGATCCCAAAGACGGACAAACGTCACGAGCGTACCGCCAGCGGTATGATTCCAGAATGCGTGCGTGAGTAGCCTGAGCCAGGTGAGGGGCGCACGAGCAAACGACGGGCCAACGGTTCCCCCTGGTTTCGCCGTCGTCGTGGATCAGGATCTTCGCAGATCTTTTGTACAGGGAACTGCGGAGTGATCGCCAGCAGGCTACTGGCTGAGATCCTCGTCATACCTGGGCGGATTCTTCTCAAGCGGTAGAGCGGCCGAGACGTGATCGGGGTTGTCGACGCATCTGTAGAAGTGCCACCGCTGCTGCGAAGGGAACTGGACGTAGTTGACGACCCCCATCGGGAACCCGCAGGAACACATGACGACCCCGTTCACCACTTCCGGCACCACCTGCCTGCCTAGGAACGCGGTGGGAGCATGTTTCGCCTTTGCAGCCACTCCTCGCCCCCCTCCTTCAGTTTCCGATTCAGGTACGCCATCGTGTCCGGCCTCTGCGAGAGAAGATACTCGCCCAGCAGCAGCTTGGTAGCCGCGTCCTCGTCGGTGACGAGGCCGTGGTGCTCCAAGCAGAGACAGACGAGGTTGGCGTCCACGTCGTCTCCTCGCTGCGCTTTGCTGAGGGCGTGGTGCGTCTGCCCGGGCTTGCCGCAGTTGAGCTCGCAGACGCAGCCTCGGGCGTGCCTGTCTCTCATCGCGCCCTTGTCCTTGACACGCTTGGTCGGCTTCGGATCCGGGGCGTAGGTCTTTTTGCCTCCGCACTCCGGCTCCCAACCGACACGGCCGACGTTCACGCCAGAATCTCCACGACGCGATCGGGCCAGTCCTTCGGGGTGATGAAATAGTGCTCGACGCCGGCCCGCTCGAACCACTCCCGCCACTGCTGCTGCTCGGGCCTGATCGTGTCGCCGTCGCCCTTGAACTCGATCACGACGGGGCGCTCGCGAAGCATGAACGCATCCGGCCATCCCTTGGCATCGGCGGCGACGGCGGTGCGCCATCCCTGCTTCGTCTCCACGGAGGGGAAGTGGGCGCAGTGCCATCCGCGCGAGCGGGCGTAGTCGATCACGGCTTTCTGTAGGGACTTCCCTGAGACGCGGAGCTTAGCCACATTTCCTCTTTCGCTCCACGTAGCGGTCAAACGCTTCGGGCATCTTGCGAAGGAGGTACGACCCCATGCGGGCGTTCGCGACTTCCTCCGTTCTCTCGGTGAGACCTTCGTGGGCCGTCGTGAGCGTGTCCTCGTCGACTCCCACGCGGCGCCAGTAGGAGTCGAAGGACTCGTCTTCCTCCGGTTCCGGCATCCCCGCATAGAGCGCCCATCCTGGAACCTGAACTCTGATCGTCATTCATCCTCCCCTAGAGCAGCACAGAGACGCACGTACGAGTCGCGACTGATGAGCCAGCCGTTCATCATCTCCCTCGCCCCCGCTATCGCGTCCCGGACCACGTCGGGGAGGGAACCGTTTACCGCCGGCGGTAGCACCTTCTCGCCGTGCACCTCGTCCCGGAGTCTCTGACGGGTCCAGCCGTTCTGCACCGCCAACCCCAGCAGCCGCTTCTGCTCGCTCGGAGGTAGAGGCGCGACGACGGCGTGGGTGTGGAAGCGAAGTTCCTGGCGGCGCACGTTCGGCTGCACTCGCCTGCAGATCGACTCCATATTCGAGCAGGTCTGGAACGCGAGCCCGGTCGCTTCCATCACCTCCACCGTGAAGTCGCTCCCGTACCTGGAGGTTGCGGCCACGAGCAGGTCTCCGAGGAGGAAGCGGCTGGTGTCGTCGACGTCGGAGAACATGGTTCCCAGGGCGACCATCTCGGGTTCGCTGATCGTGTCGGGGAGCCGGAGGGCGCGGCGGCTGATGACGCCCGATTGTTCGAGATCCAGCCACAGAGACGCTCCGGTAGACGGGACGCTCACCTGTGTTTCCGATTCTGACCATGCCATTTTTGGCAAGCAAGACAGATGCGTGTACCGCGATTACTTATCCTTGTGTTGTTATCGTCGAATAGGTGTCCGCGCTTGCAGTGTGTCTGTCTTGCCTTTTGGGCGAAACTGCTGGTTCCACGAAGGATGTTCTCTTTCAGAGTGACTGGTTCAAGGTGAGATGGGTTAGCGCAAGCTCTGACCATGCATAGATGATCGAGAGTTAGTCCTTCTGGGATCGGGCCGACGAGGACTTCGTACACGACCCGATGAACCTTTACATCACGTCTCGGTTTGCGGAGATGGGTGCAGCCATAACCGTTGCCATCTTTGCTGCCTGGATATATCCAGCATTCGTTCTCATCTACCTCGAGGCGCAGGAGAACGCGAGCGCAAGCCTCAAGGAGAGGATCGTTCAGACGGATGAACGAACGACCCTTCCAGCGGGACGCATGACCCACTACCTCTTCACCACCATCTTAAGGGCTTCGAGGTGGGAACAGTGTCCCCTGGCTGCGCATTGGCAGCGAAACTCCTTCAACTTGACGTCCCAGCCGAGAAGATACTCCCCTGTGTCTCCCTGGCAGCGGGCAACGACGACGCCTCCGTGGGTGTCTGCCCGCTCGATCTCTAGCCGGTGCTCTCTCAGCAGTCTGACGGCCTTCTCTTCGACCGTCTCAGTCGGCATCAAGTTCTTGCTTCAACTTCTCAACGCGACGGGCACAGTCGGCACAGTCACCTTTGCAGTTCCATCCCTGCGCTTCCCCCCATTCCATTCCTGCGTCCTGTGGGGCAGCCCACAGCATCCATTTCCCGCAGAGACTACGAAGATCCTCTCCGAAGTAGTGGAATCGCTTTGATCCCCCCGGGCCGAACCAGCGATCAGGGAGCGTTGTGAGTTCTTCGCTCATGAGAAGACGATCGAAGTCTCCACGCGGACCGTGAGGGTGAGTGGGTTCCACGACCTGATCGGCACCGCCACCAAAGTGGTCGGCCCCTCCGGGTTTAGGAACGAGGTGCCCGGCTGCTCTGCCGCCCGCCTCACTGCCTGCTCCGCCGAGGTCGCGGTGACGGCCATGATGAACTCCCACACCTGCGGGGAGTTGGGGGAGGACTGGGCGCCGCGCTTGAGCACCACGTAGTCCCTGCCGGGATCGACGGTCGCCTCCACGGTGGCGGTCTGACCGATAGGAACCTCGGTCCCGACGTTCGGCTCTCCGGTTCCCTCTCCGGTCTTCGGCTCGTCTGAGACAGGGGCTAGTGGCGAGGCTACGGTGCTCATGCGGTCGTCTCCTTCTTTCGTGGTCGCCGGCCAATAGGCTCCGGCTCGAGTTGATAATGCAAGGACAGGCACTCGAGGACGACGCCGCGCAGCGTCCCCCCCCGCCGTGCAGCGTCAACAGCGATCTTGCGATGCAGCTTCGCGCCGCCGCGGATCGAGAGCTTGGAGGAGCCGGCATTCACTGTCTTCGCCTTCGGCGGCCCGTCGTGGCCGCGGAGGCCGTTCGATGGTGTCTGCCACTTGACCCGGTAGTGGTCTGCCAGGATCCTTACTGCCTGCTCGTTGAGCGAGATTTCGTTGGCGGCGGCGGAGTGGTAGAGGCAGGCGCGGAGCTCGGGCGGCACCTCGTCGATCATCAACTCCTTGCGCGGTGTCTTGGTGCGGTGATTTGGGTCCCTCATGGCGCTAAGTCTAGCACCGTAAGAGCGAGATTGCGAGACGGGCCTGGGCGGGAATGACCGCGTTGCCGAGCAGACGCAGACGATCCAGCTGCGACAGTCCTTCCGTCCAACCGGGAGGGAAGCCCATGAACCACTCGGCGAAGGAAGGACAGTCGCAGCTGGATCGTCTGCG
>Ga0207644_10000824_pt1 | contig 19722 bp, 20 predicted proteins | sample KBSS73metaG_FD_184326 | JGI IMG/M metagenome (GOLD analysis project Ga0207644, IMG submission 184326) | Switchgrass rhizosphere microbial communities from Kellogg Biological Station, Michigan, USA - KBS S7-3 metaG (SPAdes) (version 2) | ecosystem: Host-associated > Plants > Roots > Rhizosphere... | reverse complement strand
CCCTGAAGCAACGAGTTTCATGCCTGTCCCGTGCATGCATTGCGAGAACGCACCATGTGAACCTGTTTGTCCCGTCCATGCGACTGTTCACAGTGCGGAAGGTTTGAACGACATGGTCTACAACCGCTGTGTGGGGACCAAGTACTGCTCGAACAACTGTCCGTACAAGGTCCGACGTTTCAACTTCTTTCTCTACAACGACTGGGACACACCTACTTATCAGTTGATGCGGAACCCAGATGTCTCAGTACGCAGTCGCGGTGTCATGGAGAAGTGCACTTACTGTGTGCAACGAATTCAGGCTGTAAAGATACAGTCAGAGATCGAAGGAAGAAGGGCCCAAGACGGAGAGATCGTCACAGCATGTCAGGCCGTTTGTCCTACTGAGGCAATTGTATTTGGTGACGTAAACGATCCGAATAGTCGAGTGTCAAAGATTAAGGCGAGTGAACGCAATTACGCTTTGCTTGGCGAATTGAACACAAAGCCGCGCACGACTTATTTGTCAGAATTAAAAAATCTGAACCCTGAGATTAAGGCCTGAAAAAAAGATTATTCGGAGTTGAGTAACTGAGCTAAGAAATGGCAGACGAACCGCAAGAGCCATATATGGAAGGACCGATGCACTCGACGCACCCGGTAATTGATCCGGGTCTCACGTTCGCGTCGGTGACCGACAAGATCAGCTCGATCGTTCTGAAGCGCAGAACGTCGTTGGCGTGGTTCTTTGGCTTTGCAATTTCTTTTGCGTTGTTCCAGCTAATGTTGTTGGCGATTACGAATCTCGTGTTCGTCGGCATTGGATTGTGGGGCGTCAATGTCCCGGTTGCTTGGGGTATCGACATTCTCAATTTCGTCTGGTGGATCGGTATTGGTCACGCTGGCACTTTGATTTCGGCAATTCTTCTTCTGCTTCGCCAGAAGTGGCGAACATCGATCAATCGCTTTGCCGAAGCGATGACTCTGTTCGCAGTCGCTCAAGCAGGAATGTACCCGATATTTCACCTTGGACGTCCGTGGCTGGCGTACTGGCTGTTTCCCTATCCCAACACGATGGGAATTTGGCCGCAGTTTCGCAGTCCCCTGATGTGGGACGTTTTCGCCGTGTCGACCTACGCAACAGTCTCGGCAATGTTCTGGTTTGTTGGTCTCATACCTGACTTTGCGACCCTGCGAGATCGCGCGAAAAGCAAAGTCTTCCAGATGATCTATGGATTGCTAGCGATGGGTTGGCGAGGTTCGGCCCGTCACTGGCATCGTTATGAAACTGCATACTTATTGCTCGCAGGTTTAGCCACACCCCTCGTGCTTTCGGTTCACACGATCGTCAGTTTCGACTTCGCTGTCGGCATCATTCCTGGTTGGCACGCAACGATATTTCCGCCGTACTTCGTCGCCGGCGCGATCTACGCCGGATTCGCAATGGTTCTGTTGCTGACAATTCCGCTGCGCAAGTTTTATGGCCTCGAAGGCTTTATCACGATGCGACATATGCACAACATGGCGAAGGTTATGTTGGCGACCGGATTGATTGTTGGTTACGGCTACATGATGGAGGCGTTCTTTGGCTGGTACAGCGGCAACAAGTATGAGCGTTACATGATTTGGAACCGCATGCATGGTCCATACGCGCTTTATTATTGGGCTCTAATCCTATGCAACATCATCACGCCACAATTCCTGTGGTCGAAGAAGATAAGGTCGAATCTGTTGGCGCTGTGGATCATTTCGTTTGTCGTCAGCATTGGTATGTGGCTCGAGCGCTTTGTAATCGTAGTAACGAGTTTGCACAGAGACTTTCTGCCGAGTTCGTGGGGCATGTACCAGCCGACTCAATGGGATTGGTCGATGTTTATCGGCACGATCGGATTCTTCTTTACTCTGTTGTTCCTTTTCATTCGCTTCTTGCCAATGATTTCAATTTTTGAGATGCGAACCATCCTGCCGGAAGCGGAGGTCGATGAATAGGGAACGCCGGTTCACTAGTTGAGATAGAGCATGGCTGACGAAAGAGACAAAAGAGATTTGGATAAGGGCGACAAGCACGACATCGCGCCTTCTTCATCTGTAGCCGTGAGTCATCATCGTCACGTGTTACCGCTCTACGGAATCATGGCCGAATTTGACGGGCCCAATGAACTGATTCATGCAGCCCGCCAAACATATGAAGCAGGCTATCGGCGTATCAATGGTTATTCGCCGTATCCGATTGAAGAGTTGTCGGAAGCAATTGGATTCACCCATACCCGATTGCCGCTGATCGTTTTTATAGGCGGCGTTGTCGGCGGGCTGGGCGGTTTTTTTATGCAGTACTGGATCGAAGTGATCAATTATCCGATTAACGTCGGTGGCAAGCCATTCAACAGCTGGCCGGCGTTTATTCCGATCACGTTTGAGTGCACAGTGCTGGTTGCTGCATTTGCAGCAGTGCTGGGAATGTTGCTTCTCAACAAACTGCCGCAGCCATATCACCCGGTATTTAATGCTCCGAATTTCGCACTCGCGACCCGGGATCGATTCTTTTTGGTGGTCGAGGCAAACGATCCGAAATACAACCACGACAAGGTGGTTGAGCTCTTAAAAAGTTTGGATGCGCACGAAGTAATTGATGTTGAGGTGTGATCTGATCGAAGCGATCATCGTCGAGAATTTAGAGACGGAATGGGTGTCGCTTTCAAGTTAACGTTGCATGTCTGATAGCAAAAACAAATGGGCACTCGGCAACTGGCAGTTGGCAATCCTTTTGGTTGTCTGCCTTTTCTCCGTGTCCGGATGCCGTCGTGACATGCAGGACCAGCCGAAGATGAAACCCTTTCGTGGTTCTAGTTTCTTTGGTGATGGTTTATCGAGCCGCTCACCTGTAGAAGGCACGGTGCCACGTGGCTATCTGAGAACTGATACTGCGCTGTACACGGGAAAGAAGAACAACTTGGTCGCCGGAAGTTCCGCTTCTCAATCGCCAAGTGGTCCACAGCCGACGGCTAATGCTCCATCTGGTCAGAATGCGTTTCCAGACGACGTTGATACTTTTCCTTTTCCAGTTACTGAAGCCACAGTGCTTCGCGGTCAGCAGCGGTTCGACATTTTTTGTTCTGTTTGTCACGGCAAGACCGGCTATGGAGACGGGATGATTGTGCGCCGCGGTTACCGTCGCGCAGCTTCATTTCATGACGATCGTTTACGCACCGCTCCGGTCGGACATTTCTTCGATTCCATCACAAACGGTTGGGGCGCAATGCCTTCGTACGCTCCGCAGATTCCCGTTCAAGATCGCTGGGCCATCATCGCTTATATCCGTGCGTTGCAAGCGAGTCAAAACATCAAAGCCCAGACACCTGGAGCCTCCCCTTCTCCAACGCCAGCATCAGGAGGACACAAATGATTCAGTCATTTAATCCTCCGAACATGTCGCGCATTCAAAGTCGCGCCTTGATCATTGGCGTTGTCGGTTTGGTACTGTTGCTTCTCGGTCTATTCGTCGATCGTCAACATTTTTTTCTGGCGTACCTGCTTGGTTTTACTTTTTGGGGCGGCATCGCTGTTGGCTCGCTCGCGTTGTTGATGCTGCAGCATTTGACCGGAGGCGGTTGGGGACTGGTCATCCGTCGCGTTCTGGAAGCGTCGACGCGAACTTTGCCGCTGGTCGTCGTTCTCTTTATCCCTATTATTTTGGGTTCGCATTCTTTGTATGAATGGACCGATCAAGCGTTTTTAGACGCGCACCCGGTCGTCAAAGGGAAGGTGGCGTACTTAAATCTGTCATTTTTTACGATTCGGGCGGCAGTGTTTTTTGGTATTTGGTTGCTGCTGGCGTTCTTCCTCAACAAGTGGTCACTTGAGCAGGATCGAACTGGTGATCGCGCATATTCAAAGAACATGCGCGTGTTGAGCGGTCCCGGTATGGTGCTGCTGATTTTTTCCGTCTCCTTTGCCGCCATCGATTGGTTCATGTCGCTCGAAGCTGAATGGTCTTCGACGATTTACGGATTCATCTTTGTTGCGTCGTGGTCATTGAGTGCACTGGCATTTGTTATTGCGGTGATGGCAAACCTTTCGAAGGGCGAGCCGATGAATCGCATAGTTGCGCCGCTTCACTTCCAGGACTTGGGCAAATTGCTTCTTGCGCTCGTGATGTTATGGGCCTACTTCGCGTTTTCGCAGTTCTTGATCATTTGGTCAGGAAACCTGCCCGAAGAGATCTCCTATTATTTAGTGCGGATGCAGGGTGTTTGGGGTGTGATGATTATTGGCATCGCCATCCTTCACTTCGCTGCGCCATTTCTCTTTTTGTTATCGCGCAGCTTGAAACGTAACCCAAACAAACTAGTAATGGTCGCTGTCTTAGTTTTAATCATGCGGGTCATCGACTTGTGGTGGATGCTGGTGCCATCGTTGTCGCACTCGCATTTCCCATTCAAAACAATTTGGATGGACGTCGTTTCGCCAATCGCAATTGGAGGAATCTGGATCGCGTTCTTTACATACCAGTTGAGTAAACGGGCCTTAATTCCAATTAACGATCCGCAATTTGAATCGGTAATGGAACAGCAACACGCTTCTGGACACTGAGGAGAGGAATGAGCACGCATTCGGGCAACGGTCATCGAACAGAGACGCCAGACGTCTCGCATATTCGCAACGTAGAAGTCACTCACGAAACGAGTGATATCAATGTGAACGGTGTGTTGACCTTCGTCGTCGCGTTAACACTTCTGACCGTCGGTGTCTACATTGGAATGCTGCTGTTGTTCAATCGCTTTCAAGGACAGGCGGAGAAAGAACCGAAGCCTGGTCCAATGGCGCTCAGCCAAGGCGAACGATTACCGGCCGAGCCAAGACTTCAATCTGCGCCAGGCTTCGTAGTGACCTTAGGTGATGGAAGCAAGGTGAACCTCGAAAGGGCCGCCCCAGCAGCTGAGTATGAGACCGTTCGAGCTGAATGGGCCAAGACGTTGAAGGGCGAAGTTAAAGATGCAGCCGGTAACCCTACGAGCCTCCCGATCGATGAAGCGATAAAGAAAGTCGTGTCGGGGGAGGGTCTGCCCACAAGGGCGAAGGACGCGTCCACAAATTTAAGTGACTACGCGATCGGCATGCCGACCGCTGCCAGTTCGGGCCGAGTCTCTGAAAAGAGAGTGCAGTAACCGCAGTTCTGAAAGCAGTAGTGCGATGTTTATTAGTAACAATAAATCATTAAGTGAACGGAGACGTGGGACGCGTCGCATGGTTTCAACGGCGCTGGCTTTTATATGTCTCCTCTTGATCTCGACCGCAATTCACGGGCAGCGACCGCCTGGACCAAGTTCGCCGCTTTATGGTGCACGGACGGAATCAGGCAGTTCTTCAAACGGCTTACCGGTCGCGCTTCGTGATGTACGCATTGAACAGAAATTGAATCAGCAGTTACCGCTGGACTTAATGTTTCGCGATGAATCAGGTCAGCCTGTACGACTTGGTCAATATTTCGGTCATAAGCCAGTAGTTCTCTCGCTGGTTTATTACGACTGCCCAATGCTTTGTACTCAAGTGCTTAATGGAATGGTCACGTCGTTCAGGGTCCTGCCTTTTCAGCTAGGTAATGAGTACGACGTTGTGACGATTAGCTTTGATCCGCGCGAAACAGCTCAGCTGGCGACGACAAAGAAAAAGGTTTACATCGGATACTTGCCGGAAAAGATGCAAGCAAATGCGGCGGCTGGGTGGCACTTCTTGACGGGCGATCCCGAAAGCATCAGTCAGATTACCGATGCAGTCGGCTTTCGTTATCACTACGACGAATCAACAAAACAGTTTGCGCACGCGAGTGCCATCATGATTGCGACGCCGCAAGGCAAGTTGTCGCGTTACTATTACGGCATCGATTATCCAGCTCGTGATCTGCGCCTGGGTTTGATCGAGTCGGCACAAAACAAAATTGGTTCGCCAGTAGATCAACTGCTCCTCTATTGCTATCACTACGATCCGGCAACAGGTAAGTATGGCGCAGTCGTAATGAACATTGTGCGGGCCGGAGGTGTCGTCACGATCTTAGCGATGCTGGCAATGTTTTTCTTACTTCGCAGGCGCCATCCCGCGCGACTGGAATTGAAAACTGGAGGCGCGGCTAGTTAATGCAGTCCTGGGTTCCATTAGCTCCTGAAAGTGCTTCCACAATGTCGTGGAAGGTTGATGCTATTTATTTTTATCTCTCAGGCGTCACACTCTTTTTCACTCTACTGATCTCCGCAATCCTGATCTTCTTTGTCATTCGTTATCGCAGGCGGACACCATATGAAATTCCGCGGCCGATTGCCGGTTCCCACAAGCTCGAGACGTTATGGACGGTGATCCCGTTCCTGATTGCAATGACGATTTTTGGCTGGTCTGCCAAAGTCTATTTCGAGCAATATTCGCCGCCCCAGAACGCGATGGAAGTCTACGTCGTCGGTAAACAGTGGATGTGGAAGATCCAACATTCAACCGGTCAGCGAGAGATAAACGAGTTACACGTTCCGGTCGGCAAAAAGATCAAGCTGATCATGACGACCGAAGATGTGATTCACGATTTCTTCGTGCCAGCATTTCGCATGAAGGCTGATGTTGTGCCTGGGAAGTACACGACGGAGTGGTTTGAAGCAACCAAGACAGGAACGTATCACCTGTTCTGCGCCGAATACTGTGGGATGAATCACTCGGGAATGATCGGATCTGTGGTTGTGATGGAGTCGCGTGAGTTTGATAACTGGTTAAGCGGTAATACAAACAATACGACGCCTGCGGTTGCCGGTCAGCAACTGTTCCAAACTCTTGGCTGCGTTTCTTGTCATGGTGCAAACGGCGAGGGAGGTCGTGGTCCTACGCTGGCTGGTTTGTTCGGTCGCCAAACCATGCTTGCGGGAGGTCAAACCGTCCGAGCAGACGAGGCCTACATTCGCGAGTCGATTCTGAATCCACAGGCCAAGTTGGTTGAAGGCTTTGGACCGATCATGCCGACGTTCCAGGGACAAATCAGCGAAGATCAGTTAATGCAAATATTGGCATTTATTAAGTCGTTACAAGTTACAAATCCAGTGCAAGCAACGGCGGCGAACGGTCAGCCAACTGTTACTGGCGCATCGCAGCCGAGACCAAGTCAGAAGTAGCCTGGGACTGGATTAAGTTCTTAACCCGAGGTTCGGGTGGTCAGCGTGAAGTTATGAAAGAATTCGAAGCATTCGATCTACCACAACCATCAAAGGTTAACTATATCAACGCTCAGTACGGGTTGAAGTCGTGGTTGTTGACCAAAGATCACAAGCGTATTGCTCTGTTGTATCTGGGTTCCATCACCTTCTTCTTCTTCATCGGTGGGCTCTACGCAATGATGATTCGCCTGGAGTTGTTAACTCCCCAAGGCGATCTACTTCAGTCGACTACCTACAACAAAGTCTTTACGCAGCACGGCATCATAATGGTGTTTTTCTTTCTGATTCCCTCGATACCGGCAACGCTCGGAAACTTCCTCGTGCCGATGATGATAGGAGCGAAAGATCTCGCCTTTCCGCGAATTAACCTGCTGAGTTGGTATATCTACATGGCTGGTGGACTAATCACTATCTACGCACTGCTTGCCGGTGGCGTCGATACTGGTTGGACGTTTTACACTCCGTTCAGTACGACGTTTTCGAATTCGTATGTCGTTGCTGCGGGGCTGGGCATCTTCATCAATGGCTTCTCCTCAATTCTCACCGGGCTGAACTTTATCGTCACGATTCATACGATGCGTGCGCCAGGAATGACCTGGTTTCGCTTGCCATTGTTTATCTGGTCCCACTACGCGACGAGCCTGGTGATGATCCTGGGAACACCCGTCATCGCCATTACGGTTCTGTTGTTGGCGTTTGAGCGCGTCGCAAGGGTCGGCATCTTCGATCCCGCACTTGGTGGCGATCCGATTTTGTTTCAGCACCTGTTCTGGTTCTACTCCCACCCGGCCGTGTACATCATGGTTCTCCCGTCGATGGGAGTTGTCAGTGAGTTGATTGCGAATTTCTCGCGCAAGAATATTTTCGGCTACAAGTTCGTCGCGTTTTCGAGCTTGGCGATTGCAGTGTTCGGCTTCCTTGTTTGGGGGCATCACCTGTTTGTGGCAAGCCAGTCAGTTTACGCCGGAATGATCTTTTCGTTCCTCAGCTTTGCGGTAGCTATTCCCTCGGCAATAAAAGTTTTCAACTGGACAGCCACGCTGTACAAATCATCAATCTCTTTCGATACCCCGATGCTCTACGCGTTGGGTTTCATCGGCCTATTCACTGTCGGCGGAATGACCGGACTGTTTCTGGCGGCTGTTGCTGTCGACGTTCACTTGAGCGACACCTACTTCATCGTTGCTCACTTCCACTACATCATGGTGGGTGGTGCTTTGATGGGTTATCTCGGAGGCCTTCATTACTGGTGGCCCAAGATCAGCGGTCGCATGTATCCGGAAGGCTGGGGACGGTTCAGTGCGCTTGTTATCTTCGTTGGCTTCAATCTGACGTTCTTGCCGCAGTTTGTGGCGGGCTACCTGGGAATGCCGCGGAGATATCACGCTTATCCACCTGAGTTTCAAGTGTTCAATGTGTTGTCGTCGGCCGGGGCATCAATTCTCGGATTCGGCATGTTGATTCCCGCGATCTATTTCGTCTGGTCCATGCGCTACGGCAAAGTTGCAGAATCGAATCCATGGCATTTGCCAGGGCTTGAGTGGCGAACGCAATCACCGCCGCCGACGGAGAATTTTGAAGCGACGCCGATTGTTACCTGGGAAGCTTATGAATTCGCGCCACCAGAAGAGACACAGGTCGTTGGCAAGTTCGCGGGAGAGTTGGAAACGGCGTAACGCCTAACAATGGGGAAGTTGCGCGATTGCGGAAACCCGCAATTTCATCACGCAATCCCTAAAGGGAGAGTCACTTTTTGAGTCACGCGGCATCAGCAGAACCACACGGTCATCCAGCACTGCAGCACCATTTTGAAAATATGGAGCAGCAGCGTGAGGCTGGGACACTCGGAATGTGGGTGTTTCTCGTGACTGAAATCATGTTCTTCGGCGGAATGTTTCTCGCTTACACGCTTTATCGATCAGCTTATCCCTCAGCTTTTGCCAGTGCCAGCAATCACCTGGACATAACAATGGGCGCCGTCAATACCGGCGTGCTGATCCTCAGCAGTTTCACGATGGCGATGTCGGTTTACTTCACGCAAATTGGTAAATCGCGGCCGCAGATTCTTTGTCTGATCGCAACGATAATTCTTGGGCTAACATTCCTCGGTATCAAGGCCGTTGAATACCGCCAAAAATATGAGGACAGCTTGATACCTGGGCGCCTCATTCCAACCAGACCGTTTAATCCTGCAGTTGCATACGAAGGCGAAGTAAACGAGCACAAGCTTCATCTAATCGGAAACGCTACCGTGCACCAGGTTGAACTTTTCTACTGGATCTACTTCGCCATGACTGGCATGCACGCACTGCACATGATCATCGGCGCCGGATTGTTGACCTTCCTTCTTTATTTCTCAATCAAAGGACGATATGGACCTGAGTATCACAGTCCGGTTGAAGTCATCGGGTTGTACTGGCACTTCGTCGATATCGTTTGGATTTTCTTGTTTCCGTTACTTTATTTATTGGGTCGGCACTTAGAACACGTCTAGAGCAGAGTTGATCGGATGAGCGAACACATCGTTCCAGTTAGGGTCTATGTAACGATTTTCCTGGTGCTATTGGTGGGTACAGCGCTGACTGTGCTTGCGGCTTTTCAGGATTTTTCCGTCAGGCTAGGAACCCACGAAATTCCCTTCAACACAGTGATCGCACTGGCGATTGCGGTCACTAAGGCCACTTTCGTCGTGCTCTATTTTATGCACGTACGATATAGCTCTCGACTCGTATGGGTAGTTGTTACGTCTGCGCTGTTTTGGCTGGCAATTATGTTCGCGCTGACTTTCAGCGACTATTGGACTCGCGGTTGGCTTCCCGTCGGTTACTGACCTTCCTACGTTCCGCGCTGCAGCGTAGTATCCCGAACTTCAATCAGGTTCTTGCAAGTTGGGCAGTTAAGGCGAATCGTTGCGTCCGATGTTTTGATCGGTGCGCCACAGAACGGGCAATCACCGCTCACAACATTGTGATGAAACAGGTCGCGCATCATGAACACGGGCAATACGAGTCCGGCGACGAGAAGCGGGATGCCGAATATCAAGCCGATACTGGCTCCCTGTCCGATGGTGAGACTGAGTACGAGGCCGATAATGAAAAGAACTAAACCAACTGCGATGCTGAAAGAGAAACTGTAAGCACTGTCGAAAGTACGAGTTTGTTTTGCGACTTCCGGTCGATTGGGATCCATTTAAATCACCCTCCATAGTGATTTGGAAAATCTTAGGGAGATCGTTCAGGGTAGGAATTGTTTTTACTCTGCAGGCGCCGTCATGTCAATGGTTTGACTCTGCGTAATCGCTGCGTCCTCCACGCCTCGACGATTAAACGATTTTGCTGTCGAATTTTCACCGCGGCGAGTCGCAGAGTCCGTGGAGCTTATGGGGAGAAAAGATTAAAAGTAAGATCTGCACTTGATCCGTTGAAGAGTAGGCCCGCCACGCAGGCGTCTTGCTGAACTTTATGCTTTAATTGCCGGTCACTTTTTTGAGCAAAAATAACGCAAATAATGGAAGTTAACTTATGAACGACACACCTTTTGAAGCATTCCTAAACGAACATGACGAAGAAGCCTGGGCGGCTACTTTAACGACCTTGCTCCGTTCAATTCACGAAGTGGATCGAAATGCTACCCAGATCTGGTTTGCATTTTACCCTCTCGCTTTGTTTCAAACGCTTACTCACGCGGAAGACGCCGAGAAACTCACCCAGCAATTGTTAATGCAAGGCAACTTTTATCTAAAGGACCAGATCGATTCCTCCCACACATTCCTTTACGGTCACCGCTTTTGGCCGGAAGTAAAAAATGCTGTGCAGAAGCATGCAGCATCTTTTGAGCCGAGTACGGCCTCGTTATCAGATCAGATACTTGCCGTTGCCAATAAGGTGGCTAGTGGTTTGAAAATCGATCCGGCGTTGGTTATCGGTATCACCGCGGTGGCTTTCATGACACTGCAACAAACAGGATCCTCGGCATTCAGCCAACCGGGCAAAATCCAATTAGACAAAAAGCACGCGGGCAGGTCACCTGATCAAATTTTGCGAGAACGAGCAAAGGACGACAGCCAGGGGCTTCTGGGTTTCCTTAAAACGATCAACAAGAAGTGGACCGTTACTTTTGACGAGAATGACGTCAGCGCGAAGTACGTTATGAACAACATCCAGGATCTCGCGTGGGGCGCAGCTGACGATCGTTCGCGTAACTGGCGTGAGATTGATCCACGTCGAGGTGAAGGCCCGATTCCAGTCGAGTGCAGATCGGCGTCGTGCGGAACGTGTTGGGTGGGCGTGCTGGGTGGCGCTGAAAAGTTATCGGAGGTCGCAGCGCGCGAAGGCAAGAAGATGAAAGAGTTTGGTTACATCGATACCAACGAAACCAAGCCGCTGATCCGACTCGCTTGCCAGGCGCAAACGCATGGAGCTGTTTCGATCGTTATTCCGCCCTGGAATGGTTTTTTTGGCAAGTATCTGCGCGCGCGAAAGGCGCAGCTGGATCATGAATTGAATTCGGTTGCCGCAACCACTGAGTCAGGTGTTCCTGCCATAAACGATCAAAATCACTGACTTGCGCAAGAGCACAACGGTCTCCCCACTGCTTTACGTCCTCGCTGCTGCCGTCTTGTGGAGCACGGGCGGCCTATTCATAAAGTGGACTCAGCTTTCAGGTCTTGAGCTCTCGTTCTATCGGTCCTTCTTCGCGCTCTTGATGGTGGCCTTCGTAACTCGACGTGAAGGGTTTGGCCTAAACCGAGTTACGATTGCCGCATCTCTGCTGTACGCAATTCTCATCATCCTCTTCGTATTAGCGACTAAGCAAACCACCGCTGCAAACGCAATTTTCCTTCAGTATACGGCCCCGGTCTATCTACTGATTCTTGAACCCTTGATTTACAAGGAGAAGTTTCGTTCCCGCGATTTGATCACGGTCATCGTCTGCGTGGTAGGGATGACCCTGTTCTTTGTTGGCAAACTACGACCTGAAGATGTTTCGGGTAATCTGCTTGCGCTGGCGTCCGGCGTTTGTTTCGCTTTGTACTTTCTACTGCTGCGCCATCCAACGGCACGTTTGGTGAATCGCGCCTCTTCAGCGATTTACGGAAATCTCGTGGTCGTGCTGATTACAGCACCCTTCGGCTTAGCGGCGTTTACCAGTCTCACCCGACACGACACGCTCAGCGTTATATACCTAGGGGTAATTCAAATTGGTCTTGCCTACGCTTTGTTTACGGTGGCTATGGCGCGCGGAGTGAGGTCACTTGATGCGGGAATAATTGGTTACGCCGAGCCGGTCCTGAATCCTATCTGGGTATTTCTGGTGTTAGGTGAAAAGCCTTCCCAATGGGCAGTTCTTGGTGGAGCGATCATTATCGCAGCAGTTATGGTTCACATGTTTTTCGACGCGCAGCAAAAGAGAAAGATAGACCACGCTCCACTCGAAACCGCACACGGCTGATCCTACAAAGATTCATAAAGCCAATCCGCAATCTACATTGATCTATCTCATCCAATCTTTTCGACTGTCGTAATAAACCGGCGATCGATCTGGGTATCTTTTCTTGTACGCGTGATATCGAGCGAGCAGTTTTTCGTAGCGCTTGTTTGAAGAGCGCAGTTTCTTATGAGGAATCGCGCGCAGATGATCCTCGATCTTCGTCATCTTGCGCGGAGAGAACCGCCAGTCGTAGTTTCCGAGTTCGTAAAGACTGGTAACGCCATAGCCTTTAATGCGTCCCGTGAAATCGACATAGGTATCGAAGTAACTCCAGACGAGATCTCTGATAGAACGAAACACTGGTTTCCTGCCGTGCAATCCGTTGTCCCGCGAACGAGCTACCGAACCCCAGCGTCCGTTTTGTTGAAACACAAACAGCACATGGTCCAGCAAGTCTTGAGATTCAAGATCCAGAAGCAAAGGCGGGTAGCCATGCTGTTCAAGGATGACTGCCGCGGCGACGGCTGCTTCCAGGCAATGGACCTCATGATGCGTCAACATCTGTCTGAAAGAACGCAATGTCGCGCCATTTTTCTCCCAGTTGTAAGGCGTTAAGCTGAGGAATCGTTGCACTTTTGAGGGACTATCCAGCTTCTGAATCAGCGCCCATTCTTTCGAGGTGAAGTCCTCCTCTTGCGGTTTTTTCACACCTGGCTCCTCAACTCAGCGCGATTTGCTCGTTGCCTAAAAGCTGAGAAGTGCACTTGCCTGATTACTCCGCAGATGTCAGACTTACAAGTCCCATCAAATAAATTCTGATATGGGCAATCATTACTTCTTTTTACAAATGAGATAGATTTTTTCATGAACAAACCGGTCACCGCTCCACAATTAACCCGCTCTGAACAGGAAACTGAAAATGAGGCAAATCGTCTGACAGCGCAAGTCGACGCTGCGTTAGCCGCCGTTGCAATGCGCTCGCCTGACTCCAATGAGTCGCTGGAATCCGCAGCCGACAGGATCGAACGTGTCGCTCGCGATCTGGCTACAGCTCTTCGCGGACTCGCGCAAGAACGCAAATCCGCTCAAACAGAGTCATAGCACAAACGTTTCTAATCTAATCAAAAACAGTATTTCTTCTTCTGGAGAGAATCTATGGCTTCCATCCGCGCCGAACGAGAAACGGAACACCTGGGCCGCAAGAATACGGCATACGGTCTTGAGAACTACGGAATTAAAGATCCGGCTCGCGTTTACTGGAACCTAAATTCGTCAGAACTTTATGAAGAGGTGGCCCGGCGTAACGAAGGCGCATTGTCAAACTATGGCGCGTTAATCGTCGATACAGGTGAACATACAGGCCGCGCTGCTAAAGACAAAGCGATCGTGCGCGAGGCTGACAGCGAAGAGAAAGTTTTTTGGGGCGACGTCAATAAAGACTTTCCGCAGGACAAGTTCAACGCACTAAGAGATCGAATGATGGCCCACGCCAAAGGTCGCGACCTGTTTGTGCAGGACACTTTCGTTGGTGCGGATGCCAAGTATCGTTTGCCTATTCGCGTAATAAATGAATTGGCGTGGCATTCACTGTTCGCACGGACAATGTTTATTAGCAATTCAAAAGAGACCACACCTCATCAGCCAGAGTTCACAATTATTAACTTCCCGAGTTTTCAAGCTGATCCGCAGCGCGATGGTACGCGTTCCCCAACGTTTATTCTGATGGATTTCAGCCAGCATCTCGTCTTGATAGGCGGCACTTCTTATGCAGGCGAAACAAAGAAGAGCGGCTTTACCTTGATGAACTATTTGCTTCCGCAAAAAGGTGTGATGAGCATGCATTGCTCGGCGAACGTCGGTGCGCACGGCGACGTAGCAATCTTCTTCGGCTTATCAGGAACAGGTAAAACAACTCTTTCCGCGGATCCTGAACGCAGATTAATCGGTGACGATGAGCACGGTTGGTCAGACGATGGCGTGTTCAATTTTGAGGGCGGCTGCTACGCGAAGGTGATTAAGTTGTCCGCGGAGGCGGAGCCAGACATATATCGGACAACGAAGATGTTCGGAACGATTCTTGAGAACGTGGTCTACGATTCAAACACTCGCGTTATTGATCTCGACGATGCGAGCAAAACTGAAAACACGCGTGCATCTTATCCACTTACCAGCATCGACAACATCGTTCCCGAAGGACGCGCAGGCAATCCGCGGAACATCATAATGTTAACTGCCGACGCGTTTGGAGTTCTGCCGCCAGTCTCGAGACTGTCGCCGGAACAGGCGATGTATCATTTTCTTTCTGGATACACTGCGAAGGTCGCGGGCACTGAACGAGGGATCAAAGAACCGGAAGCAACCTTCTCAACTTGCTTCGGTGCCCCTTTCATGGTGTTGCATCCCGGAGTCTATGCGGGCCTGCTAGGCAAGAAGATGGCCCAACACGATGCTGCGTGCTGGTTGGTCAATACCGGTTGGAGCGGCGGGCCTTATGGCGTGGGCCAACGAATGAAGATTGGCCATACGCGTGCGATGATTCGCGCGATCTTAAATGGCGAACTCGCATCGATCGAGACAAAGGCGGATCCGTTCTTCGGTGTTAATGTTCCAGTGTCATGTCCCGGAGTTCCTTCCGAAGTTTTACAACCGAGAAATACCTGGGCTGACAAGGAAGCCTACGATCGCCAGGCGGCCGACTTGGCGCGAAGATTCAATAAGAATTTTGAGAAGTACGAAGCCGGAGTTTCCGAAGCAGTTCGTGCGGTTGCACCAAAGATTTAGTTTAGTAATTTACGTCGTACTAATCGCCGTAAGAAAAGAAATATAAGGGCGTCAAGCTCCTGCGGTTTTGTCCCTGGGACAACGGCGTAAAGAGCTCCTCACTTCAGAAGCGCCAACCAATTCCAATACTCACTTGTAGGTTATTCTTTGTTTCTCCTGGTACTCCTAACGGCGACCCCAAAGTTCCAAACGTGTGACTCGGATAGCGTATGATCGTATCGCCAAGGTCAGCTCTGATTAACAAGCGGTCTGTCGGATAGAACTCAAATACGCCTCCAGCATCCAACGCAAAATCTTTCTCATGGTCCACGCCACAAACAGAACCAAACGATGTAGTGCTACAACTCCCACGCGATGAAAATTCTCCGAACCACATCACACCTGGTCTGAGTTTGGCGAAAACGCCAATATGTTTCTTGCGAATTCCAACTTTCACTCCGGCGAATGCCTGCAACTTCTGACCGAACTCTTCATTGCCGAGGTGAGCTTCGGGAAAGAAGCTTCCCTCAGTATCCAGGGCGAACTTGTCGTTGAAGTTGTAGCTGAAGCGACCTCCTAATCCGCTTACAACTGAGTTACCTGAGCCGATTCCCGGGAATGCCCGATTTTGAAAGTCTGTGAGGGTGATGTTTGTGAAGACTGCACCGACTTCGGCAGCATGTTCATCAACTTGAGCATCCGCACCGCAGCTAAAAATTCCAAGGCAAACTAATGAACAAAGAATCGCGAACAGTTTCCTGCGCATAAGACCTCCTGAAGTTTGGCGGACAAAGTGGTCCAGCCAAACTAAGACCATGGTTTTAATTGCAGTCTTGGAAGTGCAATGGATGTGCCTTGAGATTGTTAGAAGAAACGAGCGGTGTCAGCGGTGAGCCAGGAAACAAAACATTTCAGTTGAAAGAAAATTTTGTCACTGTGCGGTGAGAGTCGTCAGCAACTTCTGAAATCGTGGTTCATCGGTAAGGCTATTGAAGGCATCGTCAGTTTTAAGTCTCGAACCATCTTTGAAACCAAGCGACACCGCTTTCTCGAGAGATTGGAGCGCAGGTTTTTTCTGCCGTTTTAAGGCATACACGCGCGCAACTTCATAACTTACGTTGGGGCTTTTCGGATCGATCTCTTCAACGAGTTGCAGGTTCACGAGGGCTGGCGAGTAGTCACTACTCCTAAGACTTGCCTGCGCAGCTTCGTATGATTCGATTGTTAATTGAGTAAGAATTCGGCGCGCAAGACGTCGATCACGTGAATCAGTCGTCAGGTCACGTTTCTTCTTGAGCTCACTTAAACGAGAGGTTACTTCAGAGTGTGAAAGCCCTGTATCATCAGGTTCGGCTGGTTTCATCCATAGCATTCTGATCTCGCCCGCCTCCCGAAGTTGTCTTCGATACAACTCTTCATCAGCGACTACTGCTTTTTTTAGCTCCCCCGACTTACTCAGTTGTTCAGCTTTCTTTTTCGCATCGGCGATATCGATTAGTCCCTGAAAATCTTGAACTACACTCACAAATGCTCTTTGGGCATCAACAAATTGTTGGCTCGCCAAAAGTTTTTCAGCTGTCGTTAAGCGAAGCTTGAGTTGGTCTTCGAGAAAATTCTTATCGACCGTTGTGGTGGAGGGTTTTATTTCCCGAAGTCGCAACCACGCAAGAGCCTGTTCAATATTTTCCCGCGGAGGCCATTCGTGACCACCACTAAAAGTTTCGAAGTGATATGGAGTAGTTAAGTTGTTGAACTTCTTTTCAAGCTGCCACATCTCGCCAAAGTTGAAGTCGTCAACACCAACAATTCCAAAGTATGCAAACGGTGCTTTTGGGTTTGGTTCAATCTCTCCCGGGAAACCCGCACCGCAACCGATAACGCCAGCCAAACAACCTTGACACTTACTCGCGAAAGTTGAAGCCAATCGTGAGCCGCCCGAAAAGCCGGCTGCGTATGTTCTCTTCACATCGATGTTGAAGCGACTATGAGCGTCGTCCCAAAAGTTACTAAAGATGTCTGAAATTAACGACCAGTTCAAACCATTTCGAGAGTTGTTTGAGCACATGACAACGTAGCCATACTTCTCAGCACCTACGACGAAATGTTCAATTGCAGTTTTGCCGCGAGCTCGAGGATCGAGACAGAAAACAATGGGCCATGAATGATCTGGTGTGTAGTTGGTCGGAAGGTAAACCGCATAAGATTGATCTGGATGCGACGGGATGACAACTTTTTCAGTAACGACTCCGACTTGTACTGGTGAGACAGTAGTCGATTGCGAGAAGGACGGATGCAGACAGAGGAGTGAGACGGCAACGATGAGAACTACTTGATTGATATGGCAGCTGCACTCATCGTTCAGTCGGTATTAGCCTGGCGGCCAATTCATCTGGCGACCGGCCAGCACGTGCACGTGTAAGTGGAATACTGATTGGCCTGCACCTGCGCCGCTGTTGATAACTGTGCGGTACCCGTTATCGCCATGGCCTTCGTCGTTAGCCATTCTGGCTGCGACACGTAGCAAGTGACCGAGTAGAGCTTCATCTCGCTGTGATGCATCGTCAAGCGAGTCAAGATGTTCAGTCGGGATCACTAAGAGATGCATCGGTGCTTGAGGGTTGACATCGCGAATAACGACGCATCGTTCATCCTTATGTACTAGCTCGCCAGGAACTTCTCCGCTGATAATCTTACAAAACAAACAATTCTCTTCTGCCATCTTTGCTCCTTGATCGATTTTAAGCTGACTCGATTAGTTCTTGCGATTCGGAATGCAGTGGCGCAGTAACCGACGCTCGAATTCTTTCTATGTCAGCTCCTACGGCTCGCAACTTGGCTTCTATTTTTTCGTATCCGCGATCGATGTGGTAAACGCGATCGATGATAGTTTCGTCGGGCGCAATCAAACCCGCTACGACAAGGGACGCGGACGCTCGTAAGTCCGATGCGATTACCCGCGCGCCAGTTAGCGGAGTAGGGCCGTCGACAATTGCCGTCCGTCCATCAATAAAAATTCGCGCACCCATTCGTTGTAACTCCGATGCGTGCATAAATCGATTCTCAAACACAGTCTCCACGATTTCTGATCGGCCAGATGCCTGGGTCATGAGAACCATATACTGCGCTTGCATGTCTGTCGGGAACTCGGGATAGGGTGCTGTTGATACCCCACTCGCCGTCAAACCATCTGGGCAGCTCACAACCAGGGTCGTGGGGTTCGCTTCATGTATCTTGACGCCAACCGATTTCAATTTCGCAATTACCGCAGTTAAATGATCGGGTTGACAGTCTCTGATTTCAAGCTCACCTCTGGTGATTGCTGCCGCTACGATGAATGTGCCCGTTTCAATCCGATCTGGAATGATCGTGTGTTCAGCACCACCTAATGATTCGACACCCTCAATGTGAATTGTTTCGGTGCCGGCTCCATTGACCCGCGCGCCCATTTTGTTGAGCAGATCCGCAAGATCAACTATCTCTGGTTCTTGTGCAGCGTTGTAAAGGACCGTTGTGCCGCGAGCCAGGGTTGCCGCCATCATCAAGTTTTCAGTGCCAGTAACAGTGACTTTGGCAAAGTTGATCTCAGCTGCACGCAGATGTCCGTCGCTTGGTGCGCGAGCCACGACGTTTCCACCCTCCAGCTTCACCTCAGCGCCAAACTGCTCGAAACCGGCCAGGTGCAAATCAATTGGTCGGGTACCAATTGCACAACCACCAGGCAGTGAAACTTTCGCTTTACCAAAACGAGCGAGCAGTGGACCCAATGCAAGCACAGACGCACGCATGGTTTTTACGAGCTCATAAGGAGCCTCGAACAGCTCGACATGCGACGCAGTAATTTTGTGTGTTCTTAGTTCAGGAGTGAGAACCGTTGCCCCGATATCTTCGAGTAGACGTCGTTGAGTAATGATATCGCGAACATAGGGAATGTTATGGAGAGTGATGGTTTCCGGTGTGAGGAGCGCTGCTGCCATACAAGGAAGGGCAGAGTTTTTGGCGCCGCTAATAGAAAGCCGACCCCGAAGTGGACGGCCACCTTTAATCCGAAATTTATCCACGATGAGGAGAGATTAAAGGAAAACAACAAAAGGGGAAAGCGCCAAAAAATCATTGGTCATTGATCATTCGACATTCTTCATTTTGTCATTTTGAAGCGGAGTCGTAGATGGACGTTCGGCTTTTGTTTCAGGTTTCGCGGGAGATCAGAATTGCTCCCTTATGAAATCTAAGACTCCGCCTGAAAAACCCCAATCGATCCTGCGTTTCCCGACCGCTTGAAATGACGAATAAAAAATGTCAAATCATCAATGACCAATGATCCTTGTACCCTGCTTGTTCTATCGCTCTCTCGAATTAATTGTTCGTGAAC
>Ga0207644_10000823_pt1 | contig 19734 bp, 21 predicted proteins | sample KBSS73metaG_FD_184326 | JGI IMG/M metagenome (GOLD analysis project Ga0207644, IMG submission 184326) | Switchgrass rhizosphere microbial communities from Kellogg Biological Station, Michigan, USA - KBS S7-3 metaG (SPAdes) (version 2) | ecosystem: Host-associated > Plants > Roots > Rhizosphere... | reverse complement strand
CCTATTTGGCCCCCGGATTGCTTTCCGAAGTCCAGACTTAAACCATCTACCTTGAAGACTTTGCACAAAAATCGGGGGGGACACCCATGTACTACGATTTGAGAACAAGCTCGATAACAATCAACAAGGGCCGTCAACATGGCGACACAAAGTCCTACTGACTGCCACTTTCAATGGCCCCTGCAACGAGTGGTCCTCGAAGGCTATTCCGTTCGTCTCACTCCCATCCACTACTCCCATCTCGATCAGCTCTCTGTCTGGTCGGCAGAGGAGGATATCTGGCGGTATATGACCTTTGCGCACCTTGCATCGAAAGACGAGTTGCAGGCCTGGATAGGCACCGCTGTGGATGTCAATGAGCGCGGCACTGAGATGAACTTCGCAATCATCGATGAAGCGAGTCAATCGGCAGTCGGTACAACGAGCTTCTATCGGGTCATGCCGAACATAAGAGGCTCGAACTGGGAAAGACCTGGCTGGGAGCAGCCTATCGGCGGACACACATCAACACAGCGGCAAAGTATTTAATGCTCAATCACGCTTTTGAAACGCTTCTAGCGAACAGAGTCGAACTGAATCAGTCATGAGCAGTAGATGTGCTATAGTCCCGGTGCCGATCATTTGCGAGCAGATTAGGAAATGGCATGAGACTGCAAGGCGCAGGCGCGAGGTTGAACTTGTTGCTGCCTATTTCCCTGGGATTGGCTCTGGCGATCGCTTCGTTGGTCGGCGGAGGCGTGAAAGCCCAGACAGCGCCAAAAACCACCCCCCTCATCTATTCGATAAAAGGTCCGGATCTATATCGCGCGTACTGTGCTGTTTGCCACGGCACGGCTGGGCATGGCGATGGCCCCATGGCGTCAAAGTTGAAGGAGAAGGTACCTGATTTGACGATCCTGGCAAAGAACAACAAGGGTCAATTTCCCACCTCCCATCTACGCAAAACGATTGAGGGGACTGACGCCGCGTCCTCACATGGGACCAGGGCGATGCCGATCTGGGGCCCCATCTTTCATCAGGTCGAAGACGACAAAGACTTCGGATATGTCAGGGTGGAAAATCTGTTGAAATATCTCGAGTCCATACAGCGGGAGTAACCCATCGGCTCCGGCATTGAGCCGAGTGCCGGTGCCCATTCATGACGGAGCCTCCATCTTCAAAACCTAGCCCGGGCTCGTTCCGTAATAACGTGGGGTGACACCCTGTTACATTCCTCGCCATGTCCCCAAAGCTAGCTTTCATGGACGTGGGGCTGCGTGAATCGGTTGTCACGCGCAGGTTCAGGGGTTCGTGGACCGCATACCGAACGTGTATCGAGCAGCAGACACTCAGCCGACACTATTGATGGATTTCACGCGCGCTCCATACGGGACGTGGGAACATGGCTTCATTCCTGGGGCGAGGTCGAACTTCCCGCCTGCTTCCCCGCTCCTCCATCGAAGGACCAGATCGCAATGACCCTCAGCCTCTGGCAGGACCTGGAGTCGGTGGCCGCATTCGCTTATCACGGACCTCACGGAGAAGCACTGGCCAAGCGGAGGGAGTGGTTTGAAAAGTACAACCTACCGGTCTATGTCGCCTGGTGGGTGCGGGCGGATCATCGGATCGATTGGAAAGAGGGCAACGCCAGACTGGAACATCTCCACCTCAACGGGTCCACGGCCGCCAGCTTCGACTTTGCCCAACCCTTCGATCCTAACGGCAACGCATGCAGGCTCGATCGCGAAGCGGTGAAGGGCGAGGCTGCGACGAACGCCCAGATAACAGATTTCCTGACCACCGAGCGTCCCATCTTGCCGGAAGGCTCAAACCCTTAGTCTGGGGCCGGACAAAAACGTTTCACTGTCCGCTCCCGACTCCTCCGTGCGCAGACCAGGGATCCGCAGGTTCGCCAAGAGCGTTGTGCCAAGCCACGCACAGGAGCCGGCAAACACGGCGGTATCTAAAATTCCATTCGCCAGCGGATGGAATTCGGAGCGGCTCAGTAGGAAGAGCACTAGCAGGCCGCTTACGGTAAGCGCGCCTGACCGCTCCCCGCGGGTACTGCTGTCCAGAAGGAAGGCGAGCGGTCCCAGTAGAAAGATCAGCCGATATTCGAAGCTTGCGGCATTCAAAAAGCTGAACAAATAAATTGCCAAGCCTGATATTGCGATGCATCCGATCGCCGTATCGAAGTTGAGCTCGGGAAGGAACCGATAGAGACGCTGCCTATATCTTTGTCCGACAGCTACAGAAAGGCACGCAACGAGGACCGCCGCTATGGAGCCAATCCCGTGATGGTGGTCGATGAACTTTTCCCAGGTCTGTGAGATAGGACTCACGATGCCAGCGAGGGCCGGATACGCTCCGTAGGAGAAATACCTCATCTTAGGCGTATTCCGCAAAATCATAGGCGCTCTTCGTCCACTCGTAATCAGGAACGCAGCAACCGAAAGAGCGGCAACGGAAAGTGAGGTTATAAGGCCGCGCCGATTTCTGATGAAAATTACAACCGTTGCTATGGGAAAAAGTTTAAGAATGACGAGTATGACGATCAAGATAGCTTCACAGAATCTCTTGATTTCATCTCTCTGCCGTTCAACAAGAAAGAATCCGAACACGAGCAAAGAAAATACGACCAGATCGGTATTGCCGCGTTCAATTGCAAACAGAATTGGCCGTGAGATAAGCGCAAGAAAGACAAGTATCGCTCCAGCCCAGTTCTTCACGTTAAACAGAGCCAATAGAGCGACGACGAACATCGCGGCCATCATTGCCGCCATTAGATTGGTTGATCGGCCGGTGACACCGAGATATCTGAGCCCCAACCATATTGGAGGATAGTTATAGACGCGGTCCCAATGGTCAAAACTTCGAACCGTATACGGATCTTGTCCGCCAAGGACGCAGTCAATCGAGTTGGTTACAGTCCGCGTATCCGCAAAGCCCGGAGATGTCGAATCGATTCTGAAAACACGAAAGGCTGGAGTCAAGCTCCCGTTTCTGTGCATGCTCATTCCCAGAATGATGGCGACGAAAGCGGCTGCGGCAACTACAGGAAGCCGCGTTTGAATAAGAGCAAGCAATCGCTGCATAGAAAGAATTCCCCGGCATTAAACACATCACTGGCTCGGCTGCTATCATGCGTTCTTTATGAAGAGTACACAACTCAGAAAAATTGTTATCACCGGCGCGGCCGGCCTGGTCGGGCAAAACCTGCTTCCGCGTTTAAAATTGCGGAATCTGGGCGAGATTGTAGCGATCGATAAACATCCCACCAATACTGCTATTCTCCGCAAATTCCACCCAGAGATCAACGTGGTCGTTGAAGATATCTCCAAGCCCGGAACGTGGCAGAAGGAGATGGAAGGATGCACCCATCTTGTAAGCGCCCACGCCCAAATCGGCGGCCTTCATCATGAAGAGTTTGTTTGCAACAACATTACAGCTACCGAACGACTTCTCGAAGCTGCGCATCGGAACAACGTTAGTTACATCGTAAATATCTCTTCGTCGGTCGTGAACTCCATGGCGATCGACGACTATACCGAGACGAAGAAAGCACAGGAGGCATTGATCGCAGCCTCTGGAATCCGACAGGTGGTGTTGCGACCAACCTTGATGTTCGGATGGTTTGATCGCAAACATGTGGGGTGGCTGGCCCGCTTCATGCAGAAGGTGCCGATCTTCCCCATCCCCGGGGACGGTAAATTTCTTCGTCAACCGCTCTATGCGGGGGATTTCGCTGACATCATCACTTCTGCGATTGAGAGGGAGATCGTTGGCGCCTTCAACATCACCGGACAGGAGCGGATCGACTACATCGACTTGATTCGTTCGGTGAAACAGGCCGTAAATGCACGAGCCCGCATTCAGAAGATTCCTTACAACCTGTTCTGGCTGCTGTTGAAAGCGAATGCACTAGTGGACAAGAATCCGCCGTTTACAGCCAAACAACTTCAGGCCCTTGTAACTCCAGATATCTTCGAAGTAATCGATTGGCCAAGCATTTTCAATGTGCGAGCGACTCCATTGAAAGAAGCTATGGAGGCTACTTTCCGAGACCCCACCTATTCCAATGTGGTACTCGATTTCTAGAGCCTTTGCGCCACGACCTACGCTTTTTACACTGCTAAGGACAGCCACCGAGAGCTGCGACCGCAGCCTGTATTGTGCTGATATCCGTAGCAAGCCCTGCAGGGCTGTTGAGCACAGACAGCCGTATCGGCTGCATACCAGCAACACTGAAGAAAACTGCGCCGAGATCCAGGACCCCTTGAATCCCGACCGCTGCCCGTGCCTGGTCTGCAGGCAGCAACGATTGCAGGCATGTCAGCGACTGCAGCGTGAGGCACAGCAGATCTTTTACTAGAGGAATTACAGACGCTGGCGTGTTCATCAGCAGATAAGGCTGGAGAGATTCGGCAGTCTTGGCAAACTCTACGAGCGATCTCGGCTGAGGCGAAGGCAACGTCTTCACAACGTCGATCAGTGGCTTCAGCAGTGCCAGCACTCTCAGCAGGCACTCAGCCCACGCAAGCCACGGAGCCGCCTGTCTTTGCAGGTCCGCAGTCGTCGCGCATACATTCGAGCCGTCCCCTCCCGTACCTCCGACGATCGGATGGAATGCAGTTCCAGTGGGAAGATGCACCATTCCAGTGCCCTTCTGCTCGGGTGGCGGCGAACCGCCTTGCCACAACATTCCGATCACATAGGGGCGAGCAGGGTCGCCGTTCTCGAACGCCACCAACACCTCGTCGTTCACCGTCAGTCCCCTGACGGGACTGAACGCACTCACGACCTGCGCCCACTCCTGCGTGTCACGAAGAGTCTGGTTCGACAAACGGATCAGGACACGGCCTTTTGCCAGAGGGTCCGCTGTGTCGGCAATTGTCGCAACTGCCACTCCGCTGATAGCGCTCATGGATCCCTCCCGCTCATCTCAGTGAGCGAATCTTACCGCGAAGCAGGAGCTCCTGCATTGGGCGGGTGGCTGGATGTCCACTAATGCCACTCATCGCATAAGCCGGTCTGTTATCTGCATCGCAATTTGCCGTATAAGAGAAGCCCTGCAGCCGCTATCCTCGCTTTATATGCGCATCACTTGGACTGCTCTTGCCGCAATTGCTCTCTGCCTTGCCTCACTCGGCTGCCACCGGCCCCCCGGCGACAGTGACCCCGCCTCCATCGTCGGCGTGTGGTCTGTCACCATGCCCGAGGCGCCGTTTCCTTACCACCTCTTCGTCTTCCACTCCGACGGCACCATGCAGCAGGCGAACCCCGATGCAGGGGACGCCCACACCAGCGACAGCAACGGCATGGGCGTCTGGGCATCGGACGCGGCGGGTAACCACGTCAAAGGCAAATTTGTCGAACTCATCGCCGATCGGACTACCCACCAGTTCGTCAGTCGGGGCGAGATCTCATTCGTCATCCAGGTCAGCGGCAACAATCTTCACGGCACAGCACGCGCCAGCTTCTACGACACCAATGGTCAAACGGTCAGGGAACCGATCTCCGCAACACTGAATGGCCAGCGCGTGCTGCCCTAGAATCCCAGGCAGACTACCCATTTCATGCGAAGGATCTGGATCGAAAAAGAGGCCGCGAAATCGCGGCCTCTTTTAATTCCCAAGCACATCACGAACGCTGCAGCGTCTCCAACAGGTCTTCCAGACGGTCGTAGCTGATTCCCGCTCCCCGAGCCATGCCCGACTTGATCACCTCGTCGCGCACCAGCAGCGACGGATAACGCACCACCGCCTTGAATCGCGTCTTCCCGGCCTCCTCGATCAGTTCGGAGGTCACCACAGAGACGGTATCCGGAAACGCCTCGTATATCTCGGTGAACACGATACGACCTGGGACGTCGATCTCGAGGTACTCGCCATGAAACGCCGCTTCGCCATGCGGGTGCCGGTTTACAAAGCGCCACTTTCCCCCGACTCGAAAGTCGACCTCGCACACCGGCACGGAGTAACCCTCCCCAAGCCGTCCCCACCACTCTTTGATGTGCTCCGGCTTCGACATCGCTTCAAAGACCAGCTCACGCGGCGCATCGAAGAGCCGGGTCATGCTGATTTCGGTCTCCGATGGCGTCATCACAACGAATGTTTCGCTATTTCTTGCGCTGCTTCCGACCATTTCGTTTCTCCTTTGTCTTCATCTGCTTGAGATATTGATCGAGCCGATCGAGGCGCTGCTCCCAAAGGTGGCGATAGCTCTCGGTCCAATCCACCACCTCCCGCAAGGGGCTCGCCTCGATGCGACAGTGTCGCCACTGCGCTTCCCGTCTTTGTGTCACAAGGCCCGCACGCTCCAACACCCGCAGGTGTTTGGACACGGCGGGCAACGTCATATCAAAGGGCTCTGCCAGATCGCTCACGGAACATTCGCCGATAAGAAGACGAGACAGAATCGCCCGGCGGGTGGGATCCGCCAACGCCGCAAAGGTCGAGCTGAGGGAATCATTCATGAATTAAACCAAATGGTTAATTAACCTAAAGGTATAGTACTCTCATTTTCGCCGTCTTTGTCAAGCGCACAGTTTTTCGCTCCATGTCAGAAAGGCGCTCCTGACGGAAGGTAACCAATTTATGATTAAAGAGACGTGACCTACACCATCGCAGCCTTTTACCGCTTTGTTCGCATCTCAGAACCCTCTGTGCTACGAGGGGAACTCCTCGCCAGCTTCGCCGACAGCGATCTCCTCGGCACCACACTTATCGCCGGTGAGGGCGTCAACGGAACTATGGCCGGATCCGCTGCAACCATCGACCGTTTCCTGCAGACACTGGCCGAGCGCGTAGGGCTGGACCTCGCAGACGTGAAGTTCTCATTCTCCGACGAGCTGCCCTTCAAACGCCTGAAGTTCAAGCTCAAGGCCGAGATCATCACCTTTCGTGATGTAGCCATCGACCCAACCAAGCCCGGTCAGTACGTCGAACCTGAGCAATGGAATGCGCTGATCGCCGATCCTGACGTCCTCGTACTTGACACGCGCAACACCTACGAGAGCGAGGCGGGCACCTTCGAGGGAGCCGTCACGCCCGAACTCGACAAGTTCTCGGACTTCGTCACCTATGTGCGTGAAAACCTCGACGCGGCGAAGCATCGCAAGGTAGCGATGTTCTGCACCGGAGGGATCCGTTGCGAGAAGGCCTCAGCCTTCATGCTGCAGGAGGGCTTCGCAGAGGTCTACCACCTCAAGGGCGGCATCCTCAAATATCTAGAACAGACGCCTGAGCACGAAAGTCGCTGGCGAGGCGGTTGTTACGTCTTCGACCGCCGCACCTCAGTCGACCACGAAACCTTCGAAGCGAAAAGCTGAAGCGCGTTACACAGGCTCAGCCCTCAAAAAATTCCTGGCAACAGCATACGGAGTGGCACTTTTCGCCTCCATTTTCCGATTTAACAAGTAGGGACCCATACGGCTCACTTCACCCGTCACCACGGCCAGAGGTGCCTTATGAACTACACGACTATTTGCATCGTCATGCTTTCCTTCCTTACGCCCGTAGCCATTGGGCAAGCTGCCCATGACTCCATCCCGAACGGCAAACCGTTTCTCAACCCCTCCGGCGCTTCAAGCACGTACAGCACCAGCGGAAAGATTGAACTTACCGGCCCATTCTTCCAAAGCATGGGAACCAACGGGCGTTCATGCGCGTCGTGTCATCAGCCGAGCGATGGCATGTCCGTCTCCGCCGCGCACATTGAAGACCGCTTCCTTGCCAGCGGGGGGCTGGACCCGATCTTCCGCCCCGTTGATGGCTCGAACTGCAACCACGATATCGACGTCTCCACCGTCAAGGGGCGAAGGGCTGCTTACAAACTGCTTCGAACGCGCGGTCTGTTCCGTATCGCTATCGCTGTCCCCGCCAATGCAGACTACGAGATTGTTCGCGTCGACAATCCGTATGGCTGCAACGAGACCGATACGATCTCGCAATATCGGCGACCTTTGCCCTCCACCAATCTGCGCTTCTTGAGCGCGGTGATGTTCGATGGGCGCGAGTCGTCTCCGCTCACGGGTACGACGAAGATTACGCCCGCGAACTATCCGGCTTCACTCGAGAGCGATCTTAGACACCAGGCTGTTGATGCGACCACCGGCCACGCGCAAGGCGATGGTAAGAGGCCAACGCCCGAGGAACAGCAGCAGATCGTCGATTTTGAGATGTCCCTATTCACAGCTCAGGCCTACGGTTGGACCAGCGGCAGTTTGGACGCGCGCGGCGCAACAGGAGGTCCGGAGGCCCTGATGACACAGCCCTTCTTCATCGGTGTCAATTCGCCGATTCCTGACTTCGAGAATCCAGCCAGCGCGCCATTCAACCGCGCCATCTTCAATACATTCGACGCCTTTGACAATCTCCCGCAGCGCGACCCTCGCGCGGCCATCGCTCGCGGTCAGGCCCTGTTCAACTCCACGCCTATCAACATCAGAGGAGTCGCAGGGCTGAATGACGACCAGGCAACCGGAGGTCTGGTCCCAGGCGGCATTCCGGTGATCGCCGGGTTCTGCGGCACCTGTCACGATTCGCCCAACGTTGGTAATCACTCGTTTCCAACGCCATTAAACATCGGCACCGGCGACCCGAATCCCGGCGACCCAAGGGTGAACCTGGGCGGGTTAGATATAACGTATCTGCCCCGGATTACAGTCCGCAGCAAGATAACCGGGGAGACAAAGACCACCACTGACCTGGGGCAGGCGCTCGTCGACGGAAAGTTTGATCATGTGGGCAAGATGAAGGGCCCGGTGCTGCGCGGACTCGCGGCTCGCGCACCCTACTTCCACAACGGCTCCGCCAAGACCCTGCTGGATGTGGTGCGCTTTTACGAACTGCGCTTCGGCGTCTTCTTCTCACCGCAGGAAGAAGATGACCTCGTAGCCTTCCTCAGTTCGTTATGAGTGGTTACGATATGAGCGCAATCATTCGAGCGAAGCATCAATGAAAGATGCCGCGAACAATCACGACCTCTTTATTTGTGGCGGCTAGTGCATCTCACTCATATCATTCCGGAATGAACAAAATGGCAAGGGCTGGCCTGGTGATCCTCGTTGTCAGTATTGGGATACTCGCCGGATGGAAGATTTGGTTCAACAGTCGAAGCTGGAACTTGGTCGATGATGTTCCCATTTCCCTCGCCAAGGGTTCCCATTACAGTTCTCCCGAAGTGCCTGTTAACCTCAGTCAGCAGTATGTCATTGAGATCTGGGTGTCCAACGAGAATGCTCCTGAGACACTGCGATGTCAGCTCGGCGCCGGATCTCGGAATAAGCCATGTAATCCACCCTCACCATTCAATGTTCATTGGACCTTGTCCAGCGAAGGGAAAGTTCTTCAGGAAGGCGGGGCCTCCCCAGAGCTTGGCGAGCTCAGCACTGGCCCCAAGGTAGCAACTCGCACGATCGCGCTCTTTAACCTGAAAAAGGGACACCACTACAAAGTAGATATTGATGTGTTATCCGATAGTGGTGACCTTAACTCTGCCAATCCGCGCCTGTATGTCGGTGAGTTCAGCACGCTCCTTTCGTTTTACTTGTTTGTTGGTAGCCTTCTGAGACTGATCTGCTTCGCAGTCGCAGCCCTAGGTGCACTGATGCTGATTAGTGGGCTCTTAGAGTGGCGGCCAAGTCGCAATGTGCGCCGTCTGTGACTCACCCCATCGTCATTACCACTCGGAATCGCGCCTTCCCGCTCATCATCCGTTCGTACCCTTCCTTGTACTGCTCAAACTTGTAAACCTCGTTCATCGGACGGACCCCCTCAAGCAGGCTGAAGTTCAGCGTGTCTTCCGAATCGATCGATGTTCCTGAATACCAACCCTGCACGCTCTGCGAGTTCAGCAGCATCTGGAGCGCCGGAACCTCTACCTTTGGCACTGCGCCCACCAGCATGAATCTTCCCTTCACTCCCAGCCCGCCCATTGCGGCCGCCATCGCACCCGCATCTGTAACCGTAGCGAGCACAACCTTCGCTCCCCCCAGCTTCTGCAGCTCCGCCGAAGGGTCCTGCGTCTGGTTATCGATAAACACGTCCGCGCCCAGCTTCTTCGCCAGTTCGCCCTTGTCTGCGCCGCGCGCAATCGCCACCGTCCTGAACCCCATCTTGGCGGCGTACTGCACGCCCAGATGCCCGAGTCCGCCTAGCCCCAGCACCGCAACCACTTCGCCCGGCCGGGCGCCCGTATTCCTCAGGCAGTTGAAGGTCGTCACCCCCGCACACATCAGCGGAGCAGCCTCCACCGCACTCAATCCCTCCGGCATCTCAGCCAGCGCAATCGCCGGAGCCACAACATACTCCGCATAACCGCCATCGAAAGTCACGCCGGTCGCCTGCAAATCATTCGTGCAAGCGAAGAAATTCCCGCGACGGCAGTTATGGCAGTAGCCGCAGTTGCCGCCATGCCACCCAATACCGACGCGCTGGCCGACCTTCCATCCCTTCGCGCCCTCGCCCAGCTTATCCACTACGCCGACGATCTCGTGCCCCGGCACACGCGGATATTGAATCCCCGGGAACAACCCTTCCTTGGTTACGGAATCGCTGTGACAGATCCCGCACGCCTCCACCTTCACCCGAACCTTTCCCGGCCCCGGCTCCGGAATCTCCCGCTCCACCAGCTCAAACTCGCCACCTGCCTTCGCAACCTGCACTGCACGCATCTTCGCCATAACAATCTCCTTTTGAAATGTCAAAGCAGATTAACGAAATGCAGCGCAAAAGCAATCAGCGGTTCAATAAGCGTTATACGACACTCTAATAAAAGTCGCATGACGGCTGGTACACATCCAATTCCTCGCTCGGCTGCGTCCAACATCTACCAAAGTCCCGTAAATCACGTCAGGGCCACGCTTCCAAATCTCTCACCGGAGAAACACCATGAGAACGAGCCCCTCTCAACCTTCCTCGCACTCCTCCTAGTCGCATCATCCCCAAACCTCTTCGCCGACTCCATCGCCTGCTTCACCGCCGTCTACCCCTCGATTACATCTCCGGCCCCACTCATGTCGACCAGATCGTCACCTTCTCCCTTCCCAGGGAGCTCCCGTCCAAGGAGATAGGGATGGGTCAACTTCTTCATCCAGACCAGCGCAACCGTCCACATCGCCGATACAACCGCCGCCGGACCCCTTCTTCATGAAGCCGATGTCTTTGCCGTCATCCAGTTCTTCAACGATGTCGTCATGATCAATCCCCAGACCATGCTCGGATTCCAATTCTTCTCCTTTACCAACGCCCCCTGAGCAACTTCTTCACCGGACCCGTCACCGCACCCACCTTTGTTCCCGGCGTCACTATCGCAACGACGCCAGTAACCGAGCCCACCACCATCCTCACCGTCGGCACCTCGCTCATCGGGCTACTCAGCCTTCGAAGACGCCGAACGCGCCATTCATAACGCAACCCGTTCACTTGAGCGTCGAATGACGGGGACCTTACTATAGACACAAGCAGCGCTGGGGGTTGAAGATTGGCGATACTCCGCGGGAAGATCGTCTCCGGTATGGGCAATTTCTCATACTGGATCGAGAAGCTGCACGATCACTACCTTCGCAAAACCGGAATGAGCCTCTTTCCTGGAACCCTCAACCTTCAGCTCGATGAGCCCTACACTTTGCCCGTCGATGTCATTCGACTCGAGGGGCAGGAGTATGGCGGCACCGTCTCTGTAAACATCGTCCCCTGCTCCGTATTCGGCAGGACGGCGTTTATCCTCCGCACAGACGCAAACGAGCAAGGCCGTGGTCACCATCCCCGCACTATCGTCGAGATCGCAACCGACGTGAAGCTTCGCGACCACTACCACCTCAGTGATGGGGACATCGTCGAGATCATCGCCATCGATACCCAAACGATGACCTAACCTCAGTAATCCGCTGCATATACAACTCCATCAATCCTTTAGAAGATTCCTTGGGAAACCAGGAACCTTCGCCTGGCGAATACATCCAACTTCCATGTCTGTCGAAGGCCGATTCTTCAACATCACTGAACTCGCCAAGACGTTGCCTGAGACCGCCGAGACCATGTTGGCCGATCTCCGCCTCACCGACGAGCAGGCCGCCAGCTGTCGCGTCTTTCGCGTCTATCGTTCCGTTCCGGCGCACTACCACACCAGCTGTGACGAGTACCTGTACGTTCTCACCGGCCGTGCCGAGATCGTCATCGCCGATGCACCTGCCCGCGAGATCCGTCCCGGAGAGCTGGTCTTCTTCAAAAAGAACACGGTCCACGCAGTCCCCCGCATCCTCGAGCACCCGTTTACTGTGCTCTCCGTCGATACGCCGCGCCGCCCGCCCGACGACGTCCACTTCGTCAACCCCGCCGAAGGCACGCCACAGAGCTTCATCAAGACCTACGGATAACCCATTCAGTAGACGAGGAGGTCAATGATGCCAGCATCGAATCCCGAGCAGATCTGCCATCTCTTCCGGCAGTACATGGCGGAGGGTGATCTTGAGGCGCTGCTCAGTCTCTACGATCCCGAAGTGGCCTTTCTGAATCAATCTGGTGAAGTCAAGCGAGGCAGGCCGCGACTGAGAGACGAATTGGCCCCTTTTGCCTCAGCCAAAGCGACCTTTGACTTCGACATCAAGCAGATCATCCAGTCCGGCGATATCGCACTGATGCACACGCACTGGACGATATCCGCGTCTCAGCCAAAACCCCAGCATGCGATCGAGGTTGCGCGTCGCCAGCCGGGCGGAACCTAGTGCTGTCTCATCAGAGACCCCTTTATGGTTGGCAAACATATTGCCTGAAGCGATTTCTCGGTCCTCATGCCCCGGTTGTGGGATTGGAAGGCCCAACCGCCTCCCCTATCGTGATCTTCCAGACCCCTGGGGGATCCATTCATGATGAACAGCGGAGAACACTCACGCATACGCACTGCGGCAGCCAGTGCCCTTCTCGACCGCAACACCGAACTCGTCCTGCGCCAGACCAAGCGCGGCTACGAGCTCTACGCAAACGGCGACGCATCACCGGTCAAGTGTGAGACCTGGCCACAGGCGCGCCGCGTCCTGATCCGCCTCGGCGTGCCTCATCACCGCATCGACGAGATCAACTCACGCCTCACTGAAGGCAAAGGACTCGTCGTCCGCCGCAGAATCTGACAACGAAGCAAGACTGAAAGATCGTTGTTGTGAACACGACGGCTCAGCGGAGGGGCCACAATCCGCTGAGCCGCTGTGCTTCTTTCACATCGTTACCTTTAGATCAGTTGCGTATCGGGCAGTTCCTGCCGAAGTGGAACGCAATCGTCGCCAAGTCCCTATCGTCCGTGTTTCCGTCGTGGTTGAAGTCGTACCAGCTCGAGGTACTGATCGTGCCGTCGGTCTGCTTGGCTCCATTGGTACTGAAGTAGTACCAGTTCGCCACGTCCTCCAGGTTTACCTTCTTGTCCAGATTGCCGTCGCCCTTACACTCGGGCTCCGATTTCAGAGTCTGATCCATCGACGCGGTCAGCTGGGCGTAGATTTTCTTCTGCTCCGCTGACAGACCACTCGGACAAGTGATCTTATCCTCGCTACATAAAGCAAGATCGGTTTTATCAATCAGTGGAATCGGCGCATTCTCGTCGATCATGTAGAACTCGTTTACAACCTTGGTCGTGTCCGGAACTACGTTGTACCCGCAAACTGTCTGCGTCTGCCGTATCAACTTGTAGTTGTCGTTGCGTACTGCCTGCTGATTGACCGGCAGAAACTGCAAACTGTTCGGGTCGTCCGGATTCGGATGCAACGCTACCTGTACCTGACAGCATGTGTTGTATACCGTCGTTCCAACATCCGGATTTGGCCCATACCACTGGCCGCCTTCAAAATTGCACAACTGCTTCGTGTTGAACAGCTGCACGCATGTATTTGGATCGGTCAGCGTGATCACGCACGGATACGGATCGACGGGATGAATGTTGCTCGCCGTCTGCGTGAAGTTCGTCTGTCGAATGCTCGGCTGCTTTGGATTCGTCAGGTAGGCAAGCATCGGCTGCGAGTCCAGGGTGTGAGATACAGGCACGATCTTACGCACGTCTGCACCGGCGATCTCGCCAAAGAGCTGGAACAGGTCCGTGATGTTGATCATGCTCTTCACCTCGCGGTCCGGTGACTCGACCATTGGCCCCGCGACGATCAGCGGGACCCAAACACCCGTCTGGTAGACGTACCCCTTCGCGTGGTTGAGATCGAACGGCTGCTTGACGCCGGGAGCAAAGGTACCGTTGTCACCCACGATGATCACCATCGTGTTCGTCTCCTCCGGGCGATAGTCGATGGTGTTGCCCACCCGTCGCGCCAGCCCGGCCGATACCATCAGGTTGCCGATCTCCGTATCCATCGCTTCAATCATCTGGTTGCTCAAGATGCGTGTCGCAATCTCATTCGCTGTCGTATTACCGGTGCACGCGAATCCCGTCGAATCCGGCGTCGGGTTCGGCAGCAGATATTCAGGCGGCTGTTGGTAAGGCGTATGGTCGTTAGCGAAACTCACCGTCGTCATCCACGGCTTCTTCGTCGAGTTCTGCTGCTTGATCCAGTCCACCGCCGCACTCACAGTCGCATCCGAAACATAGCCGCGTGCGCGCGGGTCCGACAGATCGACCTGCTCGACCGTACCGTCCTCCTTGTTGATTACGCGATTCCAGACGTAGTACGCATTTGTCTGCTCGAAGTTGAGCGGCTGCGTCCTGGCCACCGAACACGCTGTGTTCGGGACAAAGATGCCCCCCTTCTGCACACACGAGAAGCCGGGATTCTGAAGGCCCGGCCCTCTCGTCAACTGCTCGCACGAGGCATCCGCATGCACACAGGCACCAGCGTCCACGCCGTTCGTAGGATCCTGCGTCGTATTCGGAATGAATCCGCATGAATACTTCGGCTGTGGAGGATTCGGCCCTTGTGGCGGAGGAGGGAGCTGGCCTCCGAGCGTCGTATCGATCGGATGCATCGCCCCTTCAAGGAATCCATCGAAGTAGTCCCAACCAAGGACATGCGGCGTCATGTTGGTGAACTCGTTGTTGTCCGGCCCCGCCAAATGAAACTTGCCGAACATAGCGCTCTTGTAGTTCTTCGTTCGTAGAATCTGCGGCGTCGTCACCTCGAACGGCGACACCTGCGAATTCGCAAGATCGTTGCTCAGGATGGCATTGTTTACATTCGTGCGCAGAGGATACCGGCCCTCAAAGAAGATTGCGCGGCTCGGCGAGCACTCCGGCATCGACCAAACGTTCCTGAAGCGCACACCCGCCCGCGCAATCGCGTTGATGTTCGGCGTTAGCGGTGGAGTTCCTCCACCATAACCGAAGATCTGCATCTGGTCGATTCCCACGTCGTCCATGATGATGAACAGGATGTTCGGCCGCTGCTTTGCCGTGCCTCCGGAATTACCCGGTTTGTTTGAAGACGATCCCGCAGCCAGCGGGCCACTTGTCTGAGCAATAGAGAGTGCAGAAGTGATCAGACACAGAGAGATTGCAACAAGGCGAAGGATGCGGCACATGATTCCATACTCCCGGATGAAGTGAAGTTCCCCAGGGTCGGCCCGCGTTCAACGTTCAGGTTTGTTGCGTGGAAATGCCCAAACAGTCTGCCACCAAACGGCACGGTTTGTCGATCTATGCCGTCCGGCCATGGTCACTTCTTCGGCCCGGGATCGCGACCCAGCCGCTTTCCAAAGACCACACCGATCGTTGTGCCCACACTGGCCGAATGGTCGCTCACACCGAATCGCATGCCGCCATCGATCCCAAACACATCGCTACACTGGTGGTAGAAACCACCAAAGACATAAGTGCCAGGTGGCGTGTTGGACTGTGACACATTCTGCCCGAAGACCTCCGCATAGAGACGCGTTTGCTTCTGCACGTGATAGCTCACGGCAAAAGACTGCTGCCCGCCATAAGAACATCCGGAGCGTGTCTGGCAATCGGACTGCACCAACGAGCTATTCACGATGAAGTCCAGATCACCGTTCTTTCCGTAGTGATGATTCATCAACACGATGAACTGCTGACCGTAACCCTGCAATTCGTGCTGCGAAGCCGTCGGCAGCTCTGCCTCATATTGAACGGCAAAGCCCGGAGCACGGCGATGATAATCCTCCTTCTTCAACTCCACCTTTCCGCCGATCTCTATCGTTCCCGCGCCATTGACCGCGTCCTCTCCGCCCTGCTGGTGATTGAAGGCGGACCAACCGAAATCCATCCGCAGCCTTGCAAGCGGCGCATAGGTCCAAAACGTGTCGACGGTCTGCTGGTTGCCGGGAACGCTCTGCGGATAGGTATCGTATCCGGCCTCCCCCTGCAAAACACCTCTACTCTGGATGGTCGCGCTATTGGCGATCGTAGGCCGGGTTGGGCTGAGAGTGATCTCCTGCCCCAACGCATCTGCGAGGCAAAGCGGAGCGACAACCGCAACCAGTGACCATATCAGCGACCAGCACCTTCGCAAGTCTCGCTTTGCAGTCCCTCGCGGCTGGTTCATTGCTTCACTTCCCATTCGCAATCAGTCGAGTTCAGTGAGCAGCAGTCTCCGAATACGGCGGCCGAAGCGCGCGATGCGACCAGGCAGCATCCTTCTCGCTGCTGAAAACAAACTTTAGCTCGCCGCCCTGCATTAGCTCCTCATGCGTCACATAGCTTCGATCAAGCGACTTGCCGTTCAGCAACACATCCTTCAAGAAGCTTTGCGCTTCAGTCATGCCCACGCTAGACACCGTCAGCGACTCGCCATTTGGCAGATGAATCATCGCCTTGTCTACAAATGGCCGCCCCAGCACGTACTGGTTTGATGCAGGCGCCACTGGATAGAAGCCCAGCGCAGTAAACACCAGCCACGCTGACATCTGTCCCAGGTCGTCGTTGCCCACTAAACCGTCCGGTGTCGGCTTGTATTGCGAGTCCACAATCTGCTTCAGCCGCGCCTGCGCTCGCAGTGGGGCTCCCGCATACATGTAGAGATACGGCAGATGATGGCTCGGCTCATTCCCATGAATATACTGACCAATCATCCCCGAGATATCCTCCACATCGGCATACTTCGCTGGATCGACCTTCTGATCGAACATCGCATCGAGCTTCGCATTCAGCTTCTCTTTACCCCCCAGCAGCTCGATTAGCCCCTGTTCGTCCTGCGGCTGATACCACGAGTACTGCCACGCGTTGCCCTCCGTAAATCCGCTCGCGGCCCCAGCCTTCGCCGGATCGAAGGGCTTGCGATCCTCACCGCTGGCCAGTCGTGGCTCCACAAATCCGTCCGCCACGTTGAAGTTATTCCGCCAGAACCCTGCACGCTTATTGAAGCCCACGGCTACCGCATCGTTGCCCATCGCGTTGGCCATCCGCGCAATGGTCCAATCGTCGAACGCATACTCCATCGTCTTCGAGGCCGCTTCGCCGTCGTTATCCACCGGAACATACCCCAGCTTCATGTAAGCCCCAAGATTCCCATAAGGCGCATACGTTGCGCTTGCCACCATCGCATCCAGCGCAGCCTTCGTGTCGTATCCACGAATGCCTTTCATATACGCATCCGCAATGATCGGCACAGCGTGATAGCCAATCATGCACCACGTCTCCAGTCCTGCAAACTGCCACACAGGCAGAATCCCGAACGGGCTCTCCTGCTGCGAAACAATCAGCGAGCGCACGAGGTCGTTCGTCCGCTGTTCCGGCTCGATCAACGTCATCAGCGGCTGTTCCGCGCGATACGTGTCCCACAACGAGAGCGAAGACACAAAGTGAAATCCTTCCGCACGATGTACCTGGTTATCCGGTCCGCGATACTCACCGTTCACATCCATGCTTATGCTTGGAGCCAGCAGCGCGTGATACAGCGCGGTGTAAAGTGATTTTTCCATCGCAGACGATGCGTGAAATTCCACCCGCCCAAGCTCGTCGCGCCACAGCTTCTGCGTGGCCGCGCGCACACTGTCAAAGTCGAAGCCCGGCACCTCCGCATGCATATTCGCGATTGCGTTCTCCTCACTCACCGGCGAAAGCGCGACCTTCACGATCAGCGGCTCATTCGACGATGCAAAGTCGAAGACAGCCTCCAGTCCACGCCCCTCAACGCTCTGCGTATCCTCCGGCGTGGTCCCCGGCGTCTTGAACCCGCGATACGGAGGCGGATCCTCTTCGCGGTTATAAAGCGCATGCCCCGACATCGCAGAAGAAAAGCGAATAGCAAAATAAAGCTGCCGCCCCGGAGCCCATCCACGCGTCTCACGCATCCCGGTCACAGTGCCGTCCTTGCGAACGCGCACACGTGACCACAGCACCTTGCCAGGATAGTTGTAAATGCTGCTCCGCAGATCCAGCAAAAGATGACGCGTCGTGCCCGCGGCAAACGTGTAACGATGCACACCAACACGTTCGCTCGCCGTCATCTCCGCTCGCACATGTGCATCTTCCAGAGTCACCGCATAGTACCCGGGCTCTGCACGTTCACTCTCGTGCGAAAACCGAGAGCGATATCCCGCACGTGTCCCCTCTGGGTCGCCCGGCTCCAACGGAACATTCTCCCCGCTGATCGGAGTCAGCAGCACGTCACCCAGATCGCTGTGCCCCGCGCCCGAGAAGTGCGTGTGCGAGAAACCCAGAATCGTCTTGTCTTCGTACCTGTATCCCGCTGCCCACTTATAGCTCTGCTTGAATGGACGAATTTGCGTATCGGGAGAAAGCTGCACCATACCGAACGGAGCCGTCGCTCCCGGAAACGTGTGCCCTTCCGGCCCCGTTCCAATCATCGGGTCAACAAGCTTCAGCGGATCAACAGTTTGCGCAAAGGCAACAGAACTCCCCAGCAGGAGAGCGACGCAAAGGCTCTTATACATCCCACCAAGTTACGATAGCCGCCTCACTCTTCGCCACAGCAGCGCCTCACTGTCCCGACGGCTTCGGAATCACCGCCTGCGTCGATACAGGCTCTCCAAAGTTCGGAGTTCCATCTGCATTCCACGTAAACGGCTGTATCCGCGGCGAACGGGATCTCCCGCACCCCTGCTGCGACTCAGCATTGGCGTGGTAGACGATCCAGTCTTCCTTGCCATCAGGAGACTTGAAGAACCCATTGTGTCCAGGCCCGAAGACACCAGCCTCGGGCTTCTGCTTGAAGAAAGCGTGATCGTACTTCGTCCATGATGCCGGATCGAGCAGGTTGGCACCCGTCTTCGCTCGCACCACACCCAGCTCGTAGTAGTCCGTCCAGCACGCAGATCCTGAGTAGACGAGGAAGATATCTCCCGCGTGCTTCAGAATCTCCGGCCCCTCATTCACATTGACATGAGGCATCGCAGGCCGCTTCAAAAGATCGCCAACCCTCTCCCACGTGTAGATGGGATACGACAGCATCACGCGTTTCGAATCGATGGTCCACGGGTTCTTCATGTGGGCGATATAGATGCGTTGCTCACCGTCGCTATCGCCCTCCCAACCCGACCAAAGCATGTACTTCTGCCCAGCGTCTTCGAATACCGACGCATCGATCGCCCACTTGTCCGTCGCGTCGCCCACTTTACCTTTGAAGATCCACTCGCCCTGCAGTGGATCGTCGGCCTTGTTCTCCACCACATAGATGCGGTGAGATTCGTTCTTCCCTGCGTCCGCAGCGAAGTAGATGTACCAGGCTCCATCCAGCCGGTGCAGCTCTGGAGCCCATATCTCTTTTGAGTAAGGGCCATCTGCCGGAGGTGTCCACACTACCTTCTTCTCCGCATGCGCCAAGTCAGTGATGTCGCGGGTCTT
>Ga0207644_10000812_pt1 | contig 19829 bp, 23 predicted proteins | sample KBSS73metaG_FD_184326 | JGI IMG/M metagenome (GOLD analysis project Ga0207644, IMG submission 184326) | Switchgrass rhizosphere microbial communities from Kellogg Biological Station, Michigan, USA - KBS S7-3 metaG (SPAdes) (version 2) | ecosystem: Host-associated > Plants > Roots > Rhizosphere... | reverse complement strand
AAGCAGTAGCCGCAGCGGCATCCACTTGAGGATCAGCAGGGCGACGGTGAACTTCAGCGCGGCGAAGACCATCAGCAGGGTGAACAGCTGGCTCATGGTCGGGTCGGGGGACCAGCCGCCGAACAGGAAATTAAACCACCAGACCAAGGCCGTCGGCCGCCACGCAGCCCAGGCGAGCACAGCAAATAGCGGGATCAGCGCCCAGTGCAGCGCAACGTCGTGATAGGGATCGCTGATTGGTGTCGCGACCGCGACGATTTCGCCGTTGCTGCTCTTCTCCGCAGCGGCGATGGCCGCAGAGACCTTCTGCCGGTCGGCGTCGGTGAGCTTCGTCACCATGAGCCCGACGCCCCGCCGCCACCGAAGGAGCCGCCGCCGCCGGAGAAGCCGCCGAAGCCGCCTCCGCCGCCGCCGCCCCAGCCGCCGCCTCCGCCGCCCCACGACGAGCCGCCGTCCCAGCTGCTGCCGCGCGAGCCGCGGTTGAGCTCATTGAGGCCCCAGAGCACGACCCAGGGGCTGATGCCGCCATGGCGGCTGCGATAACGTCGGCCGCGACCTCGACGGAAGTGCGACAGCACGACGAAGCCGATGACCATCAACCAGAAGAAGAAGGGCAGCGGATTGCCGCCGGAATGCTGGCGCTTCTGCTGAACCTGCTCCGCCGCAGCGATATTCTTCTGTGCTTCGTCGGGCGACAGGCTTATCTGCTTGATGATGGCGTCGGCGCCGGCCTCGATCCCGCCGCCGTAATCATTCTGCTTGAAGCGCGGAATGACGTTCTCGCGGATGATCAGGCCGCTCATTGCATCGGTGATGTACGGCGTGGCGCCGTAGCCGACCTCGATGCGCACCTTGTGCTCGTTCGGCGCGACCAGAAGGATCACGCCATTGTCCTTGCCCTTCTGGCCGATGCCCCAGGCACGGCCGAGCCGATAGCCATAATCCTCGACGGGATAACCTTCGAGGCTGTTGACCGTCGCAACGACGAACTGCGCACCCTTCTGGCTCTCGAGCGCGGCCGATTTGCTGGTGAGGTCCTGGACCTGCTCCGGCGAAAGGAGATGCGCCTGATCGACGACGCGGCCAGTAAGCGGCGGGAAGGTCTGCGCCGCAACGGGCGTGGCCAGCGCGATCAGCGCCAGCCACAGCACGGCCAGGATTTGCTTCACCTCAGCTCGCGTTGCCGAAGTTGACGTTGGGTGCGGTCTGCGCCCCAGCAGCAGCCTCGAACGGAACCTTGGGCTTTGCGCCATAGAAGACCTTGGCGCCGATCGCCGACGGGAAGGTCCGGATCAGCGTGTTATATTCACGGACGCTTTCGTTATAATCCCGACGCGAGATCTTGATCTGGTTTTCGGTGCCCTCGAGTTGGTCCTGCAAGGCCATGAAGTTGGCGTTCGACTTGAGGTCCGGATAGGCTTCCTGCAGCCGCTGCAGGCTCAACGTGAGCCGATTCTGCGCATCGTTGAATGCGTTGACCTTTGCCGGATCGCTGAGGTCGTTGGCATTGAGCTTGACGCTCGACGCGCCTGCACGCGCCTGCGTCACCTCCACTAGAACCGACTTCTCCTGCTGCGCATAGCCCTTCACCGTAGCCACAAGGTTGGGAATGAGGTCGGAGCGGCGCTGATAGTCGGCCTGGAGGTCACCCCACTTGGCGTTGACCTGCTCCTCGGCGGTCGGAACGCTGTTGATGCCGCAGCCGCCGAGGCTGAGCGCGGCGAGCGGAGCGAGCAAACCCAAACGGCGAACCATGGTCATTGGAATGTCCCCTTGATGTACCGCGCGCATAAGTAGACGCACGGCCGTTGGGTTTCAATGCTGTCTTAATCCAGCAACACAGTTTAGCGGTTCCCTTCCCTTCGCTGCTGAAACACCGCTAGTGTCTCCCATCCGACGCAAGCGACGGGGGCAAGAGATGCTGAAGGACTTCCGCGAATTCATCGCCAAGGGCAACGTGCTCGACCTCGCGGTCGCGGTGATCATCGGCGCGGCATTCGCGAAGATCGTCACCAGCCTGACCGACGACATCATCATGCCGATCGTCGGCAAGATCTTCGGCGGGCTCGATTTCTCCAGCCATTTCATTCTGCTGGGACCTGTGCCGTCAGACTATCACGGGTCGATGACCGACTATGCCGCGCTGAAGAAAGCCGGCGCGCCGGTGCTGGGCTGGGGCCAGTTCGTGACGGAAGTAGTGAGCTTCGTCATCCTCGCCTTCATCATCTTCCTCATGGTGCGCTGGGCGGCCAAGGCCGTGAAAAAGCAGGAAGCCGCCGCGCCCGCCGGCCCGAGCGAGGTTGAGCTGCTGACCGAGATCAGGGACGAGCTGCGGAAGAAGTAGCGCCTACTTCGGCTTTCCGCTGAAGCCCGCTTCCGTCCTTAGAGCATCGCCGTCCATCAGGACGCCGTCGCTCATCACCTGGTCAACGTGCCGAAGGTCGCCGATGTTCTTCTCCGGATCGCCGTCGACGAGCAGCAAGTCGGCTTCCTTGCCAACAGCGATGGAGCCTGTCCGCTTGTCCGCCTTGACGTTGCGCGCAGGTGCGATGGTCGCAGTCGCCAACGCCTCCGCGGGGGTGAGACCGCCGTCGACGTAGAGCTCGAGCTCGCGGACCAGTTCCATCCCGAAACCGTCGGTTCCCGCTACGATCGGCACGCCCGAGCGGCGCAGCTTCGCGACATACTCGCCCATATGATGGACGCTCTTCTCGGCGTCGTCGCGGGTCATGCCGGGAAGGTAGGGAATGTGCCCGCTCAGAAAGCCGCGCTCGGTCGCCGCCGGAAGCGTCCCGATATATGGCGCATAGGCCGGAGACACCTTGCCGGCATTGGCGAGCAGCACGCCCTCGACAACGACGAGCGTGGGATCGAGAACGATCTTCTTCTCGGCCATCGTCCTGATGACGGTCTTGGTCGGGTCGGCGTCGAAATCGACGTCCTTGAAGTACTTGCCCGGGCCCAACATCCGCAGCGTCGTGTTGGACTTGGCCACGACATCATCCGGCATCGCGTTCATCGTCGCGAAGTAGATGTGCGTGATCTCGTCATAACCCGCGTTGATTGCGTCGAGCGTACGCATGCCCGCGGGAATGTGGCCGTGGACGTGTAGTCCAAGCTGGTGAGCCAGCTTCGCGCCCGGCGCGATCCAGGCCGGATTCATGGAAGTGTAGAATTTAACCGCGGTGAGGTGGTTCGCGGCGATCTTGCGGACCGCGGCCAGCGTCTCGTCGAGGCTGCCGACTGCGAGGCTGCCCTGCGCAACCAGCGGACCCTTCTGGTCGACGATTACCGAGTCCCAGCATTCGGGCGCCAGCAGCGTGCCAGCATTGCGGCGTTGGCGCTGCGACACTTCGAGCTCGATCGGGCCGCCGGGGTTGCGGCATGACGTGACTCCGAGCGCCAGCTCACTGACGGTCTGGAAATCGTCGCCGACGTGCATGTGGCTGTCCCACAGGCCGGGGACGAGCGTCTTGCCGGCGCCGTCGATGATGCGGGTCCGCGCGGGAAGCTTGGCGGGCCCTTTCGCCCCGATGCTGACGATCCTGCGATTGGCGGTCAGGACGTAGCGGTGGTCGAGGAAGCGTTCGCGGTCGGCGTCGTACATCTTCACGTTGCGGAACAGGACGGGCCGCTTGGCATCGGCCGTCAGGAATTTCTTTGCAGTGGCCGGGGCCAGGGCAGCGATGGCTGCATCCTGTGCGGCCTGCATCTTGTCGAGGTTGCCTTCATAGCCCGCCGGAAGGATCCCGAGGCCATTCATCGCCGCGAAGAACTTGCCATTCTCCACCCAGACCGGCTGCGGCGTCTGGGTTGTGCCCTTGAGCAGCACGAGATCGACATGCTTGGTGCCCTGCGGGCCGCTGACGTCGAGCGAGGTCACCTTGTCGAAGGTCGCCTTGCCGGACGGTAGTAATGCCATGCCCGCGTGGCCCGCGGCGAGCAGCCGGTCGATCTGCGGCGCATTACTGAGATTGGGACCGCCAACCGAGACGTAATAGGCGGGCGCGGAATAAGCCGTGCTGCCCTGGTCGACGGTGCTTTGCCAGCTGGCCTGGCCATTGGCGATGGCGAAACGCTCGGCGGCATCGCCGCTCGGGGTCACGCCGCGGATGGTGACCTCGGTCGGCATTCCGTCCGTGCCGAAACGCATCGTCTCGTCGGTCTCGAAGATGAGGCCGCGCAGGAGGATCGATTCCCTCAGAGCCATGCGCCCGTCGGGCAGCGTCCACATATAATCGTCGCCATGCTTCCCGGCCGTCGAGACCACGACGAAATGTGTTGCGTCCGCAGGCGGGACCAGCAGCTGTTCCTTGGGCGTCGGTTCAGCGAAGGCTGCGGGCGCGGTGGCGGCGAGCAAGGCGGCAAGCATCAGACGGCGCATGGTTTCCCCCAGATGTGAACCCGCGCAGCGTTGGCAATCGTTTCGGGTCCGCGCAACCGCGCCTTCGACGAACGATTGCGCCAATCTACAGGCGGATCAGCGCTTCGGGGATCTTGTTGGACGCCACCGACACGTCCCAGTGAAGCTGGCGCCCAATCGGATGAGGCGCCGCGCCGTCCTCGCTATTGTTGGTCAGGATCTCGCCGTCGGTGATGATCGTGAAGCGGCCATTTGCGCGCGACACGGGCCCTCCTTTGCCCATGTCGCCGGCGCCCGCCGCTGCGGCGCTCATCGGGCCCGCACCACCCGTGAACGCTGGCGCTGTCACCAGCACAGACCCGTCCGCGCGCCGCCTCAAGGCCACGAATGGAATAATGAAGTTGTTGTCGGGCAGTGCGGGGAACAGGAAGTCCTGCGTGGCGCGGCCTTCCATATGATAGTCGACGTTGAAGACCCCTTTGCCGACGTAGCTCACCGACCGCCAGCCGGCATATTTCATCAGCTTCGCAGCGAACGCGCGGTTGGATGCGTCGTCGAGCCCGGGGAGTCCGAACATCTTCGCCGCGTTTTCAGAATCCTGGCGCCGCTTCTCGTAGGCGGTCTTCTGATCCGCGATCTCTGACGGCTTGCAGGGACGTACCTTGCCGTCATCCTCGCACTTGGCTTTCGCGTTGGTCCACGGCTGCGTGTCCTGGTCCTCCGGAATCTGAAGCACGAGCTCGCCGCGGTAATCGAGGACGAAGCTGCCATCCTTCTTGAGCGTCAGGTCCGAGTTGAATTTGCCCGGCCCCCACAGGCAGCTGGTGAGCAGCAGCGGCGCTGCCGCGATGAAGACGCGCTTGATCCACTGATGCATTGCGAACCCCCTTGGCGAACAACAATAGCCAAGGAAGATTGCAGCAGGAAGTGATGGAAGTGGGGAGGTTCTGTTGCCCGGCCCTCCCCGTGCCGCTGGAATCCCCTTCTGTTGCCCGGTGGGGTCCGACCGCGCTTTAGCTTTGTAACGTCAGTCCGTTAGGACGTCAGTTACGCGGCAAGAGCGAGCGCCTCGTTATCGTTGGCACTTGTGTTTATGAGCCGTCACGGTGGCATCCATACCGATCGGCAATCGCGTCTTTATTGCACTCGTCGATCCTATTTCGCCCCCATCAGCAACGGCGCCACTTGGCGCAGCTGGTGGTGGAGGCGCCGGGGTACTGCCCCCCGGGTCCGAAGTGCCTATTCCACGCAACAATCTACCGACATAGCCGGCGAACCGGCACGCCCCAGATAGGGATTTTGCGCGTGAATCTCAAGTTTGGGGCTGTTATGGCTGCCCGAGCCAACAAGTTTTTCGGGGAACTTCAAAGTGATGAAAAGACTGGCCTTTGTGACGGTTGCGGTGGCTGCCCTGGCGCTCGGTGCGTGCAACAGGGGCAATCAGGACGCGGTCAACAATGCCGAGCTCAACCAGCCCAACGCGGAGCTCAACGAGATCGCTAACCAGGCCGCAATGGACGCCGCCAACGCCGAAGCGGCGGCGCTAGCCAACCAGCAGAACATGCTCGCCGCCGAGAATGCCGCGGCGCAGGACAACACGACCAACCCCAAGGAAGCCGACGAGCAAAACGTCAGCGGCATGTAAGGCAGCCGACGCGGGACGATGAGCGACGAAGCCATCCCGGCGGCGACCCTCATACTCGTTCGGGAACGCTATTCGGCGTCGCCCGAGGTGCTGATGGTTGAGCGCGCCGGCGGCATGGCATTCGCCGCGGGAGCTCTGGTGTTTCCTGGCGGGCGGATCGACAATGCCGATCGGCAGCTGGCCACGGAGGCCGGCGTCGATGCGGCGGCGGTCGCGGCAATCCGCGAGACCATCGAAGAGACCGCAATCCCGGTCGGGCTATCGCCTCTTCCTGACGCCGCACAGGTGCGCGCAATGCAGGACGAGCTAGACGCAGACCGTCCGCTGGAGGAACTGCTCCGTCAACACGGTCTGGAGCTCGATGCGGCTGCCCTGACACCGTTCGCGCGCTGGGTACCCAAATTCCACGCGGTGCGCCGCTTCGATACGCTGTTCTTCATTGCGCGCTGCGAGCCCGGCGACTGGGAGCCGCGAGTGATCGAGGGCGAATGCTCCGGCGCCGAGTGGGTCAGCGCGGCGGAGGTGCTTCGCCGTGACGGCAACGGCGAAGCGCGGCTGATCTTTCCGACGCGCCGCACACTTGAACGGCTCGCTCAGCATGACTCATTCGAGGCTATTCATGCCGATGCGCTGGCGCACGAGATCGTGCCCGTGACGCCGTGGGTCGAAGAGCGCGACGGTGAGCGCTTCATCACGATTCCCGGAAATCTCGGTTATCCAGTCACCGAGGAGAGGCTCGACAGCGTCTGGCGCGGCTGATCGCCCCAGCCGAGTCGCGGGGCTAGCACAAAAGAAAAGGGGACCCGCCGAGGCGGATCCCCTTCACAGCCTGAAATGGCGAGAGCCTATTTCAGGTGGTTCGATAGATGCTTGTTCATCTCGAACATGCTGACCCGGTCCTTGCCCCCGAAGACCTTCTTCAGCTTGTCGTCCGCAAGAATTTCTCTTTTGTTTTGCGGGTTTTGCAGGTTGTTCTTGCGAATGTGGTCCCACACTTTCGAAACGACCTGGCTGCGCGGAAGCGGCGCACTGCCGCAGATCGCGGCGAGATCCGCCGAAGGTTGAACCGGGCGGGCCAGTCCGCCCCCTGCTTTCCGACTGCCTTGTGCCATCATGGCCCTCCTGTTGTTCCTCTCAGTGATAGAGCGCAAAGCGGGGCGCATTGCAATGCTCTTACAGAGGGAAAATCAGCGAGTTTTCCACAGAAACGGAACGATCCGGTTCGCCGCATCGTGGCCGATGTCCGCGCGCCCGCCGTACTCGACGCCCGAGCGAGCGCACCATTCCTCGACGATCGAGACCTCGTCGCGCCCGAAATCAGGGTCATTGGGAAGGATGTCAGCGATACGGCCCAGGCGGATCCGGCGCACGTTTCGGATTGCCGTGGTCGCCGTCAGGTGAAACATGGACCGGTCAATCCGGTACAGGTGTTCGCTGATGTCTTCGATCAGCAGATCGACGCCGTCGAAGTCGGGCTCAAGCGGCGTCCCGAGCAGGTTGGAAAGGACGGTCAGGTTGAACGCCATCGCTGGCCCGCCGAGGCCAGGCTCAAGCGCTGAAGGCTCGCGGCGGACCAGCCAGTCGAGCGCCCGGTTGACCGCGGCCTCGCCTCCTGACCGCACGACGTCCTGCGGCATCGGACCCCACGCGACCTTGAGCCCAGCCTTGTGGAATCCGGCGTGGAGGAAGCCAGCGTCGCTGTAACCGAGATAGATCTTGGTGCGGGCGGCCGCGGGTAGGTCCTCAAGCGCGGCCAGCGCGATGCGGTTCGATCCGTAGCCGCCGCGAGCGTACCAGACCGCATCGAACGACGGATCGGCCATGACTTCGCGAAGGGCCGCTAGCCGCGCCGCGTCCGGCCCGGCGAAATGGCCCTCGGATAGGAATGACTGCGGGTGGATGACCAACTCGCAATCGCCGCGCCTGCCCACGATGGCCAGAACGGCATCGGCGGCTTCTTCCGTCAACCGGCAGCTCGGAGCGACCACGGCGATGCGCATGGCGAGGCTTATGGCTGGACCCAGGCGATGTCCGCAATGGCTGGATTATTATGCCGTGCGACGCTTTACGACCTTCCGATCCTTGCGGACCTTTGTGACCTTTTCTTCCTTTTTGACGGTACCCTTCCTGGCCGCCCTGGACTTCGTGGAAGCCTTCTTCTCCGCTGGTCTTTGCCGGCGATCCATCTTGGTCGCCTTGCCCTTGGCCTTGTGACTGCCGTCCGGCAGCAGGGCGAGCGGGTCTACGCCTTTGCCGTGCCGAGGGGACTTGGCCTGCTTAGACTTCGCTTTGGCGACGCGATCCGGCTTGGCCGCTTTCTTCTCGATGGTCTTGTGCCGACTGGCCGCCTTCTTGTGGCGGCGATCCAGCTTGGCCGGCTTTTTATCACTCGTCTTGTGGCGACGGTCCGCCTTCGTCGCCTTCTTGTCGATGACCTTGTGATGACGGTCGACCTTGGTCGAACGCTTCTCGGCAGCCTTGTGATGACGATTGGCCTTGGCGGAGCGCTTCTCGGCCGCCTTGTGACGCCGGTCGGCCCTCGTCTCATGCCGGGTGCGATGCTTGCTCGCCTCGTGCCGATCGCGCTTTGAAGCCTTGTGCTTCTCCGCCGCGCGAACGTGCTTCTTCGCCTTGTGATGGGAAGCCTCCTTCACCGCATGGCGCTTGCTCCCCCGATGCCGCTCGGCGACGGCATGCTTCTTGCTCCCGCGTGCCTTGTGCGCCTTGTGCGCCGCTGCTTTGCGCTTGCTCGGGGTCGCGTGGTGGGTTGTGGTAACGCGATGCGTGGTCCGAACGGCGCCGTGGTGGCGCGTCGCGGGGCCAGAGCCAAAGTTCGGGAAGGGCGGCGGCGCCGGTGGCACCGAGGTGGTCGGCGCCGACTGGTCAGAAGGCGCTTCCTGCGCAACTGCTGTCGAGCCAAGAAAAGCGAGCGCAAGCGCCGCCAGAAACAGACGAATAGATCCCACGAAAAAACCTCCCCGGTACGGTCTCAGCATGCCATTCGCGGGCCTTCTTGCGACCCCGTCGCCCCAACGGCCCGTCGCACGCAGCCAACGCCATGGCGCACGCCGGTTTCGCAGGGTCGGAGCAAGCGCTGCTAGCCAAGGCGCGCCGCACCCAATAGGGCCGCCGGCATGATCGATTCTCCGGTTTTCTTCAGTGGCATCGGCGGCAGCGGAATGCTCCCGCTCGCCTCGATCGTCCGCGCCGGCGGAGCTCGCGTTGCGGGCTCCGACCGTTCGCTCGATGCGGGGCGAACGCCGCACAAGTTCGACTATCTCCGCTCGCTCGGAATCCAGCTGTTCCCACAGGATGGGTCCGGCCTGCATCCCGGGATGATTCTCGTTACCTCGGCGGCAGTTGAAGCGACGGTGCCCGACGTCGTCCGCGCCAAGGAACTCGGCCTCCCTCAACTGACCCGTCCCGAATTCCTCGCGCGACTACTCAACAGTGCGCAGCGCAGCGTCGCCGTCGGCGGGACCAGCGGCAAGTCGACGGTCACCGGGATGATCGGCTGGATTCTCCACGCCTGCCACCGCCAGCCGACGGTGATGAACGGTGCGGTGATGAAGAATTTCGTCACGCCCAGCGCGCCCTTCGCGAGCGCACTGGTAGGCGATCCCGAGCTGTTCGTCAGCGAGGTCGACGAGAGCGACGGCTCGATCGCGCTCTACAAGCCCGAGGTCGCGGTCCTAACCAACATCAGCCTCGACCACAAAGAGATGGACGAGCTGCGCAGCCTGTTCGCTGCGTTCTTGCTGCGAGCGCGTAAGGCGATCGTGAACCTCGACGACCCTGAGGCGCGCGCCATCGCCGAGACCGTTCCGGCCGACCATCGCGTCGGCTACGGCTTCGACGCCCCAGGTGCCGAATTCATGGGCAAGGATTTGCAGTTGGAGCCCAATGGCGTCCGCTTCGCGCTGGAGGCCGAGGGTACACGCCACAATGTGCATCTGGGGGTGCCCGGGCGTCACAACGCGTCGAATGCCCTCGCGGCGATCGCCGCGGCTCGAGCCGTTGGAGTACGGGTCGAGGAAGCTGTCGCCGCGCTCGCGCGGTTCGAGGGATTGCGGCGCCGGCTCGAAGTGGTCGGGGAAGCGGCCGGCGTCACGGTCATCGACGATTTCGCGCATAACCCGGACAAGATCGCGGCGACGCTGGCGACGCTTCGTGCCCAGCCCGGGCGGCTGCTAATCATGTTCCAGCCGCACGGCTATGGACCGCTCGCCAAGATGGGCGAGCCACTGGCCGAGAGCATTGCCGACGGCATGGCCCCGGATGATCGTCTTTACCTTCCCGATCCTGTCTACCAGGGCGGTACCGTCGAAAAGTCGCGGGGATCAGACTGGCTGGCTGAACAAGTGGGCAAGCGTTCCCGGCAGGCTCGGCACATCCCCGAGCGCGCTTCGATCGGTGACGCGCTCATCTCTGACGCCCAGCCCGGCGACCGCATCCTTATCATGGGCGCGCGCGACGACACCCTCATCGACTTCGCGCGGGACCTCGTAGAGCGGCTCGGCGTTGGAGATTGATGGCCAAGCCGGGAACCGTCACGGGCTGGAAACTACCGCGGGACGAGCGCGAACAACTGTTGCGGCGGTTCGCACCCAAGTATGAGAATGTCATCGCGGACCACGTGACGCTGCGGACCGGGGCGACCCCTGCGACGCCACTGCCGCGAAAGCCCGCAGCGCAGATCGTCGGTCGCGCCGACGATGGGAAAAGCCTCGAATGCCTGGTGGTCGAACTCGACGGAACAACGGACAGGCCCGACGGCTCGACCTATCACGTCACCTGGTCGCTGGGCCCCGGCCGCAAGGCTCGCGAGAGCAACGATGTGCTGCGGGAAAAGGGCTGGGAGCCTCTGTCCGCCCCGATCCCGGTAGATCTGGAGCCCGCGCGGTTTTGATGACTAAGCCGCCTCACCTGTTTCTCGACGCTGATGGGGTCCTAGCGGACTTCGACGACGGAGTTCGCAAGTTGCTCGGCGCATCGCCCAAGGCTTACATCGCGAAGCACGGACGCGGCTCATTTTGGAAGCGCCTCGCCGGAGACAAGAATTTCTACGGCGATCTGCCGGAGATGCCCGACGCGCGCCGACTCTTCAACGCGGTGAAACATTTGCAGCCGACGATCCTGACCGGCCTGCCGCTCGGCAGCTGGGCGGCGCCGCAGAAGGTAGAATGGGCGGCCCAGCATTTTCCGGGCGTTCCGATCGTCACCTGCATGGCACGCGACAAGCACAAGCACATGCATGCGGGCGATGTGCTGGTCGACGACCGCGAGAAGCATCGGGAGGCTTATGAGAAGGCGGGCGTGATCTTCGTGCACCACAAGAATGCCGAGGACAGCCTCAAGCAGCTCGCGAAGATCTTTCCCTCGGTGAAGGCGCCGGAAGACGCCTGAGGCTTAAGCCGCCTGCTGCTGGTCGACCTTCTCTACCCACTCCGGCCAGAACACCGGCTCACGGCTCGACCAACCGGGCGCGGTCGCCGCGCTCTCGCTGATCGACTGAAGCAGGGTCCGGCGACGATCCGGGTGGAGGTGCGGCAGGGCCGCAGCGGCGCAGAATGCGCTCGGCAGCCACGGACGCGAAGCGGCACCGATCAGCCGCTCGTACAGGAAGCGATAAGCTGCGAAGTTTGGCAAGCGGTCCTGGCCGAGGTCGAAGGCGCTGACGGTGATCAGCATCCCGACGAACGGCTCGATCATATCGAGGCCGCTGTCGTCAGGCACCTGAAGGCGCAGATGATCAAGCTGCTTGTAGAGGCGAGCCTGAGCGCGGATCGAGGCTGCTTCGCCTTCATCGCGTGCCCAGCACTCAATCGGGTCACGGCGACCGTATGCCACATCGAGAGAACGCCGGATGTAGCGCTGCGTCGCTTTCGCGAAGCCAGCGAACTCCTTCATCTCGGCAATCAGCATGGCCCCACTTGCCGGCTGACTGGTCCGCGTAATCATGAACCCGACTCCTTAGTTCCCAGGCGGGATCATGCGGCGGTATTGGTTTCGAGAAACTTAACCACAGTCCCACTCCCCGTTCAGATTGAATCAGAGGGGAGTCACCTCGTCTAGGCTAGAAATTCGCCTGCACAGGGAAAACTGTGGATTGTTGATTATTTGCAACGGCGATGCGTTTTTGTGACGCAGCCGTTACTTTTCTTCCGATTCAGCCGGGAAACCTGACGAAGGAGCCGGTTCATCGGAACCGCCTGGCTGCGTTGCCGCCGGCGGATCCGAAGCGTCCATGGATTCATCGCTCCCGACGTCGGCCTTGGCATCCGGATCGCCGGGTTTCAGCTTCAGCTTGCGTTCGAGCTCGCGTTCGGGCGGTGCGGAGATCACCGGCGGAGGGGCCGTGCCCGAATCCTTGTCTGCATTCACAGGCGGCTCTCCTTGCCGTAACATTGCAGCGGGGAAACGAGCGGGCCGCTGAACACGTTCCGTGTTGCCACTTGTTTCGACCGGCTGCGGCGGCGGTTCTGCCAATGGGCAGAGGGCGGTTTGCTAGGGCGGAGTTTTGGGACATGACAGTACCAATGCTCATGATGCCTCCACCGACGGTCCGGACACGATTCTCCGACTGGCCGTTCGCCCTGAAATCAATCGTCGGCTTCTGGTGCTTTTATGCGCTGACGGTCGTCGTTCGCGCCTTCCTGGGCACTGACCCCTGGACGACGCTCCAGAACAAGCTCAGCGTCATCGCGATTGGTTTGCTGATCACCGGGCTGATCTATGCCTCCATCAGTACCTTCGGGAATGGCGCGCCGATCCGCCGCAAGGCGATCATCGCCGGACTAAGCTCGGTCGTCGCGTCGCTCGTGATGGGCGCAACACTCGTCGCGATCGAAGACTGGATGCACGAGAGCAAGGAGGAATTCCGCTTCCAGGCTCGCGAAGGCTTTACCGTCGTCGAGCAGGGCAATCAGATCCGCATAGAGCGTACCGCTCAGGAGCCGCTGGTCCTCACCATGCCGAAGGTCCGCGAGCTCGATGAGATGAAGCGGATCCGATACGGCCTCGACATCGCCGTCACCTGGCTCTTCTTCTACATCGGCTGGAGCGCTTTCTATCTGGCCTACCAGGCACAGGCCGAAGCTCTCTCCGCCCAGCGTCGCGTGGCCGATGCGGAAAGCGCCGCCCAGGCCGCCCAGGTCAGGGCGCTCCGCTATCAGGTCAATCCGCACTTCTTGTTCAACACGTTGAACTCGCTCTCCTCGCTGGTCATGACTGGCCGGACGGATCGGGCCGAGACGATGCTGCTGGCGCTGTCGACCTTCTTCCGCACCAGCCTGTCGTTCGACCCGGGCGCCGACGTCAGCCTGGCCGAGGAAATCGACCTGCAGCGCCTGTATCTGGACATCGAGATGGCGCGCTTCCCTGACCGACTGACGGTCGAGATCGACGTTCCCCCGGACCTTGAGCATGCTCGCTTACCGGCGCTGTTGCTTCAGCCGATCGTCGAGAATGCGATCAAGTATGGCGTTTCGAAGAGCCGGAAGGCCGTGCTGGTGCGCATTGCCGCGCGCCGGTTGGCTGACAACCGCATGTCGCTGGAGATCAGCAACCGACTGAAGAATGGCGGCAAGGATGAGCTGCCAGCCGCGACGCACGAGGGGACAGGGCTCGGACTCGCGAACGTTTGCCAGCGGCTGGACGCTCGTTGGGGCAACCGCGCGAATTGCCGTTATGGACCGATGACCGGTGGCGGGTACAAGGTGGCGTTGACCATGCCGGTGGAAATCAATGCCCGAGGCTAAGCCTCTCCGAGTCCTCATTGCCGATGACGAACCGCTCGCCGCCGAGCGGCTCCAGCTCCTGCTCGCCCGCGCAGAAGGTGCGCAGCTGGTCGGCACGGCCAGCGACGGCGATAGCGCGATCAACCTGACCGACGCGCTTCACCCCGACGTGTTGCTGCTCGACATCGCCATGCCCGGCCTCGACGGGATTGGCGTGGCCCGAGCACTCGCGGCGCAGAACCCCTCCCCGGCCGTCGTCTTCGTGACTGCATTCGACCAATTCGCCGTCGCGGCTTTCGAAGTTGAGGCGGTCGATTATCTGATGAAGCCGGTCGAGCCGCTGCGGTTGCAGCGGGCATTGGACCGGGCGAAGGCCTACCTCCATCAGCGGAGCGCGCAGCCCGCCTCTGGCAAAGCCTCGCAGTGGCTCGACGAATTCTGGGCCTCGGACTTGTCCGGCCTGGTGCGGATCGCATCCCGCGACGTCGACCGGGTCTCAGCGGAACGCGACTACATGCGCCTCCACGTGGGGCGCCGCAGCTGGCTGATCCACCATTCGATGGCAGCGCTCGAAGAAGGCCTGGACCCCGAACTGTTCGTTCGGCTCCACCGCTCCGCGATCGTGCGCAAGGACTTTATCGCCGGCTTCACACGCAATCCGTCCGGCAGGTGGATCGCGCGGCTCGCCGACGGCACTGACCAGCCGGTTGGGCGCCTCTATTCCGACCGGGTCAGGGTGATCGCCGGCCGCTAGTCGCGGTCGTCAACGCGGCGATTGACGATCGCCGCAAGAGCGACATCGTGTGTGACATTGCCGACGGTGCGGAAGATGTCGGGCACCATCTCGACGGCGACAAGCAGGCCGAGGGGAGCGATGGGCACCCCGAGCGCAATCGCGATCGGCGCAATCGAGCTGATGTAGCTGACCTCGCCCGGCAGGCTGACGGCGCCATAGCTCATGACTGCCCCAACTGCCGTCGCGGCGATCATCTGGGACATGGTCGGATGAAGGCCGAGCCAGTGCGCGACGTAGAAGGCCACGGCGGTGTTCATCGCCGGGCCCGTCGCCCTGAACAAAGCAACCGCGATAGGCAGCGTAACGTCAGCGACATTGTCCCGGATGCCCATGCCGCGCGAGGAGGTGAGCATTGCCGGTAGCGACGCCAGCGACGAGCGGGTCGAGATGGCGACCGCATTCGGGCCTATCATCCAGCGGCTGAAGCTCGCCATAGGAATCCGGCCGATGAGCGAGGCCATCGGATAGGCCGCGATCGTCACGATGATGCCGATCACCGAGATGATGACTACATAGTGGCCGAGACCGGCGAAGGCGGCTCCTCCAGCTGCAGAGCCGACCGTGAAAGCGAGAGCGAAAACGCCAAGCGGCGCGAGCACCAGGACCCAGTCGATGATGATGATGAACGCGTCGCCGACTGCCTCGAATATCCCGACGAGCGACTTGCGAGCTGGCGCGGCCAGCCGCGTCAACGCCAGCCCGAACAGCAGTGCGAAGACCGTAAGCGGTAGGATGTCGCCGTTGTTGGCTGCCGCAAAGATGTTCGGGGGGATTACGCCCTTGAAGAACTCGGCAGGTCCGGCGAGCGGCGCTGAAGTCTTCTCCACGTTGGCGAGCGCGCCCTGAAGCAGCGCCGCAGTTTCACGAGGCAGCGGGAACGCATCGGTCAGACCAATGGTGGCGATCGCCCCGAACACCGCCGAAGCCGTGCAGATGATGACGATCCAGAGCACCGACCGGCCCGCCACACGGCCCGTTTGCGCCGCTTCGGCACTCTTGGCGACGCCGACAACCAGCAACGCCACCACCAGCGGGATGACAGTCATCTTGAGGGCATTGAGCCATAGGGTTCCGACGAACGACGCGGCCGCGAGCACGTCGTCGCGCGGACTCTGCGCCAGCCGGTTTGCAAGGATTCCGGCAACCAGGCCGAACAAGAGCGCGGCGAGGGTGTAGTAAGCTCGGAGGCTTCTGCCCTCGCCGCCGCTTTCAGGCTTGGCTGCCGCCTCGGTCAACGCGGCTTCTTGAACTTGTAGATCACGCGATCGGTGTGGCCCGCGATCTTCGGGTCCTGCACGATGAGCGTGTGGTCGTCAGCCGGATTGCGTAGCAGGTTGCTGCTACCCACCAGGACAAATCCGGCGCGCTTGAAGTCGGCCTTGATCAAGTCCGGATCGATGCGGTGGTATTTTTCAACTGTCGCACGCGGGTCGTCATTCTTATTCGCGACATGGTCGATGACGCCGATCGTCGCGCCCGGCTTCATCGCGGCATAGACGGCCTTCAGAAACAGGTTGGGATCCATCACCGGGATCTTCAACTTCTCATTCGACCAGTAGGTGTCGTGGTAGTTGTCGTTGAGGATCACGAAATCGGCATAGTCCTTCGGCAGGTCCGGCGATTCGAAGGGCGAGTTAACCACCGTGATATTGGGATGCTTGGAGATCAGCTCCGCGGTGTAGGCCTTGGCCTTGTCGCTGTAGAACTGGGTCGGCTGCCACACGGTGTCGTGCCCCTTGGGACCGATAGCGGGCGCCATGATCTCGGCCCAATAGCCATTGGCCCCGAATAGATCGAGCACCTGCATCCCAGGCTTCAGCCCGAGGTATTGGAGGACTTGAGCGGGCTTTCGACCCTCGTCCAGTTTGACGTTCCGAGGCGCTCGATCGGGCGCAGCGATCGCGGCGGCGACGGTTGTAACGGGCGCGGAGATCGCCGGTGCTGAGGTGGCGGCGAGAATAAGCGAAAGTGCGGCGAGCGAGGAAAAGCGCATGGATCGTCCCCCAGGTGCGGTTGGTGCCTTCTATTGTCGCTGGGCACGCTACGCCAGCCGTCACGTGCTGATCGTCAGTCGACGGTCATTCTTCGATCAACGCGCAGGACGCGAAACGACCGGACGAGCGGCAGGCTGACAGTCATTTGCGGCCAAGCGGCCGAAAGAATCGGGTTGCAGCTCGCATCGCTGTGGCGGTTCGAGCGTTCTCAGCGCGAACCAATCCCCAGCCAGCGGAGTATGGACATGGCCGAGCATTCCGAAACGATCAGCACGCTTAACACCCTGATCGCGACCACGATCGACAGCATTACGGGCTACGAGGACAGCGCCCAGAACATCGACAATGAGCGGCTCCGCGAAATCTTCCGCCAGCGCGCCAGCGAGCGCCAGGAGGTGGTCCAGGAGCTCCGCGCCGAGGTCCGGCGCCTCGGTGGCGATCCCGAGGATGACGGCTCATTCCTTGGCAAGGCCCACCAGCGTTTCGAGGACCTCAAGGCCGCGATCACCGGCCGCGACGAGAAGGCGATCATCAACGAGGTCGAGCGCGGTGAAGATTACCTGAAGGGAAAATGGCAGGCGGCGCTACAGAGCGGCACGCTTCACGGCGAGACGCACGACCTTGTCGAGCGGTTGTACCAGTCGATCAAGTCCGGCCACGACCAGATCAGCCAGCTGAAGCACGGCCTGGAAACGCCGTCGCACACCTGAGCATTTAGCTAATTCGTTTCCCACCTCCGGTTGCGAGGTGGCGCGCGGGGCGGCTCTCAGGCCAGCGGAGCTGCCCCGCCTGCGTTCCTCAGTAGCCCATCAGCGCAAGCACTTCGCGGCGGCTGCGCTCGTCCTCGCGGAAAGTGCCCATCATTCGGCTGGTGGTCATCATGACGCCCGGCGTCGAAACTCCGCGCGCCGTCATGCACGCATGGGTCGCTTCGATGATCACTGCCACCCCCTTTGGCTGAAGGTGCTTCCAGATTGCGTCCGCCACCTGGGCCGTCAGTCGCTCCTGGACCTGCAGGCGACGAGCATATCCATGAAGCACGCGAGCAAGCTTGCTGATGCCGACGACCTTGTCCCTGGGCAGGTAGGCGATTGAGGCCTTGCCGATGATCGGCGCTAGGTGATGCTCGCAGTGAGACTGGAACGGAATGTCCTTCAGCAGCACGATCTCGTCATAGCCGCCGACCTCCTCGAAGGTGCGGCTGAGATGGACGGCGGGATCCTCCTGGTAGCCCTTGGCATATTCCTTCCAGGCACGAGCAACGCGGCGCGGCGTGTCGAGCAGCCCTTCGCGGTCTGGGTCGTCCCCTGCCCAGCGAATCAGCGTACGTACCGCGTCCGCCACATCGTTGGGGACGTCGCAGGCGGGCGCAGGCTCGACGAGATCGCCGTCGTCGGGATCGCCATGATCATCGCTCATCCGTTGAGCTCCCGTTGAATGTCTTCGGCCACCGCAGCCGCCTGCTCGCGGATATCGGGGACCGCAATGATTTCCCAATAGCGTCCTTTGGTCAGCGGTCCCATTGCCCAAAGACGCGACCCGGCCCTGCAGTCATCGCTTATCTCAAGGCCAATCCCGAGATGATCGGGCTTCGCCTCCCCGGCCACAAGCAGGCTGCTCAGCAACGGATCCCTCGAGCGCGTAATCGAGTGAAGCGGCCCTGTGCAGTTGAACACGTACGCGAAGGTTTCGGTCCGGTCCTGGGCAGATCCGCGTCGTCGGTAGTCCACCTCGATACCCCCCCCGGTTTCCCGAGCCGACTGAATGCGGCCCGCCACGATCTCCAGCCGTCCGTCGGCGATCATTCCCGCAACGATGCTCGCCACCTCGGGAGCGATGCGGTGCCGGTGGACGTCCCACCAAGGGCGCGCGTGACGGAGGAAGCGGCGCTGCTCGTCGTGGGTAAAGCTCTGCCACAAGGCGTGGCTGTGGGGCCGCAGGCTGTCGATGGCGGCGCGCCAGCCGACCTCCGCGCTCCGGCGTCTCAACCAGCGGAACATCTGACGCAGGCCGCGCGGCAGCGCGTCACTCTCAATCGGCACAGGCTCGAAATCGGCATGCGCCCGAGGGCTAAGGCCACGGCGCGACAGTGCGACGATCCGTCCGGCGTATCCCGAGGCATCGAGCGAGAGTACCAGGTCGACCATCGTCAGGCCGGTGCCGACGATGAGCGCCGCGCGCCCTGTCGCGGCAAGATCCTTCACCGCGGCACGCGCCGCATCTCCCCACGGATTGCCGACGAAGCGGCGGCCGACGCCGGCAAATGCACCGAGGCCTTCCGGCTCCTGGTTGCCAACGGCCAGCACGAGCACATCAGCTGACGCGAAGGAGCCATCATTGAAGCTGACGGTCCATTGCTCGCCATCACGGGTGGCGCTGACCGCCGTCGCCTCTGCAAGGTCGACGAGGCCGCTGGCGACCGCTTTGGACAGGATCTCACCCAGATAGGTCGCGAAGAAACGGCGCTGCGCGAAGCCTCGCGGGCTGCCGCCCTCTTCTGCAAAACGGTCGGCGAAATGCGAGGGGTCGCCCGCCATCGCACTCATCCCCTCGGCGCGGACGTTGAGCAGGTGCGCGGCCTCGGTGGTCGAATAGGCGACGCCCCGGCCCATGCGGCCGCTGCCGTCGATCAACAGGGAGAGAATGCCGCGGCGCGCGAGCTGGGCGGCGAGGATCGTGCCCGATGCTCCACCGCCGACAATCGCGACCGTCGTTGAACGGTCAGATTTCGTAGTCAGGCCAGTTCTCCGGGTTCTTCGCGCCCGCTTTGCGCCTGATCATGTGCGCGTGCATGTCGGTGATCGTCTTGCCCGCGGTCTGCGTGAACAGACATGGAACCACGGCGTGGACCAGGCACGCGCAGCCAGCGCCGATTAGCCGGGCGCTGATTGCGACCGCCCCGACGCCATGCCCGACCCAGCTCATGCCCAGCGACCGAGGATGCTCAAGGAACATCCGGTCGGCAATTCCGCCGCGTCGTTCCACATCTTGTTGCGTAGCCATCGTGCCCTCGCCCCAGCAATCAGTGGTGACCCCGACAGGATTCGAACCTGTGGCCCTCAGATTAGGAATCTGATGCTCTATCCTGCTGAGCTACGGGGTCGCCGTGCCCCGAATAAGGGCAGCGGCCACCGCAATCAATTGACTTGGCTCGGCGGAGTGACCGGAAGAGGTAGCGGCGCGATCGGGATTCCGTCGTCGGCTAGCGACTGCGCCTGCTCGAGCGTGGCGTTGCCATGCACCTGCGCGGATTCGATCTCGCCGCAGTGCATCGCGCGCGCAGTTTCGGTGA
>Ga0207644_10000811_pt1 | contig 19839 bp, 15 predicted proteins | sample KBSS73metaG_FD_184326 | JGI IMG/M metagenome (GOLD analysis project Ga0207644, IMG submission 184326) | Switchgrass rhizosphere microbial communities from Kellogg Biological Station, Michigan, USA - KBS S7-3 metaG (SPAdes) (version 2) | ecosystem: Host-associated > Plants > Roots > Rhizosphere... | reverse complement strand
GGCGCGCGGTTGGCCACGTCGGTGGCTTCGACCGCCAGGCTCAACACGCTGTTGCGCTGGCGACGCCGCAAGAGCGCATAATTGGCGCGCAAGGTGCCGCGCTTGAGCACGCCGAGCGTGGGGGGCGTGCCGGGCAGGGGATCGGGCCGCGTGCGCGATAGCGTGATTTCTGGATTGAGCGTGAGGCGGCCATGGGCCACGCGCACCAGCGCGCCGCCGCCCACCACCAGCACCCGGCCATGTCCTTCGACCAGGCGGGCCAGATCCTTGCCGCCGGCCAGATAGCCATAGAACGCTTCGCCCATGCCCAGCGGCGAATTGAGCGTTGCCTCGGCGGAAAAGCCATACGTACCCAATTGCGGGGCATAATCGTTGCGCGCGCCCAGTGTGGCGCTCTGCCGGTCGAACGTGCCGTCGATCACCAGCCGCGTGCCGCCCGGCTCCGCCCCCCGCGCCAGGGCAGAGCGCAGCGCCAGGCCCGGCGTGTCGCCTGCCAGCAGCAGCGCCTGCTCGATATCGGCCATGCGCAGGCGGTGGCGGCGCAGCACGGGGGCAAGGCTGGCCGCCACCGGCCCACGCACCGCGCGGGGCAGGGCGGAAAGATCGGCCGCTTCGATAAAGCCATCGACCACAACGACGCGGAACGGGCCGCCGGGCACGAGGTCTTGCGGCGGCACGGCCACGCGCACCAGCACATAGCCGGCACGGGCATAGGCAGTTTCGAGCGCGGATGCGGCATCGTAGAGTGCGTCCAGCGTCGTCTTGCGGCCGACAAGTGGCGTAAACGCCGCCTGCCGCGCAGCATCCATGCCGGGAAAGCCGCCATCCACAACCACGCTGCCGATCATGACGGAAACCCGATCGGCGCCCGGCGGCGCGATCAGCCCGCCGCTTGCCGGAAGGTCGACAACGGTACCGTCACTGCGCTGGGCGGGCGAAAGGCTGCGCGGCGTGACGGTGATCGGCGCGGGCGATTGCCCGGCAGCACCCGGCGGCACTTGCGCCTGTGCCTCTTGCGCCCATGGGAACAGAGCCCAAGCCGCACAAAGCCAGATCCAAGGCAGAAAAATACGAATGGCCGCGTTCTCCAACGCCCAAAACACGAAAATCGCGTGGGGCAAACGGAATGCTCGGAAACATTGTTCCGGTAATAGAGCGGCGGCCCGACAGGAGAATGCAATAAAAGCGAATCGCGATATTATTATAAAATTTGACGATTCTTATTTTCTGCTAACTATGTCGATAATGGATCAAAACTGTAAGGCATTCAACGTCTAGTTTTCAAATCATCGAAACTAGCCAATCTGGCACCAGCCCCGTCTCGCAAGCGACGGGAATGATTGTATGGCGACCATAATTTTCTTTATGTTGCGTAAGGTTGCGATCTCGATCTAGTTACACCGCCTACTGTCATGCAATTTTCGGCGCACGGAACGCATGGGTTTGCGTACGCAACATGCCGCCAATTTGGTGATTTCTGGCCGCGATGCCATCCTGCCGTACAGGCCTGGGCATCTCGCCTTGTCCGGCTCCCTGCTTTTGGCCAGACTTGTCGCGCGCCGCGCCAAAATGGGCAGTCACTTGTTTCCACATATATGGCCTATGCTGGCAAGAGACTTGCAAATTATTCGAGCGTTTGGCGCCCGATGCAGTCTTCGCGAGGTGGTCATGGCCGATATTGAGCGCGACAAAAGGGGGCAGCGCCTGACTGACGGATCAGCAGATTGCCGATATTGTGCGATTCGTGGTGGAACTGGGCAAACGCATCGATGGAGCCGGCGGAAGGCGGCTGTATCTGCGTTGCGCTCAGTTATTGATGTATGGTCGGGGAGACAGGATTCGAACCTGCGACCCTCTGCTCCCAAAGCAGATGCGCTACCAGGCTGCGCTACTCCCCGACACGCTCACGCCCTTAGGTACGCCACGCCGATCGTGCAAGCGGGAAGTGCGCGGGGTTCAGGCCGCGACACTGAAGCGCGTGGCATAGCGCTGGCTGATCTGCTCCACCGGCAGAACCACGCAGACGTCAACCGTGTTGAACGCATGATCGATGAATGCGCCATCGCCAAAGCGCGCGCCGCAGCGCAAATAGCCCTTGATCAGTGGTGGCAGGGCCAGCATCGCGCGGCGCTCGTCATAGCTGCCGCGCGGCAGGCGATCGAGCGCAACGCCATGGCGCACGCTGGGGCGTTGCGCGGCGGGCGCAAGGCAGGTGTGCGCCAGCAGGGAGAGCGCCGGGGCATGGGCATCGGGATCGGTGCCTGAGAATGACGCGCACCCGAACATCAGGCCGATGTCGTGCGCGGCGATGTAATCGGCAATGCCGCGCCACAGCAGGGAAATCGTGGCGCTGGTGCGAAACGCGGGCAAGACGCACGAGCGGCCCAGTTCGAGCAGTTCGCCCCCGACGCGGCTCTCGCCGGCCAGGAGCGGGGCGAGGTCGAACTCTCCGGCGCTGTAAAACCCTTGCGCTGCCTTGGCCACGCTTTCGCGCAGCAGGCGATAGGTGCCCACCACCTGCCCATCGGCCACGAGCGTGCCGGGCTGGTCTTCATCGATCACCAGCAGATGATCGCACAGGGCATCATATGGATCGGCATCGAGCTGGCCCACCAGATCGTGCGCGCGGGCACCCATTTCATCGAAGAACACCTGCCAGCGCAGGCGTTGCACCGCCGCCAGATCGGCGCCATCGCGCGCCAGGCGCACCGACAGGCGCCGTTGCCGCTTTTCGATACCGATCACGTCGCCCATAATTCCCGACCTCCGTTCGGATCGGAATAGCAGCGTGGCGTGACGGCGGTTTTGCAGAACGGTGATGGTCCCGCGTCAGTTATCACGCGTTTGTCGCGGCGCTGTCGCAATCGGCATGGGCGCAGGGGGAAAGTTTGGTAGGCCCGGCAGGATTCGAACCCGCGACCTAGCCGTTATGAGCGGCCAGCTCTAACCACTGAGCTACGGGCCCCCGTCGCCATCTTGCTGCCGTTAAAGCGCGACTGCCCACTTGGCAAGAAAGCGCTTTGTCAACCCGCCCATGTCGTATCCGGCCAACGGATGTCATATCTGCGCGGCGGCCATGATATCGTGGACGCCGGCGGGCTTGATGCCGCAACACGACAAGTGCGTGAAAACCACGCGCCACCATTCGTAGAGCTGATCGAGCTGGCGCGCATCGCGCACATAGGGCGTGTGCCCCGGGCGCAGCGACGGGCTGTGGAACGAGAAGACCAGCACCGGCAGTCCGTCGCTCAGCGCCAGGTCGATGCAGCGGATCGCTTCGGCGGGCGTGACGCCTTCGGGGGTGAGCGGCACGCGATTCATCAGCCCGGCGCGCGCCATGGCCCCGCGCAGGCGCGGAACGCGCCACATGCGCGGAAACAGCCAGGGCCCCTGGTTGCGCAGCATACCGGAAAACACCGTGGTCAGCGGCAGTTCCATCAGCCCGCCCTGGCGATCCACCCACCAGGGATGCAACGGCATGGCGGTAAAATCCGGGCCGCCCTGGCTGGAATAGTCGAAATGCGCGCGGACCGACGTATCGATGGCAATGCCCGATTCCGACAGGATGCGTGCCGAAGCCGGCCCCACGCCATAGCGGCCGGCGCGATAGATGCGCGGCGCATCGCCGAATGCGGCGGCGATGGTGTCGCGCAGCTTGATCAGCTTCGCGCGCTCCAGCGCAGGCGGCAGGTTGCCGGCAAAGCTGTTGTAGATGCTCAGTTCTTCCTGGTGCGGCGGATTGACCCAAGGATGCAGCTGTACGCCGATTTCGGCGCGGCCCTGGCGCACCGCCTGTCCCAGCGCGTCGGCCACGGCCGGGTCGCTGGCAACCGGATAGTCCATCAGGTAGATCGGCGCGACGCCAAAGCCTTCGCAGAACTGCTGGAACTTGGCGAGCCGTGGCACATGGCTGAGGCCATGGCCGGTCCGCTCGAACGGCTTGGCCCAGTCGAACTCTTCCTCGGTATCGACAGTGACCACGAACCGCTGCCCGAACCCTGGCGCGAAACGGACCCGCGCCTGCGCATTGGGGGCTTGCGCGATCTGCGCATCGACGTGGTGGCCCTGGCTTTGCCGCGCAAGCTGGATCGGCACGTGGTCAGCCCGCTTGGGATGGGGCGGCCCTGCCCGTTGAAGAAGCGTCCGTTGAAGAGGCGGCGTCATCCGCGCTTGCGCGAGGCAGCAGGACCACGAGCCGCGCCCCGTCACGGCGCAGGCTGCCACCCATCGCGCGCAGCTCTGCCGTGGCCAGGCGCAAGGCAAAGCCGTTGCCCATCATGCCACCCGGCCCAGCCCCGGTGCCGCGCGCACCATCGGCGGCAAACAGCGCGGCGTCGTCACGCATGGCCAGCGAAGACGGCAGCGGCAGGTCAAGGCGAACCAGCCCGCCCGGCGCTGCGGCATCCAGCGCGATCGCCAGCCGTTCGCCCGGCGCTGCCGTGCTGGCAATCACCGCAAGCAGGCGCCAGAGTGCGTGTTCCAGTTCCGCTCCCGGCGCGTCGACCAGCACCGGCGCAGCGGGCTGCTGCCAGCGCACGCGCACTTCGCGCGGGCCGATGACGGGATCGAGCTGCGCCAGCAGGCGGGCGAGCAGCGCGGACAGATCGATCGAGGCATCGGCCGTGGGCATGTCGGCCGCGCCGGTTTCCAGGCGGGCCAGCCGCTCCAGGTCTTCGAACCCGGCAAGCATCCGTGCTGCGTCGGCGGCGATGCTGGCAGCCAGGCTGCGATACTGGTGCGGCGTGGCGCCGAACACCTGCTGCTGGATCATTTCGGCAAAACCCTGGATCGCGTTGATCGGGGTGCGCAATTCATGCAGCGTCTGGCGCAGGCGATCTGCGCCCTGGGCCACGGGCGCTGGGGCAGGGGAGGCGGCCAGGGCGGATTGCGCGGGACGACGCAGGCGCGCACGATAGCCGGCAAAGGCGCCGCCGGCGCGGGCAAAAACCGGCACGGCATCGATCTGCCAGTCACCGGCCACGGCCTCGGCCCCGTCGATGCGCAGCAGGCCGGCAGTGATCGGCACATGCGCGGCAAAGGCGCGGGTGCTGCGCGCATCGAGCCGGGCGGCCGCATGCGGCTGACCGGTGAACGGACGATGCCCCACCAGCATGGGCGCCCATTCGGCGTCTGCGGCCACGATCGTGCCCAGCGCGTCGATCGCCACGTCGATGCTTTCGGGGCGCTGCGCCAGCACTGCCGGTTCATCGGCAAAGGGCAGGCGTGGATGGGCATCGGCGGCAGGATCGAGCGGGCCGGTAGCCGGCCCGGCCGGCCGGGCCTCGCGGTCGCGGCGGAACGCCTCGATCCGGCGGACGATGGCGCCGATGCCTTCGGTTCCCGGCGCCGCATCGGCAGGGGCACGCACCATCGGCGCGGCCTTGGCAGGCGCTGCAACGGGGGGCGCAGGAGGCGCGGACGCGACTATTGCTGCCGGTGGGGGCATTGCCGCCGCTGGAGCCATTTCCGCCGGTGGAGCCATTGCCGCCGGTGGAGATAGGGCGAAATCATCGATCCCCAGTTGCGCCAGCAGGGTGCCCACCGCCGGGCCAAGATCGCGGCGATGACGCAGGAACCCGCGCGCCTGGATAGGCAACTGCGGGATCAGCGCCAGCCATGCGGCGTCATCCAGGCGGGCGGCGCGGATGGCGGCCAAGCCCAGCCGGGGCGCCTGCCGGGCGAAATGGGCCACCAGGCGCGGATGGCACAGCGGCGTTCCGGCCAACAGCCCGGCGGCACCCTCGTGCCCGCCGGGTGCGGCAGCAATGGCCTGAAACAATGCATCGAGCCGTTCGAGCGCTTGATCGTGCGAGATGGTCCAGCGATCGGCCTCCACCCGGCCGAGCAGGTCTGCCAGCTGGCGAAACTGCACGCGCATCCCCGCTGGCCCCGCCACGCGGGTGCGCAGCACGGTTTCCAGGCGATCGTCGACCACGAGGGACGCGCCTGTCGTCATGTCGCGCGCGGGCGGCGAAGGGGGATCAAGATCGGCAGGCATCGTACTGGCGCCGGGGCATCCTTTTGCACGGTCTTGTGCCATGGGGCATTGCCGGAGCGGAGGCAAGCCGGATAGGGACCGTTTTGAAACGCATGCTCAGGCGTTTAACCCTGTGGCTTTTAACAAAGTGTGCCACCTTGGGAAACGCGCTGCGGGGGCCGATACATTCATGCCGGAGCGGATATTGCCTGCAATGCACCGGCTTTGCGGATGGTGCGTTGCATTGCAGGACAATTGCGATATGAGCTAATAATATTAGCTTCACTGACCAGCGGTGACGCACAATCTTGCGGATCGGGCGGCCAAAGAGCACGAACATGGCAACACTGGACGGAATTGACAGGCGGCTGCTGGCCGAGCTTCAGGATGAAGGCCGCGTAACCAACGTGGAACTTGCCCAGCGGGTGGGATTGACGGCACCCCCTTGCCTGCGCCGGGTGCGCGCCCTGGAGGAAGCGGGCGTCATCCGTGGCTACCACGCCGATCTCGATCCGGCCAAGCTGGGCTTTGCCATCACGGTCTTTGCGCTTGTCAGCCTGAAAAGCCAGGCCGAGGAATCGCTGCGCCAGTTCGAGGAACACATGCGCACCCTGCCCGAAGTGCGCGAGTGCCACATGCTCAATGGCGAGATCGACTTCATCCTCAAGATCGTGAGCCGCGACCTGCAAAGCTTCCAGGAATTCCTGACCAGCCGGCTGACGCCCGCGCCCAACGTGGCAAGCGTGAAGACCTCGCTCACCATTCGCACCGCCAAGCAGGTGCCGGGGGTGCCGTTCAGCGAGTGAACGGTTGCGGGCTGCGCGGGAGGCTTGGACAAGCACAGCCCGAACGGGGAAGGCATTTCTCTCCCCCTCCTCTTCAGAGGAGGGGGTTGGGGGGTGGTGGGTGCGTAGCGCAAGGCTTCGCACCCACCCCCGGCCCCTCCTCTGAAGAGGAGGGGAGAATAGGCCGGCTTTCCCGTTCGGGCTGAGCCTGTCCAGGCACCCAGCCATCAAGCGTGCGCCTACTGCTCCGCCTTGGCTTGCTCGTGATGGCGGATCACTTCCTCGATGATGAAGCGCAGGAACTTTTCGGAAAATTCCGGATCCAGCCGCGCATCTTCGGCCAGCTTGCGCAGGCGGGCGATCTGGCGTTCCTCGCGGCCGGGATCGCTGGCGGGCAGGGCATTCTGCGCCTTGTAGGCACCCACCGCCTGGGTGATGCGAAAGCGTTCGGCGAGGATGTGGATCATCGCGGCATCGATGTTGTCGATGCTCTGGCGATAGCCGGCCAGAACCGGATCTTGCCCTTCGGCCGGTGCGCTCATGTGCCTGTCATGCCTTTTCGTCGGTCGCGTTCAGATGCTCCGCTTGCCGCTAGCTTGCAACTTGCGACTTGCCAAGCCGTGCCCCACGCGCCAAGCGGACAGCGATGACTGCGACCCTCCATACGCTCCCCCGCAAGGCCCAACCCTCGCTGGCGCCGCTGATGGCGCTGGTGGCCGATGACATGAACAGCGTGAACGCCGTGATCCTCGACCGGATGCAATCGCGCATCCCGTTGATCCCCGCGCTGGCCGGCCATCTTATCGCTGGCGGCGGCAAGCGCCTGCGCCCGATGCTCACGCTCGCAGGCGCCGCATTGCTCGGTTATGGCGGCAGCCGCCACTTCAAGCTTTCGGCGGCAGTGGAATTCATCCACACCGCCACGCTGCTGCACGACGATGTGGTCGACGGATCGGACATGCGCCGCGGCAAGAAGGCCGCCAACATCATCTATGGCAATCCGGCGACCGTGCTGGTGGGCGATTTCCTGTTCTCGCGCAGCTTCGAGCTGATGGTGGAAGACGGCTCGATCAAGGTCCTGCGCATCCTGTCGGGCGCTTCGGCCGTGATTGCCGAGGGCGAGGTGGACCAGCTGGTTGCCCAGCGCCAGGTGGAAACCAGCGAGGAACGCTATCTTTCCATCATCAACGCCAAGACCGCGGCGCTGTTTGCCGCCGCCTGCCGGATCGCCGCCGTGGTGGCCGAGCGCGACGAGTCCGACGAACTGGCGCTCGATGCCTATGGCCGCAACCTGGGCATCGCGTTCCAGCTGGCCGACGATGCGATCGACTATGATTCCGATGCCTCGGAAATGGGCAAGGACCAGGGCGACGATTTCCGCGAGGGCAAAATGACCCTGCCGGTGATCCTGGCCTATGCGCGTGGCAACGAGGAAGAGCGCGGCTTCTGGCGCGAGGCGATTGGCGGCAACCGCAACAGCGATGAAGATCTGGCCCATGCCATCGGCCTGATCCGCAAGCACGATGCGGTGAACGCCACGCGTGAGCGCGCCCGCCATTATGCCCAGCGCGCGATCGATGCCATTGCCGGCTTCCCCGCCAGTGCGGCCAAGGCGGCGATGGGCGAGGCAGCAGAGTTCGCGGTGGCGCGCCGCTATTGATGGGTCGCTTCTGCGTGGGTTGCGGGCCTTATTGCAGTGCCCGCACCAGCCCTTCGATCACCGAAGACCCGGCCAGCGGGCCGATCAGCATGAACAGCAGGTTCACCGCAACGATCAGCACGATGATGTGCTGCCGGCGGGGCGTTAGCTGAGGCGCCGGTTCGGGCTCTGGCTGGCGATTGGGCGGAGCCGGGGGCCACGGGTCTTTCAGATCGAGAAACATCGCACCCCTTTCGGACTTGGCGCGCGAAAAGGCCGCCGCGTTTAACAAATGCTAACACGATTCTTGGCCAACTGCATCGGTCCTGATGGGCAAATGTTGGGCAGGTGCGACGGGGTGACTCTCGCCAAGCGCCGGGCAAGGCGATAAGGGCGGGCGGGTGACCGACTTGCCCATCCACGCTGTCCTGCCCGATCTGCTGGCCGCGCTGGCCAGCCAGCCCAATGCCGTGCTGATCGCGCCGCCCGGTGCCGGCAAGACGACGACGGTGGCCACAGCGCTGCTTGATCAACCATGGTGTACGGGCACGGTGATCCTGCTCTCTCCCCGCCGCGTGGCTGCGCGCGCGGCGGCAGAGCGCATGGCCGATCTCCTGGGCGAGGCGCCGGGTGAAACCGTGGGCTATCTCACGCGGCTCGACAGCAAGCGCTCGGCACGCACGCGCGTGCTGGTGATGACCGAAGCGATCTTTGTTGCCACCATCCTGTCCGATCCCGAGCTTTCGGGCGTTTCGGCCGTGCTGTTTGACGAGGCGCACGAGCGGCATCTCGATTCCGACCTGGGCCTGGCGCTGGCGCTGGAAGCGCAGGGCGTGCTGCGCGAGGATCTGCGCGTGGTGGTCATGTCTGCCACGCTCGATGGCGCGCGCTTTGCCGGGCTGATGGGGAATGCGCCGGTGATCGAAAGCGCCGGCAAGGCCCATCCCTTGCGCATCCGCTGGCTGGGCAGCAGCCCGCAGTTGCGCACGGAACAGGCCGTGGCCAATGCCATCGCCACGGCCTGGGCCGAGGAAGCGGGAGATATCCTGGCTTTCCTGCCCGGCGTGCGCGATATCGACCGTACCGCTGATATCCTCGTCCAGCGCCTGCCTGGCGCGCTGGTGTTGCCGCTGCATGGGCAGGTGGAGCCGGCCGGCCAGCGCGCCGCGATCCGCCGCGATGCACAAGGCCGCCGCCGCGTGGTTCTGGCCACGGCGATTGCCGAAACCTCGCTGACGCTCGATGGCGTGGCCGTGGTGGTCGATGCCGGGCTTTCGCGCCGGGCCGAGTTCGACAAAGTGGCGGGCGTCACGCGGCTGGTCACCACGCGTGCCAGCCAGGCTGCCGCCGCGCAGCGCGCCGGGCGTGCGGCGCGGCAGGGGCCGGGCGTGGCCTATCGCCTGTGGGAGGAAGCCGCCCACGCCGGCCGCGCACCGTTCGATCCGCCCGAGATGCTCACGTCGGACCTGGCACCGCTGGCGCTGACGCTGGCACAATGGGGCGCTGGCGATCCGGCCGCGATGGCCTGGATCGATGCGCCGCCGGCCGCGGCGATGGCGGCAGCGCAAGGCGCGCTCAAGGCGCTCGGCGCGCTGGACGTGGCAGGGCGGATCACGCCGCATGGCCGCGCGATGGCGCGCCTGCCGATGGAGCCGGCACTGGCCCACATGCTGCTGTTTGCCGCCGAGCACGGCGCGGCTGGCGATGCGGCGCGGCTGGCGCTGTTGTTGCAGGAGCGCGGGCTGGGCGGCAGCGGGGAAGACCTGGCCCGCCGCTTCGATCGTTGGCGCGGGGATCGCGGCGGCCGCGCCGAAGCCTCGCGCAAGCTGGCCGCGCGCTGGGCTGGCTTGGCGGAGCGGCAAGCGCAAGGGGCTTCGACAGCCTCAGCCCGAACGGGCCATGCGCAAACCTCCGTTCGCCCTGAGCCTGTCGAAGGGCGCGTGCGTGGCGCGGGGTCGCTGGGGGGCTTCGACAAGCTCAGCCCGAACGGGTCTGATGGCTTTGCTCAGGGTTCCGCTCGCCCTGAGCCTGTCGAAGGGCGCCTACGCAACGCCGGCGCCCCACCACTCGCCGTGCTTTTGGCCGAAGCGTTCCCCGACCGCATCGCTCGCGCGCGCAGTGCGAGTGGAGAGGAGTGGCTGGCATCGGGCGGGCGGGGCTATCGGCTCGATCCCGCCTCGCCGCTCGCCACGGCTCGTTGGCTGGTGATTGGCGATGCACAAGGAGAAGCCAAGGGCGCGCGGATCATGAGCGCGCTGGCGCTGGACGAGGCAGACGTGGCCGCCTGGCTATCCCATTGGATGGACCAGCGCCACACCCTGTCTTGGAATGCCGCCGAAGGGCGGGTGGAAGCGCGGCTGGAGCGGCGGCTGGGGGCGATCGTGCTGGCGCGCGTGCCCGATCCCGCGCCCGATCCGGCCGCCGTGACGGCGCTGCTGCTCGACGTGGTGCGGCGCGAGGGGCTTGGCGTGCTGCCGCTCGGTGGCTCGGCGCAGGCACTGCTCACGCGCGCACGCTATGCCGGGCTCGATGCGCTGGGCGAAGCGGCGTTGCTGGCCGGCCTGGAAGATTGGCTGGCACCTCTGCTCGCCGGGCGGCGCGACCTGGCGGTGGGGGCGGGCAAGCTGCACGAGGCACTGGAAAACCGGCTCGACTGGAACGAGCGGCAGGCGCTCGACCGCCTTGCCCCGCCGCAATATCGCTCGCCGGCGGGCACCGGCCATGCCATCGACTATGCGCACGAGGGCGGGCCGGCGGTGGAACTGCGCGTGCAGGCGCTGTTCGGCCTCGATCGCCATCCCATGATCGGCCAGCCACCGCGCCCGCTCTTGCTCTCGCTCACCTCGCCCGCCGGGCGGCCGATCCAGACCACCGCCGATCTGCCCGCTTTCTGGCGCGGATCGTGGCGCGATGTGGTGAAGGACATGAAGGGCCGCTATCCGCGCCATCGCTGGCCCGACCAGCCGTGGACCGAAGATCCCAGCCTCAAGACCCGCAATGCGTTCGAGGCCACGCGCAAGAGCTGATCGATCCGCTTTCGGTCGGGTCAGCTTTCCTGGGCTTGCGGCTCGGTAATGATGCGGTCGCGCGCGGCGCGCAAATCGCCGCCCTCGATCTGGATCTTCAGCCGTTCCTTGTCGCGCGCGCGGTACATGTCTTCGGCGCGGGTGATGATCTCCTCGCTCACCCCGGTTTCCGCAAGCGCGAGGCGCGCCATCTTCACTGCCGATTCCATCACTTCGCGAATCACCCAGCGGGCGGGCGAGCCGCGCAGGGCGACCACGGCGCGCCGGTCGAACGCGCGCACGAAGATCGCCGCCCGCGGGAAAGCCTGGTGCACCGCTTCCAGCGCATGGGCATCCATCTGGTCCCCGTCCATGCAGAACAGGATCAGCGCGGCCTCGTCTGCGCCGGCCTGGCGCAACAGATCGAGCCGCGTGCCATCGCCGAAATAGACCTTGGCGCCGAAATTGCTGGCCACGTCGATCATTTCGACATCGGTATCGACCAGCGTCACCGACAAGCCGCTGGCATTGAGCATCTGCGCCACCGTCTGGCCAAAGCGGCCGTAGCCCACGATCAGGGCATTGGCCGCATCACCCGTGGGCGCCTGGCGTTCTCCCTTGACCTTGCCCGGATCGGCGCGCAGCGGCTTGGTCAGCGCCATCAGGAACGGCGTGGTGGCCATCGACAGCGTCACGATCGCGCCAAACAGGCTGGCGGCCTCGGGCGCGATCAGCTGCGCGTGCTGGGCCTGGGCAAACAGCACGAAGCCGAATTCGCCGCCCTGGCTCAGCAACAGGCCCAGCGCCAGCGCGCCGCGCCAGGCCATGCGGAAGGCAAGGCCGATCCCGGCGATCACCGCCGTCTTCACCGCCACCAGCGAGAGCGCCATGGCGATCACGAACAAGGGCCTTTCGGCAATGGCATGGAGATCGAGCATCATGCCCACGGCCAGGAAGAACAGGCCGAGCAGGATGGAGCGGAACGGCTCCACATCGGCTTCCAGTTCGTGGCGATAGGGGCTGTCGGCCAGCATGACCCCGGCGATGAAGGCGCCGAGTGCGGTGGAAAGCCCCAGCGCCTCCATCACGGCGGCAGAGGCCATGACGGTGAACAGCGCGGCCACCACGAACATCTCGCGCTCGCCCAGGTTGCCGATCAGGCGAAACAGCGGGCGAATGATATAGCGCCCGGCCAGGATCAGCCCGGCGATGGCCAGCACTGTGTAAACCCCCAGCAGCCATCCCGGCGGGCCATTGGCATCGGCCGGATTGCGGCTGAGCGCGGCGATCAGGGTGATCATTGGGATGATCGACAGGTCCTGGAACAGCAGGATGGCAAAGGTCCGCTCGCCAAACGGGGTGCGCAACCGGCCCGAGGCCTGGAGCATCGGCAAGACCTGCGCAGTGGAAGACAGCGCCAGCGGCAGGCCGAGCGCAATCGCCGCCGTCAGGCTGAAATCGGTGCCCAGGTGGATCATCGCGGCAATGGCCGCGCCGCACAGCACCACCTGCAACAGGCCCAGGCCCAGAATATCGCGCTTCATCCGCCACAGGCGCGCGGGGTTCAGTTCCAGCCCCACCAGGAACAGCAGCAGCGTGATGCCAAGCTCGGCAATGCCCAGCTTCTGCTCCGCTTCTCCCACCAGGCCCAGCACCTGCGGCCCCACGACCGCGCCCGCCAGCAGATAGCCCAGCGTGGCCCCCAGCCCGAGCCGGCGGAACAGCAGCACGAAGACCATGGCAAAGCCAAGCAGCAGGAAACCGTCATGAAGCATCGAGGGGGGCTGGGTCATGCGCCTTGCCTCGCCTTATGTGCCGCTGGCGTCAAGGTTTAGGCGGGAGAGCCAGCTGCCCGATGGCGGCCGCCATGCGATGCTGGGCGCGATGGAGGCCTGCGCGTCTCATACAAAACGGAGATGGTTTTGTTTGCAAATCAGGAAACGTGCAAATAACGCGCCCAAATTCTGAGGCAGAGTGTGGCAGGGGGCTACCGGCAACAGAATAGCGGCATGTTCGCGCAAGGATGAAGAAGGGATCTTGAATGTTCGGGGGCAATCATTCAATGCGCCGTATTATCTTGGCATTTTCTGGACTTTACAGTGTGTTGCTGATCAACGACGCGGCTTTGGCTCGCGATGTTTTTGTCGGCCCGCGCGCAGAGGTGCGGGCGACCTGGTCTTCCTTGTTGGCCAACGATTATGACGCAGGCTATTGTTATGTCTATGTCGGCAGCGACCAGTGCGTGTCCTATCCCAGCAAGAAGCTGAGCAGCATGACCTCGGTTGGCGGCGAGCTTGGCTATGATGCGCCGCTGTCCGGCAACGCGACGATCGGCGTCTATGGCCGGTATGATTTTGGCAGCGGTGAAAACCAGAACGGCGCCGTCCGCTTCAAGGTCAAGGACAACTATGCCCTGGGCGTAAAGCTCGGGTATGGCCGCAACCGGGCCAACGGTTATTTCAAGCTGGGCTACCAGAATTGGAAGGTCGAGACCACGGTCCTCGACAGCAATATCAGTGCGATTGCCAATGCTGCGCCCGCTTTCACGCGCTCGTCGCAGCGTGGCGGTATCGACATCGCACTTGGTGTCGATATGCGCGTTGCCAAGCGTTTCTACATCGGCGGCGAACTGGGCGGCGGCGTGCTGAGCAAGGACATGTCCACGGCCGGTCTCGACACCACACTCAAGACGCTTCGCCTGGCTGTAAAGGTCGGCACCCACTTCTGACCGATTGCCGCATGACGGAAAACGGGCCGGGCGCCGCGACAACCGCAGCGCTCGGCTTGTTTGTGTGCAGGCAGGCCGGTGTTCGTGTGCGATCATGCACGGCGAACGATCATGGTTCGCAAAAATGGTGCCGGCTACAGGATTCGAACCCGTGGCCCCCTGATTACAAATCAGGTGCTCTACCAACTGAGCTAAGCCGGCACGCTGGGCCTGCGCATAGCCTCAAGTGGCCCCGAACGTCCAGCCCTCGGTTTGTGCAATTTCGGCTGTCAGGCCCGGTGGGTGCCACAGGGCTTGATCATCGGCCGCCGCGCGCAGCCAGGCGGCGGTGATCAGCGCGTCGCTCTGGTGATCATCGATCGGGCCGGCGTGGTGGAAGGGTGCGCTGCCCAGGGCCGCGAGCGCGGTGTCGAGCGCGGCGCCGTCGCGGATTTTCGATCGGCTGGCGGGACGGCCGGCGGCCATGGCGGCGATGGTCGTATAGATTTCGCAGACCACGCTTCCCTGGTCCGGCAGCGGGTCGATCGGCCAAATCGCAAGGTGCTCTGCCAGGCGATGCAGCACGCGCATGCCCGAGAGGCTCGACTTGCCCACTTGCGCGGCGCCCACGAGGTTGAAATTGCTATAGGGCTTGCAACCCATCTTTTCCTGCACGCGTTCGGTCAGGCGCAGGCGGCCACGCCCTGTGGGAAAGAGATCGCCGCAGCGGCCGCCATGACGGCGGAAATGGCGCGCGGGCTCTGCCGCGTTTACAAAGGCGTTGACGCCCAGGTGCGGCTCATCGGCGCAGGCCGCATCGACCATGGCCCATAGCGCGCGGGCGTCGGGCGGGCTTTGCGCCCAGCCGGGAAAGAACGCGCCGCAATCGGCAAAGGGCAGAGATTGGCCCAGGTCCATGCCCACCAGGCACGCGGGCGGCAGGTCGCTGCGCAGCCAATCCAGCACTTCGGCGCGCGACCAGCGATGGCCGGGGCGAACGAGGGCGGGGGCCTGCGTTCCAGACGCGCATACGGCCAGGGCGATGCCCTTGTGCCGTTCACCGGCCGCGCCGGACCAGTCGATTGCCACGAAATGGGAGAACCGCGTCATTCGCCGGTTTCGGGAGACCCACCCTTCCGTTCATCCTGGCGCTCGCGCCGCTTGCGGTCCCACCAGTCCAGCCGCTTGGCGATCTCGCGCTCGAACCCGCGCTCCACCGGGCGGTAGAACGCTTGCGCGCGCATCTCTTCGGGCCAATAGTCCGCGCCCGAAAAGCCATCCTGCGCATCATGGTCATAGGCATAGCCCTTGCCATAGCCGATGTCTTTCATCAGCTTGGTGGGCGCATTGAGAATATGCGCGGGCGGGCTGAGCGAGCCGGTCTCGCGCGCGGCTTTCCATGCTGCCTTCATCGCGCCATAGGCGGCGTTGGATTTGGGCGCCGTGGCGCAATAGAGGCAGGCCTGGACAATGGCCAATTCGCCTTCGGGCGAACCCAGGAATTCATAGGCGTCCTTGGCGGCGAGGCACTGCGTGAGCGCCTGCGGATCGGCAAGGCCAATGTCTTCGCTGGCAAAGCGGACAAGGCGGCGCAGCACGTAGAGCGGCTCTTCCCCTGCCACCAGCATCCGCGCCATCCAATAGAGCGCGGCCTGGGGATCGGACCCGCGCAGCGACTTGTGCAGGGCGGAGATGAGATTGTAATGCCCGTCGCGGTCCTTGTCGTAGACCGCCACGCGCCGCATCAGGAATTTGGACAGCCCCTCGGGATCGAGCGGGGCGGGCAGGTCCACGTCGAGCAGGGTTTCCACCTGGTTGAGGAGGAAGCGCCCGTCGCCATCGGCCGAAGCGACCAGCGCCTCGCGCGCGGGGGGCGTGAGGGGCAGGGCAAGGCCGGTCTCTTCCTCGGCCCGGCGCAGCAATTCGCCCAGCGCGGCGGCATCGAGGCGGTGGAGGATCAGCACTTGCGCGCGGCTGAGCAGGGCGGCGTTGAGCGCGAAGCTGGGGTTTTCGGTGGTGGCGCCAACCAGGGTTATCGTGCCGTTTTCCACCACGGGCAGGAAGCCGTCCTGCTGCGCGCGGTTGAAGCGATGAATCTCGTCCACGAACAACAGCGTGCGCCGGCCGGCCAGCGCCATGGCCTCTGCTTCGGCAAACAGTTTCTTGAGATCGGCCACGCCCGAAAAGATCGCGCTGATCGCCACGAAGCGCATGCCCACGGCATCGGCCAGCAGACGCGCGATGGAGGTCTTGCCGGTGCCCGGCGGCCCCCACAGGATCATCGATGACAACTTGCCAGCCGCCACCATGCGGCCGATCGCGCCGTCCGGCCCGGTAAGATGGCCCTGGCCAATCACCTCGTCCAGCGCGCGCGGGCGCAGTCGATCGGCCAGCGGTCCGTGTTCCAGCGGCTGGGACCGGGGCGTTTCCTGGGGCGGCGGGGCAAACAGATCGGCCATCGCTGGGTGAGATAAGGCCTCTGCGCGAAAATTTCCCGAAAATTTTGCGGCGGACCTTGTCAAGATGCAATCAAGATATATCTTAGACGCATCGTGATGAAAGGATTGATGATGCGATTTGATTTCAACCGCCCCGAGAGGGGCATGTTCGGCGGGTTTCGCGGTGGCGGGCATGGCGAACGCCATCGCGGCCCATGCGGCGGCCGCTTTGCCAGCCGGTTCGACGAAGATGGCGACCATTTCGGCGGCGGACCCTTTGGCCGGGGCCGAGGTGGCCGTGGTGGCGGCGGTGGGCGTGGCGGCCGTGGACGCATGTTCGCCACGGGCGAACTGCGGCTGCTCCTCCTTAGCCTGGTGGCCGAGCAGGACCGCCATGGCTATGAACTGATCAAGGCTGTTGAAGACCTGACGGGTGGGCAATATGCGCCCAGCCCCGGCGTGGTCTATCCCACCCTGGCGCTGCTGGTGGACGAAGGCCTGATTGCCGAGGCCGCCGGTGAAGGCACCCGCAAGGCCTTTGCCGTGACCGAGGCGGGACGGGCCGAACTGGCGGGGAAGACAGACGAGCTCAAGGTGATCGTCGACCGGCTGGCAAGCCTGGCCCAGGCCGGCGCGCGCGAAGACAGCCCGCCGGTGCGCCGCGCCTTTGCCAACCTTGCCCTGGCCCTGCGCCAGCGCGTGGCGGGCGGCACGTTCGACAACGACACCGCGCTGGCCGTGGCCGACATCCTGGACGAAGCGGCCCGCAAGATCGAGCGGCTGTAAACAACCCTCGTTCAAAGCAGGAAAACCGGCCTTGCCCGCAGCGGCAGGGCCGGTTTTCTGCGCCGATTTGCGATTGCCACGCTGGGGCGCCCCGCTTATGGCACGGGGTCTTCGAAACAATGCGACGTGCTTTGTGACCCTGGCTCAAGACCACATCGGCCCGATCGGGGGCGTGCCCCTGGTTGCCGGTGCGCCGGGGCTTTCGGTGGTCATTCCCTGTTACAACGAAGCGGCGGTGATCGATGAACTCGTCAGCCGCGTACGCGCGGTGTGCGAGGCGCAATTTCACGCCGATCACGAGATCGTGCTGGTCAACGATGGTTCGCGCGATGGCACGTGGCCTGCGATCTGCCGTCATGCGCAGGCCTGCCCGGCCATCGTCGGGGTCGATCTGGCGCGCAACCATGGGCATCAACTGGCGTTGACGGCGGGCCTTGCCATCGCGCGGGGCGATCTGGTGCTGGTGCTCGATGCCGATTTGCAGGACCCGCCCGAATTGTTGCCCAAGATGCTGGCGCAAATCGAGGCTGGCTATGACGTGGTCTATGGCGTGCGCGAGACGCGGCTGGGCGAAACGGCGTTCAAGCGGTGGAGCGCGGCGCTGTTCTATCGCCTGCTCGGGCGCATGGTCGACATTGCCATTCCGCCGGACACCGGCGATTTTCGCCTGATGACGCGGCGCGTGGTGGACCAGCTCAACGCCATGCCCGAACGCTATCGCTTCATTCGCGGCATGGTGGCCTGGGTGGGATTTGCCCAGATCGGCGTGCGCTATGAACGCGATGCCCGGTTTGCCGGGGAAACGCACTATCCGCTCTCGCGCATGCTGTCCCTCGCGTTTGATGGGGTGACAGGCTTTTCCACCGTGCCGCTGCGGCTGGCCTCGCACCTGGGGATCGGGTTCGGCCTCTCGGGGCTGGGCATGCTGATCTGGGTCATGGCGCGCTATTTCGCGCATGGCACCGTAACCGGCTGGGCCAGCACGATCACGATCATCCTGGTGCTGGGATCGGCGCAATTGCTGATGCTGGGGATGATGGGCGAATACCTCGGGCGCATGTATATGGAAACAAAGCGGCGCCCGCTGTTCATCGTGCGCGAGGTGGTCTGCGCGCAGCCCAGCGCAGCCGTGGTCGCGGCCCCGCTGGCCCGCGCTGTGCAGCAGGGCTGAACCGGTTTGCCCACGATGAGGATCGACCGCGCCACCATCGCGCTTCTGGCGCGCTTCGTGGTGGCTGGCTTGGTCAACACGGCGGTGGGCACCGGCATCATCGTTGCCTGCCTGCATTTCGGGCTGGGCGATTATCCGGCGAATGCCTGCGGCTATGGCGTGGGCTTCGTCGTGTCCTATTTCCTGCAACGCAAGTGGACCTTTGCCGTCAAGCGCCGCGCGACGTGGGCGGAAGTTGGCCGCTTTGGCGTTGCCGTGGCATTGTCCTATGGCGTGAACCTGGCCGTGCTCGCCACCGGCCGAGGCGCCGGTTTTGCCGGCCAACCGCTTTTGCATGTGGTGGCGATGGCGGCCTATTCGGCAACGTTCTTCGTGATTTCGCGCTTTGTCGTGTTTGCGCCCGAACCGGTAGAGGCCGCGCCGGCGGGAAAGACATCGTGATGGCTGCAAACCCGTCTGGCCCGCGCTGGCTGCAATCGCCTCGGTTGTGGCTGCTGGCCATGGTCCTTGCAGCGCTGCCGCTGGCGCTCCCGCCGGTCGCCCCGCTGACAGACCTGGGCGGGCACTTGGGGCGCTATGCCGTGCAGGTCGATCATGGCCACTCGGCCGATCTGGCGCAGTGGTACAGCTTTACGTGGAATCTCATTCCCAACCTGGGGGTGGACCTGCTGGTCGAAGCGCTGGCTCCGGTCCTGGGGCTGGAGCCGGCGCTGCGCGTCATCGTGATGGCGATCCCTGTGCTGCAGGTGCTTGGCATCCTGTGCCTGTCGCGCAGCGTGCACAGGCGGATCACGCCGCTGGCGCTGTTCGCGCTGCCCCTGGCCTATGGCTATCCGCTGCATTTCGGCTTCCTCAACTTTGCCTTGGGCCAGGCGCTGGCCACGCTGGCACTGGCACTGTGGATCGCCATGGCGCGGCGCGGCTGGTATGTGGCGCGCTGGTTCCTGTTCGCGCCGATCGCCTGCGGCTTGTGGACTTGCCATCTGGTGGGCTGGGCGCTGTTCTGCGTGTTTGCGGGAATGTGCGAACTTGCGCCGCACCTGCGGGGCTGGCGCCCCTCGTGGGCGGGCCCGGTGCAAGTGGCGCTGCGGGTCAGTTGCCTGGTCACGCCGCAAGTGCTGCGCATGGTCTGGCCCTTGCCTGCCAGCGGCCATGGCGCCACGCGCGATTTCTTCCAGCCCGAACTCAAGCTGCTCTACCCCCTGATGCCGCTGCGCGATCGTTGGCTGGCGTGGGACGTGGCCGGCACCGTGCTGTTGCTGGCCTTGGCCGTATGGGCCATGCGGCGGAAACAACCCGATGGTGCAGACATGGACGTGCCGGCGGCCTTG
>Ga0207644_10000810_pt1 | contig 19859 bp, 21 predicted proteins | sample KBSS73metaG_FD_184326 | JGI IMG/M metagenome (GOLD analysis project Ga0207644, IMG submission 184326) | Switchgrass rhizosphere microbial communities from Kellogg Biological Station, Michigan, USA - KBS S7-3 metaG (SPAdes) (version 2) | ecosystem: Host-associated > Plants > Roots > Rhizosphere... | reverse complement strand
CAGCAGGATCTTCTCGATCGTGACTCCAGCCTGTTCGGCCGCGGCCTTCAGGCGCGGCAGGTCACCGCCGGGATCACAAAAGGCTCCGCGCATGGTCGCCGTGCACCACAGCAAGGTGCAATTCTGCTGCAGCGGCGTGACCGGGATGATCGCGGCACGAAGTGGAGGCTCGCTCATGGCTTCAGCAAATTCTCTTTCCAACTCCAGCGTGGTCCGGAACTAGACCTTGGCACCTTTAGCCCGCGGCGCGGCTTGCGAGGGATCCTAGTGCGCGCCCTCGTCGAGCGGCGACAGGGCGGCCGGTTCGTTTTTCATGGACGCGGCGACGGCCTCGGCGCGGCGCATCACTCGCAAGAGATTCCCGCCGGCAAGCTTGGCGAGGTTCTGGTCGGACCAGCCGCGGCGGATCAGCTCGGCGAACAGCGCGGGATAGTCGCTGACACCTTCAAGGCCCTGCGGAGTGGATGTGATCCCGTCAAAGTCTCCGCCGATGCCGACATGGTCATAACCCGCAACCTTTGCGACATGCTCAACATGATCGGCGACGGTCGAGACGGTCACCACCGGCCTCGGATGCGCGGCCTCCCAGGTTTTCAATCCGGTTTCTACTGCCGCCTTGCTGGCGCGGTTGAACGCCTTGAGGCGAGCTTCCTCCGCGTTTCGCTCGGCTCCCCACCGGTAAGCGGCATCGGAAATGAATTCGGGGACGAAGTCGACCATCACGACACCCCCGTTTGAAGGGAGCAGACCGAGCACTTCATCCGGAACGTTGCGCGGGTGGTCGACGAGCGCGCGGGCCGAGGAGTGTGAAAAGATGACTGGCGCGCGGCTCGCGGCGATCGCGTCCTTCATCGTGTCAGGCGAGACATGGCTCAAATCGACCAGCATGCCGATCCGGTTCATCTCGTGCACGACCTGGGCGCCGAATGGGCTGAGGCCGCCATATTTTGGATCGTCGGTCGCGCTGTCCGCCCACTCGGTCGTCTGATTGTGGGTCAACGTCATGTAGCGCGCACCAAGGTTGTAATATTGTCGCAGGGCCGCAAGAGACCCGCCGACCTGTCGGCCGCCCTCGACGCCAATCATTGAAGCGATGCGCCCAGTCTTGTGGATCCGGACAACGTCGCTTGCGGTGGAAGCAAGCTCCAGGTCTTTGGGATAGCCCTCGATCATTCTGCGAACGATGTCGATTTGCTGGATGGTCTCGCGGATTGCAGCATCGCCGGTGATCGTGCCGTCAATATAGACCGACCAGAACTGCCCTCCCACGCGTCCGCGATGAAGACGTGCCATGTCCGTCATAAGCGGCTTGGGCCGCTTGTCCGTCTCGCTCGAAAGCCCCCCGATGCTGCGCTTGTAATTGTCCGCAAGCTGCTCTGCGATGTCGTTGTGACCGTCGATCAGCGGGGTAGCCTGCAAAATGCGATCGATTCGCGCCTGGATTTTGGAGTCGATCGGCTGCGCCCAGGCGGGTGGCGCGACGAGAAAGGAAGCGAGCAGGATGGCGGCTTTGATGGTCATGCCTCGGGTTTAGGAACAGCCGTGACGACGCGCAACGCACCGCGTCGCGGGGGCTTGTCCTTTATCGGTTCGCCGACGATGAATGGCTTGATGAGCGATCTTGAAGAAACGATGCATTTTGATCCGGACGACGGGATCGCGAACCTCGACCAGCATCTCGACCGGCTCAAGGACGCAGCGGAGGCTCAAGGCTTCAAGTTTGACCGGCATGCGGCACGCAACGAGCTCCAGGCAGCGACCTTCGGTAAGCGGCGGCCCGTCAAGGCGCGGCTGGTCCTGTCGCCGACCGGCGCAATGGCGATAGAGATCAGGAGCGACTAGGCCGCAAGCGGAAAGCGCAGCAGTCGGTCCGAAATGGGCACCAGCGCCGCTGCCTTGCCGCCGACGGAGCCGAGAATCTCGGGATGGTGCGCATCGAGCCCACCGGTCAGTGACCCGAAGGCCGGCATGATGATCTTCGTCGGCGCGGCGACGAAGCATCGCCGCGAAACGTGCCGCCCCTTCAAGTTGACACGCAGCTTCGGATGGAAATGGCCGGAGATTTCCGGACGTGTCTCGTCACGCACGGCTTCGTGGCGGAGAACGACCCCGCCGATCTCGACCTCGTCCTCGATTCGGCCGCCGCAATGATCGGCAAATCCCGGGTCGTGATTGCCGATGATCCAGGTCCAGTCGAGACTGGAGGTCAGCTGGCTGAGCAGCTCGCGCGCATTTGCAGGCAGTCGCTCGCAGCCAAAGCGGTCGTGAAAGCTGTCGCCCAAGCAATAGAGGCGCGTGGCGCCCGTTCTTCCAATTTCGCCGGCGAGCGCCGTCAGCGTCGCGTGCGAATCATAGGGTGGCAGGAACTGACCGAGCCGCGCGAACCAGCTCGCCTTTTCGAGGTGCAGGTCGGCAACAAGGAGCGCCCGGCGCGTGCGCCAGAACAGCGCGCCCTCGGATGTCGCCTCGAATGTTTCGCCTGCGAACGAAAAGGGAACCATGCAGCCGGTCTAACTGCCGGCCGACGGTCAATCCAGAGTCAAATTACTCGTAATCGCCGCCCGACGGGGTCGGACGCGGCGGAGCAGCGGCGGTCAGCCGGAGTGCCTCGGCGGCCTCGCTCAGCGACGCCAGCTCTTCGGTCTCGTCCTCCTCGTCGATCCGCACCTTCTGGAGATTGGTGACGATCGATTCCTCGAGCTCGCGCGGACGGACCATCTCGTCGGCGATCTCGCGCAGAGCGACGACCGGGTTCTTGTCGCGATCGCGATCGATGGTCAGGTCCGCGCCACCCGAAATCTGGCGCGCACGCTGAGCCGCGAGCAGGACGAGATCGAACCTGTTCGGGATCTTGTCGACACAATCTTCAACCGTAACGCGCGCCATTAATCGCTCCGCAAAGCCTATCCGGATCAGGATATGGGATGTCAGGAAGGCTGCGCCAATAGCTTGCGGGGTTCCCAAAAGTCAAGGAAAGCGGAACCATGCCTGACCATTCTGCCGAACCGATCGACAGGCCCCCGATCCGGGCAGCGATCGGCGGCAACCAGCTTGAGTTGATCGAGAGCGGCGAGGCGCGCTTGCGGACGCTGCTCGAGCTGATTTCCGGCGCCGAGCAGTGCGTCAAAATGCTGATGTACATGTTCAACCCCGACGAGGCCGGAGAAAAAGTCCGCAACGCGCTGATCGACGCGGCCGCACGCGGAGTAGAGGTCAGGCTACTTATTGACGGCTTCGGATCTGCCGCGCCCGCTGACTTCTTCGATGCGCTTAGCAACGCCGGCGGCGAGGAGTGCGTGTTCAACCCGAGCTATGGGCGGCGCTATCTACTGAGGAACCACCAGAAGCTGGTGGTGGTCGACGATCGTATCGCAATCATCGGCGGCGCGAATATCGACTGCACCTACATGAGCGACCGCGGTCCCGAGCACTGGCGGGACCTCTGGCTGCGTATCGAAGGGCCGGAAGTCGCAATGCCCAGCCGCTACTTCGACACATTATTCCGCTGGTCGCGGAGCAAGCATCATGGTTTCAACTATCTGCGCCGAAAGCTCGCCGAGTTCAGCGAGTGGCGAGGGCCGCTCCAATGGAAGTTCAGCGGTCCGATGAGCATGCGGAACAGCTGGTGGAGGTCCATTGGGCGCGACATTCGGCGTGCAAAGCGCCTCGACATGGTTTTCGCCTATTTCGCGCCGCCTGGCGCGATGGTCCGGCGGATCGGGCGCGTCGGGCGGCGCGGCCGGGCGCGGATCATCACTGCGGCGAGGTCCGACAACAATGCGACAATCGCAGCGGCCCGGCACAGCTACAGCCGCCTGCTTCGCCGCCATGTCGAGATGTACGAATACCAGCCGGCGAAGCTGCACACCAAGCTCGCGATCGTTGACGATACCGTGCACATCGGCTCGTCCAATTTCGACTACCGCAGCCTCTACATCAACCTCGAGATCATGCTCCGCATCAAGGATGCAGGCTTCGCTTCGGCCATGCGCAGCTACTTCGAGCGCGAGCTCGAAGACTCTAAGTGGATCACGCCCGCGCTGCACAAGAAGCGCTCGAATCCGTGGCGACGCCTGAAGTGGGCGATCTCGCACTTCATGGTGAACGTCATGGATTATACGGTCACGCGCCGGCTGAACTTCCGGCCGGAGCGTTAGGCTTTCGGCTCGCCCTTATAGGCCCAGAACAGGGTCGCGGGCGGGACGTTGATCCACTCGAAGCCTCTCTTGATCGGCTTGAAGTGCGGCTTGATGAAATCGAGCACCTTGGGGTTGAACTGGTAGACCAGGAATGCGCCGCCGGGCCGGATGACGTTCGACGTCGCAGCGCTAATGGCATCGCCCACTCCCGGCGGAAGGGTCGAAAAGGGAAGGCCGGACAGCACATAATCCGCCGAGCCCAGGTTGCGGTCCGCAAGGATCTTCTCGACGTCCGCGGCGGAACCGGTGACCGCGACGAGCCGCGGGTCATCAATCAGCTCTTTGAGGTAGCGGGTGAAGTCGGCGTTGGTATCGATCGTAACCAGCGTCGCATCGGGCGCAAGCCGCTCGAGGACGGGTTTGGTGAATGTGCCGACCCCGGGCCCATATTCGACGAACAGCTTGGTATTTTCCCAGTCGACCGGGTCAAGCATCCTGTCGATCAGCACGCGGCTCGACGGGATGATGGATCCAACCATCACCGGATTTTTGATGAACCCGCGTAGGAACTGCCAGTGCGGGCTCGGGCTGCGACGGTCGCGGCGGCGCTGAAGTCGGCGGGGGCTTTTCAGCGTGCGCGCGGAAGAGGACGGCATGAATGCTCCGTAACGGGGCCAGTGAAGGGCCGGAGCGTTGGCAAATGCGCCGCCGCTTGGCAAGGTTTCCAAACGCCAAAACTGCGGAACAGTCCCGAGTCCGGTCCGCGAAATGAACTGTTTGTGCGACGAAGTGGTTCCGCTTCGCCGGCGCGCTGCTTAATGCGATGGGCGTGGCTTCCATCGCGAGTAACCGCGGCGTCGGCTCGTCGGCGCTCACCAATATCCATTTCCTGCTGCTCTATGTGGCGATGCTCGTCGCTGCGGCGGGCAACACCGCGCTACAATCGATCATGCCCGCCATCGGACGGGAGATCGGCATCGACGATTTGTATGTTGCGGTCGCGTACACCTGGTCCGCCGTACTGTGGGTCCTGCTGGCTCCCTTCTGGGCAGAGAAGAGCGATCATCACGGGCGCAAGACGCTGACCATGATGGGGGTTAGCGGCTTCGTACTCTCGATGACGCTGTGCGGAATCGTCCTCTTCGGCGGCCTTCACCGCTGGATCAGCGGCCCGGTGACCTTCGGTCTCTTCGCACTGTTTCGAGCGATCTATGGTGGATTGGGATGCGCGACGCCGTCCGCGACGCAGGCCTATCTCGCCTCCAAGACCCGCCGAAGTGGCCGAGTTTCCGCGCTTTCGGCGCTCGCTTCCTCATTCGGTCTCGGCACCATCATCGGCCCGGCGGTCGCGCCGTTGTTCGTGCTTCCTATCGTCGGCCTCGCGGGACCGCTGTTCGCTTTCGCCTTGATCGCCGCAGCGGTGTTCATATCCATCTCCCTTTGGCTGCCAAATGACCGCGTGGGTCGCCGTGTCGGTCACGGCGCGGCGATGAGTTACCCGTCACTGGCCTCGACCCCCACCGGCGCCAGCGTGACCGCCGCCACGTCGCCGCGCCGCCATAAACGACTTGGCTGGAATGATCCTCGAATACGCCCCTGGATCATTGCCGGCGTCGTCGCGGGCCATGCCCAGGCAGCGACCCTCACTTGCATCGGATTTTTCGTGATCGACCGCCTGCACCTCCCCGCGTCCGGTTCCGAAGGGCCAATCGCCATCGTGATGATGGCGGGCGCAGTGGCTACTCTCGGCGCCCAGTGGGGGATCATTCCGCGCCTCGCCGTCAGCCCTCGCGCGCTGATCCTCTGGGGCGCGGTAATCGCCGCGGCAGGGCTCATCGGCACGATGCTCGCCAATGAACTTTATGGAATCACTCTCGGATTTGCGGTTGCCTCGCTTGGCTTTGGATTCACTCGTCCCGGCTTCACCGCCGGCGCCTCACTCGCCGTGCCGCTCGCCGAGCAGGGCGCCGTCGCGGGCGTGATCACCTCTGCAAACGGCATTAGCTACGTGCTCGCTCCAGCGCTCGGCATCGGCCTTTACGGCCGGCAGCACGAGCTTCCATTCACCGCGTTCGCATTCCTGCTCCTGCTCCTGGCGCTGGTTGGTCGCCGCCGGCTCGCGGTCTAGTCCTTCCCGCCGCTCTTTGGACGCAACATGCCGGGAAGCACGAACCCGATGCCGCCCATGGGCCGCGTCGCCTCGCTCTTAAGAGTGTCCTGAATCCGCTCATATTCCTCGAGCATCTCGGCAGTCACCGATGCGCGAGTCTCGGAGAGAGCCGCCTCAAAATCGGCCATGGTCACGCTGGCCGTATCGAGGCCGCGCCGAAGCGCCGTGAGTCCCGCCCGCCGAACCAGGTCCTCAAGATCGGCGCCAGTAAAGCGATCGGTTCGCTGTGCGATTTTCTCCAGGTCGACGTCTTCAGCCAGCGGCATGCCCTCGGTATGGATGGCAAGGATCCGCCGTCGTCCCGCCGTATCCGGCACACCGACATAGATCAGCTCGTCGAAGCGACCCGGCCGCAGCAGAGCCGGATCGATCAGGGTCGGCCGGTTCGTTGCGCCGATGACTACGACGTTCTGCAGCTCTTCAAGCCCGTCCATCTCGGCAAGGATCGTGTTGACCACGCGTTCGGTGACCTGTGGTTCGCCCAGTCCGCCGCCGCGCGCAGGCACCAGGCTGTCGAGCTCGTCGATGAAAATGATCGTCGGCGCTACCTGACGGGCGCGATTGAACAGCCGCGCGATCTGCTGCTCGCTTTCGCCGTACCATTTGCTGAGCAGGTCCGACGACTTGGTGGCGATGAAGTTCGCCTCTGCCTCACGTGCGGCCGCCTTGGCGAGCAGGGTTTTGCCGGTTCCCGGGGGGCCGTAGAGGAGGAAGCCCTTCGCCGGACGGATGCCGAGCCGCCGGAAGGCTTCCGGATGCTTGAGCGGCAGCTCTACGCCCTCGCGCAGGCGGTCACGAGCTGCATCGAGCCCGCCGACGTCGTCCCAGCGAATGGTGGGCGCCTCCACCATCACTTCGCGCATCGCCGAGGGCTGCACGCGCTTCAGCGCATTTTCGAAGTCACGCAGCTCGACCGACAAAGCATCGAGGATTTCGGGCGGGATCGCTTCCTCCGAAAGGTTCAGCTTCGGCATGATCCGCCGAACTGCTTCCAGCGCCGCTTCCCGGCAAAGTGCAGCGATATCTGCGCCAACGAACCCGAATGTGCGTCGCGCGAGCTCATCGAGATTGACGTCGGCCGCGATCGGCATCCCGCGCGTGTGGATACCAAGGATTTCGCGCCGCCCAGGCTGGTCGGGCACGCCGACGACGATCTCGCGATCGAAACGGCCCGGCCGCCGCAGCGCTTCGTCGATCGCCTCGGGGCGATTGGTCGCAGCGATGACGACGGTGTTCTGCCGAGGCTCCATTCCGTCGAGCAGCGTGAGAAGCTGGGCAACCAGCCGCTTTTCAGCTTCGCCCGTGACCTGTCCGCGCTTGGGTGCGATCGAATCGATCTCGTCGATGAAAATGATCGACGGTGCGTTCTGCGCGGCTTCCTCGAATATCTCGCGCAGTCGCCGTTCGCTCTCGCCATACGCAGACCCCATGATCTCCGGGCCGGCAATGTGAAAGAATTTGGCGGCGCTCTCGTTTGCAACCGCACGAGCCAGCAGCGTCTTGCCTGTACCGGGCGGGCCATGGAGGAGGACGCCCTTGGGCGGATCGACGCCGAGGCGTTGGAATAATTCTGGATGGCGCAGCGGCAGTTCGACCATCTCGCGAAGCGCATCGATCGTGTCGCGCATTCCTCCAAGGTCGTCGTAAGTGACGTCGGCGCGCCGCTCGCCTTCGGCAGCCGTATATTCAGGCAGCAACTCGACGACGGTCTTGCCGTCGATGTGGACAATGCCTTTTGGTGTCGTCGAAGCGACGACCAGCCTCAGCTCCTGCAGGGCGAAGGCGGGCGCGTTGAGTAGCTGGCGGATGTGCTCCGGCATGTCGGCGTTGATGCGCTGGTGACCCGCCGTTGCGACAGTATCTCCCTCGACGAGAGGCCGGCCCGCGAAGGTCCGTTTCAGCGCGTCGGCAGAGCCCTGCAGCCTCACGTTCGGCTGCGCAGGGGCAAATACAACCCGAGAGGCGGGCTTCGATTCGGCCTTGCGGACCTCGACGAAATCACCCGAGCCGACCCCTGCATTGGCACGCTGCAGGCCGTCGAGCCGGATGATATCGATGCCTTCGTCTTCGCCGTAGGGTCGGATTGCACGGGCAGCCGTCGAGCGTTTGCCGACGATTTCGATCACATCGCCTTCGTTGAGTCCGAGCTCATCCATCAGCCGGTCGGGAAGACGGGCAAAGCCGCGGCCACTGTCCGCCGGAGGAAGGCTGGCCACTTGCACCTTGCGCGACGTCACGCGATCGATCGTATCTGTATCAGGCATTTTTTCTCCTGGCCCACGCTCGTATACCGCCAAGGCAACGGCGGCGCATGCGGCGCGGTTTCAATTACTGATCAATATTTGATCGCACCCGCGATTTTACGAACAACGCTGCGCGGCGCGAAACGACCGCTGTTGGCGGTGACCTTGTTGACAAGCCCCGGTACGACGACCGCCTTGTTCTTGTCCAAGCCCTCAAGGCCGGCCGCCACGACTTCGGGCGATTCCATCGCAACCTTGTCGAACAATCCATTGCCGCCAAATCCCGCAACCTCGCCGAACTCGGTTCGCGTTGGCCCTGGGCAGAGGCACGTCACATGCACGCCGTGCGGTTTCAACTCTTCATGGAGGGCCTCGCTAAGAGACAGAACGAACGCCTTGGTCGCGAAATACACAGCCATTTTGGGACCCGGCTGAAAGGCCGCGGTCGAGGCGACGTTGATGATGCCGGCGGATCTGCGCGCGATCATTCCCGGCGCAACCGCGCGGCAGAGGTCCGTGAGCGTGCTGACGTTGAGGTCGATCATTTGCCGTACACGCTTGGCATCGAGTTCGGCAAAGTTTCCGATGAGGCCGAAGCCGGCGTTATTGACCAGCAGATCGACGACCTCGTCGTTCGCCTCAATGTCGGCAATCAGCCTCGCGGCGGACTCCTTCTTCGATAGGTCGATCGCCACGACACGCGCATTGCCGAGTTCGGCCGCTAGCTTATCGAGTCGTTCCTTCCTGCGAGCGGCGAGGACGAGTTGATAGCCGCGCTTCGACAGTTGCCGCGCAAACTCGACACCGAGACCGGCCGACGCGCCGGTAACGAGCGCGACTTTCGTCAAGCCTTGGACACCGTCGCCTTGACGATTTTTCCCGGCTCGCGCGGCGGCTCGCCGACGGGGAGGGCGTCGACATATTCCATTCCTTGCTCGACCTCGCCCCACACGGTGTACTGCTTGTCGAGGAAGGGCGAATCCTCGGTCACGATGAAGAACTGGCTGTTGGCGCTGTCGGGGTTCTGGGCGCGCGCCATGGAGGCGATTCCGCGCTTGTGCGATTGTCCGGAGAACTCGGCCTTGAGGTTCGGCAGGTCCGATCCGTGATAGCCAGTACCGGTCGGATCGCCGCCTTGCGCCATGAAGCCGGGGATCACGCGGTGGAAAACGACGCCGTCGTAGAAGCCGCTCGTCGCAAGGTCGGTGATGCGCTCGACGTGACCGGGCGCAAGGTCGGGCCGTAACTTGATGACGACGTCGCCGCCGGTGGAGAGGGAGAGGGTCAGGCGGTCCGCGTCGGCCATGGGATGAACTCCGGATGAAAGGTTCGAAGGATCCGCGATTTAGGAGCGCAACGGTGGTTGCGCCAGAGCGGGCGCGACCATAGGAGGGCGGCACCGGGTCCAAACAAGGGGAGCATCACGTGAGCGAGAGCGAGCAGATCGCCGCCGCTGCCCCTGAGGATTCGGCATCGCCGGTCGACGAGGAAGATCGCCTGAGGCCCAAGTTCGTCGACAAGGTGCTCGACGCAGTCGACGCCGGCGACGACGAAACCGCCCGCCGTCTTGTCGAGCCGCTCCACCCGGCAGATGTCGCTGACCTGATCGAGCTTGCGGCAAGCGACGAGCGCGAAGGCCTGGTCAAGGCGCTCGCAGGAATTGTCAGCCCCGACGTGCTGGCCGAAATGAACGAGTATGTCCGCGAGGGCCTGCTCGACGAGCTCGAGCCGCAGCAGGTCGCGGATATCGCGGGGCAGCTCGAGACTGACGATGCGGTCGCACTGATCGAGGACCTCGATCGTGACGAGCAGCAAGCCGTGCTGCGCGCGATGGAGCCGGACGACCGCGCCGCTGTCGAAGAAGCGCTGGGCTATCCGGAGGAATCGGCCGGCCGCCTCATGCAGCGCGAGCTGTGCGCGGTGCCGGAACATTGGAAAGTCGGCCAGGTCATCGACTATCTTCGCTCGACCGCCGACCTTCCCAACGACTTCTGGGAAGTCTTCGTGGTCAGCCCCGATCACCATCCGGTCGGCACTTGCAAGCTGTCGACCATCCTTCGCACGCCGCGCGCGAAGCTCGTCAGCGAAATCATGGCCAGCGAGCAGACCTTGATTCCGGTCGACATGGACCAGGAAGACGTTGCCCTGCGCTTTCAGAAATACGCGCTCGTGTCCGCAGCTGTCGTCGACGACGCCGGCCGGCTCGTCGGCATGATCACGGTCGACGACATCGTCCACATCATCCAGGAAGAGGCTGGCGAGGACGTCCTCTTGCTGTCCGGCGCCGGCGAGGGCGACATCAACGAGCCGATCCGGATGACCGTGCGCCGGAGGTTGTTCTGGCTTGTGATCAATCTCGGCACAGCGATCGTTGCCGCGAGCGTTGTAAGTCTCTTCCAGGGAGAAATCGGCAAATTTGCGGTGCTTGCCGTCCTGATGCCGATCGTGGCCGGAATGGGAGGCAATGCGGGTACTCAGACGCTCGCCGTCGCGGTGCGAGCGCTAGCGACGAATCAGTTGACCGAATCCAACACCATCCGAGCGTTCGGACGCGAGCTGACCATCGCTCTTGCCAACGGCGTCTCTCTCGCGGTTCTGATCGGCACCGGAGTAACCTTGATCTTCCACAACCCGCTGCTGGGCGCAGTGATGGCGGCCGCGATGGTCATCAACAATCTTGCCGCGGGCCTCGGCGGAATCCTCGTGCCGGTGACGCTTGACCGTTTCCGGGTGGACCCCGCGGTCTCCTCCGCGGTTTTCGTGACGACGATCACTGACGTGACCGGGTTCTTCAGCTTCCTCGGTCTTGCCGCACTGGTTGGGCTCGGCCGCTAAGCAATTGCGAATCATGGGTTAGTTGGGCAGGGCTATCCGCGTGCCGATAGTCCATTTGACCAAGGTTGCTTTTGCCTGCCGCGACCTCCAGTCGCTTCACGTGCGGATCGCCAAGCGGGCCGACGGCGGCGGCGAGGTCCGTGTTGTCACCCGAATGCGTCCGAAACGAGCGGCCGAACTGATTGGCGGCTCGCTCTACTGGATCGTGAAACACCGGCTTGTCGCTTGCCAGGAAATCATTCGCTTCGAGGATCGTCAGGACGGGCGCATCGACATCGTCTGCTCAGCCGAGCTCGTCACCGTAATGCCCATGCACCGGCGCGCTCACCAGGGATGGCGATATCTCGAAAACGCCGATGCCCCCTCGGCAAATTGCGATGAAACAGGCATCGCGGAGCTGCCGCCGCAACTTTACGGCCGCCTCTCCGCGCTTGCCCTCGTTTGAAGATTTCTTGCCTGTTACCTAAAGAGAATGATCAGGACGATGATCAACAGGATCAGGCCGCCAATACCAAGATACATGGCTTCTCTCCCTCGTTGGCTTATGTGCTGCTGAAACGAACGCGCACGGCATTCGGTTGCTTGAATTGCTGAAAGTCGACTTGCCGACGAAACGGGCGGAAACTATCGCGATCCTCAGCATCAACAGGGAGACTCGGCATGACGCACACCGTTTCAGCTTCGATCGACGCGAAGGTCGCCGAGCGGGCCATGCTCAGTCACCCCTTTTACCAGGCTTGGACAGAGGGCCGCCTGCCGGTCGACACCCTACGTGCTTACGCGCGCCAGTATTTTCACCACGTCGAGGCGTTCCCGCGCGCGGTTAGCGCAGTGCACAGCGCATGCCCCGACCGCGACGGGCGCCGTATGCTCGCGGACAACCTCGCTGAGGAAGAAGGCATTGCTGCCGGAAAGCAGGACCACGCGACGCTCTGGCTGATGTTCGCTTGCGGTCTCGGCGAGAGCGAGGCCGGAGTTCGCGCGCAGCAGCTCAATCCGGAGACGCAGGCGCTGATCGACACTTTCCGTAAGCTGTCGCGCCAATCCTATGCGGCAGGCCTCGGAGCACTCTATGCGTACGAAAGCCAGTTCCCGGCGGTCGCGAGCGCGAAGATCGAAGGACTGATTGCCCGTTACGGCATCGGCGACGAGAAGACGCTCCGTTTCTTCCGCGTCCACGAGAGCGCCGACGTCGAGCACAGCTCCGTATGCCGCGCGCTCCTCGATAGTCTGCCAGATGCGCAAAAGGCCGAAGCCGTCGCGGCTGGCGAAGAACTCGCCGGCGCTTTGTGGAATTTCCTGTCGGGCGTGGAGGCTCGCTCGATCCTGAACTAGCGGCAGCCGCTGACGGTCGCCGACCCAACGCCATTTAGATCGCATGCGGGCCGGCCGGCGAAGCGTATCGTCGCCGGCCCAGTGCTGCTGAGCCGCGCCGTATCGGTGACGGTAGCATTGACGGCCGCCGCTCCATCGGCGCTGATGTCGGCGCTGGGAGTGCTCAGCGCGGTAGCGTCCAGTGCGGACATCCCGCGCACCAGGGCGACCACCTTGCCGGCCTTGCCGGCAACCCTCGCATTTGCGCTGCCTTCGAGCGACACGTCGAGCCGATCCGTTGCGATGCTAGCGATTTGTCCGACCCCGGACCCCTGAACCATGAGGGCGAAGGTCTGGCTTCTCACCTTGTCGATCGACATGGCGCCCGAGCCGATGAGCGACGCGCTCTTCAGATCATGTGTGCCGATGGTGATTTCCACCGGCCCGGGGTCGCGACCCGGATAGCCGCCCCACGAGGGATCGGCCTGAACAACCAGCGTGTCCCCGCGCACCTCCACTGCGATGCGGTCGGTTGCAGCGGGAGAACCGCTTGCGCGGACGAACGGCGGAACGTCGGTCTGAATATTGACCTTGTAGGGCCCGCTCACCCGGATCTTGGTGAAGCCGGTAATTCCAAAATTGCGCGTGGCGGCGTCAACTGGCGTAGCCGCCGTTGCGAGGAGTGCGACGGCAATGAGGAAGGTGCGCATCCGCTCACCTTCCACGCGCATGGTTAACGTCGACCTAAGCGCTCTTACGAGCAGCGGACGTTTCCGGAACCTGCCTTGCTGATGCTGCACTTTGCGCCGCCGGCAATCTCGACGTCGCCTGAGCCCATGATGCTGACGTTGGCCGTTCCGCTTGAATGCGCGCGCACGTCGCCCGAACCCGCGATCGAGACCTTTACGTCCTTGGTCTGGATTGCACCGGCATCCACACCGCCCGAACCCGCGATGTCATACTGCGCCGATTGCGCCCGGCCCGAGCCCTTGACGCCGCCCGAGCCCGCGATTTCCAGCTTGAGGGTCTGCACATCCATGGTTCCAATGACGATTCCGCCGGAGCCGGCGACGGTCCCGTTGAAGCTCTGGCCGGTGATCTTGTCGACGCGGACGTCGCCCGACCCGGCGATCGTAGCCCCGGTCAGCTGCGGCACGGTCACCGTGAAGGTTGCCTTGCCGCGGTTCGACCAACCGATGTGGAAGAAGCCGCGATTGTTCTCGGTGTGGATGACGAGCTTGTCGCCTTTCACCTCGACGATGGTCTTCTCGAGGAGCTTCTCTGAACCCTTCGCCGAGACCGACGGGTTTGCGCCCGTCCGAACGTCGACGTCGTAGGGGCCCGCGACTTCGACCTGCTGGAAGTTCCCAACCTGGTAGGAACGCGACACGGTCGGCCCGGCACCGCCCTCTTGCGCATGAACCTGGCAGCCCCCGAGGGCGGAAGCGGCGATCACCGCCGCGAGGGACTTGCGCATGCTGACCTCTCCTGTCGTGTGTATTAGCGTCGCAATACACCAGCACCAATACAGCCGCAAGCGCAAAAAGAAAGGGCGCCCGTTACGGACGCCCTTCCTCCTGTCGACCGGAAGCGACGGCAGTGCCGTCCCTTCACGGACTGCCCCCGGCAGCCCTAGGCGACGACTTCCTTGGCCTTGTTGTGGATCGGCCAGGCCTTGTTGAGGATGTCGAGGATCTTCGCGAGCGCAGCCTTCTCGTCGGTCTGCTCCATCGCGCCGAGCTCGCGCGCAAGGCGCGACGAGGCCGCCTCGAAGATCTGCCGCTCCGAATAGCTCTGCTCCGGCGCATCGTCCGGGCGGAACAGGTCGCGGGTGACTTCGGCGATCGAGGTCAGATCGCCCGAGTTGATCTTCGCTTCATATTCCTGGGCGCGGCGCGACCACATGGTGCGCTTCACCTTCGGCTTGCCCTTCAGCGTCTCGAGCGCATCCTTCATCGTCTTGTCCGACGAGAGCTTGCGCATCCCTACCGAGTCCGCCTTGTTGACGGGAACGCGAAGGGTCATCTTCTCTTTCTCGAAGCGGAGAACGTAGAGGTCAAGACGGGTCCCCGCGATTTCGGTGCTTTGCAGCTCGACAACCCGGCCCACGCCATGCTTGGGGTACACGACATAGTCTCCGACGTCGAAGCTAAGCGCCTTTGTAGCCATTGCTCACCTTTCCAAATGCGGCAGAGAGAGCCGGCGCGTCTCGCATCGTCCCCCAAAACGACCCGGCGGTCGTGGCCCTGCTGCCTGTTTCGTGGCTTCCCTTAGAGTTAAGGGCCACTGCTGAAATCGCGGCGGCCCCTATGTGACAATTTTATATCACAACTGATCTCAAATTGCGAGTCCGAGCTGCGCCGGACTGTATCTATTGATCTCCGTTAAGTTGTGTAGCCCCATACCGAGCAACCTTATACCTTTGGATAAGGGATGCAACGCGGCCAATAGTCCCTGACCGGCTTTCGTAAACGCCTCGAGGTCGCGGACGGTTCCGGCGAAGCTTTTTGACCGCGTGATGATCGTGAAGTCGGCGAATTTCACCTTGAGTGTGACCGTCCGACCGACGACCTCGGCGCGTTTGACGCGGTCCCACGCGTAGCTTGCGATCCTCTCGAGCTCGGCCGCCAGACGGACGGGATCGCGAAGATCTTCGTCGAACGTTCGCTCGGCACTGACCGATTTGTATGGTCGGTCGGGCTTCACTTCGCGATCGTCGATTCCTCGGCAGATCCGCCAGTACCAATCGGCCGAGCTCCCGAAATGAGCCTGAAGTGCCGTCATGCTCCAGTCCCGAAGATCAGCGCCCGTGTGGATCCCGAGCCGCTCCATTTTCTTCGCCGTTACCGGTCCAACTCCGTGGAAGCGCGCAACCGGAAGCGAGGCGACAAAGTCGGCGCCTTTCTCCGGAGTGATCACGCAAAGTCCATCGGGCTTGCGATGATCGGAGGCGAGCTTGGCGATGAACTTGCAGTAGGAAACGCCGGCTGACGCGGTCAGTCCTGTCTCCTCGCGGATCCGGCGCCTCACGTCCTCTGCGATCGCTCGCGCGCTTCCAAGGAGCATCCGGTCCTCGGTCACGTCGAGATAGGCCTCGTCCAGGCTCAGCGGCTCGATCAGGTCCGTGTAGTCGGCGAAAATCGCGCGGATCTGGTGCGACACTGCTCGATAGACGTCGAAGCGCGGCTTCACGAAGACGATCTCGGGACAGCGCCGCTTTGCGGCGACCGACGGCATTGCCGAATGGACCCCGAACTTGCGTGCTTCATAGCTCGCCGCCGCAACGACTCCCCGGTGACCTCCGCCGACGGCAACGGGCTTGCCCTTGAGGCTCGGGTCGTCGCGCTGCTCCACGGACGCGTAAAAGGCGTCCATGTCGACGTGAATGATCTTGCGAAGGGGACGATCGGCATCTGCCACGGCACTCCAGTGTGTCCCAGAGAAGGGCTGCGAGTCTAGGGAACCAGGCGACGCGAGGGCATGATCGCCCGGACTGCGGAGGAGGAAAGTGGAAGACAGCTCGATTTCATCCCTTTTGAGGGTGACCGCAGGCTACAGCGGGCAAGCGAAGCTTTTGCATCCCCGGCAGCATTCTGCTTAAGGGCGCCGCATCATGAACATCCACGAATACCAGGCCAAAGAGCTGCTCGCGAAGTACGGCGTCCCGGTTCCCGCGGGTCACGCGGCAATGAGTGTCGAAGAGGCGGTCGAGGCTGCCAAGCGGCTTCCGGGACCCCTCTGGGTCGTGAAGTCGCAGATTCATGCAGGTGGTCGCGGCAAGGGCCGCTTCAAAGAGCTCGGCGAGTCGGCGAAAGGCGGGGTCCGCCTCGCACACTCTATCGACGAAGTGCGCGAACATGCCACCGAAATGCTCGGCAACACGCTCGTGACGATCCAGACGGGACCTCAGGGAAAGCAGGTACAGCGCCTCTACATCACCGACGGCGTCGACATTTCGAAGGAATTCTATCTCGCGCTGCTGGTGGATCGCGAGACCGGCCGCATCGCCATTGTCGCCTCGACGGAAGGCGGCATGGAAATCGAGAAGGTCGCGCACGAGACGCCCGAAAAGATCGCAACGATCACGGTCGATCCGGCGACCGGGCTGATGCCGCATCACGGCCGTGAAGTCGCCGCTGCGCTCGGACTGAGCGGCGATCTTGCCAAGCAGGCCAGCAAGCTGCTCGTCAGTCTCTACAAGGCATTCCTTGGCACCGACGCTTCTCAGATCGAAATCAATCCGCTGGCAATCGACGACAAGGGCACTCTCTTGGTCCTCGATGCCAAGGTCGGCTTCGATAACAATGCCGAGTTCCGTCATCCGGACCTCGAGCAGCTCCGCGACCTCACCGAAGAAGATCCGATGGAGATCGAGGCGTCGAAGTATGACCTCAGCTACATCAAGCTCGACGGCTCGATCGGATGCATGGTCAACGGCGCCGGCCTAGCCATGGCGACCATGGACATCATCAAGCTTGAAGGCGGCGAGCCCGCCAACTTCCTCGACGTCGGTGGCGGCGCGTCGAAGGAGAAGGTCACCGCGGCGTTCAAGATCATCCTCAGCGACCCCGCCGTTAAAGGGATCCTCGTCAATATTTTCGGCGGGATCATGCGTTGTGACATCATTGCGGAAGGAATTGTCGCCGCAGCACGAGAAGTCGATCTCCACGTTCCGCTGGTGGTCCGGCTTGAGGGCACCAACGTCCAACAGGGCAAGGACATCCTGTCGGAAAGTGGGCTGCCGATCATTGCGGCAAATGATCTCGGCGATGCGGCAAAGAAAATCGTGGCTGAAGTGAAAGCGCCGGTCGCGGCATAGACCTCTTGGGCTCCTGCCTTCGCGGGGGCACTTTTTCTTGTGACCGCATCCCTGCAAGCGCTGGGGTGCAAGGAGAGCCAAATGAAAGTGCTGATCGCCGTCAAACGGGTGATCGATTACAACGTCAAACCGCGCGTCAAGATGGACGGCTCGGGCGTCGATCTTGCCAACGTCAAGATGAGCATGAACCCCTTCGACGAGATCGCGGTCGAGGAAGCGATCCGCCTGAAGGAAAAAGGCGTTGCTACCGAGCTGGTCGCGGTGTCGATCGGGCCCGCCAAGGCGCAGGAGACGCTTCGCACCGCGCTCGCCATGGGTGCCGACCGCGCCATCCTCGTTCAGACCGACGAAGAGGTCGAGCCGCTGGCCGTCGCCAAGATCCTCGCCAAGATTGCGGGAGAGGAGCAGCCACAGCTCATTATCCTCGGCAAGCAGGCAATCGACGACGATAATAATGCGACCGGCCAGATGCTCGCTGCTCTGCTCGGCTGGCCGCAGGGCACATTCGCGTCCAAGCTTGAACTCTCCGACGGCGCGACAGTCACCCGTGAAGTTGACGGTGGCCTCGAGACCGTGAAGCTGAATGTACCCGCGGTCGTCACGACCGACCTACGCCTCAATGAGCCGCGCTACGCGTCGCTGCCGAACATCATGAAGGCCAAGTCGAAGCCGCTCGCGACCAAGTCGCCGGCTGACTACGGCGTCGACGTCGCGCGGCGCATCGAGACGCTGAAGGTGTCGGAGCCGGCCAAGCGGCAGGCGGGGATCAAAGTTGGAAGCGTCGACGAGCTGGTCGAGCGGCTGAAGGGTCTGGGGATTGCGAAATGAGCGTTCTTGTCCTCGTCGAACATGACGGCAGCAACATCAAGGACGCGACGCTCGCGACCGTCACCGCCGCGGCGAAGCTCGGCGACGTCAACGCGCTGGTCGTTGGCAACGATGTCGACGCCGTCGCGCAGGCTGCTGCAAGGATTGCCGGCATCGGCAAGGTCTACGCGGCAAGCTCGGCAGCGCTCGAGCATCAGCTTGCTGAAGCCGTCGCGCCAGTCGCAGTGAAGCTTATGGATGGTCACGATGCCTTCCTTGCGCCGGCGACCACGACCGGCAAGAATATTGCTCCGCGCGTCGCGGCGCTGCTCGACGTTATGCAGGTCAGCGACATTCTGTCGGTCGAGGGCGCCGACACGTTCACCCGCCCGATCTATGCAGGCAACGCGATCGCGACGGTGAAGTCGAAGGACGCCAAGAAGGTCATCACCGTTCGCACCACGGCGTTCGAAAACGCTGCTGCCGAGGGGGGGGGCGGCTCTGTCGAGAAGGTCGACGCCAGCGGCGATCCTGGCAACAGCAGCTTCGTCGGCCTTGAAGCTTCCGAGAGTGAACGCCCCGAGCTCACGAGCGCCAAGATCATTGTCTCGGGCGGCCGTGCGTTCGGCTCATCCGAGCAGTTCCATTCGCTCCTCGACCCACTTGCCGACAAGCTCGGCGCCGGCGTCGGCGCGAGCCGAGCCGCGGTCGATGCAGGATACGCTCCCAATGATTATCAGGTCGGACAGACCGGCAAGATTGTCGCGCCGGAAGTCTACATCGCAATCGGCATTTCCGGCGCGATCCAGCACCTCGCCGGAATGAAGGACTCCAAGACAATCATCGCCATCAACAAGGACGAGGAAGCCCCCATCTTCCAGGTCGCGGACATCGGCCTTGTTGGCGATCTGTTCAAGATTGTGCCGGAGTTGACCGAGAAGCTTTAAGGCGGACTACGTCAGCGGCACGGCACCGTCGGGGAAACTCCCCGCCACGCACGAGGGGAGGCGGGCGATCGGCATCGACGGCCTTGCGTGACTAGCACTTTTTTCGGCCGGCGGGAGTGCCGCCGCACCGCGCCTGGGCGCACGGAGTTTGCGTTTGCCTTGGCGTTGAAGTTCCCGTTGCCGTCGGTGCCGAGCGTCACGCCATCGGTCTCGACTCCGCTTGCCGCCAGGGCTGGAAATCAGTTTCTACGAGTTCTTCGAGCTGTGCTCGGGCTTACCTTTGCGCTTGGTCGACGCCATTTTCTTAAGCTCGTTCTCGCTCATCGACTGAGCCATTTGTTTCGACGCACCCTTAAGCGAGCTCTTCGATCGTTCACCGCGCTTGGCGGAAAGCGCTGCACCTGCTGCCATCTGCTGGGATTTGGATTTGGCCGGCATACCTTCCTCCTGTCGACTGATCGCAACGAAACGCGCCAGTCGGCATCAGGCTTCCATTAAAACGCGATATTTCGGGTAATCACCCAACGTGTTCCGCTGCGATGCCAGACGGTTAGATAGCGGCCCGAAATTTGCTTTACCTCGGAG
>Ga0207644_10000807_pt1 | contig 19872 bp, 20 predicted proteins | sample KBSS73metaG_FD_184326 | JGI IMG/M metagenome (GOLD analysis project Ga0207644, IMG submission 184326) | Switchgrass rhizosphere microbial communities from Kellogg Biological Station, Michigan, USA - KBS S7-3 metaG (SPAdes) (version 2) | ecosystem: Host-associated > Plants > Roots > Rhizosphere... | reverse complement strand
TGCGAAGAGCGGCGTGGCGCAAAAGCCGGTGGCGAACCTCGAAGCCTATCGCCAGGAGCTCCGCGCGCGTCTCAACCCTACCGTGTCGGTCATGAGCCTCGCGTACGAGAGCGCACGCCAGAACCCTAAAAGGGTCCTGTTTGCGGAAGGCGAAGAGCCGAACGTCCTGCGTGCCGCAATTGCGTTCAAGGAAGCCGGATACGGCACGCCCGTCCTGGTCGGACGCGAGGAGGTCTACGACCTTCTCAAGGAGATCGGAGTCGAGAATCCGCGCGAATATGAGGTTCTCAACAGCCGGAACTCGCCACTTGTCGGCCGAGCCGTGGACTATATCTACGCCAAGCACCAGCGCCACGGGATGCTTCGGCGCGAAGTCGAACGGCTGGTGAACCAGGATCGCAATTACTTCGCAGCCGCGATGCTTGCCCTCGGCGAGGCAGATGCAATGATCACTGGAACGACACGCCCGTTCAGCCAGTCATTGAAGCAGGTGCGGTTGGTAATCGAGGACGAGCCGGAGTCGACGCTTTTTGGTGTCACCGTTGTCGTGGGTCGCAACCACACCGTGATGATCGCCGACACAGCCGTGACGGAACGTCCGACCGCCGAGCAATATGCGGCGATCGCGATGCGCACTTCGGCTTTTGCAAGGCGAATGGGACTTGAGCCACGAGTGGCGTTCACCAGCTACACGACATTCGGCAATCCGCCCGGCATGCACATCGAGGAGCTGCGCGGAGCCGTCGAGCTGTTGGCGGGCATCAGGGGTGATTTCGAATTCGAGGGTGAGATGGCTCCGGACGTCGCCCTCAACTACGAGATGCAGAGGCGCTTCTATCCTTTCACGCGCCTGTCGGGTCCGGCGAACATCCTGGTGATGCCGGGACTTCAGTCGGCAAGTATTTCGGCCAAGCTCCTCCGCGAGCTCGGCGGGGATAGCGTGATGGGCCCATATATGCTCGGCCTCGAGCATCCGGTGCAAATTGCGCCGATGACCGCGAGTGCATCCGACCTCGTCATGTTGGCCGTTCTGGCGGCAGGTGACGCCCACGCCCGTCACCAGCGGATCAACGCGCGGGCTAGATCCGCTCGACCGAGCTGATTGGCTCCGCATCGCGAAGAGCGGCAATGATCGCATGGAGGTGCGCAAGGTCGTGCACCTCGATGTCGAGGTTGAAGGTCTGGAAGCTTCCGTCGCGGTGCGCGAGCTGCAGGTTGATGATGTTCGCGTGCTTCTGCCCGAGAATGCTCGACATGGTGCCAAGCGCTCCGGGTATGTCGCGCAGGATCACCGCGAGACGCGCGGCGCCGCCGTCCGAGCCTTCGCCCCAAGCGAGATCGAGCCAGTCAGCATCGATCCCGCTTGCCAGTGTGTCACAGCCGATGACGTGAACTTCGATCTCCTCGTCCTCGCGCCGGAGGCCGACGATGCGGTCACCGGGAATCGGGTGGCAGCACTGGGCGAGGTGGTAGGCGACGCCTGGCGTCAGCCCCTTGATGGAAATCGCCTTGCGTTGGCCAAGCGGCCTAGGCGCGACATCGCCGCCGGCTGATCCGGGCATCAATGCTTCCATCAAGGCATCGTCGGTGACGCGCTTGCGCGCGATCGCGATCATCAACTCGTCTTCATTCTCGACCTTGAGCTTCTTGAGTGCCCTCTTGAGCGCCTCCTTGTCGAGCTCGGCGGGAAGGCGCGCGATGATCTCGTCGTAGATCTTCCGCCCGAGCTGGATGGTTTCGTCACGCTCCTTATGGCGAACGAAGCGGCGGACCCCGGCTCGTGCCTTGCCCGTAGCGACAAAGCGGAGCCAGCTTGGCTGCGGGTGTTGCGCCTCGGAGGCGAGGATTTCGACCTGGTCTCCATTCTCCAGCATGGTGCGCAGGGGAACGACGCGGCCGTTCACCTTTGCACCCACCGTCCGGTCGCCGAGATCGGTGTGCACCGCATAGGCGAAGTCGACCGGGGTTGCTCCTTTCGGCAGCTGGATCAGTTCGCCCTTGGGTGTGAAGGCGAAGATCCGGTCCTGGTACATCGCCATTCGTGTGTGCTCGAGCAGCTCCTCGGGGCTTTCGGCATGGTCGAGGATCTCGACGAGATCGTCGACCCAGGGAATGGTGACGTCGCCCTTTGGCTTGCCCTCCTTGTAGGCCCAGTGGGCTGCAAGGCCTCGCTCGGCCTGCTCGTGCATCTCGCGGCCGCGGATCTGGATTTCGATCCGCATCTTGGAATCGTGGATGACCGACGTGTGAAGCGAACGGTAGCCGTTGCGCTTGGGAGTAGAGATATAGTCCTTGAACCGGCCCGGAACCATCGGCCAGCGGCGATGAATCAGCCCGAGAGCGCGATAGCAGTCGGCGACGTCGTCGACGATGATCCGGAACGCCATCACGTCGGAGAGTTGCTCGAAGCTGATGTGCCGTTCGGCCATCTTCTTCCAGATGGAGAACGGATGCTTCTGGCGGCCGGTGACTTCGGCAGCGAGGCCGTTGTCCGCGAGGTAGAGCTGAAGGCCAAGTCCGATGCGGCTCACGAGGTCCCCGCCGGATTCGGTAAGCTGCTTCAGGCGCCGCGTGATTGAAGCAAACGCGTCCGGCTCGAGTTCCCGGAATGCCAGCGTCTGCATCTCGGTCATCATCTCGTACATTCCGATGCGCTCGGCGAGCGGCGCATAGATATCCATTGTCTCGCGAGCGATGCGCCGGCGCTTCTCCTCCGACGGAATGTGATGCAGCGTCCGCATGTTGTGCAGCCGGTCAGCCAGCTTCACCAGCAGCACGCGGATATCGTCGCTGAGCGCAAGCAGGAACTTGCGAAGGTTCTCGGCCGCGCGCTCGTTCTCGGATTGCGCTTCAATCTTGCTGAGCTTGGTTACGCCGTCGACCAGCCGCGCGACATCCTTGCCGAACAGCCTCTCGATCTCGTCGTTCGTCGCAACCGTGTCTTCGATCGTGTCGTGCAGGATCGCGGTGGCGATGGTCTGGTCGTCGAGCTTGAGGTCGGTGAGAATCCCGGCGACTTCGATCGGGTGGCTGAAATAGGGATCGCCGGATGCACGCAGCTGGGCGCCGTGCGCCTTCATTGAGAAGACGTAGGCGCGGTTGATCAGCCCCTCGTCCGCATCGGGATCGTAGGAGCGGACCTTCTCGACCAGCTCATACTGTCTCAGCATGGCTCTAAGATGGGGGACGGCGGCGCTTTTGTGCAAGCGCGAAAGACGAAGGCGCCGAAGACGGTGCGACAGACGCCCTCAAAGGAGACTATTGGGCGGCGAGCGCTTTTTCGGGTTCGGCCTTCGCGGCCGCGTTGCACCGGGCAAGTTCGGAGTCACTGAAAGCGCGACCGTCGACGAGGAAACTCTGGACCTTGCCGGCACGCTTCGCGAGAGCCTGGCACAGGACTGCAGGCCGGCTCTCCGCCGTCGCGCCCTGGCAGGTATCGCCGGCACAGGCCCAGTTGATTTCGCGAGCGACGATGCGGCCGTTCGCCGGCGTCGTCAGCTTCGCCGAATAGGTCGTGGCAGCCGCGGGGCCCGCGACTACTACCAATGCCGAGAGGAACAAGACTGGACGGAGCATCGCTACCAACCCCTGTAAAAGTTGCGAATAGAAACCGATAGATTTTTTAGTTTCAACAGACAACTGTTTTTTGGAACCAAATTGTGCTCTTGTGATATTCTACAGGGGAGTGAACGGCTTATGCCGGCAGATACGCTGACGTCGGGAATCGACTCGTTCAGGCAGGCAGCGCTTTCGTGCCCGCTGCCGGCGGCGGTTGAGTTGATCGGCGAGAAATGGGCGTTTCTGATCCTGCGGGGTGCCTTCAATGGCCTCAGGCATTTCGAGGAATTTCAGGCCGGCCTCGGCATTGCCCGCAATATCCTGTCCGATCGCCTCAGCAAGCTCGTCGCGGGTGAAATCCTCGAACGCCGCCCAGATCCCGATGACGGCCGCCGGGTCATCTATTCGCTCACCCCGAAGGGGGAAGCCCTGCTGCCTGTGGTTGTCGCGCTGCGGCAGTGGGGCGACGAATGGGGCTATGGCAAGATGAACGTCGCGCTGGCCGACCGCCGCGACGGAAGGCCAGTCCGCAGGATTTGCATCCAGGCGCATGACGGCCGTGAGCTCAAGCTTCCGGATCTCACCTGGATCGAGCGCGACGACGCGCTTCAGACCGCCGCGGAATAATTCACTCGAGCTCGAGGATGTGATCGCGAAGCGCGCGCGCATCGTGCAGCGCGTTATGCGGAACCTTGCTGTTTGCCGCAGTGCTAAAGCCGGCAAGCGGCATGAGTTTGAATTCCAGCGCCGGGATTTCTGCCATGACTCCCGGGCCCGTCACCAGCAGCGCGTTGAAGTGAGCGAGGTCCTCGGGCCAGTCGGCGACGATGAGAGGGTCGGGATCCCCAGCTAGGTAATGCGCAACGAGGCGAGCTGCGTCTCCCCTGGTCATGCGCGGAGAAACGAGGCTTTCCGGGACAGTGTCGAGATAGGGCAGTACGTTCTGCTCGACCCACGGCTCGAGCGTTCCGCTCCAGTCGAGCGTGAGGTACAACTCCTCGCCATCGTCCGGCACGAGCGCGAGGCTCAGCAGCGCTCCGCCCCAGCCGTTGTACTCGGTGTCGAGGAAATAACGCATGCGGACGAGCTATCTAGAGCCTAGTGCCTGCTGTCCATCTGGACTTTGCGAGTGATGCTCTTAGCTTCGCCTTCCCTTGGAAGGGGAGATCGAAACGAATGAGAACCCGTGTCTTTGTCGCGGCCTGCGCGGCGTTGTTGTCGAGCGCCGTTTTCGCGCAGACCCCCAACCGCCCGCAATTCGAGGCCGCGCTCAAATCCGGCCATGCGGCGAACGTAAAGCGCCTGCAGGACTGGATCGCACTGCCGACAATTGCGGCCGAAAAGCGCAACGTCGACAAAGGCGCAGAATATATGCGCCGGCTCGCCCTCGAGGCGGGATTCCAGCGCGCGGACGTCGTCCCAACCGATGGCGTACCCGGCGTCTTTGCAACCCTCGATGCAGGCGCGAAGGACTGCGTTGGTGTCTACTTCATGTACGACGTCAAGCATTACGACCCGTCGGAATGGTCGTCGCCGCCACTCGAGGCGCGAATCGTCGACAGGCCGGGTGAGGGCAAAGCGGTTGTTGGACGGGGCGCGGTCAACCAGAAGGGACCCGAGAACGCCTTTCTCTCGGCGCTCCACGCGTTCAAGGCAACCGGCCGAAAGCTGCCCGTCAACCTCGTCCTTGTCGCCGAGGGCGAGGAAGAGATCGGTTCGACACACTTCAGGCAGATCGTGAGCCGACCCGAGGTCGGCGCTGCGCTCGGCAAATGCGTCGGCGTCTTCATCCCGAGCACCAGCCAGGATGCCGACGGCGTCGCGACGATCACGCTTGGTGCCAAGGGCGTCGTCGAGCTTCAGCTCATCTCGAGCGGGAAGGCGTGGGGACGAGGCCCGGTAAACGACATTCATTCCAGCCTGATGGCACGCGTCGACAGCCCGGCGTGGCACTTGGTGAAGGCGCTGGACACCCTCGTCAAAGACGACGGTCACACCCCCGCGATCGACGGGTGGTTCGAGCATGTGAAGCCGCTTACTCCACGTCAGAAGCAACTGATTGGCGAGGCCGTGCGCCAGAGCGATGAGGCCGCGGTGAAAAAGGGCCTCGGCGTTCAGCACTGGATAAACGACGAGGATTTCCTCACGAGCACCGAGCGCCTCGCCTCACAGCCAACGGTGAACATCCAGGGGCTCGTTGCCGGTTATACCGGCCCTGGAGGAAAGACGGTCCTCCCCGGGCGCGCGGAGGCGAAAATCGATCTTCGCCTCGTTCCGGACATGACCAAGGACGAGGCCGTCGCGAAGCTCAAGTCCTATCTCGATAAGAAAGGCTTTGGCGATATCGAGGTGAACGTCAGTGGGGGCTATGATCCAACCGAGACTGAAGAGAGCAGCGCCTTGATCCGGTCGCAAAAGGCGGCATTCACCCAGGCCGGGATCAAATATGGAACAAGCCCACGCTCGGCGGGGTCGTGGCCGGGAGTGACGTTCACGGGAGCGCCGCTCAAGCTTGCGGCAAGCCAGTTCGGCATCGGCCGCGGCAACGGGGCGCATGCGCCGAACGAATGGTACCTCATTGAAAGCAGCAAGCCGACAATTGCGGGTCTCGATGAGTCAGCGCTGTTCTATATCGATTATTTGTACCTGGTGGCCGGGGAGGCGCGCCGGGCCGCAAAGCCCTAGCGCTGGGTGATCGCAGCGCAGTTGTCGGCCGGGAGCGCTCTGCCCTTGCGGCACCGCTCCTGCGCGATCCGCAATTGTTTGCCGAGCTCTTCGTCCTGCTTGCGAAGCTCGCGTCCGCGCTTCTCATCAGCCTCCTTCTGGCTGGTCGTCGCGGCGTCCACGCCGGCAGAAACAGCTTTTACCGGCAGCGCGACGACGTCGACGGCCGTTTTGGCGACCGTTCCAACGACGCAGCCGCCAAGCAACAAGGGCAGGAGAAAAATCGCGCGTTTCATGTCGCTAGGCTCGCAGATGTTCGATCGGGCGGCAATGACCGGTCAGGACAACATGGCTTCGTTTGCCAACTTTTCAGCGTGCGTTAGCAGCGTTTCGTCGGCTTCGGCTCCGGGTGGCAGCGCCTCGCGGCCGACGATCACCATCAACGGGACCGCCATTGGCGTGATTCGGCCGGTTTCGACGTGGATCATCGTCGCCGAAGCGCGGTCGACGAGGCGCACGAGCCGGCCGAGCTCGGTCATGCGGCGGCGCGCATCCTCCCACGCCGCCCGAAGGAGCAGGTGCTCCGGCTCGTAGCGGCGAAGAACGTCATAGATGAGGTCGGTCGAGAAGCTGACCTGACGGCCCGACTTCTTCTTCCCCGGGTGGTGGCGCTCGACGAGACCGCCGATGACGGCCACTTCGCGGAACGCGGTCTTGAGCAAATAGGAGCTTTCAACCCAGTCGATGAATTCCCGTTCGAGGATATCGGCCGAGAAAAGCGATTTTGGGTCCTCGATCGGCTCCAGCCCGTAGCAGGCGAGCGCGTAGTCGTTGGCGACGAAGCCGAGCGGCTTCAATCCGGCTTTCTCCATTCTCTTGGTCAGAAGCATGCCGAGTGACTGGTGCGCGTTCCAGCCCTCGAAGCTGTACGCCACCATGAAATACTGACCCTCGTGCGGGAATGTTTCGACGAGCAGCTGCTGGGGTTCCGGGAGGACCGACCGATCGCTCTGGACCTCAAGCCATTCGCGCACGTCGTCCGGGAACCGGCTCCAATCGTTTCGATCGCACAGCATGTGCCGGACGCGGTTGGCAAGGTGCGTTGACATCGACATCCGCTGTCCGCCGTAGGTGACGATCCGGGCCGTCTTCGACGACGCGCGGACGATGATGTCGGCATCCTTGAACTGCTCGACCTCGAGGCTCAGGCCCGAAAAATAGAAATGATCGCCCGGGCTGAGCGTCGAGGCATAGCCCTCCTCGATCGTGCCGAGCTTGCGGCCGTTGCGGAAACGGACCGTAAGTAGCGGCTGCTCAACGATGACGCCCGCGTTAAGGCGATGATGCTGCGCGATTTGCGGCCGTGCGATGCGCCACATGCCCCCGGGCTCCGGCACCAGGCGTCGGAACCGGTCGTAGGCTTTGAGCGCGTAGCCACCCGTAGCGATGAAGTTCAGGATCTCCTCGAACGTTTCCGGCTTGAGGCCGGCATAGGGAGCTGCCGATCGGACCTCGGTGAGCAATTCGTCTTCTTGGAAGGGGGCAGCGACGGCCATTGCGAGAATGTGCTGGGCAAGAACGTCGAGCGCGCCCGGTCGGAACACCTCGGGGTCAAGCTCGCTGTCCTCGATTGCATCGAGCGCCGCTCTCGCTTCGAGATATTCGAAGCGATTGCCCGGAACGATGATGCCCTTGCTGGGCTCGTCGAGACGATGGTTGGCGCGTCCGATCCGCTGCAGCAGCCGTGACGAGCCCTTCGGCGCGCCCATCTGGACCACGAGGTCGACGTCGCCCCAGTCGATTCCGAGGTCCAGGCTGGCGGTCGCGACGAGGCCGCGCAGCCGCCCCGCCGCCATTGCGCCTTCGACCTTGCGCCGTGCCTCGACGGCGAGGCTGCCGTGATGAATGCCGATCGGCAACGCCTGATCGTTCACCGCCCACAAGTCCTGGAAGATCAGCTCGGCAAGGCTGCGCGTGTTACAGAAGACCAGCGTTGTCTTGTGCTGCTCGATCAACTGCATGACTTCGCGCGCGGCGTGCCGGCCGGAATGCCCGCCCCACGGGATCTTGTTCTCCGGGATGAGGATGGAAAGGTCGGGAGCGGCGCCCGGGTCGCCGAGGACGAGATCGACCGTCTCCATGTCGGCATCGGGCGCAAGCCATGAGCGATAAGCATCGGGATCGCTGATTGTTGCCGAGAGTCCGACGCGCCTCAGCCCCGGAGCCAGTCTCTGAAGCCGCGACATGGACAGCGAGAGCAGGTCGCCCCGCTTTTCCTTCGCGAAGCCGTGAAGCTCGTCGACGACAATCGTTCGCAGGTTCTCGAACATGGTCGCCGCATCGGGATAGCTCAGCAGAAGACTGAGCGATTCCGGCGTCGTCAGCAGCACCTGCGGAGGCCTTACCCGCTGCCGGGCCTTGCGATCCGAGGGCGTGTCGCCCGTGCGTGTCTCGACGCGGATCGGCAGTCCCATCTCCTCAATGGGGCCGATGAGGTTGCGCTGAACGTCTACCGCAAGCGCCTTCAGCGGAGAAACGTAGAGGGTGTGCAACCCCTCAGAGGGCCGTTCCGCAAGTTCGCAAATGGTCGACAGAAAGCCGGCGAGAGTTTTGCCGGCGCCGGTCGCGGCGACCAGGAGAGCACTTCGCTGGCGCCGCGCAAGCACCAGCATCTCGAGCTGGTGGCGGCGCGCAGTCCAGCCCTTGGAATCAAACCAGCGTCGAACTGCTGGCGGCAAGCTGCTCAGAGCTGGTCGGTCCCGTCGCGCCGCCGCTGCTCTTCCTCGCGGTACAGCTCGCGGGTGCTCGCTTCGGTATTGGCTGAAGTCTGGTTGGACCGGCGTCGCATGACGAGCCAGATGAGGATGATGAGCAGGATAGCCGGCCCGACGATGTCGATCAGCCACCACAAGGATTCGTCCATGCCTTCCTCCGTGGGGGAACTTGTTTCGCTTATGCCTATATAGCTCCCGATGGCGCGATTGGGTTCCTGGATCGAGTCCCACCCGGAAGGCATCTACGTGCGGCCGGCCGACGCGTGGATCGATCCCTCGCAGCCCAAGGCAAAGGCGCTAATTACCCACGGCCACGGCGACCATGCCCGTGGCGGCCACGGCGCAGTGCTGGCAACGCCTGAAACCTTGGCGATCATGGAGGTGCGCTACGGTGCGCAGTCCGGCCAGGGCATTGGCTATGAGGAGCAAATCCGTGTCGGCGACGTCGAGGTTAGCTTCGTGCCCGCAGGACACGTGCTTGGCTCAGCCCAAATCGTGCTTGAACACAAGGGCGAGAAGGTGGTCGTTTCCGGCGACTACAAGCGCCGTCCCGATCCGACCTGTCCCTGCTTTGTGCCGGTGCCCTGTGATATTTTCATCACCGAAGCGACGTTCGGGCTTCCGGTCTTCCGTCACCCGGAGACTGGCAGCGAGATCGACCGGTTGCTGCACCGCCTTCACGCGGATCCGAGCCGCTGCGTGCTCGTCGGCGCCTATGCACTCGGCAAGGCGCAGCGGATCATCACCGAACTGCGCGCTCGAGGGCATCACGACCCGATCTACTTCCACGGCGCGATCGATCGGCTGAACCGGCTTTACCAGGACTTCGGCGTGGACCTCGGAGAGCTTCGCCATACCTCCGGCGCCACCAAGCTGGAGATGGCGGGCCACATCGTCATCGCGCCACCGGGTGCGCTCAACGACCGCTGGTCGCGTCGCTTGCCTGATCCTGTGACCGCGATGGCGTCAGGCTGGATGCGCATTCGCCAGCGGGCGCGCCAGCGCAATGTCGAGCTGCCGCTGATCATTTCGGACCACGCCGACTGGGATGAGCTGACCATGACCATCCGCGAGCTCAAGCCGACGGAAGTATGGATCACCCACGGCCGTGAAGAGGCTCTCAAGCACTGGTGCATGACCCACCAGATCAAGGCATGCGAGCTGAACCTCGTCGGCTACGAGGACGAGGACGACTGAGGCACTCTTCAAGCTTGTGGCGGCGCGATCTCGACCGTCTTGATTGCGTTCTGCAGCGCCTTGTGGGCGCGCTCACGGTCGATCACCAGCGCCGCAGTCTGCGTCACAAGATCGACGAGGATGAGGTCGCGAACGGTCGGTTCGCGAGGCTCACGATGATACATGGCGAAGGTGCCGATCACCTCGCGCCCGCGGGTCAGGATTGGAATGGACCAGCAGGCGCGAAGCCCATGTGGAAGCGCGATGTCCTTGTAGTCGGCCCAGAGCGGGTCCGTCGCAATGTCGGTCACGAACACCGCTGCGCCGAGAAATGCCGCCGTTCCGCAAGAGCCGGAGCACGGACCGATCTCCGATCCGTCGATCGCTTCGCTATAGGCGCGCGGGAGGCTCGGTGCAGCGCCGTAGCGAAGATGCTTGCCGTCGCTGTCCATCAAGAGGATCGAGCCAAGTACGCCGGTCGATGACGTGGTTTCGACGATGCGAATGAGCTCGCCCAGAGTTTGCTCGAGCGGGCTGTCGCCGATCGCCAGGCCGAGCACCTTGGCGTGCGCCGTTCGAAGCATCTCGCTCCTCTTGTCACCGGTAACGTCCTGTCCCTGGATGAAGATGCCGGAACTGAGGCCGCTGATCTCGGGAACTGGCTGAAAGACGAGGTCGACGACGACCTCGCGCGGCGAAAGATCTTCCCTGACGACGGTCAGCGGCAATGCCTTCGCCACAAACGGCTGGCCGGAGCGCGATACTCCGCTGAGTATGTCGTCGATCCCCTGATCGTCGAGCTCGGGCAAGGCCTCGGTAAGCGTTTTGCCGACCAGGTCATGGCGTCCGACAAGTGTCTCGAACGCGTCGTTCGCGACCGTGAAGCGAAGGTCGGTTCCTTCAATCAGCGCCATAAAGCCCGGTGCGTGCTCGAACATCATCCCGAGCCACTCAGCGCCGTTGCTCTGTTGAGCACGCTGCTCCAGCATGGATTCTCCATACAGCAACGCGGAAGGTCCGTCATCACGATCCGAAGTTTGAATTTGCGACCTCAGGCCGGCGATCGAGCAGCTTTGCGGAACAGCCCTGCAGAGCCCAAGAACAAGGCCGCGAACAGGGAAACTCCCGCGAACTCGACCCAGTGACCGACGAAGGGCTCGTCGGTGCCCTGGGTGAGGGCGATCAGGAAGGCAATCTCGAGCGAGACGGCGGTCATGGTCATCGCACGCACCATCCCTTGAGCACCAAATCGGGCAAGAGCGGCACCGATCATCCCAAGGAGGAGAGCCGCGAAAAACAGGAGGTTCGCAGGATTGTCCTCGCTACCGACGATGCCGACGGCAAGATTGGCCCACACGACGAGCAGAGTGCCAAGCAGCGCCAGGGCGGAACCGGCACGGTAGGCTCGGTTGCCGGACATTCTCACCGCAAGTTCCAACATACCTCCGATCACGGCAAAAAGAACTCCCGCAAAGATGAAGTCGCTTGCGGTCCAGTTCACTTCGCTGGTGAAGCGCATGGCGATGAAAGGCATCGCCAGCAGCAGGACCGCGCCTCCCCATCCGATGATCCGCCAGGGCACCGCGCTTCGCGCAATCTCCGTCATTGTCTTGCCTCCTGTGATGAATGAGGCTTCATTGTGCCAAGATGCCCGGTGAACGGCATGAGCAAAGGCTGAGGTTTCCCTGAAAAGCACATCGGAGAGCTTTCGCTTCGACCGCTTCACCCTCGATGTCGCCGATCGCCGACTGCGACGCGACGGCGAGCCTGTCGACCTTGCCGCCCGCTATTTTGACGCGCTCGCACTGCTGGTGACCGAAGCCGGCATGCTCGTCAGCAAGGACCGGTTTCTGGACGAAGTATGGCGTGGCATTCCGGTGACCGACGAAGCGCTGACGCAATGCATCAAGGCGCTGCGGCGTGCGCTTGGGGACGAAGTCGCGCGGCCGCGCTTCATCGAGACGGTTCCCAAGCACGGCTATCGGTTCATCGCTCCCCTCAAGACCGCCCCGGCTCCTGAAGCCAATGCCGCCTGCATGACCTGGCGCGAGACGTTGCTCCTCGGTGCTGCCGGAATGATCGGCGCCGGCTTCGCCGGATTCATCGGCGGCCTGATCTACGGCTTTGCTGGCGCATCGCAGCCGCTCCAGCCGGGCCTCGGAGCGATTTCAGTCCTGCTCGTTATCCTGTGCCTGACGATCGCCGTCGCCCTGATCGGCGGCGCCGGCGTCGCTTTCGGGATCGCAATTGGTCGGAAGCTCGGTGGTGCCGACTTGCGTTGGATCGTCGGTGGTGGCGCGATGGGCGGGCTCGTGGTTGGCGCAGTCGTGAAGCTCCTTGGCGTCGATGCATTCAACCTGCTGTTCGGCCGCTCGCCGGCGGGAATGACCGGCGCGATGGAGGGTCTGCTGGTGGGCGCGGGCGTTGGGCTTGGCGCCTGGTTTGCGATCCGCCTTGGATCGCGGCTTCGGCGTGGTGCGAGCGCGGCGGCGCTTGCGGGGGGCATGGCGGGTCTAGTGATACCTTTGCTCGGCGGTCGGCTCATGGGCGGGAGCCTCGATCTTTTGTCGAGGACCTTTCCCGGATCGCGCCTCCGGCTCGACCAGGTTGGCGCGATCTTCTCCGAGCAGGGATTCGGCCTCTTCAGTCAGCTCGTCACCTGCGCCCTCGAAGGCGCGCTCTTCGGCGGATGCCTCGTGGGCTCCATGATTCTGGGACAGCGTACTCTTCTCGCCGTATCGCCGGGAGACGAAGAGCGCTAATAGCTCGCCTGCGCAGCAGTGAACCTTTCCTGCGGCCGGAGACACCCATGGCGATGGGGAAAGTTCCGAAGTGAATTGGCCCGGGATCGCGAACCGGCCTCGGGCCGAGGCAGCACGAACCTCCACTCCCGACGACCGGGAGCTGGTTGCGCGTGTCGCTGTCCGGGACCTGCAGGCGTTTGAGCGGCTTTACCGGCTTTACCAGCCGCGCCTGACACGGTTCCTGACCACGCTTCTGCGCCGACCCCAGCTGATCGAAGAGGTGCTGGACGATACGATGATGGTGGTGTGGCAATCAGCGGACAGGTTCAGGGGGTCGAGCAAGCCTTCGACCTGGATCTTCGCCATTGCCTACCGCAAGGCGCAGAAGGCGAAGATGCGCTGGCCCGAGCCGCTCGAAGACCCGGAGCACGACACTCGCGTCAGTGACGAGCCGGCTCCTGATGAACAGATCCATCACGAGCGGCTGCACGATGCACTCGTGCGGGCGATGGACCAGCTGTCGACCGACCATCGGGCCGTCGTCGATCTCACGTATTTCCACGGTCTTGGCTATCGCGAGATTGCCGAAATCGTCGACTGCCCGGTCGACACGGTGAAGACTCGCATGTTCCACGCCCGGCGGCGCCTCAAACAGGCAATGCCCGGCAAGCTCTCGGACTGGCTCTAGACGTGGCAGATCCCAGCCTCTCCGAGCACGGCCCGCATGACGCGGCCGAAGAGCTCCTTCCCTGGTACGCGACGGGACAGCTGGACCCCGACGACCGGGCACGCGTCGAACGCCACCTTTATTCGTGCGCGTCGTGCCGCGAGCAGCTGGTGGTTGAACGGCGACTGGCCGACGAGTTCCAGGCGATGTCGCCGGAAGCCGAATCCGGCTGGGCGCGGCTGAAGGCGAGGATTGACCCGCCCGTTCAGATCGCGCCGCCTCGGCCCAGCTTTCTCGAAGAGTTACGTGCGCTGATCAGCCGTCCCGCGGTCGCGGCGCTCGCAGCGGCGCAGCTTATCTTCGCCGTGTTCGCGGGCGGGATGCTGATGTCGCTAAGCCAGCCGGCTTACCATGCCCTTGGAACGGCTCCGGTCACGGCGGCGGCAAACGTCATCGTGATGTTCCGCGCTGATGCGACCGAGGAAGATGTGCGCGGTGCCCTGCATGAAGCCGGCGCAACGATCGTCGGTGGACCCACCAGCACGGACGCCTACCTGCTGCACGTCGAGCCCGCGCAGCGGGACTCTGCACTGGTCAAGCTTCGCAAGACGGAAACGGTGCAGCTTGCCGAGCCGCTCGATGGGGCTTCGCGATGAGCTGGCATGGGCTGTGGCGAAACCTTGCGGCGGCAGTGGCGCTCGTCGCCGCCTCCTTTACGCCGGCCGCAGCCATTTCCCAGTCGACCCCGTCCTCCCGCCAGATCCTTATCATGGTCAAGCATCCGCTCGATCATTACCGGGTCGGCGGCGCCTACGGGGGCAGCTACGGCGACGACGTCACCCGCAGCGCGCGTGCCCGCCTCGCCCGGAGGATTGCGCAGCGCAATGGTCTGACGTTGGTCGAAGACTGGCCCATGCCGATGATCGGTGTCGACTGCTTCGTCATGGCCGTGCCCGCGGGCCGCGAGACCGCTGCTGCGCTCGAGCAGGTCGGACACGACGCGGATGTCGCCTGGGCCGAGCCTGTGGAGCTGTACTCGGCAAAGGGCGCGGCTCCCCATAACGACCCTCTCTACGCGGCTGAGCCCGCTGCCGGCCAATGGCACCTTGCGGACCTTCACCAAATGGCAAGCGGGCGGGGCACGAGAGTCGCCGTTATCGACAGCGGCATCGATGCGGGTCATCCAGATCTTTCCGGCCAGCTGCTGGTGAACCGCAACTTCGTGAACGGGCAGTCGCTGATTGCCGAGCAGCACGGGACTGCAGTTGCCGGGATCATCGCCGCCAAAGCCGATAACCGCCTCGGCATCGCGGGAGTTGCTCCCGGTGCACGCCTGCTGGGCTTAAGGGCGTGCTGGCAGGAAGGGCGATCGTCCGGCGCATCAACGGAGTGCGACACGCTCAGCCTTGCAAAGGCGCTCTATTTTGCGGTCGAGAACCGCGCGGACGTCATCAATCTCAGCCTTGCCGGACCTGACGCCAAACTGCTGCGCGAACTGCTCAGCGTCGCCTATGCGAGGGGGGTCACGGTCGTCGGTGCTTTCGACCCAAAGCTTCCAGGCGGTGGCTTCCCCGCTGACGTGCCGGGCGTTATTGCCGTCTCCGACGCAGCACTGGGCGGGTCGCACGGCGAAGTCTACGTCGCACCGGGACGTGACGTGCCGACCACTCAGCCGGGAGGACGATGGTTTCTCGTCAACGGGAGTTCATTTGCGGCTGCCCATGTCAGCGGCCTGGTCGCGCTGACACGAGAGAGGCGGCGTGCTGCTCCATTGATGCTGGTTTCGCAGCGCCACGGAGGCGGTGCCATCGATGCCTGTGCCACCCTGATGCGGGTAGCGCGCGGTTGTGATTGCGCCTGCCCAGCAGCGAAGTTCGCGAAGGCCGACTATCGATAGTTGCTCCGGACATCCCATCCGGATTCTGTCGGCCGCTGTAATGTTCGTCATGCTTCCGACCCCGGCCGCGGCGGGGGTCGGCGCCGCAGTATCTCTGTTCAATGATTATCGTTTCCGCGGCTACACACTCAGCGACGGCCGCCCGGTCGCGATTCTCGATCTTGGCTACGATGCCCCGAACGGGTTTTATGGAGCGATCTCCGGGAGCGTCGTCGCCAGCAACGGTGACGGTATTCAACCGCTGCGACTGGCGATCAACGGCGGGTATGTTGCGCCCCTTCTTCACGGGATCACCGCGGATATCGGAATCGTCCACGCCCGCTACTCGACCTACTCGCGGCTCGCAGCAGGCCGATCCTACACCGAAGCTTATGTCGGCGTGTCCGAGAAGTCTGTCGGCGCGCGGCTCTCGCTCTCGCCCGACTATCTTGGATCATCGCGCTGGACACTTCACGCGGCGGTCAATGCGCGCAAGGACATCACGTCGACACTCACGGTGGATGGCGAGCTTGGAGCGCTGTTCCCGCTCGGCGGCGGCTATTCGCGGGCCCGTTGGGATGCCCGCGCCGGAGTGACGCAAAGGATCGGAAGGATCTCGCTCCATGCGGCGGTGACGGCGCGCGCGAAGTCCGCGAACTCGTACGTCGCGCGATACCATCATCCCACCGCGTTCATTCTCGGAATCAGTTCCGCGCTCTAGGGCAGGACTGAACCAGCATCTGGGCTCCGGGCACATACCGCGTGCCGCCGAGCGCCCTCTTGCGTGTATGCGTCAGCCCTTTCTCGCAGCCCGGCCCCGGCGATAATCCGAAAGGAGCTTTCCAGATGAAAGCCAGCATTCTCATGATCGGCGCCGTTGCTGTTACGCTGAACGCGCCCCTCGCATCGGCGCAGACCTCGCCGCCAGGCAACGGTCAGTTCAACGGCGCCAATTATTGGCACTCGAACAGCGGCAATGCGTTCGGGCAGCCCGGCGCCGACTGCGAGGAACTGGTCGCCGATCAAGAAGGAGCTACTCCCGGCAACTCAGGAAGCGCGCCGGGCGGTGGTTCCCCCTTTACCGGCGAGGGCAGCACAGCCGGCACGCATTATGCGGGGTCGCAGCCGCAGAATTCACGCAACACCGCGAGCGTTTCCCAATACGACGTGGCTTGCAGTAATCAGCCGCCTCAGTGAGCGGTTTCGACGCGCTTGACGCCTGACCGGGCGAGCTGGTCGTCGATCTGGGCGACCAGCCGTTCGAGCCCGCCTTCGTCCGTTGCCTCTGCTCGGGCGACAAGCACGTCCTGCGTGTTCGAAGCGCGCAGCAGCCACCATCCATCACCAGTGCTGACCCGGACGCCATCGGTCGCGTCGACCTTCGCGCCGTCGCCCGACAGGCGGTCTCGGACTTCCTCGACGATCGCGAACTTGCGAACCTCATCGACCTGGAAGCGCATTTCGGGCGTCGCGACGGACTTGGGCATCGCGTCCATGATCTCGGTCAGGCTGCGGCCTGACGAACTGATCGCCTCGATCAGCCGGACAGCCGCGTAGAGGGCATCGTCGAAGCCATACCAGCGGTGCTTGAAGAAGATATGCCCGCTCATCTCGCCTGCGAGCGGCGCACCCGTCTCCTTCATCTTAGACTTGATGAGGCTGTGCCCCGTTTTCCACATGAGGGGGGTGCCGCCGAGCTCGGCGACGCGGTCGAAGAAAATCTGGCTTGCCTTCACGTCCGCGATCAGCACCGCGCCGGGATTGGCCTCAAGCACTGGCTCCGCGAGGATCATCAGCAGCTGATCGCCCCAGATGACTCGGCCCTTGCCGTCGACCGCGCCGATCCGGTCGCCGTCGCCGTCGAATGCTATGCCAAAATCGAGCTGCTTGTCGGCAACGAGCCGTTTCAGGTCTTCGAGGTTCTTCTCGACGGTCGGATCCGGATGATGATTCGGGAAGCGACCGTCGACCTGCGTGAAAATGGCATGGTGTTGGCCCGGGAGCCGTTGCAGCAGCATATCGAGGATCGGTCCCGCGGCGCCGTTCCCGGCGTCCCAGCCGATGCGGTAGGGCTGGCCTGAGAAACCCTCGAGCAGTCGATCGACATAGGCTTCGCGAATGTCGACCTGTTCAGTCCGCCCGGTGCCTTCGCTCCAGTCGCCCGCAGCGGCACGGCGGCCGAGGGCCTGGATCTCCTGACCGAAGATCGAGTTGCCCTTCAGCAGCAGCTTGAACCCGTTGTAGTCGGCGGGATTGTGACTGCCAGTCACCTGGATGCCGCCATCGACGTCCAGATAATAGGTAGCGAAGTAGAGCATGGGCGAAGGGCCCATGCCAATGAGTACAGCGTCGACGCCACCATCGGTCAGTCCACGGACCAGTGCCGCTTCGAGCATTCCGGAATGTATTCGTCCGTCCCGTCCGACGGCGATGCGCCGTGCGCCTTCATCGCGTGCAAGCGCGGCATAGGTGCGCCCGAGGGCATAAGCGTCGGCTTCGGTCAGCGTGTCGCCGACGATCCCGCGGATATCATATTCGCGCAGGATGCTGGGTTTGAACTCGTGGGTCATCGCGCTGCCTTACGCAGCGAGTGGCGTTTGGTTCAACCGGCCGCAGCGACCTTCTGCTCTTCGTCGGCGCCAGGAATACCAAGCCCGGCGACCATCTCGCGCAGCTCCTGGCGTGCCGTGATGTGGCCGATGCCGACTTCACCAATCTGCTGTAAGTCCAGCAAAGTCAGACCCTTGGGGAACAGCTCGCGGTAGATCACGCGCTCGCCGAGGCCGGGAATGACGCGGAATCCAACCCGGCGTGCGAGCTCATCCATCGCTGCACCGACGCGCTTCAGATTATGCGATTCGATGTGCTGCAGGCGGTTTCTCAGCACTACCCAGTCAACGCTCTTGCCGGTCTGCTTTGCGCGCTGGGTACGGCTGTTCCAGATCAGCTCGGCGTAAAAGCTCGGCTTTGTTATCTTGTAATTTTCGGGGTGCACCTGGCCGATGAGGTCGAGGTCGACGAAGCTGTCATTCATCGGGGTGACCAGCGTGTCGGCCTTGAGGATCGCGGCGCGGGCGACAGGGTCGTCGCGTCCGGGTGTGTCGACGACGATGACGTCGGAATGCTGCGCCAGCCTCGCGATTGCTGCGCCAAGACCCTCCTCACTCTGGTCTTCGAGCACTTCATAGACGGCCTGAGGCAAATTCTTCTCGAGCCTGCGCATCGTTGAATCGCGGTTTTCCAGGTAGCGTGTCATCGTCCGCTGGCGGCTGTCGAGGTCGAGCGCGCCGACCCGATGGCCGGAGGCTGCCAGCGCAATCGCGGTATGCACCGCTGTTGTGGACTTGCCCGTCCCGCCCTTTTCATTGGCGAAGACGATGAAATGCGGCTGACTCATGCTTGATCTTTCCCCCGGCGCATGTGCAAGCGCCGCCCGAACCAAAGATTAACCGAGGCCGGTAACGGGTGCAAATCGTTCGTAACAGTGAAGAATTGGCACGAGCGAGGGCAGGGCTCACCGGGCAAATCGCGCTGGTTCCGACAATGGGCGCGCTTCATGCCGGCCACATGATGCTGATTTGCGAAGCGCGAAAGCGGGCGGACAAGGTCGCTGCGTCGATCTTCGTCAACCCCGCGCAGTTCGGTGAGGGCGAGGATTTTGGACGCTATCCACGGCGTGAAAGTGAGGACGCTCGCATGCTCGAGGAAGCAGGATGCGACCTGCTGTGGATGCCCTCTGTCGAGGACATTTACCCGCAAGGCTTTGCGACAAGGGTAAGCGTAACGGGCGTGTCGGAACGCTGGGAAGGTGAGGCACGGCCTGGGCACTTTGACGGGGTGGCCACCGTTGTCGCCAAGCTGCTGCTCTCGTTTCGGCCGGACGTCGCCTTGTTCGGCGAAAAGGATTTCCAGCAGCTCGCGGTGATCCGCCGCCTGGTTGCGGACCTCAACATTGGCGCCAGGATCATCGGCGTACCGACCGTTCGCGAACCGGACGGACTCGCGCTCTCATCGCGCAACGCATATCTTTCGGCCGAAGAGCGTCAGGAGGCCCTGGCCCTTCCGCGCGCGCTTCAGGCTGCGCGAGATGCGATCCGCGGTGATACTCCCGTCTTCGAAGCGCTGCAGAACGCCCGCGCCTTGCTGCGCGACGGCGGTTTCTCGAGGATCGATTATCTTGCCCTCGTCGACGCCGCAACGCTCGAGCCGCTCGACGAACCCGGAGGCGAGATGCGCCTCATCGCCGCAGCGATGATCGGCACCACGCGGCTGATCGACAATCTTCGCGTTTGATCATAGTTGAATCGCGTTAACCATTTTTTTGCCGTTCGCGGACGAACCTCACCTTCAACAAGGGAATGAGGGGGACGACAAATGGGGGCAATTAGTCAGAAGAGCGCGGAATTCCTGCTT